>Ga0181573_10003524_pt1 | contig 13739 bp, 13 predicted proteins | sample 101ome_25_FD_148643 | JGI IMG/M metagenome (GOLD analysis project Ga0181573, IMG submission 148643) | Coastal salt marsh microbial communities from the Groves Creek Marsh, Skidaway Island, Georgia - 101409BT metaG (spades assembly) | ecosystem: Environmental > Aquatic > Marine > Intertidal zone...
AGGGGAAACCGAAGGCCGAGGCACGCCGCGCGATGCGACGCGCCGCCGCCGATCCGGACACGGCCGTAGCGCGGCCCCTTGATGTCCGTTTCGTGATTGATCGCGCGCTAGCGGATCCCCTCAAGGTCCGATCGACTATCGTCTCGGTTGATCCGGGTCGGATCGCCGTTGCCGGTCATTCATTTGGAGCGTTCACCGCGTTGGCGTCCGCAGGCATCACCTTCAATCCTTTTGGCGCATCCCCCGCCGCCTATGGCGATGACCGGTTGGTCGCCTCGATCGCCCTCAGTGCAACAGCCTTTCGTAACCAGCGGCCCGAAGCGTTCGACACCATCACCATCCCTACCTTGCACATGACCGGGACTGAAGATTTCGGCGCCGTCGTCGATACCCGACCCACCGAGCGGCGCAACGCCTACGACCGGATTCGAAATGCGCAAAAGTATCTCGTCATTCTGGAAGGTGGCGACCACATGGTCTTCAGTGGTGTGCGGCGCGGTGCCGCCAAAGGCACCGACGAACGGCATTGGGCGCTGATCAGATCAACCACCACCGCGTTTCTCGAGTCGATCGTCAATCAAGATGCCAAGGCAACCGCGTGGTTGGAAAAGGCCCTTCCCGAAATATCGGAAGGGATCGCTTTAAGCGAACACGCGACGCCCACCACCGACTAGTCAGCCGGCCTTTGCGCGCGGATGTGCCTGCCGATACACGCGTTGCAGTTGGTCGGTATCGACCTCGGTATAGCGCTGCGTCGTCGATAGCGAGGCGTGGCCCAGCAATTCCTGGATGCTGCGCAGGTCGCCCCCGCTCGACAGCAAATGGGTGGCAAAGCTATGGCGCAATGCATGCGGTGTTGCCGTATCGGGCAGCCCCAACGCGATCCGTACCTGGCGCATTTGGCGTTGCACCACCCCTGCATTCAGCCGCTTGCCGCGCACGCCAACGAACAACGGTCCATCGCTCGGCATCGCGAAGGGGCACAACGCGAGATAGGCATCCAACGCTTCGGTCACCACCGGCAGCACGGGCACTACGCGTTCCTTGTTGCCTTTGCCGACAATCCGCATGGCCTCGCGTAACGGCGCATCGCCGCGCTGTAATCCCAACGCCTCCGAGATACGCAGGCCGCAGCCATACAACAGCGTCAGCAGGGCGGTATCGCGCGCCGCCACCCACGGTGCGACATCCAGCGTTTCCACGGTGCCGATGCTGGCAAGTGCGGCCTCGGTGCTCAGCGGCTTGGGCACCGCGTGCGGAATTTTCGGTCGCTTGACGCTGTGCACCGCCTGGTTGGTCGCCAGGTCGTTTTTCTCGAGGTAGCGAAAAAAGCTACGCAGGGCCGACAGCGTGCGGCCCAACGACGCGCCCGATACGCCCTCGCCACGTCGCTTGGAGAGGTAGCTACGAAAGTCGGCGACCGCCAACGTCTCGGCATTGGCAAGGCTCAGCGGCGCGCCAAGGTGGTCTTGGGCAAACGCAAAAAACGATTCGAGATCCCGCCGATAGGCCGCAATCGTGTGAACCGAATATTGCCGTTCGTTGGCGAGCGATCCGAGAAAATCTTCTGCCGCCGCGGCGGCATCGTCAGCGGCGGACAAGCCCGCCGGCGGGATGTCACGCGGCATTGAGCCCCGCGCGCAACGATCCGGTGATCGCGCGCGCCATGAAGCCCAGCAGTTCGGTGCCCTGTACGGGATGAAAGCGATCCGGTTCGTAGCTGCCCAACGCCAACAACCCGTTCGGCCCATCCTTGCCGACATCCAGATGCACCAGTGCGTCGGATCGCACTTTGTCCGCATCCTCGCCGTACAGCCGCTCGTCGCCGGTAATATCGTGGCGCAACAGGATCTGCCGGTCGCCGACGATCTCGGCAATGGTCCCGGGCGACAGCGAAACGATGTTGCGTGACCGGCTGCTGCTCGGGTCTTCAAAGCACAACGTCGACGTCGAGACATCGAGGATCGAGCGATAATCCTCGGCCACGATGCGCCCGATGTCTTCCAACGTACGCGCCTCGATCACCGCCAACACGGCGGCATGTATCCGCTCTTGGCTCGATAGATTGACCCGGCTTGCCGAGAGCAACTCGCTCTGGCGCGAGCGCAGGGTATTTAGTTCGGTCTGCAATCGCCCGATCATGAAGGCTTGCATGTCCAACACGCCGTCGGACTCTTTCTTCGACGGTGGCGCCAACACCTCGATCAACTCGGGGTGCTCGTTCAGAAAGTTCGGATGGGCGGTGAGGAACGCGACGACGTCGCCCTCATTGAGAGGCTTCGGCTTCTTCTTCGGTGTTTCTGAGCGCGCCAAGGAACCTCCTAGATGTTCTGTCCGGTCGCCCGCCAGTCGGCAAGAAAGGCGGCGAGCCCTTTGTCGGTCAGCGGGTGCTGCGCCAGTTTGCGCAACACGTCCGGCGGCACCGTACACACATCGGCGCCGATCAACGCCGACTGCAACACGTGGGTCGGGTGGCGGATCGAAGCGACCAGTATCTTGGTGTCGAGCGCAGGATAGTTGTCGTAGATGGTGCGGATGTCCTGGATCAACTGCATCCCGTCCTGGCCGATATCGTCCAGACGTCCCACAAAGGGCGAAATGAATGTGGCCCCGGCTTTGGCGGCAAGCACGGCCTGCGCCGCGGAAAAGCACAGGGTCACGTTGACCATCGCACCATCCGCACGCAGCGCACGGCAGGCTTTCAGCCCGTCCCACGTCAGCGGTACTTTGACCGCAATATTGTCGGCCATCGCTGCCAACTTGCGTCCCTGCGACACCATCGTTTCGTGATCGGTGGCGGTCACCTCGGCGCTCACCGGGCCGTCGACCACCGCACAGATATCCTTCAAGACATCAAAAAAATCTCGGCCGCTTTTTGCCACCAGCGAGGGGTTCGTGGTGACACCGTCGAGCAAACCCGTGGCCGCCAAATCGCGAATGTCGTCGATGTCGGCGGTATCTACAAAAAACTGCATTGAACCCTTTGGCTTCTTGCCGGCAGTGCCGTGTTGGCGTGGTAAGGCGCGCCTGCCAAAGTGTATCGCATGCATGAATCGGGCACCAGTTCCGGCACGGGCCGGCGTCGCGTCAAAGTTCTCGTCCCGCTGCCGCTCGGCGCGACCTACGATTATCTCCTGCCGCCCGGGCTGGATGCCCCGCCCGGAGCGGTCGTCCGCGTTCCGCTCGGTAACCGCGAGGTGACCGGGGTCGTGTGGGACAATGCCGATGCGCCGGAATCCGCACTTGATCCGGCCAAGCTGAAAGCCGTCGCTGCGGTCTTACCGGTTCGCCCGCTCACCCAAACGTTGCGCCGGCTAATCGATTGGGTCGCCGACTACACGGTATCGGCGCCGGGCAGCGTGCTCCGTATGGCGATCTCGGTGCCCGACGCGTTCGGCGATCCGCCGACGGAAACGGTCTATGTGGTTGGCGCGACCACGCCGGACCGTCTCACCCCGGCGCGCCGCCGGGTGCTGGATGTGGTGCAAGACAATGTTCCCCGCCGGGCCGCCGAGCTTGCCGAACAGGCCGCGGTCAGTCCCGGGGTGGTCAAAGGCCTTGCCGATCTTGGCGCCCTGGTCGGGCGCAACGTACCGTCCGAACGACCGTTCGCGGTGCCCCAGCCCGATCACGGCCGTCAGACGCTGTCGCCCGAACAGGCCGCTGCCGCGGCCGACCTCAAAAATCGCGTTGCGGCCCACAATTTCTCGCCGGTGTTGCTCGAAGGCGTGACCGGGTCGGGCAAGACCGCGGTCTATTTCGATGCCGTTGCCGAAGCGCTGCGCCAGAAACGGCCGGTTCTCGTCCTGTTGCCGGAAATCGCGCTCACCGCGCAATGGTTGGATCGCTTTCACGATCGCTTCGGGGTCGCCCCGGCGCAGTGGCATTCGGACTTGTCGCGAACCGAGCGCCGCCGCGTGTGGCGGGCGGTGTCCGAGGGCCGTGTGCCGGTTCTGGTGGGTGCCCGTTCGGCGTTATTCCTCCCGTTCGACAATCTCGGCTTGATCGTTGTCGACGAAGAACATGATTCGTCGTTCAAGCAAGAAGACGGCGTGGCCTACAACGCGCGCGACATGGCCGTCGTCCGCGGGCAACTCGAACAATGCCCGGTCGTCCTGGTGTCGGCGACGCCTTCGCTCGAAACCGTGGTCAATGTCACCGCCCAAAAATTCGACCATGTCACCTTGCCCAATCGGCATGGCGGCGCGCGGCTTCCTGATTTGTCGATCATCGATATGCGCGCCGAAGGACTGCCTGCCGACCAATGGATTTCCGACGAACTCGCCCATGAGGTTCTCAGCACCATCGCGGCGGGCGAGCAGGCGCTCCTGTTCCTCAACCGCCGGGGCTATGCCCCGCTCACGCTGTGCCGCGCCTGCGGGCACCGCTTCCAATGCCCGAACTGCCAGGCCTGGCTGGTCGAACACCGTCATAGCGGTCGGTTGCGCTGCCATCATTGCGATTACGCCATGGCCGTTCCGGCGGCCTGTCCGTCATGCGAGGCGACCGGCAAATTCGCGGCCTGTGGCCCGGGGGTCGAGCGCCTTGCCGAAGAAGTCGCCGAACGCATGCCCGATGCTCGCGTCGCTGTCCTCGCCAGTGACACCCTCACCGGTCCCGCCCGCGCCGCCGCGCTGCTGGCCGCCATCGAAAACCACGAGATCGATCTGCTCATCGGCACCCAAGTGATCGCCAAGGGGTTTCACTTTCCGCTCCTGACGTTGGTCGGGGTGATCGATGCCGACCTCGGGCTGGCCGGTGGGGACCTCCGGGCCGCCGAGCGTACCTATCAACTCCTGTCGCAGGTCGCCGGCCGGGCGGGGCGCGAAAGCCGGCCCGGTCGCGTGTTTCTCCAGTCTCATTTGCCCGAACACCCGGTTTTGGCCGCGCTCGCCTCGGGCGATCGTCAGGACTTCATTGACCGGGAGCTCGCGGCGCGCCGCGACCATGGCATGCCGCCGTTTGGCCGCCTGGTCGCGCTGATTGTGTCCAGCGGCTCCGAAGACGCGGCACGGCAGACCGCTGCCGCCCTGCGCCGCGCCGCACCGCACTATCAGCAGGTCCAGGTCCTTGGCCCGGCACCCGCGCCATTGGCCCTGTTGCGTGGCCGATTTCGCTTCAGATTGCTGCTCAAGGCCCAGAAAAACGTTTCGGTTCAACCGATTATCCGGGATTGGCTCGCCAAAGTGCGGGTACCGGGGGCGGTCCGCGTGGCGGTCGACGTCGACCCCTACGCATTTCTTTGAGAAGGCCCGCAAAAATTCTAGGTTTTCTGCGCGTTTCGGCACCCCGGCGGCTGTTGCACCCGCGAAATCTGTATGGTAGGTATCGCGCCCGAAAACAGCGGTTCGGCACTCTCGTCTCGCCGTTATTTTTTCGAAGAAAAACAATAGGTTAACCGCCGCCGACCGCGCTGGAGGGGCATCCCAAATTGGCAGTTGACAGCATGAACGTTTCCGGGATCGCCGGACGCTACGCGACCGCCCTGTTCGAACTCGCACAGGATCAGAACGCGTTGGACCAGACCGCCGAGGATTTGGCGTCGCTGGGGCGCATGATTGCCGAGAGCGCCGATCTCGAGCGGCTCGTCCGCAGCCCCGTGATAAGCCGCGCCGCCCAAGCCAAAGCCCTCGACGCAGTTATGGACCAGGCCAAGATGGGCGCGCTCATCCGCAAATTCGTCGGCTTGGTGGCGCAAAACCGTCGTCTTTTCGCGCTCGCCGATATGGCGCGCGGGTTCGCGCAACTCATGGCGCATCACCGTGGCGAGGTCGCCGGGGAAATCACCTCGGCCCATCCGCTCCGCGATGCTCAACTCGACCAACTGCGCGCCCAGCTCAAGGCTGCCGTCGGCAGCGACGTTCAGATCGACGCCAAGGTCGATCCCTCACTCCTCGGGGGGCTCGTGGTCAAGGTTGGCTCCCGCATGATCGATAGCTCACTTCGTACGAAACTCCAGAACCTTAAGTTCGCAATGAAAGGTGCCGGCTGATGGATATCCGCGCCGCAGAAATCTCTTCGATTCTCAAGCAACAGATCGAGAACTTCGGTAGTGAAGCCGAAGTCTCGGAGGTTGGTCAGGTCCTGTCCGTCGGCGATGGTATCGCCCGCGTTTACGGCCTCGACAACGTCCAGGCCGGTGAAATGGTCGAGTTCCCCGATGGGACGCGCGGCATGGCGCTGAACCTCGAGACCGACAACGTCGGTGTCGTGATCTTCGGCGACGACCGCAGCATCAAAGAGGGCGACACGGTCAAACGGACCGGCACCATCGTGGACGTGCCGGTCGGCAAAGGTCTGCTTGGTCGCGTGGTCGACCCTCTGGGCAACCCGATCGACGGCAAGGGCGAGATCGAGGCGACCGAACGTCGCGAGGTCGAGGTCAAAGCGCCGGGCATCATCCCGCGTAAGTCGGTGCACGAACCGATGCAGACCGGTCTGAAAGCGCTCGATTCGCTGGTCCCGGTTGGCCGCGGCCAGCGCGAACTGATCATCGGCGACCGCCAAACCGGCAAGACCGCCGTGGCGCTCGACACGATTCTCAACCAGAAAGAGAATTACGCCTCGGGTGACGAGTCCAAGCGTCTCTACTGCATCTACGTCGTCATCGGCCAAAAGCGCTCCACGGTGGCGCAGGTCGTGAAGACGCTCGAGGACGCCGGCGCGATGGAATACACCATCGTCGTATCGGCCACCGCGTCCGATCCGGCACCGCTCCAGTTCCTGGCGCCCTACGCGGGCTGCACCATGGGCGAGTACTTCCGCGACAACGGCATGCACGGCTTGGTCATCTATGACGATTTGACCAAGCAGGCGACCGCCTATCGTCAGATGTCGTTGCTGCTGCGTCGCCCGCCGGGACGTGAAGCCTATCCGGGCGACGTGTTCTATCTCCATTCGCGCCTTCTCGAGCGCGCGGCGAAGATGAACGATTCAGAGGGCGGCGGCTCGCTGACCGCGCTGCCGGTCATCGAAACCCAGGCCAGTGACGTCTCGGCCTACATTCCGACCAACGTGATTTCGATCACAGACGGTCAGATCTTCCTCGAGACCGACCTGTTCTATCAGGGCATTCGTCCCGCCATTAACGTCGGTATCTCGGTCAGCCGCGTGGGCTCTGCCGCGCAGGTCAAGGCCATGAAAAAGGTCGCCGGCGGTATCAAGCTCGACCTCGCGCAGTACCGCGAAATGGCGGCGTTCGCCCAGTTCGGCTCGGACCTTGATGCCTCGACCCAGCGCCTCCTGGCGCGTGGCGAGCGTCTCACCGAACTGCTGAAGCAGGGCCAGTACCAGCCGATGCCGGTCGAAGAACAAGTCGTCTCGATTTTCGCCGGCGTGAACGGCTACCTCGATAATGTCGACGTCAACAAGATCGGCGCTTTTGAAGAGCAGTTGCTCACCGAAATCCGATCCAAGCACGGCGACATTCTGACGACCATTCGCGACTCGGGCGATTTGTCGGACGACACCCAGGAAAAGCTCAAGGGCGTGCTCGACGGCTTCGCCAAAACCTTCGCGTAGGTCGACCCGGAAATGGCCAGCCTCAAAGACCTTCGGACGCGGATCGGCACCGTCAAATCGACGCAAAAGATCACGCGCGCCATGCAAATGGTGGCGGCCTCCAAGCTGCGCCGGGCGCAAGACGCCGTCGAAGCAGCGCGTCCCTATGCGCAGCGGATGGAGCGGATGCTGGGTTCGCTCGGCTCCAGCATGGTCGAGCAAGAAGGCGCCCCGCGCCTGTTGGTAGGCACCGGCAAAGACGAAACCCACCTTCTCGTCGTCGCGACCGGCGAACGCGGCCTTTGCGGCGCGTTCAACTCGTCGATCGCGCGCGCGGCGCGGGCCGACATCAAGAAGCTTCAGGCCGAGGGCAAAAAGGTCAAGATTCTTTGCGTTGGCCGCAAGGGGCGCGACGTGCTGCGCCGCGAATACAACGATCTCATCATTGACACCATCGAACTGGCCGGTATCCGGCGCTTGGCGTTCACCGATGCGCAGCCCATCGCGGTCGATATTCTCGACTTGTTCGAGGCGGGCGAGTTCGACGTGTGCACGCTCTACTTCAACACCTTCAAGTCTGTCATTTCGCAGGTACTGACGCGCCGCCAGCTTATTCCGGCGTCGTTGCCCGTGGCCGACGACGAAAGCGGCCCCGATCTTGGCGATGCGATTTACGACTACGAACCCGACGAAGAGGAAATCTTGGTCGAGCTTCTGCCGCGTAACCTCAGCGTCCAGGTCTACCAGGCGCTGCTCGAAAACGCGGCGTCCGAACAGGGCGCGCGGATGTCGGCGATGGACAACGCCACCCGAAATGCCGGCGACATGATCGACAAGCTGACGCTGAACTACAACCGGACGCGTCAGGCACAAATCACTAGCGAACTCATCGAAATCATCTCGGGCGCCGAGGCGCTCTAGGACGCGAGAAACGGAGAATACTGATGGCCACAAATATCGTTGGCAAAGTCACCCAGGTCCTGGGCGCCGTCGTGGACGTTCAATTCGATGGCCATCTTCCGGCGATCTTGAACGCGCTGGAGACCGAAAACCAAGGCAACCGCCTGATCCTAGAGGTCGCACAACATCTCGGTGAGAACACCGTTCGCACCTTGGCGATGGACACCACCGAAGGCATGGTTCGCGGCCAAGAGGTCAGGGATACCGGCAGCGCGATCACGGTGCCGGTCGGGCCCGAAACCTTGGGTCGGATGCTCAATGTCACCGGCGACCCCATCGACGAACGCGGCCCGGTCGAAACCAAACAGCGCGCGCCCATTCACGCCCCCGCGCCTGACTTCGTCGATCAGTCGACCGAATCAGAAATTCTCATGACCGGTATTAAGGTCATCGACTTGCTCGCCCCTTACGCCAAGGGCGGTAAGGTCGGCCTGTTCGGGGGTGCCGGCGTCGGCAAGACCGTGCTGATTCAGGAACTCATCAACAACGTCGCCAAGGGCCATGGTGGCTACTCGGTGTTCGCTGGCGTGGGCGAGCGGACCCGCGAAGGCAACGATCTCTATCACGAGATGATCGACTCCGGGATTATCGATCTCGAAGGCGACAACTCGAAAGTGGCGCTGGTCTACGGTCAGATGAACGAGCCGCCGGGCGCCCGTGCCCGCGTCGGTCTGTCCGGCCTGACGATCGCCGAATACTTCCGCGATCAAGAGGGCCAGGACGTGCTCTTGTTCGTCGACAACATCTTCCGCTTCACCCAGGCCGGTTCGGAAATGTCCGCACTGCTGGGTCGTATTCCGTCGGCGGTGGGCTATCAGCCGACGCTGGGTACCGACATGGGCGCCCTCCAAGAGCGCATTACGTCGACCAACAAAGGGTCGATCACGTCGATCCAGGCGATTTACGTCCCGGCCGATGACTTGACCGACCCTGCGCCGGCCACGTCGTTCGCTCACTTGGACGCCACCACCACGCTGTCGCGTCAGATCGCGGAACTCGGCATCTATCCTGCGGTGGATCCGCTCGATTCGACCTCGCGCATGTTGGATGCCCGCATCCTGGGTGAGGAACACTATTCGGTCGCACGTGAAGTGCAGCGCATCTTGCAGACCTACAAATCGCTGCAGGACATCATCGCCATTCTCGGCATGGACGAGCTTTCCGAAGAAGACAAACTCACGGTCGCGCGGGCACGTAAAATCCAGCGCTTCCTATCGCAGCCCTTCCACGTCGCGGAAATCTTCACCGGTTCGCCGGGCGTGCTCGTACCGCTCGAAGAGACCATCCGTGGCTTCAAGGAAATCTGCGAAGGCCGGCACGACGATCTGCCCGAACAGTCCTTCATGCTGGTCGGCACGATCGACGACGCGGTCGAAAAAGGAAAGCGTCTCGCGCAAGAGGCGGCATAGGCACCCTTCATGGCCGATAAGATCGCATTCGAACTGGTCTCACCCGACCGTCTCTTGGTTTCCGAGGATGTCGACATGGTCGTCGTCCCCGGCGGCGAGGGCGATTTCGGGGTGCTCGTCGGCCATCAGCCGATGATCTCGACCGTCCGTCCGGGCATTCTCGAAGTACAGAATGCCGGTGCCGAAGACCGCCGGATTTTCGTCAACGGCGGGTTCGCCGAGATTACGGGCGACCGCTGCGCGGTCATGACCGAAGAAGCCGTGCCGGTCGAGGAACTGGATCGCGCGGACCTAGAGCAGCGCATTAAAGACGCCGAAGAAGACATTCAAGAAGCACGAACTGATCTTGAACGTCACCTCATCGACCTCAAGCTATCGACGCTTCGGGAGATGTTGCAGGTCGTCTAATCGACTGCTGACCGCGGCGAAAAGTGCCGCTAAAATCGATGACCACTGTTGCCAGGCAGGGAGCCAAGGGCATCGGCATGAAGTGGACGCTTGAAGACATCGATTGGGACCGGTTCGACCCGTCAAAGGTTGACCCGATGGTGCTGTCCGTGGTGCGCGCCGCCAGCATGGTCGAGTACCGCAGCGCCGATTACGTCACCTATCTGTGCAACATCTTCGCCGACGACGAGGCCTTCCAAGAGGCCGCGCGGAAGTGGGGCGAAGAGGAAAACCAGCACGGTCGCGCCCTCGGCCAATGGGCCAAAATGGCCGACCCGTCGTTCGACTTCGACGGCGCCTTCGCCGACTTCCGCGCCAATTACGAACTCGCGCTCGACACCGAAGAGTCCATCCGCGGCACCCGGGCCGCGGAGTTGCTGGCCCGTTGCATGGTCGAAATCGGCACCAGTTCGTTCTACAGCTCGATTCATGACGCCGTCGAAGAACCGGTTCTCAAACAGATCTGCACGCTGATCGCGCGCGATGAATTCAGCCACTACGGGCTGTTCCGCCGCCACATGGAACGTTATCTCGCCGACGAGAAGCTCAGCATTTGGACGCGGATTCGCATCATGATCGGCCGGACGCTCGAAACCGGCGACGATGAATTGGCCTATGCCTACCATGCCGCCAACCGTCTGCCCGGTCCTTACGACCGCCGGGCCGCCAGCGATGCCTACGCCACCCGCGCCCTTTCGCTCTACCGGCCGGTGCATATCAGAAAAGGCGTGACCATGGCGTTCAAAGCCCTCGGCCTCAGCCGCGAAGGTTGGTGGCACGACGCCATCGCCAAAACGATCTACCGCATCATGCGGTGGCGCTCCCGCAAGGTCACTCAGATCGCGGCCTAGGGCGGCAACTGGTCGTCGGCGCATGGCACCCCCGACGGCACTCCTATTCGATCTCGACGATACGCTCATTCGTGCCTACGCTAACCGCGAAGCCGCTTGGCGCGACCACCTCATGGCGTACGCCGCCGTGCTTCCTTCACATGATGTGCTCCAGATCGCCGACACCATCTCGTCGTGTGCGGCCCGTTTCTGGCGGCATCCCGACGTCTATGACTGTGGTGGTGGGCACGATCTCGGCGCGGCCCGCCGCACCATCGTTGGTGAGGCGTTTGCCGAATGCGCCATCGATGCCCCCGCGCTTGCCGTCGAGATCGCCGATGCGTTCACCGCCAAACGCCAAAAGGGATACGAACTCTATCCCGATACGGTCCCGGTCCTTACCGCACTATGGGATAGTGGGATCAGGCTTGGGCTTCTCACCAACGGCGGTCGTGACAGCCAACGGGCAAAGCTCGATCGCTTCGCGCTCGCCTCTTTCTTTCACTTCGTCGGTATCTCCGAGGAACTCGGGTCCGCCAAGCCCAACGCCGCGATCTTTCACCAGGCGCTTGCTGCTCTGGATTCCACAGCTGCATCGACCTGGATGGTCGGGGATCACTTGGAGTGGGATATTGCCGGCGCACAGGCGGTCGGCATGGTGGCTGTCTGGTTCAACCCCGATGCGGTTGCGGCGCCGGCCCACACAAAGCCCGACCATGTCGTCACGAACCTGGGTCAGCTCCCCGGCTTGCTCCGGAACACCGTTTAGCAAAGTGTTCGATCACCCGACCGTCGATCGTCGCCAGCGCGGCAAAGATCAACACCATCCCGACATAGGTGGTCCAGCCCGGGCTTTCGCTCAAGATCAGAATCCCCAGTAAAAGTGCGGTCACCGGATTGATCAACGTAACCAGCATCAAGTTCGTCGCCCCGGTCCGGCGCAGCAAATAGAAGTACAACGGGTAGGCAAACGCGGTGCACAACGTACCGATCGCAATCAAGGCGCCCCACGCAGCCACCGAGGGCGTTGCGTTCCACGGTGTCTCGAAGATCAGCGCAATCGGCAGTAGCGCCAGCGCGGCCGTGCTGACCTGACCGAACGAGGTCACCATCGGCGAAAAGTTCATCAGGTGGCGGCGCGCATAGATCGCGGCCGTGGCATAGAACAAGGCCGCCAGCAGCACCAACGATTGGCTGCCCGCATTGTTGCCCAGCTTCAGCAAGGCCTCTGGCCCGATCAACACCACAACCCCGACGAAGCCCAGCACGACCCCGACCAAGCGGTTCGCCGAAAGCACCTCTTGCCGCACGACGAACACCGCCAGCACCACGGAAAAGATCGGCGTCGTGGCGTTCAGGATCGACGCCAATCCGCCTTCGATGGCCACTTGGGCCCAGGCAATCAAGGTAAAGGGAATTGCGTTGTTGAGGATGCCCATCAACCCCAACACGCGCCAGGACCGCCAGTCGCGCGGCAGCCGCTCGCCGGCAAAGCGGATCATCAGCCATAGGGCCGGTGCGGCAATCGCTACCCGGCCCAAGGCGACCGTAATCGGTCCCAACGACTCCAGCGCGACTTCGAAGAAAAAGAACGAACTCCCCCACACCGAGCCCAGCAAGATGATGCCGGCCCAGCTGCGACCGTCCATGCGATCGCTGCTCATGGGGAAGAAGGACATTGGCGCAAAGTGACGACAGCCTAGGGGGCAGCCCGCGTTCTAGCCACCCGAATCTTACGCCGCCGCTAAATGCCCGAAAGCTTCGACAAGGTCGGCGTAAACGTGTCGCTTGAAGGGCACGGCCAGGTCCACAAGGTCGCCCATCGGCGCCCAGCGCCAGGCATTGAACTCGGGCTCCGCGGTGTCGATGTCGATCTCGTTGTCCTCGCCGAGAAAGCGCATCGCAAACCACTTCTGGGTTTGTCCCCGGTAACGTCCTTTCCACAACCGTCCCACCAAGTGTTCGGGCAAGTCGTAAGGAATCCACTCCGAGTGTTCGGCGATAATTTCGGCGTTGTTGGTGCCGATTTCCTCAAGAAGCTCGCGCATCGCCGCGTCGGCAGGCTCTTCGCCCTCGTCGATTCCGCCTTGCGGCATCTGCCAGGCCTCGGCGATGGCGTCGATCCGCTGCGCGACGAACACCTGGTTGTCGGCGTTTAGCAACATGATCCCGACGCAGGGTCGGTAGCCCAGGCTCTCGATATCGACCGTCATGGGTGCGCTGCATCACCCATAAGGGCAGAGACCGGCGCAAGGTCGATGCCTTTTTCTTCCAGCGTCGCCGCCCATTGGGCGAGGCGTTCCAGCGTCACCGGGTAGGGGCGGGCGATCCCCAATGCGTGGCCTTGTTGGCGTGCGATGTTTTCCAGATCGATCAGCTTGGCGTCGATCTCGACCCGCGAGGCCACCTGATCGATCTCCCGATTGTTCAGGGCATGCGGCAATCCCAGGTCCTCGGCGATGCGGCCCGCCACGCTGGTGCCCGAGGTGCGCGCATCGACGAACAACAAGCCCCGGTCGCGGATCGATTGCAGCACCGGCTGCAGGCTATCGAGCGATGAGGTAAAGCGATCCCCCATCCGGTTGTAGACGCC
>Ga0181573_10003525_pt1 | contig 13738 bp, 10 predicted proteins | sample 101ome_25_FD_148643 | JGI IMG/M metagenome (GOLD analysis project Ga0181573, IMG submission 148643) | Coastal salt marsh microbial communities from the Groves Creek Marsh, Skidaway Island, Georgia - 101409BT metaG (spades assembly) | ecosystem: Environmental > Aquatic > Marine > Intertidal zone...
CGTGACGATCATGTCCCGTCGGTTCAAGGTGCCATCGCCCCTCAACCCGACGAACCAAACCTCCGTGGCTCCGTCGCGATTGACGTTGGTCGGGAAGTAGAGCGTCAGCGAGGACACGGCCTGGAACTGCGTGAAGTCCGTCTGGTACTCCAGCTCGCCGGCGAAGTCCTCCGCCAGGTCCCACTGCTGCGTCGGGGTCTTGCGGTCCGCGTTGCCAAAGTCGATCTCCCCGGGAGCCTTGTTGACCCAGCACTTGAGCTTCGAGGGTGCCGAGCCGGACCCGCCTCCGATGACCATGACGCCGCGGACCTTGACGTCGCTGGTGAACGGGACGTGGACGATGAGCTCCGGATCGTCGTCGCTGCGCAGAGGTTCGCCCTCACGGCTCAGCCTGTCCTCCCTGCGAAGGCGGCGGACGACGGAGACGGAGGGTCAGTCGCGCGGGAGGTTGGGGCGGCGAAGAGATTTGCGAGATCTTCGAGATGGACCTGGGTCGGGGGCGCACCACGGGCGGAAGACCCGCGCCGCCGCGGCATCGTCCTGCGCGTTCCACGCGGCGATCCTAGGATGGTTGATGAATGGGTGCAGGGAGGAGGACCCGCAGTCCTCCCCGCCGCAGTCGTGGTCGTGCGTGCACACGTCCCCCGGCATCTGCAAGGTGACGAGTCGGGTGTGAGACTTTTCACGACTGACAGGAAGCTGTTCTCGCCCTGTTCAAAGTCCGATGCAGGTCCCCGGGCGACCTCCCGCGTCGGGCCCGCTCGCGAACCCCGGCGTCCGCGCGGTCGGCGGCGTCGTGGCCACGTTCGCGGGCGCGTTCGGAGGCCTCGCCGCGATCACCGCGCTCGCCACCGGCGTCAGCCGCAAGATCGTCGTGTCGAGGCTGCGCGCGAACGGGCAGGTGTGTTACCTGTGCGAGGGTCGCAAGTTCGTGACGTGCAGGACGTGCGCGGGGGACAAGGCGATCGAGTGGCAGCCGCTGGCGAACCCGGGGATGCGCAGGCTGTGCGCGTGCCCCACGTGCGGGGGGAAGACGGGGCTGCAGAAGTGCAACAACTGCGTCGGGCTGGGATACGCTTGACCATCGACCAACCCTAACATCATTAGCCACTAGAGCACACGTTAACCAATAGAGCACCCGATAGCCGACAGCCGCCGCTCACGTCGACTTCTGCTTCACCCCCGCGAACACCACCCCGCGGCTCACCCGCTCCCTCAGCCGCCGGAGCTCCTCCTCCGCCTCGTCCGTCCACGGCCCCCACGGCCCCAACCCCCGCGATCGCTTCCACTTGCGCTCCTGCGCGGTTCTCGCGCGAGCAGTGTCGCCGGCGCCCGTGCACAGGATCAGCATCCCGTTCTCCGGCATCGCGTCCCACAGCTGGCGAACGCGCTCGTCCAGGTCCATCAGCGCGGCGTCCGCGGCGATGCCCTCCTCGACGTCGCAGTATCCGTCGCCCGCCTCGATCGCGATCCCTCCGTCGGGCTCCCCGTTCTCGCCGTCCCCTTTAGGAGTAGCGTCGCGCGCCGCGTCGGATCGGCCGTTCTCCGCCGCCGCGCGTATGGACGCGTACTCCTCCGCCGCGCGCGCCTGTCCGGTGTGCTCCGCCCACCTCTTGTTGCTCTCATCCAGGTGCCGGTGGTATCCCCGCAAGTGCGCGAACACCAAGAAGCCCTTCCCGTCGCCGTCGCCGTCGGATTGAGACGTCTTCTTCTTCTTGGAGTGGAGCTCGGCGATCCACTCCGCCGCGGTGACGGCTGTGGCCTCGTCCGACGCCGTCGTCTTGCTCCGCGCCACGCCGGAGCTGGCGCACTCGCGCATGGTGATCTGCGGCCCGATCGCGTGGCAGGCGGTGCCGTTCGCGGCCAAGGTTTCGAACAGGCTCGCGCCCGCGGCGGGTCGCTGGCCAAAGCCGGGGCCAAAGACAAACTTGAGCATGGCGAGCTCGAGGGTGGCGCGGGCGTCGGCGACGGAATCGTGCGATCCCTCCTGAATCTTCCTCGCGAGGTACCTCTCCGTGAGGTGCGCCAACTTGGTGCGGTACGGCGGGCCCCTCTGGTGAGGATAGAGCGCCACCGTGTCCACGCATCGCGCGTGTATCAATCGCAGCCGCTTGAGATCATTCTCCAACGAGTGCCCGACGACGATCGTCTCGCACGCCACGAGCTCCAGCAGCTCCCGCTGGACATCTTCGAGCGTCGTGGTCACCCCGCGCATCTGTTCCTCGGTTATCCCGCTGTGCGCGGTGTTGTAGTTCGTGATTGGCTCCGCCGGTTTCACGAGCTTGTCGTAAATCACCGACCCGTCCGGACCGACGACGGAGCACCTGGTGAGCTCTAATCGTTCATCGGCGCCCATGCCCACGTAGCACATCTCGCAGTCCATCGCGCACATGGTCAGCGGGGGATGACGCGCCACCCCCCCGCCCGCGGGTTGCGTCACGACGTACCCCTCGGGCAACGCCAACGCGCGTGACGTCGATCCCTCGTGTCCCGCGTCGTCGCGCCGCCTCTTCCGCCCGACGCCAGCCGCGTCGTCGCCAGCCGCGTCGTCGTCGCCGGCCGTGTCGTCGTCGTCGCCGGCCGTGTCGCGCGTCGGGACCAACGTCGGGATGGGGTAATCCATCTCCGCCATGTCCGCCGCGGACAGCAGGTAGTGCTCCGGCGGGAACGGCCCGTCGCCGATTCGTCTCAGGAGGTCGCGGGCGTCCGTGCTGCCGTAGGGGCCCTTGGCGTCGCCGGCTGCGCCAGCTGTGGCGCCTTTCTTGTCGCCGTCGTTCGCCCTCGATCTCGCGACGCCGCCCCGCCGCGGCTCCCCGTCGCCCCCCGCGGGCACGGAGAAGAGCAGCCCCTTGAGGATGTTAACCTCCGTCGCGGTGGGGTTATCGAACCACGTCGGGACGCCCGTTCCGAGGCGCTTCTTGACGTTCGGCGTGAGCTCCGCGGCGGTGGACGCGCGGGCGTGATCCACCCCGGGCGCGCACACCAAGAGGACGCACGACACCAGCGGCTTGTTCCGGACGAACGCCCAGCGCGGGGGCATGCCGACGCCGTCGGTGCACGTCCACGTGACGAGCTCGTGGACGCCGTGGAGCTTGAGCCCGCGCGCGAGCTCGGGCTTGAGCTCGACCCCGGCGGATGCGCCGTCGCCGTAGATTTGCGCCAGCGATGAGGGCTCTCGCGTCGCGACCTGGTACTCCACCGGCTCGTACTCGTCGACCTCGACGGGCGCGCCGCCGTACGAATCGTCGTCATCGTTGTACATGTCGGAGGCGTGGTAGTCGAGCTCTTCCGCGCGCTGCATCATCAGCTCCTCCATGCTCGCCTTGGCGTCCAACCGCGCCAACATCTCCAGCCGATCGCGCTCCAACTCGCCGTCGACGCTCGCACCGTCCGCCCCGCCTTCTTCGCCGCCGATCGCGTCGACTGCCCCTCCGTCTTCGATCTCGCCGTCCTCATCCTCCGAGAGGGACCTCCGGTCCTCGTCGTCGCTCATCCCTCCCCCGGCGCCCTGGGGAATGACCGAGCTCGACTCCGAACAAAGTGCTGCAACAAACCTGAGCCATCTAGTAGCTCATATGTCGTAGACTAAACTCATAACTGCTCCACTGTGTGTTCTGTAAGTATAAACTTCATGAACCATCGTAACTGTCTTTGTGTGCCAAAATATCGCGAAACTCCGTAATTAAATAATGTCCACAACAAAATATCCCGACAATGCCCAACGCAACCCTAACAAGGAAGGCTGTGTTATGCCGGATCTTTTCCTCGCGACCGGCATACCGACGAGCGAAGCCTTTGCCCGGCGACGCGCGTCCCCTTAGCGAACGGCGCTTCATTTTCCGAACGCCTACACCGATACATCCGGATACACACCGGACGAAAACACAGAGTCGAGAGAAGCCGCGAACGGAGCCTAGAAGAGGACCGCACGCGAACCGAAATTATTGACGAGAGAGAGGAGGTGAAAAAAACCGGGAAGCCATGGCCTATCAGATGCCGCCTCAGGGATACGGGATGCCCCCCCAGGGCTACCCCCAGCAGGGCTATCCGCCCCAGGGATACCAGCAGATGCCCCCGCAGGGCTATCAGCAGATGCCACCCCAGGGATATCCCCAGCAGGGCTATCCTCCGCAACAGTGCGTTCCCGATCATTTTCCAAGCTTTCGGCACCTTTTCGCTCTCCGCGTCGCGTCAGCCCGAACCTCCCGCTGACCTCCCCGTCCCGTTCGCCCTCTCTCAGGATGATGCAGCCGCCTCCGCAGCAGCAGCAACAGGGTAACTGGAAGGATCAACTCGTCCTCCCGGCCAGGGATGAGCGTTACAGGACCGAGGTGCGTCGCGCTCGCCGTTCCCGCGCCGTCCCCGCGGACCGTCCGGTCGCTTTCCTCCCCGGGATCTCGCTCGCGTTACCGCGTGACGACCCCCTCGCACGATCGCGCGCCGCGCCGTGCGTGCGACCCGATTCGAGCCACACAACGCGCGGATGCCGATCGTGATCCGCGTCGGGGACGTCACCGCGCGCTCGGGGGGGACGTCGCGCATCTCGTGCGCCGTCCCGCCCGCCCGTCGGAGAGCCCGAACGTCCGGTAATTCTTCCGTCTCGGAGCTGCGCGCAGCACTCGCAGCGGAGAAGAGAATTCATTCAGACGATTCGCCGCCGCCGCCGCGAGGCTTAGCGCTAACCTCCATCCCCTCTAAATCCGCCCCCATCCGCACCGACAGGACGTCACCGCGACCAAGGGCAACGAGTTCGAGGACTACTTCCTCAAGCGCGAGCTCCTCATGGGCATCTTCGAGAAGGGCTTTGAGCGCCCGTCTCCGATCCAGGAGGAGTCCATCCCCATCGCGCTCACCGGACGCGACATCCTGGCGCGAGCCAAGAACGGCACCGGTAAGACGGCCGCGTTCACCATCCCCGTCCTCGAGAAGACGGACACGAGCAAGAACGTGATTCAGGCTGTGCTGCTCGTCCCCACGCGCGAGCTCGCGCTGCAGACGTCGCAGGTTTGCAAGGAACTCGGCAAGCACCTGAACGTGCAGGTGATGGTCACCACGGGAGGCACGTCGCTGAAGGACGACATCATGCGCCTGCACCAGCCGGTGCACATCGTCGTCGCCACCCCCGGTCGTCTGGTGGACCTCGCGTCCAAGGGTGTCGCCAAGCTCAACCAGGCGACTATGCTAGCGATGGACGAGGCTGACAAGCTCCTCTCGCCGGAGTTCCAACCCGTCATCGCGCAGCTCATCGATTTCCTGCCCCGCAACAGGCAGATCCTGCTGTACTCCGCCACCTTCCCCGTGACGGTCAAGGCGTTCAAGGACAAGTACCTCCGCAAGCCGTTTGTCATCAACCTCATGGAGGAGCTGACGCTCAAGGGTATCACCCAGTACTACGCCTTCGTCGAGGAGAAGCAAAAGGTTCACTGCCTCAACACGCTCTTCTCCAAGCTCCAGATCAACCAGTCCATCATCTTCTGCAACTCCGTGAACCGCGTGGAGCTGCTCGCGAAGAAGATTACGGAGCTCGGATACTCGTGCTTCTACATCCACGCCAAGATGATGCAGTCGCACCGCAACCGCGTGTTTCACGATTTCCGCAACGGCGCCTGCCGTAACCTGGTGTCGTCTGACCTCTTCACGCGCGGTATCGACATCCAGTCCGTCAACGTGGTCATCAACTTCGACTTCCCGAAGAACTCCGAGACCTACCTTCACCGCGTGGGTCGTTCCGGACGTTTCGGCCACCTGGGTATCTCCGTCAACCTCATCACTTACGACGACAGGTTCAACCTCTTCCGCATCGAGAAGGAGCTCGGGACTGAGATCCAGCAGATCCCGCCCACCATCGACCCGGCCGTGTACTGCCGCTAAGTCGTCGTGCGCGCGATCTGTTTGTTTTCACTGGGGCTCAAGGACGGCCAGAAGTTGAATGACACGTTTTAGATGGGGAGAATGCTGTATTTGCGGCGGCAGCGCCAACTGTACCACACCGGCGCGGCTCCGCGGAGGGGAGGAGGCGACTTACGAGGAGGGATACACGGACACAAAACCCGGCTGATGAATGACGGCCGAGGTTCGATGAGAATTATACGAACACGCGCGTCGGGACGCGGCGGTTGGTAAGGGTTTCACGCAGACTCTTCCGCCCTTTTTTCGAGCGGGCCAACCGCCCCGACGCGCGTCGATGTTTTTCACACTCGTCGCGGGGATACCCGCGACTCTAGGATACCAGCGTGCGGGACTTAGTTACCCCGTCTACGCAAACACACACACACACACACACACACACAGATGAGTGTTACACACACACACACACACACACACACACACACGAAAGAGGTTGAGGAGATGCGGAGGGCGAGGAGGATACCGAGCAAGGGCCCCTCGGTGCATCCGCAAAGGCAACCGCGACGAGAAGATCAAAAAATGAAAGTCGGCAGCCGTCGTTTCGAGTTCCGACGAGGGATGCATTCGACGGCTCGCCGCAGCGCAACAACTACTACTTCACAGGCGAGGGGATCGATTTATATCCGGCTCACCTCTCGACGCGACCGCGAGACACCACACGCGCGGTTGCAAATCGAATGAGACTCGGGGCGCATCGCACGGCACTGTTTTTTTTCACCGCGCGCGAGAACGCTCTCGACTCTTTCGATACTTTCAAGGATGCCGACGGCCCGTCAAAAGGCTTCGTCGGCGATACGCACACATGCACACACATGCACGGGACGTCGCGGTCTAGCTTCATCGACCGCCCGCTCCTTTAACTTTCAACAAGCGGAGACGACGCGTCTGTTTGGGCGCTCATCGCCATCGGGCGATCGACGGTTATCGTTAAATGTTAGCTCGAGGCTCGCTTCGTTTCCATTCAATAAAACCCAAAAAAAAGAACCGGGCCGCCTTTGGCGGTCCACCAAATCCGGGTTCCTCGTCGTTTCTCGCCCCCGTGGTTCTATTCGCCCATCCCTCCCACTTCCCTCAGGCGCTTCCCTTGCTCCCTTTTTTCCCCACGTAGATGGCCTCGCCCGACCTGGACATCACGAACTGATCGTCCAGCAGAAGACCGCGAGGGATGATGACGTGCCTGTACGCGGCGCTGCACTGGTACCCGACCCTGTGCGGGATGTAGGACGCGAATAGTCCCCACTTATCCCCGCACCCGTGCTCCTTGGCCACCTCGACGAATCGCTCGATCTCATCCTCGGCCCAGTCCCCGTGCCACGCATCCTGCCCCGGCGCGTTGTGCCGGTAAAAGTAGCAGTTCGGGTTCTTCTTTATCATCTTACGGGCAAACTCCTTGGCGTTTTCACCCTTGCCGGCCTTGCCAGCCTTGGCGAACGACCCGCCGCCGTTGCTCTCCCACGCCTCCGCCGCGCTCGACGCCAGCCCGAGCGATTCGACCAGATCGGGCGCGACCCACCCGCGAAAACGCCCATCCATCTTCGGTCCCGGAACGATCCCTCTCTTCTCGCACCACTCCTCGCACGTGAGGTGCGCGGGCGTCGCGTCGTCGTCGTCGTATGAATCGTCGAGCGAGTCGATGAGTCCGCCGTGGGAGTCCTCGGCGGCCTGGAGCTTCGCGGCGAGCGCGGCGTCGGCGTTGGCCGCGACGGCGAGTCTGCGGGACTTGGCTCGCGGCGGCGGCGGCGGCGCCTTGGGTTTGCGGGACCCGCGGGACGAGGGCGTTCGCTTGACGACGTTCGAGGCGGCGTTCGAGGCGGCGTCCGCGGAAATCTCGAGCGCCTTGGCGGTGTCGAGCACCTTGAGCGCCCTGAGCCGCTCGTTGTTGCGCCGGATGCGTTCCTGGGTAGAAAGGGATGGGGTGTTTACGAGGGTGAGCGCCGGATCTGCGCGGTTCGAACGGAACGGGCGAGACGCGCGGGGGGTTTCGTGTCGGAGTATCGGCGGGTCTCTCACATCGCGTTGCCGTTCGTAATCGTTCATGGGCTCCTGCTCGGCGCCGACCGTCGCGGCGGCGTGCGTCATCGCGTCGACGCCGTCAGCCTTGACCACCCTGCGATGCTTCACCTTGCCGTCGACGTTCACAAACTTGGACGAGCCGTCGACGTTCGCAGCGGGTTTCGGCGAGGCTTTCACCGCCGGTTCTCCTTCTCCGCGATGTCGACCTGCGTTGCGTCGGCGGGGTTCGTCATCATCCTCGTTTCCGCGCTCTTTCCCGGAGTGCGCGCGCCGAGGACAACACGACAGTTTTTTGAAACGAAAAATGTTCGGCCGGTCGGTTGCCAAGCTGCCGGGTCCATGCGGGCGAAATCGGAAGAAATGACTCCAGACCTCTGATCAAAACCGGTCGGACATCTGCCACGGAAACGATTTCCTGATGACGGAAACGGCGCAAAAGGGGAAAGGAAACGCACGGCACCTTCACTCTGTTTCTAGCCGAGGCGACCCGCTCCCACGCCGGCCGCCGCCATGCCCGGCCAGACGATGGGAAACGGACGGTGGACCCGCGAGCGCCGGGAGACCGAGTACTACCGGCTCTCGCGCCTCCGGGCCGAGCGCAAGCTCGCCGCCATCGAGCGCCGGCGCTCCATCCGCGAGGCGAAGAAGAGCATACGCGTGATGAAGGACGAGGTTGCGAAGCAGATTGCGCAGATCGTCGAGGACCGCGCCTTCGCCACCCGACCGACGTATCAGATCCCGCCCAACTGGAAGGCGACGCACATCGAGCGCCCGCAGGCGTTCTACAAGGTTGTGGCGTGCAAGGACGACAGGTTCGTGTCGGTGTACGACGGCGAGACGGAGTTTGCGCTGGGGAAAACGTACAAGACGCAGAGGGGAACGCCGAGCGGGTGGGCGCCGATGGCCGAGTGCTTCTTCGCGTGGAACTCGCCGCTCGGCGCGCTCAACGCCGCGTTTCCGGAGGGGAGCAAGGCCGGTAAGCTACCGCGCGTGCTGCTAAAGGTGGAGGGGCGGGGAAACTCCTACGAGGAGCACGAGGTGTTTCCCGGCGGGCACAGCCGGTGGACCGGGAGCGTCGCGCTGAGCTCCGTGAGGGTGTGCCGAATAATGACCGACGCGTTTCGCGAATCCGCGGCGGACAAGGTGCTGCTTCCCGACTTTACCCTCCCACTCAGACCGTCCCCGCTGCCCCCGTGAGAGACGTTGGGGTGAGAGACGCGCGGGGTTCCTAGTGGTTTGGTTGTGATATTCACACTTTGCCCCAACCCCCCCCGCTAATAACTTTTAAGAATCGTTTGGCGTTTCGACGGCGGCTCCCGCGTCGCCCTCACGCCGTGGCGTAGGAGGGCTTGGCGAGGTTGATCACCGTGGTCTTCACCTTGGTCATCATCTCGATCGAGTTGACGATGCCTTGGCTCCCGATCCCGCTGTCCTTGACGCCCTGGAAGGGGAAGTGATCCGGGCCCCTCGCCGGCGGCCCGTTGATCTGCACCGTGCCCGTCTCCATGCGATCCGCAACCCTGATGGCGCGGTCGATGTCGCGGGTGAACACGCACCCCTGCAGGCCGTACTTGCTCTCGTTCACGTACCGCAGCGCCTCCTCCTCGGTCCCCACGCGCACGACGGGCACCACCGGGCCGAAGGGTTCCTCCCAGCACAGCCGCATCTCCGCGGTGACGTCGTCGACGAGGACGGGCCAGATGAGGTTGCAATCCCTCCGCCACTCCGTGCGCATCGTCGCCCCTTTGGCGATCGCATCCTCCACCAGGCCCTGGATGAAATCCGCGGACTTGGCACTCACCACCGCGGTGATCTGCGCGTCGTCCTCGGGCTGGCCCACCGTCAGCTTGCGCGTCTTCTCCTCAACCTTCGCGACGAGCGCGTCGGCGATTTCAGAAAAGGCGACGACGATCTTCACGGCGGTGCACCGCTGGCCGCTGTAACTGAACCCCCCCTTGACGATCGCCGTCGCCGCCAGGTCGAGGTCCGCGTCCGGAAACACGAGCGCCGCGTCCTTCCCGCCCAGCTCCATCTGCACCGGGACCATGCGGGCCTTGCGCGACACCGCGAGGCCGGTGTCGCCGCCGGTGAACGAGACACAGTTGGCGCCGGGGTGCTCCACCATGTAGTCGCCGATGTCCGCGCCGCGCCCGGTGACCACCTGCACGAGGCCCCTCGGCAGGCCCGGGACCTTGTTGAAGCACTGCGCCATCATCAGCGCGCTGACGCACCCCTGCGTCGGCGGTTTCACCACGCACGCGTTGCCGGCGATGAGCGCGGGCGCGATCTTCGACACCGCCAGGTTGACCGGGTAGTTGAACGGCGGGATGCAGAGCACGACGCCGAGGGGAACCTTGTGCGCCATGCAGAGCTTGTCGCGCTCGGCTCCCGGGAAAGAGTCGCTCGTGATCATGTCGCCCTTCGCCAGGCTCCTGCATCCCTCCTCCGCGGCGTAATCGATGAGATCCGCCGACCGCTTCGCCTCGGTGGTGGCATCCTTCTTGGGCTTGGCGATCTCCCGGATGAGCGCATCGGCCATGGGCGCGTGGTGCTGGCGCATGAGCTCCGCGGCGGCCTTCAGGATGGACGCGCGCTTGTTGAGAGGGATCTGGCCCCACTGCCGCTGCGCCGCCTTGGCGCCGGCGTAGGCGGCGTCCACCTCGTCGCGCGTGCACGCCTGGAAGCCGAAGCATCGCTCGTTGCCCTTGCTCGGGTTGGCGTTGTGCACCAGCTGCCCCGAGGACGAGTCGCGCCACTCGCCGTCGATGAGGAAGCGGTAGGCGCCCGTGTCGGGGTTGTAGAGCGGGGAGTAGAACTCTCCACCGCCGGGCGCGCCCGCGCCGCCTTCGTGCCCGGAGCCCATCACGTTAACAGGGCGCCGTCGAGTGCGGCCGCGGTGGGCAACCGCCAGACGGAAAACGACCGCCAAAACCCTACCGACGTCTCCCTTTCAGACGGAGATCTCCCCGATGGGTGCCGATGGGTGCTGAAACCGGCGGCCGGACAGCCAACTGACAGCCATAGCCAAAAAACGCCCAAAAAGGAAATAGCAGATCCGACCCTCGTTTGGTAGATTTGGCAAACAAGGAACACGGTGAAAGTTCCTGTGCTGTTTGGCTTTTGCGTCGGGTGAAAATTCCTCGGAAACGGAGCTCGGGTCGTCCGGTAGATCCGGCTTTTTCTTCTCGCCGGCCGCGTGTGTCGCTGGCGAGGGGGTCCCCGCCGCCGCCGGCACCTCGGGCGCGCGCTTAACAGCCCGACCCCGCCCCGCCGGCATCGAGCGCGATGTCGGATCTGAACGTCACCGCCCCACCCTTCGCCCCCACCTCCGCGAACGCCTCCGACCCCACCGCCTGCGACGGCGCCGACGCGTCTCACCCCGCGCCCCCGGAGGAGAAGACGAAGGAGGAGGAGAAGGAGGAGGAGGGAGAGGGAGAGGGCGCTGTCGACGTCGCGTCGGTGGACCCGACGCTGGCGCTCACCGTCGACGCGGCGATGCGCTCGGCGAGGGAGAACTGCGCGCTGGTCCAAGCGCTCTGTTCGCTGCTGACCTCGACGCGCGGACGCGTCGCGCAGCTCGAGGCGCGCCTCGCGTCGCTCGAGCTCGAGCTCGAACAACAAACCGGGCGTCGACGAAGCGGCTCGTCCGAGTCCGAGCGGTCGTGGGAGCGCGCCGGCGCGGACGCGCCCCCGACGACGCCCGCGTCGCCGCCGGAGCCCTCGCCCGTCGCGAGCGGGTTCGCCTGGGCGGACGACGGCGACGGCGACGGCGACTCGCTACCGCCTCCGCCCCCGGCCCCGGCCCCCGCCGCCCCCGCCCTCGCCGCCCCCGCCGCCGCGCGCCGACCGCCCGCCCCGCCGTCATCCTCGCCTCGAACCCTCGCGCCCCATCGCTCCCACACGCCCTCCCCGACCCCCACCGCGGAGGCGCGAGCGAGCTTCTCCAGCGTCGTGGAGGGTCCCAGGCCGCCAACCCCAAACGACGACGACGCCTTCCCCAAACTCGGAGGAAACTCGCGCGACGACGACGGGGACGACGACGAGGACGAAAAGTCGGCACCCGGGGACGGGGATCGGGACGTCGCCGGGGATCTGGACGAGCGGAACGCCGACGACGCCGGCTTTTACGACGAGCGCGTGCGCGGATACGAACCGGCGCACCACGCGTACGCGTCCGAACCGGGCTACGCCGATGACGGATCCGACTCGGTCGATCCGCGAAACCCCGTGGTGAACATCATCCGGCTCCCCGACGCCTTCGTCGAGCGGTACCTCTGGGACCTCCCGCGGGAGACGAGTCACGCGAACGGCGGCTCGGACGACGACGACCGTCACGACCGTTACGACGGCGACGAAAAGTCGGCACCCGGGGACGGGAACGAGGACGATCGGTTTCCAAACGGCGACCGCCTCGACGCCGACGGCTTCCGATCGGTCGCCGGCCCCCACTCGCGCCACTCGCACCACCGACGCGACCGAACGCGCGGCGAGGTGTTCGCGCGTGCGTGCGCCGCGCTCTCGCTGCTGTGCGAAGCCGTGGGTCTCGGCGTCCCGGCGTCGGTCAAGGTCAAGATTCGACGCCCGGCGCGGTACCAACCGCCCCAAACGGTGGCTGCTTCAACAAACGGCGAACGACGAGGAGAGCGGATGAAGTTTCACGCGTCGGTGAGGTTCGCGACGTGGACGCACGAGGGTGAGTTTATTTTGTGCTTTCGTATGGGCAATTAGTCTGACATCGTGTTTTGTTCACAGGGATCAGGGCCGCGCTCGCGAACGCGTCCCTGGACGACGATCCCGGCGGGTTCGTCAGGGTTCGCAACTTTTACGCCGGCGACAGGGTGGACTTGCGCAGGGACCGGGACCAGAGGCTTTACCCGCGGGGGCCGTGGTTGAAGTCGAAGGTTTTCGGCTTCCGCAACCCGCCCGCGTCAAACTACAAGATCGCGGAGTTCGACCTCGGCGGCGACGGGTTCGGGACCACGGCGGATGCCGAGTTTGCCGGGTGGCGTGCCGACGGCGCGGGCGTCGCGAACGTCGTCCATTTCGACGACGTGGACTCCGCCAGGCACCCCCGAGGGCACCACCCTCGCACCCTCGGCGCCGTCGGCGCGCCGGGCACCCTCCCTCCTCGTCCCCCCGCCGAGCCGTCCGCCCCCAAGTCGAAGTCGTCCGCGGCGAGCACTCGGGAGTACTTTCCCGAGACGCGTCGCGGTTGGGTCGAGACGGACGAGCGCAGGGACACCCGGTGGAGGCTGGGCGCGAAGGTGTGGGAGGGACCGTGCTCGCAGTGCGGGGAGGTCGGGCTGCGGGTGCCCTTTCGGCCGGTCGTGGGGGGTAAGCCGCCGAGGTGCGTCACGTGCGTCGGCGACGAGGCGGCGAGGCGAAGGCTCGGGTAGCGCACGGTTGGTTGGCGAGCGAGGGACGGGGGCGAGCGAGGGACGGGGGCGATCGAGGAACAGGGACGCGGCACGACGATCGACGATTTTTTTACCCACGAGGAGCAACGGTAGCGTGATGGAGAGTTGACGATGAAACGAGCGCGATTTTGGAACGAAGGCGCCGTGATCCGGCGACGGATTCTTTACGTTTTTAACTTCTCGGCGCTGGCGAGCTGGAGGATGCGCATTCATCACGACTCTCATTAATTCGCGGCGCGACACTCCTTGCACTGAGAGCGCCGACGACCGTGCTCGCAGATTCCAGACCCACCGCACTCCTTGCACGAATAGCGCTGACGACCGTGCTCGCAGATTCCAGACCCACCGCACTCCTTGCAATGAGAGCGTAGACGACCGTGCTCGCAGATTCCAGACCCGCC
>Ga0181573_10003526_pt1 | contig 13723 bp, 15 predicted proteins | sample 101ome_25_FD_148643 | JGI IMG/M metagenome (GOLD analysis project Ga0181573, IMG submission 148643) | Coastal salt marsh microbial communities from the Groves Creek Marsh, Skidaway Island, Georgia - 101409BT metaG (spades assembly) | ecosystem: Environmental > Aquatic > Marine > Intertidal zone...
TTTTTGATTTTGGCTTGGGAGTCGGGTAAGGACCCGCTGACCTTGAAGGGTTCCTATGCGGGTGCCATGGGGTACGGACAGTTCATGCCGTCAAGCTATCGAGCTTATGCAAAGGCTTTCGACGGGGAGAGTGCGCCTGACATTTGGACTGACCCGGCTGACGCAATCAGCAGTGTGGGCAACTATTTGAAAGTGCACGGCTGGCGCCCCGGGCAACCGGTGGTGTTGGGAGCGCAAGTGCATCAGCCTCAAGCGTCCCTGTTTGATGTGGGTCTCAAGCCCGCCAAGAGCATTGAACAACTCTCAGCGCTGGGCATTGCGGCGACAGAGCCTGCCGATGCCTCAGTTTTGGCGACCCCGCTGAGGCTCGAAGTGGCTGATGGGCAAGCATACTGGTTGGGGCTGCAGAATTTTTACGCCATCACCCGGTATAACCACAGCGCCATGTATGCCATGGCAGTGTGGGAGCTCAGTCAAGAGATTGCTGGCGTGGCGCGGGAGAAAGACAGTTGAATCGTTTGCTCCTGATCGCTCTGGCAATGACCGCCTCAATGTTACGAGCTGATCCGCTCGCGCCGCAGGACTACGCGCCCTCATTGGCGGCACTGGCACCTTGGGAGGATGCCGTGCCGAGTGCTGATCCTATCCTGAAATATGGCAACACCAGTCCTTACAAGGTCGACGGCAAGACCTATAGTGTGCTTCGTTCCGCAAATGGCTATCTCGAGGAGGGATTTGCCTCTTGGTATGGCATGAAATTCCACGGCAGATCCACATCAAATGGAGAAATATTTGATGTTTACGGCGCCACGGCCGCGCATCGCTCTCTGCCTATTCCGAGTTATGTCAGAGTGACGAATCTCCTGAATCAGCGCAGCGTCGTGCTGCGCGTCAACGATCGAGGCCCGTTCCGCGCCGATAGGATTATTGACGTTTCCTATCAGGCGGCGGTCGAGTTGGGGTTTGCCGAGCAGGGAACTGCCGCAGTGCGAGTGGAAGCACTGAGCCTTGAGGGTACTGAGGATCGGCGTCAGCGTTCCCACGATCGCTTTCGGTACCTGCAGATCGGAGCATTTGCTTCGTGGGACAAAGCCCTCGGCCTGGCTCGAACTTTTCAGCGGAGCTGGGGGCATTTGAGTTATGTGACGCCCGTAGAGGTACGAGGCGTGCGGTTGCACAGAGTGAGGTTAGGGCCTTTCGCCGGGCAAGATGAGCTCGAGTCGGCGCGCACCCGGCTTCTCGAGATGGGGTACCCAGAGCCACTGAAGCTCCCCTGATCGTTAGCATGCTGAAATTCAAGATCGGATTGTTACACTTGTGTGAGAAAGCTCTCGCATCCCGCTTTTACCAGAGGAGTGCCCTAGTGCGATCCATTACGCGTTGTTTAGTTTGTAGTGTTCTGACCCTTGGTCTGCAGGTTATCGGAGCGAGCGCGCAATCTTCCTTGGTGCCCGCTCCGCCAATCATTAACGCGGATTCCTACATTCTGGTTGATTTTGATACGGGAAGGGTGCTGGTCGAACACAACGCGGATCTTCAGTTACCGCCTGCCAGTCTGACTAAGCTGATGACTGCCTATATTCTGGCTCAGGAGGTCGAGGTCGGGCGGATGCAGCTCAGCGATCTCGTACCGGTAAGTCGAAATGCGTGGTCGCAAAATCCGGTTTTCAACGGTTCTTCTCTGATGTGGATTGAACCCGGAAAAGACGTCACCGTCGCCGAGCTTGAGCGCGGTATCGTCATTTCTTCAGGTAATGATGCAACGGTTGCGATCGCAGAACACATAGCGGGAAGCGAGGCGGCGTTCGTGGATTTAATGAATCAGTATGCCGAGGAACTCAAACTGACCAGTACGCATTTTGAGAACAGTCATGGACTTCCGCATCCCGACCATCTCTCCACCGCCCGGGATCTGGCCAATATGGCCGCCGCGGCTATTCGCGATCACCCGCAGCGCTATGCGGTCTATAAAGAGCAAAGCTATACCTATAACAACATTACGCAGTACAACCGCAACCACCTGCTCCGGGAGGATGAGTCCGTTGATGGATTGAAGACCGGTTATACGAGAGAGGCAGGATATGGACTCGTCGCATCCGCTGACCGAGACGGCATGCGGTTGATCTCGGTGGTAATGGGAAGCAGTTCTACGGCGAGTCGAAAGCAGGAGACACGCAGCTTGCTGAATTATGGCTTTCGATTTTACGAAACCGTGCGACCTATCGACATTACCGCGCCTCTTGCACAGGCAAGAGTTTGGAAGGGCAAACAAGAGCAGGTACAGCTTGGTCTGAGCCAGGAACTCGTGTTGACCCTGCCGCGCAGCACAGCCGCGATTGAGCGGAATGTGGAAATCAACACTCCCCTTATCGCCCCCCTAGCCTCCGGCGATGTGGTGGGGCAAATTGTGCTCAGCCGGGCGGGAGAAAGGGTGGCTGAGATCCCGCTAGAGGTAATGGATCCGGTTGCCTCCGCAGGTTTCTTTGCCCGGCTATGGGACAGCATTGTGTTGTGGTTCCAGCAGGTATTTGGTTGAACTCGCGTGACCGACGAGCCCCCCAAAATCATCTTTCCTTGCCGGTACCCTATCAAGGTGCTGGGTCGGTCGGGGGGATCCTTTTATTCAGAAGTGCTGGCAATTTTTCAGCGACATGCCAGCGGGTTTAGTGACAGTGATGTGGTGGTCAAGGACTCTCGTAATGGCACCTTTCAGTCCATTACGGTCACGATCACGGCGCAAGGTGAGGACCAGTTGCGTTCGATCCACGAGGATCTTATGGCCACTGGGCTCGTCACAATGGTGATGTAGTCTGATGCAATGTCGTCAGTTGGGCACGGTCGACTACGGGCCTACTCTGGAAGCGATGAAGGCCTTCACCCAGACGCGAGAGGAGGATACAGACGATGAGATCTGGTTACTCCAGCACCCCCCCGTGTATACGCAGGGCCTTTCCGGCAAAGCCGAGCATGTTCTGGATGTAGGCACTATCCCGGTCATTCCCGCGGATCGCGGGGGGCAGGTCACCTATCACGGTCCAGGGCAGTGGGTCGCATATGTGCTGTACGACCTGCGGCGGGCCAACGTTAATGTTCGCGAACTGGTGGCCCTGCTCGAAGGGTCGGTGGTCAACCTATTGTCTGATCTGGGCATAGAGGCATATGGCGACCCGGCAGCCAGAGGGGTGTATGTCGAGGGGCGCAAAATCGCCGCGCTGGGACTTAAGGTCAGTCGAGGCAGGAGTTATCACGGGCTGTCGTTGAATGTCGACATGGATCTTGCGCCGTTTAATGGGATCAATCCCTGCGGCTATGCTGGCCTTGAGGTAACTTCGGTTGCCCGCGAGTTGCCCGCTGGGGCATGCCCCACGCTTGACGCGGTCGGTGACGCATTGCTCGATCATTTGCGCAGGGTACTGCGATAACTCCCCTGACGACTGAAGGATAGGCTGGCATAATCGCGCGTCCTTGTAGGAGTCACCATGTCTGAAATGCAGCGCGACATCGACGCTCGGCGCACCTTCGCCATTATTTCCCATCCGGATGCCGGGAAAACCACCATCACGGAAAAGCTCTTGTTGCTGGGACAAGCCATTCAGGTGGCGGGCTCGGTCAAAGGCAAGCGGGGGCCGCACGCCACGTCTGATTGGATGGCGCTAGAGCAGGAACGTGGCATCTCTGTGACTTCATCAGTGATGCAGTTTCCCTACCGCGAGCGCTGGGTGAATCTGCTGGACACCCCCGGTCACGAGGATTTTTCGGAGGATACCTATCGGACCTTGACGGCGGTGGATTCGGCGTTGATGGTCATTGACGGGGCTAAGGGGGTGGAGGATCGGACCGTTAAGTTGATGAACGTCTGTCGTTTGCGCGATACCCCGATCATCACTTTCATCAACAAGCTAGACAGAGACATTCGCGATGCGATTGAGTTGGTTGACGAGGTAGAGCAGGTGCTGGGTATTGCGGGAGCACCGATCAACTGGCCAATTGGAATGGGTCGCGACTTTAAGGGTGTTTACAACCTCTACACCGACACAATTCATTGTTTCCAGCCCGTCAGCGACGTATCCGAACCAGACGTTACCGTGCAGGGACTCGAGTCAGAGGAAGCTCGCGATCTGCTGGGCGAGGACTACGCCGACTTTGTCGATGAAATTGAACTGGTGCGAGGCGCATCTCACACCTTTGATCTAGATAATTTTCTCGCCGGCCAACTTACGCCAGTTTTCTTCGGTACAGCCCTGGCCAATTTTGGGGTGCGCGAGATGCTGAATGATTTTGTCGAGTGGGCACCCCCACCTCAGCCCAGAGCATCATCAGATCGACTGGTTGAAGCATCCCACCCGGATTTCACCGGATTCGTTTTCAAGATTCAGGCCAATATGGACCCCAAGCATCGGGATCGGATCGCCTTTATGCGGATCTGCTCGGGTCGATATGAAAAAGGCATGAAGATGCGGCACGTGAGAATCAGTAAGGACGTGCGCATTGCAGATGCCGTGACTTTTCGGGCTGGGGACAGAACACTCGTGGAGTCGGCAGTTGCCGGAGACATTATCGGTTTGCACAACCACGGCACCATCCAAATCGGCGACACCTTTACCACGGGAGAGGCAATTCGATTCACCGGAATTCCCCATTTTGCGCCGGAATTGTTCAGGCGAATCCGGCTAAAGGACCCTATGAAAACCAAGGCATTGCAGAAGGGACTGCAGCAGTTATCCGAGGAAGGGTCCACGCAGGTTTTTTCTCCGCTCTCGAGCAGCGATCTCATCGTCGGTGCGGTCGGGCAGCTTCAGTTCGATGTTGTGGCGTACCGCTTGGCCGACGAATACAAGGTAGAGGCGATATACGAGCCAGTGAATGTATTCACCGCGCGCTGGGTAGAGTCCGAGGACCCTCGAAAGCTAACCGAATTTCGTCAGAAGGCGTCCGAACACTTGTCGGAAGACGCGGGCGGCTATTTGACCTACCTCGCACCTACCCGAGTCAATCTCGCTTTGATGGAGGAGCGGTGGCCCGATATTCGGTTTCGAGAGACGAGAGAGCACTGAATCCCCTCAGAGCAGCGCTTCAATATCGGGGGCAATCGCCTCTGGCGTTGCAGTCGGCGCGTATCGTTTGACCACTTCGCCCCGTTGGTTGACCAAAAACTTGGTGAAGTTCCATTTAATCCGGTGGCTACCGAGTAGGCCGGGTGCTGCCTGCTTGAGGTGCGCGAATAATGGGTGGCTCGCCGCACCATTGACTTCGATTTTACTGAACAGTGGGAAGCTGGTTTGGTAGTTAAGGTCGCAAAAAGACTGAATGTCGGCGTCCGTCCCCGGTTCTTGACCGCCAAATTGATTGCAGGGGAAGGCCAGCACAGAAAAGCCGCGCGCGGCAAATCTTTTATGCAACGCCTCAAGGCCGGCGTACTGTGGTGTAAAGCCACATTTTGACGCCGTGTTGACGATCAGTAGCACCTGGCCCGCGAAATCACGTAAGTCAAATTCGTCGCCGGTGGCGAGCGTTGCTGAAAAATCCATAACAGTCGTCATGAGGTACTCCCAAGGCAGTAGCCAGGTGGTAGAGAAGGGAAAAAATGGTTTGATCTCGAAGAGACCTTACGCAGAAAGGTAGGTCTCCAGTTCAAAGTCAGTGACGCGGCGCTCGAATTCCAGCAACTCCTGTTGTTTGAGTTCGGCGAAGGCCGACTGAAATGTCGCGCTGAGATACTGACGGATAGTGTCGGAGGTCGAGAATCGTCGGATGGCATCAGCCATACTGCCGGGCAGCGGTGTGTTATCGACATCATCCACCCACGCATTGCCTGCGATGGGCGCAGGCGGTTCTGCGCCGCGATCGATCCCCATCAATATCCCGGCGAGGAGTGCCGCGATCGCCAGATAGGGGTTGCTATCTGCCCCCGCCACGCGATGTTCAATGCGAGTTGCCGCGCTGGGGCTGGCAGGTATTCGCAAGGCGGTCGTTCGGTTGTCATAGCCCCAGTTGGGTTGGGTGGGAGCGTGATTGCCAGGTTGAAATCGGCGGTAGGCGTTGTAACTCGGCGCAAAGATCAATTGCGAATCCGCCATCATCTCGATGCATCCCCCAATGGCTTGACGTAATAGGGGGGATCCTTCCGTTGTTCCATTGTCGAAGACATTGTTGCCCGCAGCGTCGAGTAGACTGCAGTGCATGTGCATGCCATTGCCCGCCTGATTTTCCATGGGCTTAGGCATAAAACTCGCGATGGCATCGAATCTGGCTGCCACCGCACTGATGCCTCTTTGCATGCGAACAACCTGATCGCAATAGCTCAGCGCGTCATCGGAATAGGCCACGTTGATTTCGTATTGCGCAGGCGCAGCCTCTTTTAGCACGCCTTCGTAAGGCAATTGTTGAACGGCGAAGGCCTCTCTCAATGCTTCAAGCAGCGCCGCATGCTCATCCAGAGCGCCCAGTCCATAGAGATTTCCACCGGTCAAATTCTCGTCCGGCAGAATATCTCGCAGGGTTTGATCCTCTGCGGGGCGCCGAAAAAGATTGAACTCGAGCTCGATGGCGACTCTGGGAACATAGCCACGTTCGGTGAATGCATCGACCACTCGAGCCAGTACCTGACGCGGGTCAGAGAGCACGGGCTCCCCCTGATCGGTGAACATGGTGAGCACTACCTGAGCCTGATCGATGCCTCGTGCACTCAGCGACGGTGCCAAAGATCCGGGTACCACGTGGCACCAGCCGTCGATATCGCCATTATCCAAGGCAATGCGCGGTACGTCTCGCCCCCATACATCCTGTGCTACCGCTGACTTGGGCAATTTGATCCCTTCCTCCAACAGCGGGGACAATTTGTCCACAGGTAACCACTTACCGCGAGCAGCGCCATTGCAGTCGGTAATCAGTGCCTCGACCATCTCGATCGTCGGGTAGTCTGCGAGCAATTTTGCGGCATCGGGATGCATGGCAGGACTCTTTTTGAAGGTGCTCAATGTTACCGCCGTCGCAAAATCTGCACCACTGGAACTAGTGCCCATTCCCGTCGTCAGGCGGGTGCGCAAGAGAACAGGTATCCAGTAGCCCTAGGCTGGCATGCCTTGGGGTCCGGCGTGTAAAAGAGAAAACGCGCGGTGGCTATTGGTTGGCGAGCAACGCCCGTATGGCTTCGGTCGCTTTTTCGGGCGCAACCATATCGGTTTCACCGCTTCGGCGCAGTGTGATTTCTAGATGTCCCTCAGCGAGCGAGCGGTCACCAATCGTGACCCGGACCGGTATGCCAAGCAACTCGACCTCTGCAAATTTTACACCGGGTCGTTCAGGTCGATCATCCATCAGCACTGACCACCCGGCTGCTTCACACGCGGCATACAGTGACTCGGTGGCGTCACGAACTGCGTCAGACTTGTCCATTCCCAACGGCACGATTGCCACATCAAAAGGGGCCATCGCTGTGGGCCAGATGATCCCTTTGCTGTCGTGGTTTTGTTCGATGGCCGCGGCGACAATGCGTGTCACGCCAATGCCGTAGCACCCCATAACCATTGGCTGGCTCCGACCTTGCTCGTCTAAAACGGTGGCGGCCATTGCCTCGGAATACTTGGTGCCTAGTTGGAAGATGTGGCCTACCTCGATGCCGCGACGAATCTCCAGCGTGCCGTGACCGCAGGGACTCGGGTCGCCGTTGACGATCTCGCGGATATCGGCCACCTCGCAATCGGGGACGTCTCTCCTCCAGATCGCGCCGCGCAGGTGATAGCCATCTTCATTTGCTCCACAGACGAAGTCGGGCATTGAAGCCGCAGTGCGATCGACCACTATCCTAAGCGGTAGCCCAACCGGGCCCAATGACCCAAAGCCAGCGCCGAGCCGTTGTTTCACTTCGGCCGCTTCGGCAAGCACCAGTGGAGATAGCATCCCCGGTAGCTTTGCCGCTTTGACCGCGTTCAATCGGTGATCGCCTCTGACGACGAGGGCCACCAGATCGCCCTGAGCATCTTTTGCCAAGAGTGTTTTGATCGACCGCTGAGCTGGAATACCCAACTGCTCTGCGAGATCCTCAATCGTTGTCATATCCGGCGTGGCAAACTTCTCAAGCAGCGGCTCCGGATCTCCAGCCTCTTCCTGTGGTCCCGGAACGGCAGGTGCTAATTCGACATTCGCTGCGTAGTCGCTGTCGGTAGAGAAAGCGATTGCGTCCTCACCCGACGTAGCCAGCACATGGAATTCGTGAGAGTGATTGCCACCGATTGCCCCGGTGTCTGCTTCTACCGCTCTAAAATCCAGACCCAGACGACGGAATATCGTGGTATAGGCTTCGTGCATTCGCCAGTAGGTCTGTTCTTGACAGGCTTGGTCTATGTGAAAAGAGTAGGCATCCTTCATGATGAACTCTCTCGACCGCATGACCCCAAATCGCGGCCTGATCTCATCCCTGAATTTGGTTTGGATCTGAAAAAGGTTCAGGGGCAGTTGCTTGTAACTCTTGACTTCACTGCGAGCGATTTGAGTAATCACCTCTTCATGTGTGGGGCCGAGGCAAAATGGCCGCTGATGGCGATCTTCGAGCCTGCAGAGTTCTGGGCCATATAGATCCCAGCGACCGGATTCTTGCCAGAGTTCCCCGGGCTGCACAACGGGCATCGATAACTCCAAAGCACCCGCACGCTCCATTTCCTCTCTGACAATTTGTTCCACCTTGCGCAAGACGCGTAAGCCAAGGGGCATCCAGTTATATATGCCAGCAGCGACCCTGCGAATCAGACCGGCTCGCAACATGAGCTGATGGCTGACGACCTCCGCATCGGAGGGAGTTTCTTTCAGGGTCGAGAGTAAAAACTCGCTGGTGCGCATAGCAGACTCCATTTGTGTCGGCGCTATTCTAATGTTGCACAGAGCAGTGCGTATAGCGCTGTGAAATCAGTGTCTGCCATACATCGAGATAAAAAGTCTCATCAGCAGAAGAATTTGCCCTATAGAGGGTTGTACCGAATGGGCGTCTGGTGTTGAATCCCGACGACTGTGCGATGTCGCTGGTCTGGATTGAAATCAACCACTCTAGAGGAATCAACTCAATGGCTAAAAAAGCTACCCCCAAGGCTCCGGCAAAGATGAAGGCTGTCAAAGACAAAATGACCAAGTCGCAGATGATTGCGGCGTTGGCAGACGATAGTGGTCTGTCCAAAAAGGAGGTAACTGCAGTACTCGGTTCCTTGGAGCGTCTGATCGAAGCCAGCATTGGCAAGCGCGCTGCCGGTGAATTCACTCTCCCGGGTCTGATGAAAATCACGACGGTTCGCAAGCCAGCCGTTAAGGCGCGCAAGGGTATCAATCCGTTTACTGGCGAAGAGACGATGTTCAAGGCTAAGCCAGCCAGCACAGCGGTGAAGGTGCGACCGTTGAAGAAAATGAAAGAGTTCGCCAACTGAGCGAATTCTCAAGAGGCCTCCGCAATGGGGGCCTCTTTGCTTCAGCCCGAGTGGCGAGCTAAATCCTCACATGATGCGTATCTTTCACTGTTTCAGCGTTTACGGTACGCTCCGCGCCCTTGTAAAACGATCCGCGAGACCTTATGTGGGTGCCTGAATCAGGACTGGCGCCGAGTGTGAGGAGGATTCACTATGCCAATTTACGAATACTGTTGCCAAGAGTGCGGACATCGACTTGAGGCCATACAACGTCTGGCTGATGCGCCTCTGACGGAATGCCCAGCCTGCTCTCAATCGAGCCTGAAAAAACAGGTCAGTGCACCCTCGTTCAGGCTATCTGGTGGGGGCTGGTACGAGACAGATTTTAAAACTGGCGATAAAAAGAACCTTGCGGGTGAGCGTGGAGACAAGCCCTCTGGAGACGCCGCTGGAAAAGACGCGAGCAAAGGCAGCGCCGGCGAGGCTAGCGCAAAATCAACTGATAAACCCGCCAAGCCGGCAAAGACCGAGAGTACAACCACGAGTTGAACGTGGCGATAACGGAAATGGAGAGAACTATGCGCACCCACTACTGTGGACTGGTCGATGACAGCCTGATCGACGAGACCGTCACGCTGTGCGGTTGGGTAGATCGTCGCAGGGATCACGGAGGGGTGATTTTTCTCGACATGCGGGATCGAGAGGGAGTGGTTCAGGTTGTTTTTGATCCTGATACCGGAGAGCATTTTGAGCGGGCCGATAGCGTCCGCAGTGAATACGTGCTGTGTATTACCGGGCGAGTGCGCGCCAGAACGCCAGACACCGTGAATCCCAATATGGCGTCGGGGCGCATTGAAGTACTCGGGAAAACACTGCAGATTCTCAATGCAGCGCTCACGCCGCCATTCCCTCTGGATGCGCATCATTCGGTCGGAGAGGACGTCCGCTTGCGTTATCGCTACATGGACTTGCGTCGACCGGAAATGCAGGAAAACCTGATTGCCCGTGCCAAGATCACCTCCAGTATTCGTCGATATCTCGATGGCGAGGGCTTCCTAGATATCGAAACACCGATTCTCACACGCGCCACGCCGGAGGGCGCCCGAGACTATCTGGTGCCCAGCCGCACGCAACCGGGCGCCTTCTTCGCGCTGCCACAGTCGCCCCAATTGTTTAAACAACTTCTCATGGTGTCGGGATTTGATCGCTACTATCAAATCGCAAGATGCTTTCGTGATGAGGACTTGCGAGCTGACCGGCAACCAGAATTTACGCAGATCGATATAGAAACTTCTTTTCTCGATGCTGAAGGGGTGATGGCGATCACCGAGTCGATGGTGCGTAGCCTGTTCAGTGAGCAACTCGGTGTTGAGTTGGGTGATTTCCCTCGCATGACCTGGGCAGATGCTATGGAACGTTACGGATCCGACAAGCCGGACCTGCGCATTCCGTGGGAGTTGGTGTCCATCGACGATCTGATGTCGGAGGTTGATTTCAAAGTATTCAGTGGCCCAGCTAATGACCCTGACAGCCGGGTGGCCGCATTGAAGGTTCCGGGCGGTGCGACGCTCTCCCGCAAGGAGATTGATGATTACACCAAATATGTTGGGGTGTATGGCGCAAAAGGGCTGGCCTGGATCAAAGTGAATGAGCGGGCGGCTGGGATAGCGGGTTTGCAGTCACCCATTATCAAGTTCATGCCCGACGAGACGGTGATGGCCATGCTGGATCGATTGGAACTTCAGGATGGCGATATTGTATTTTTTGGCGCTGACAAGCGATCTGTTGTGAACGAATCGCTAGGCGCCCTGCGCCTCAAGGTGGCGGCTGACCTCAACCAGATCCAAACGATGTGGGCGCCGCTGTGGGTGGTCGATTTTCCAATGTTCGAGCGGGATGACAAGGGCGGGCTGACCGCGCTTCATCACCCGTTCACCGCACCTGCTTGCTCCGTTGATGCTCTGCGCGAAAGCCCGGAGACGGCGCTGTCTCAGGCGTATGACATGGTGCTCAATGGCAGCGAAATCGGCGGTGGCTCAGTGCGTATTCATGACCAGGCAATGCAACAGGCAGTGTTTGATTTATTGGGTATCGACGAAGCGGAAGCTGAATCGAAGTTCGGATTTTTATTGGGTGCGTTGCGCCACGGTGCACCACCTCATGCGGGGCTTGCCTTTGGTTTGGATCGATTGGTCATGCTGATGGTGGGCGGGCATTCGATTCGGGATGTGATTGCGTTCCCCAAAACCCAAAGTGCTCAATGTGTGATGACGGAAGCCCCCGGATTGGTTTCCGACCAACAGTTGAGGGAGCTGTCCCTGCGGCCCAAACGTCCCGAATCCAACTCAAAAGGTTGAGGCGAAGGTATGGCGGGTCACAGCAAGTGGGCGAATATCAAACATCGCAAGGCTGCCCAGGACGCGAAGCGCGGCAAGTTATTTACTAAATTGATCAGAGAGCTCGTCGTTGCTGCGAAGGCGGGCGGACCGGTCGTGGAGGACAACCCCCGTCTGAGGGCGGCGGTGGATAAGGCCTTGGGTGCCAACATGAAGCGCGACACGATCGATAATGCGATTGCGCGCGGTGCGGGCACCGGTGAAGCCGATAACATGGAAGAGCTGACCTACGAGGGCTACGCGCCGGGAGGGGTTGCCGTGTTGGTGGAGGTCATGACCGATAATCGCAATCGCACGGTGGCAGAAGTTCGACATGCTTTCACCAAGCGCGGCGGCAATCTCGGCACCGATGGTTCGGTGGCTTATCTTTTTTCACGAACGGGGTTAATTCAGTTTGCGCCGGGGGCTGACGAGGACCAGGTTATGGAAGCCGCCTTGGACGCGGGTGCAGAAGACGTCGTGACAGCAGAAGATGGCAGTATTGATGTGCTGACGCACTGGGAGCAGGTCGGCGACGTGCGCGACGCATTGGTCAGCGCTGGATTGGAGCCGGCTGAAACAGAGGTCACCATGCTGCCAAGCACTGAGGTCACTGTCGATGCTGATACAGCCGCCAGCGTGGTGGGGCTGATCGACATGCTGGAAGATTTGGACGATGTCCAAAACGTCTACTCAAACGCCGATATTTCCGAGGAGATCCTCTCGGCACTATAAATGACCTTTTCCCTGCAATCGGTCACACTAGCCCCGGGCTTTGGCTGGTTCTCAGCATGACAGTGATCCTTGGAATTGACCCCGGTTCACGAAAAACGGGGTTTGGTGTGATCCGCTTGGAAAATAACCGACCTCTTTATGTGTCCAGCGGTATTATTCGATTGCCGGTAAAAAATACCCTGAGTGCTCGTCTGAAAGTCCTTTTCGAATCGCTCTCTGAAATCATCGATACCTACCAGCCCACCGAGGCTTCGATAGAGAGCGTGTTTGTCGCGAAAAGCGCCGATTCTGCTCTGAAGCTGGGCCATGCGCGCGGTGCTGCGATGGTTGCCTGCGTCATACAAAACGTCGCGGTGCATGAATATGCGGCGCGGCAAATCAAGCAGTCAGTTGTCGGTACCGGCGCGGCGAACAAAAAACAGGTTCAGCACATGGTCACGACGCTACTCAAATTGTCTGCAGAGCCGCCAGAGGATGCTGCCGATGGGTTGGCCGCGGCCTTGTGTCACTGCCACGCATCAGGCCTGGCCGCGACGCTCGCCTCAAGTGGATTCAGAGCTGGCCGTTTAAGGTAAAGTGGCGCCATGATCGGACAAATACGCGGCAGATTATTGGCCAGACAGGTGCCAGAAATCCTCGTTGAGGTCGGCGGTATTGGCTATGAAATTCAAGTGCCAATGACAACGGCGTATCAACTACCTGAATTGGGTGAGGACGTCACGCTGCTCACGCACTTTGTGGTGAGGGAAGACGCTCAGCAACTGTATGGCTTCGCAGAGGCTGCTGACCGACGCCTCTTTCGCGAGCTGATCAAGGTGAGCGGAGTGGGCCCCCGTTTGGCATTGACGCTACTTTCCGGAATGGACGCAGCCGATTTTGCGCGTTGCCTTCAACGGGATGACATCACCGCACTGGTGGCATTACCGGGTGTAGGACGAAAAACGGCAGAGCGCCTGCTGGTAGAGATGAGAGATAAATCGGGGGACTGGCTTGATGAGCTGTCGCCCGACGGTGCCGTGCCGGCAGATCCCCGCGGCGCAAAGGCGGTTGACGCTGATCAGCGTGCGGAGGCCGAGCAGGCACTGGTGTCGCTGGGCTACAAGCTGACAGAGGCCAGTCGGCTGATAGCCAGTATCGATGCTCCCGAGGCGTCAACCAGCGAAGAGTTGATTCGTCTTGCCTTGCGATATGCGGGGGGAGGTAAGGGATGATCGCTCTTGAGGG
>Ga0181573_10003530_pt1 | contig 13717 bp, 6 predicted proteins | sample 101ome_25_FD_148643 | JGI IMG/M metagenome (GOLD analysis project Ga0181573, IMG submission 148643) | Coastal salt marsh microbial communities from the Groves Creek Marsh, Skidaway Island, Georgia - 101409BT metaG (spades assembly) | ecosystem: Environmental > Aquatic > Marine > Intertidal zone...
CTGCCGCCGCCGCCGGTGGTGCCTCTACCCCTGCCGCCGCCGCCGGTGGTGCCCCTACCCCTGCCGCCGCCGCCGGTGGTGCCCCTACCCCTGCCGCCGCCGCTGCCCCTGCCCCTGCCCCTTTAGCCGCCGCTGCCGCAGCCCTTCATGGACAGGGTAGCCTGGAGGGCACAGGAGAAAGAGGGTTCTGACGCTTGGATAGCGATTGGAGCGCCGACGCGCCCCGCGCGTGCGCTGATTCCTCTTAGCGACTGTTAAGGTCAAGTAAAGGGTTCGAGGACGCCCTGGGCGAGCCAGGCGAGCGTCCCTCCACCCTTGTCGTCCCGCTGTGGCGTACTCCGATACTCTTTGGTGTACAACCGCGAGGTTAGCGCGAGTTTGAGACCCAAAAACGACGGCGGGCAGGACAGAGTGGCCTAACTGGCTCCGTTGTGACGACGGGCCTCGGCCGGAGCGCGACGGGCGTCGTGGGAGCGGGCAGCGCGCCCTCCCGGGCAATCTCGCGCCCCGAGCGAGCTGGAACGCTCCTCTTCCGCTCTTTTATAAAATAAATGGTCCGATACCCCTCATTCATTTCCCACTAAGTCCCCTCCACGACCGCGATCCTTGCGCGACCATCTTCGCGTCCGCCCACGACGTCGCCCTCCGCCGCCGCCCCGCAGCACGCAGAGAGACTTTTTCACACCGCCGCCCCGAGCCCCGAACATGGTCAGCGCTGCCGAGGCTGCGCGCCGCGCGACCTCCGAGGCAGCGCAGCCCCTGAGGGCAGCGCGAGCCGCCCTCGACGACGCCGCCCTGGACGCCGGGGCAGGCGAGGGCGGCCCCCCCGCACGCCCCGTCGCCCGCGCCCGCGCCTGCGCCCGCGCTGCCGTGCGCCTCGCCTCCGACCTCCTCCGCGGCCTCGAGACCGAGAACGACAACGACAACGACACCGGCGCGGACCCCGCCGCGACCCGCACTACGGCTGACGCCCTGGTTGTGGCGCTGACGGAGGCCCGCAGCGCCGCGTCGGCTGCGGCGGGAGCCCTGCCCCCCTCGGGCCGCGGAGCCGACGGGCGGCCCCTCCCGGCCGCACGCGCGCTGGAGACGGCGTTGCTGGCTATCCCCCGAGCCCTTGCTCTGGCGCAGGAGGCCGCAGGGGCGCTGGCAGTGACAGCAGGGCCCGACACAGCGGCCGCAAGCGTGACCGGCCGTGCGGCGGCCGAGCCTCTCGACGCCGATCCGCCATCGCCCGCTCCCCGCGCCGAGCCCCGCGCCCCTGCCGTCGCCCAGGCGTCGCGCGACCCCTCGTTTGATCTCGCTCAAGGCGGAGGATCGACTGCCGACGATGACGCAATGGGCAGGTCCGGCGATGCGGCGGCCGTCGCCGACCTCGTCGAGCGCCTCGTCCGGGCGCTGACGGCCGCCGACGCTGCTTTGAGAAACGCCACGGGCGGGACCCAACCCACCCCCTGCCCCGCCCTGAGCGACGTCGCGCGGCGCCTCGGCCGGGCCTGCGCCGCCGCTGCGGCAAGGCCGGGGGACGCTGACGCGGCCGAAGCTGTCCGTAGCCTCGTGGGAGAGAGCGCCGTCGCCGCGGCGGAGGTGGACGCCGCTAGCCGGCGGGCGGGATTCAGCGGCGGCCAGGACCCTGGAGTAGATGACGCCACGTACGACGCCATCGCCCGCGCCGCCCGAGCGTGTGACGCCGCCCTGGGGCTGAGGCAAGAGGCTGCAGACGCCGCCACGTGCATGCTCGCCAGTCTGCGTCCTGTCCTTCACCGGTCCGGACCTTCGCGGCCTCTTCCTCTCGACGGGTCCTTCGCCGCGTCTGTGCTGCGGTCCCCGGGCGGGTATGGCACGAGACCGGCCCCTGCCCCAGGCAGCCCCGGCCCCGTCCTGGCGGCGACAGGCGCCCCCAGCCATGGCGCTGATCCTGCAGACCCCGCCGACGCTGCCGAACGGCTCGCTCGGCGCTTAGCCGAGGCCGGCGCGGCGCTGGCGGCCGCGGGCGCCGCCGACCCCGCGTGCGCGGCCGAAACAGTCGGCGGGGTCGACGCGTGCGCCGAGGGCCGTCGCCTCGCGTCCGCCGCCGCTGCCGCCGCCGAAGTCGCTCGGGCCGCCGAGGCCGTCGACTCGAGCCGGTTTGCCGACAGTCACGCGGCACTTGACGGCGCGCGCCGCGACCATGTGCAGGCGTGGAGCGATCTTTGGGATTGCGTGACCGAGGCCGAGGTCACGAGTCGCGCTGCGCGGGCGCTGTCAAGCGCCGCGGGTGGCCCCGGCGTGGCAGAGTGCGACGCTGCTGCGCGGAGCTGCGGTGAGGCCCTGTGGCTGGCGAGAACTCTGGCCCCTGCCGGGCTCGAGTTGGACGGGTTGGGAGCCGCGGCGGCGCGGCATTGGCGCCTCGCGGTCGAGGCTCGTTTAGACGACCTGACAGCGGCGACGGACGGCGGGACGGCGGCGGCCGCGCGCCGCGCCGCGAACCGCGCTGATGCCGTTGTAGCGACTGCTGCGTCAGCGGGGCACCCGGTTGATGCAGCGACAGCCGACCGCCTCGCCGACCTCAAGGCGAGGGCTAGAAACTTCGGGGAGTCCGGGGGGGGGCTCGTGGCCCTCCCCCTTGATTCGACCGGCGGGTGGGCTGCTGCACTCGGCCTTGTCCCCCGGCCCGACGCCGAGGACGGCGGCGCCAGCGAGCGCCGCCGGTCTGGCATCGTCCTCGCCCTCCTTCTTCTCTTCTTCATTGTCGGGCTGCCTTCGATGGCGCACCCCTGCGGCCCTATGGCGGCGATGAGAGACCTGCTCGCCACCCTTGGCGTCCGCACGGGTGGGTCCGGCTGCAGCCGGGCCGATGGCCGGTGCGGCGCTGGCACATCGGGCGGTGGCGACCGCCTGGCCGGCGCTGGGGGGTGGTTTGCGTCCCCCATCTGGGGCACCCAGGGCGTAGCCCCGCCCTGCGCCGGTGTGTGTGACGCAGCGGCGCACGGATGCGACCCGCGCGCGTCGTGCCGCGTTGTCGGCCAGTCCATCACTTGCGAGTGCCCTGACGGGTGGGACGGCGACGGCCGTGCTTGTTCCCTCAAGCAGTGCGACGAGAATAACGGCGGGTGCCACCCGCGCGCTGTGTGCCACCCGCAGGGCGACCAGATTCCCCCCAAGTGCTTCTGCGGCCCCGGGTTCAAGGGCGACGGCTACAACAATTGCGTCGACATTGACGAGTGCGGATCGGCGACGCTTCACTCCGATTGCCACCGCAACGCCCATTGCATCAATGAGATCGGATCCTACCGGTGCGAGTGCGATCCCGGGTTTGAGGGCGACGGCCGAGTCTGCTGGCCGGTGGACGAATGCGCACGGGGAAAGCACAACTGCCACCACGCCGCCCAGTGCGTCGACACGCTCGGCGCCGACGCCTACCGGTGCATATGCGGTCCAGGATGGCGGCCAGGGCCCGCGGGCTACCCCTGGGCCGTCGGAATTGCCGCCGCACAGCAGCGGCATGGCGCAGTCTCCGTCGGCTTTGCCGGGTCGGCCGCCCAAAAGGGCGTCGGCGACCGCTTCATCGATGGTATCGACTGGGACGTGGCCGGCCGCGGCCCTGGTGGATGCCTCGACATCGACGAGTGCTCCGAGGGCACGCACGACTGCGCCGTTGGCGCTTCTTGCACCAACACGCCGGGGTCCTACCGGTGCGGTTGCCCTCCCGGCTTCAAGCCCGATCCGCAGAACGAGGATAAGTGCCTCGACATCGACGAGTGCGAGGACGGCCACGCACGCGCTTGCGGGCCCCATGCGGTTTGCATGAACCTCGTCGGCTCCCACTCTTGCTCGTGTGAGCCAGGCTTCGAGGACCAGGGCGACGGCACTTGCGTCGACATCGACGAGTGCGTCCGCGGGACGCACGACTGCCGGCCTGGCGCGCCTTGTCACAACACCCCGGGGAGCTGGGAGTGCGGCTGTCCGCCGGGATTCGAAAAGTGCGACCCGGCGACGGACTTGACGTGTGCTGCCGATGGGTGCCGCGACGTCGACGAATGCGCGCGGGGCGACGCTGTTGTGTGCGGTCCCCATGCCGTTTGCTCCAACAAGATCGGCGACTTTTCCTGCGCGTGTTTACCTGGCTACCGGATGAATTCCGATGGCGTCTGCGTTGACATCGACGAGTGCGCCGAGGGCCTTGCGCGGTGCCAGCCGGGCGCGCCTTGCACAAACACGCCGGGGTCCTACGCGTGCGGCTGCCCGCCTGGATTCGAAAAGTGCGACTCCGACGACGAACCTGGGTGCTCGGCTGGGTGTCGCGACGTCGACGAGTGCGCGTCGGGCCCTGCCGCCGCTTGCGGTCCCCACGCTGACTGCTTGAACGAGGTGGGCGGCCATGTATGCTCTTGCCAAGAGGGCTTCCGGATGGGTCGTGATGGCGTCTGCGTGGACATCGACGAGTGCGAAGAACGGACGCACCGGTGTGACCTCGCTGCATCATGCAGCAACACGATCGGGTCGTACGACTGCGTTTGCCCAGCGGGCCTGGCCGGGGATGGTTTCACATGCCTCGATGTGGACGAGTGCGCGCCAGACGCACGTCCCGTCCGCGGCGGGTGCCATGAGCATGCTGACTGCCACAACACGCATCAGGGCCACAACTGCGTGTGCCGTGACGGGTGGCGCGGCGACGGCTACAGTTGCGTTGACATCGACGAGTGCCTCGAGAACACGCACTCGTGCAGCGTCAACGCCCGGTGCAGCAACACGCCCGGATCCTACAAGTGCGACTGCAACGCTGGCTATGGCGGAGACGGCTTCGAGTGCCGAGACGACGACGAGTGCGCATTGGGCACGGCTGGGTGCGGCCCCCGGGCCATCTGCCGGAACGATCCGGGCGGCGCCAGCTGCCACTGCCCCGAAGTCCCGCCCCACCACGGCGACCCCTACGACAAGAAAGTTGGATGCGTCGAGACGACAGCTTGCTCGTTCGACAACGGTGGGTGCGGTCGGCGCGCGATTTGCTCAGTCGACCCGATCGACAAGGAGGCCGTTTGCACATGCAAGAAGGGCTTCATCGAGACCGATGACGGCAAATGCGTCCGCCCCCCAATGTGGCCCATTGTGTGGTGGATCATCTTTAACACTGTGGGCCTCGCCCTGATCGCCCAGTACATCTACAATCTCGGCGATCCCGTGGAGCCCCCGGTGCCTCCGCGCCCCCCGACGCCAATCCCCACGCCCGAGCCCACACCCCCGCCGACGCCCAAGGAGCCCACGCCCCCGCCGACGCCGACGCCCGAGCCGCCGACGCCGGAGCCAAGTGAGACGTCCTCCGAAGAGCGCGAGCGCCGTAAGAAGGGGAAGCTGCTGCTGGTCGACAACGCCAATCCCATGGGACGGCCCACGGCGGGCATGACATACGAACAGCGCAAGGCACTCCATGATGCCAAGAAGGGGCAAAGCCGGATCGGGGCTGGGGTCAGGCGGCCCGACCGGCTCGTTGCGGCCGACATGGCACGGAAGGACGCGGGCATCCCCTCGAGCCCGGGCGCGCGGGGCGGCGCCCGGAGCACCGTGGGCGGCGGGGCCGGCGCGAGGAGCACTGTGGGTGGCGGGGCCGGGGGAAGGAGCACTGTGGGCGGCGGGGCGGCGGGATCGCCATCGAGGAGGATTCCTGGGGCGTCGGCCTCAATGCGCACCCCGCCGCCGCCGCCGCCGCCTAAGGGGCTCAAGAAGTTGTTTAGCAAGAAGTGACGAGTGAATGGAAGAGGGATGAACCGGGGCTGGTGTGATAATCTCGAATGGCAGTTAGAGGCATCCGTCTCTCGGTCCTTCCACCCCCCACTTCGAGCCCCCTCGAGCCCCCTCGCGCGTCTCAAGCACCGCCCCGCAGTATCTCAGCCGCCCCGTTGTCGTCGTAGCGTCGTGCGGCCATGCTGCGGGCGAGCTTCATGGCCTCGTCGCTCGCCTTGACCCCCACCCGGTGCAGGAGGGCGGCTGCGAGGGGCACGAGGGGCACCCAAGCGCACCCGACCCACCCCAGCAGGCCGGATTTGTCCCCGACGGCGGCGGCAAAGGTCCAGAGGCCCGTGCAGGCGGCGGCGAGGGGCAGGACGAGGCGGTCAGGCGGGGGCCGCTGGCCCTCGGTGTTTTCGCTCCGCCCCCGGACCCTCCCCGCGGCGGCCACCGCAGCAGCCCCCAACGATGCCCCGCCCACGGCGAAGACTAGAGCGGCAGCCGGCCGGCCCGCCGCTTCCACCAACCGGTGCCCGCATCTCCCTTCGGCCTTCGCCGCCATCCAGACGAGCCTGCCGTACCCCCCCGCCAGCAGGGCGCAACACGACGCCGTGCCCCACCCGGCAGTCTCCCCCAACCGTCGCGCCTGTCGCTCCAGGGACCGCACAACGCCGTCCTGGTCGGTGGGTGCCAGCACGTGCGTGGTGATGACGCGCTGGCTCCGCCGCTTGGCGAGGAGCTGAGGTCCACGCGGGGCCGTCGAGCCGCGGCGCCGAAGAGACAGCCGGGCGGCGGCGCGGCTGCCGGGGGCGCCCGGGCCGCCGTCGGACGAGTCCGCGGGACTCGACGCGGCGCCGCCAGCCGCCGCGACGTCGCCCAGAGTCTCCCCCACGCGCTGCAGCCGCGGGGACGAGGAAACGGTGGCGGCGACCCCTTGCGAGCGGATACGTTCGAGTGAGGGCGACGTCTTGAGACCCCTGTGGAGGTCCGCCGTGTCCGCCGGTTCCCGCTGACTCATCTGCCCCGGGAGGCGCGTCCCTCTGCCGTCGCGCCGCGCCACGCCATCGACGACACCGAGGTGTGACGTCGGGGGCGCCGGGAGCGGCGGTCGCCCCGACACCGGGGAGGGCGACGCGTCTCGCTCATCCCGAGACGTCATCAGCCGCCCCGTGCCGGCGGGCCCCCGCCAGCTCGAACCCCGCCTGGGCCGCGCCCAGGCGGGGCGCGGTGGGTGGCCGGGCACCCCCGGGGGAGAGGTGCCGCTGGGGGGCGCGGCCCCGGACGGCGAGGGGTCGGCGGGCGAGTCCGCGCGGCCTCCCGCGTGTGAGCCTGGGGGCGGAGGGGTGGCGAGAGAGCGAGATAGAGAGGGCAAGAGAGAGCGTCGGGGACGTTCGGCAGAGATGGCCGGGGGGGCGCGACGTGGACGTTGGGGGGTTTGCGACAGTCTGTCGCCACGCGGGGCAGCGGGGCGCGCGGCGGCAGGGCCGACGGCCTTAGTCGCCCCGGGAGGGCACTTAGGAGAGCGTCCGCGCGGCGTCGCGGGCCCAGACCGATCCACCCGAGCGCCCCCGCCCCCGCCTCCAGTCCCCTATCCTCGACCACCCTCTGTCCCCCACCCCCGCCTCCCCCTCTCCTCGCCTCTAGGGGAGTCGAGAGAGACGGAGCCGTCGGTAAGGACGCCCCAGCCGCGCCGCGATGAGCCGCCCGAGAGCACCCAGCGGGACAGCGGTTGCGACGACGACGCCCTGACGGTGCCACTTCCGGGACTGGCGTTTCCCGCCACAGCGTTGGCAGCGGGTGCACCCGTCGGGGAGGTCGTCGGGGGGAGAGGCGGGCGACCGTCCATCGATCCCGATGCCTCACGATAATCGACGAGCGTGCGCCAGTCAACGATCCACGCCGTACCCGAGCCAAGAGTAGCGGACAGCAGTCGTTCTCTGGTCTTGCAGGCGGCGAAAAAAGTGTCGTGAGTCCCCCTCGGCTCGGCTTGGGGCGGTTGAAACCCCACGCGGCGGCGCCGAGACGGCGGCCTAGTCCACCGCACGCGGGGAGGGGGGTCTCCGTTTCTCGGCTCGGAGCTTCAGCCGGCGGTCGAGGTCGCGCGAGACGGCCAAGCTGGCTTTCCCCCCCCCCGAGGCCGGCGATGGGGCCTACTACTTCTCGTTTCGGGCACAGAAACATGACCCGGCGAGTCTAGCAGAAAAGGAAAAGAGAGAGCACCGAAAAGCCTTCTGCGCGATGAGGGCGCGTTCCATGGGTCGCAACGGAAGAGCGACGCCGCTGGGTCCTCTAATCCGTCGTTCGACTGCCCTTGGCGACGAACGGATCCGGAGACGGCGCTGACGCTCGCCGCGGATCCCGAGAAGCCCGAGCGAGGCGGGAGAACCAACCCGCAATCGGCTCGGTGCCTCCCGTCCGGCCTCTTTCATCGCGCGATGGTCGTCCCGGGCTGTGATGGCGAATCTCTTTCGTCTTTTCGACCCGGTGAGACGATCTGCGCATCGCCTCGGCCCCTCCGGCGTCGGGTTAGGGGCGGCCGATGGACGTCCTCGACGTCGTCCGTGGCCACCGCCCGTCGCGTGGCTCGTCCAGCCACCGTCCCGGCGATCCGGCACGGATCTCGCTTGGTGTCGCCTCCTCCACGACGGATTCCGACTTGCGGACGAGTGAGAGCCAGGCCTCACCGCCCCGCCCCATCCCCCCTGCCCGACCCGCCCGCCCCGACCCCCCTTCCTCTCCCCTTTCCCCCTATCCCGCAGCGCCTTCACCGCCGCCCCCGTGGCCCGCGCCGCGTCCCGCAGCGTCGCCGCCCGCGCGACGGCCCCCCAGCGCGCGGCGGCCGCGGTCCTCGCGTCCCTCGCCATCGCCCAGCCCGCCCTTGCCCTGACCCCGATCGACGTCTTCGACGACCGCAAGGCGAGCCGCTCCTCTCTCTCGGATTCTCTTCTCTTCCTTCTCTCTCCTCTTTCCCGTCCCCTTCGACCTCCCCCCCCGCCCACCCACGCCCCGCCCCTTCCCCCCCCCTGTCCACCAGGCCATCGACGCCGGCTTCGACATCATCTACGAGGCCCGCGACATTGCCCTCCCCCAGAACCAGCGCGACGGCATCACCCAGTTCCGCACCAACAACGAGGCCACCAAGAAGCGCCTCGCCGAGAGCGAGCGTCGCCTCAAGGAGAGCGTCCCCACCCTCATCTCCAAGTCCTACTGGACCGAGGCCAAGGAGGAGATGCGGAGGCAGCTGGGCAACATGCGCGCCGACCTCCAGACCCTCGTCGACCAGAAGCCCAAGGCCGAGCGCAAGGCCGCCAAGGCCGCGGTGACCGCCTTCTGGAAGCAGATCGAGGACGTCGACTTCCAGATCCAGCGGACGCACGACGTTGCCGCCGGGCAGGCCTCTTTGACCAAGGCCCTGGCCCTTCTCGACGCCGCGGTGGCGGGGCTCTGAGGTGGAGAAGGAAAAATTGGGGCGGGGGGCGGGGTAGACGGCACCGTTGGGGCCATCTGGGGTGAGGTCGACGTGCGACATTCTCGGGTGTGGGTCCTCGCGGCGGTCTGAACGGCGTCCCGACACCGTCCGCTCCCTGGTCCGTTCTCGCTACGCCGCAGTCGGCGCCGGTGCCGCCGACGGTCCCAGCGCCGTTGCCGTTCCGCCTGCGGGTGCCGGTGCTGCGGCCACCGCCGATGCCACTGCCTAGCGCTGAGGGGTCACCACTGCCGCTGCTTCTGCCCCTGCCCCTGCCACTGCCGGTGCTACCGTCTATGTCGCCGCCGCTGGAGGAGGACAAGACGGGACGGGACGGAGCGGAACAGGTCGAGTCGAACGAGTCGTGGCGGTTGAAAGTAGCCGTGTCTCACTACGTTGAAGACAGGACAGGTGGCTAGGACAAACGGCCCGGAGAAGAGGATCGAGGAACCGTTTTTGAGGAACAGGGGTCAGGTGCAGGCCGCTCGGGCGATGGGCCTGGCAGTCGGCAGGTGTTTCGGCGGTTCGGTGCGAGATTGCGCTGAGGGACGGACAATCGGCCCGAGGGGGCGGAAGTCGGTGGTCTGCTAGACCCCGCTCGGTCGGACAGTGGGGGAGTAAACAGGGTTCCAGGTCGGTCAAGGGTCCTCCGGGGCGGGAGTCGGCGGCAAGGGCCAAGCGGTTGGCAGGTCGCCGCGCGAGACGGCGCCAGGGGACAGCGGTGGCCCGAGGGAGGCGACGGGAGGGGTCGACGGTCAGCAGGACCCCGCTCGCCGGTGGGGCGGGGGAAAGGAGGGAGAAAATAGGGTTCTAGCAGCAGTGAGGGTCGACGCGCGGGATCGCCGTGCGACGGTTGGGGCCAGCACGTTGACGTCGGTTGACGATGTGTTGGTGGCCTCGAAGAAAGGGGGAGGGGAAAAGGGGCGCCCGCGGCGGATCACACCGCGGTGCCGGGGGACGGCGGGGGGGGAAGGAGGTGGGAGAGAATGGACAGAAGGTGGAGGAGAGGGACGGGGGAACAGGAGGCGACGCTCAGACGGCGCGCGACCTGCTGACACCGAGGGCGGTAAGGGCAGCCTGGGCGGCGCCGGCGCCCGCGGCGCCCGCCCACCGGACAAGGTCGTGGGCCGACCCGATCGTCGGAATCAGAATTGGACTCGGGGTCGACACGCGGCGGGGAACCTTGGTTTCGGCCGAGCGCCCTCCCGCGGTGAAGTCATCCCGCTGTGGCGCCTCGCGTCGGCGGGAGGACCGACGCAGGGAGGGCACGGGGACTATGATCGGAGCGGCGTCGGCCGAGGGAGCGGCAGAGGGAGCAAGGCCGTCCATCATCTCATCAGGGCCGAGCCTGCGCCCGCCATCAACGGGCGGAGAGTTGCACCAAAGGGCCGGGGGAGCGACGTCGGTCCATCCCCCAGTGCGGGCACCCTGGATGGACGTGGCGGTGGCGTTGAGGGTGGCGGCGCCGACGAGGTCGACGAGACCGGACGCCAACGACCGGCAGCACGACGACCCGCCCCCACCCGATGTGGACCCGCTGCGAGCCGACGACGACCAGCGCGCGGCGGCGTAGGCGTCGCGGCGGTCGGCCACGCCTGCCCATGCGGGGCCGAGAGCGCCGGCCGCGCCGCCGCGGCCGCCGCCTGATCCAACACTCCCGGCACGGCTCCGGCGGATGGACTTGACGCGAAGCATGCCCTGAGACCCGCCGCCCGTCCGCTCCTCGGCGGCCCCGGGGGCCGAGGCCACGCCCGCCGGCCTCTCGACCGCCGAGATCCTGTCGACCGCGGCAGGGAGACCTCCAATTCCCTCCGCGTCGTCGAACACAGTGGTGGCACGGGAAGGGTACCGGGACGTGGAGACGGAGGCAGCGCCCTTGATGGTGCCCTTGACGGCGCCCTTGGTGGCGACCTTGGCGGCACTCTTGGCGGCGCCCTTGGCAGGGCCTTTGGCCGCAACCTTGGCGGTACCCTTGGCGGCGGCAGCAGCGAGGCGTGCTGATGACCGTGCGCCAACGACGGCCGGCGCGACGCCTGTGGTGGCGACGGCCCCGGAGGCGGCGACGGCCTCCATTGCCACGCCGGACGAGGCCGGCCGAGTGGCGCAGACGGGAGCGGGGGCGCTCCACTCAGCCAAAGCCTCCATGCGGCTCCGGAGGGCGCGGCGGAGCACGTCGCCCTCGGCCTCGGCGAAGGCCGAGGCCGCTTCAGCGTCGGCCCGTGCGGCGGACCCCGACCCCCGCCCCCTCTCCTCGGCTGCCACCACCAGAGGCGTCAACCAGTCGTCGGGATTGTCCACGTTCGTCTTGCCCAGAGGGAGGCGCAGCGAGGGGATTCGGATGCCGACGGTGCAGGAGGACGGAGGGAGGGCGAGGCCGTTAGGGCCCCCTCGGGTGGCCCGGTGGCAGGCCATCCTTGCGCCCCGCCGTGCGCCTCCGCGCCAGCCTGGGGGCGCCTCCTCCAACGACAGAGACTCTGGCGTGCGGGGCACCGCGGGGGGCGCCCACATGTGCGATGGCACGATCGGGGTCGCCAAGGCGGCCCCGGACTCCGCAGCCACCACGGCCGCCGCCCCGCTCGGTGCACCGAACGCGCCGCGCCCCCCCCGGGCCGCAGCAACTGTCGCACGGGCCACTGTCCCGGGAAAGGCAGGAGGAGCAAGGCCCCGGCAGTGGCGGCTCTGATCAAAGTAGGGGTTCGACACAAAGTCGATCAGGTCTGGGGGGAGGGAGAATGTGAAGGCGGGGTCGTGAAAGGGATCCCGGGGGTCGGGGACGGAGGGGGATGGTCGAGGGCGAGGGCCGTCGGGGGCGCAAGGGCTCGGCCGTCACGGCGGCCGAGGGGGCATCCTCGGAAGGGGCTCCGCCGCGTCACGTCGTCGGCGTCTACGGGGGGAGGGCGCCGTCCCGCGCTCCCGGGCAATTGCACAGGCCGAGGCCTCTCCGGGGCTGGAGGAGCGGGCGGTCTTGCGGTCGCCGTAGAGGTCCGGCCAACGGCACCTCCTCGGAGCCTGTGAGGCAGACGACGCGCGTCGGCCGCCCGGGGGACCACCGACGCCCGACTTCGGTCAAGTCGGGGTCACAGACCAGCGCATCGCTGCTCTCTAGATCCAAGCTCCCTCCTGCGGGAGACGTGACCGCGCCGTGCCCCGTGGCAGGACGCCACGGGGCTCAGTTCATGGCAGTGCACTTCGGCCGAGGGCGGCCAGGGTCCTCCAGCCTCAAACGCGCGCGCGCCTCCCGATTTTCTTTATCTCCCAGCAATTTTATCAAGTTGGCATCGTGCAGCCGGGAGCTTCGACGATAAACCCGGAGAAAGAAGCACTTGGGAGGCACCCCAACTTCCCCTGTCAAACGGCGCTCTTGGCAGCGCGACACGCGCGCTCGTCAAGAAATAGCACAGATAATAGCTCAATGGCTCGATGAGTTGTACAGCGCGAGGGTGCAGAGACGCGTAAAGGATGTTAGGTGTAGGCGTAAGGGATATCGGCCCCAAACGGCGCTTACGCGCTCGGATCTACTCGCTTGAAGGCCCTGGCCACTTTGATTCATCGTGACAGGCGTGACTGTTCGATGCGAATGCGGCGTCGCAGGCCACACAGTGCTCGCACCCGGCACCACCGACGGCGCCGCTACAAGCAGGCGAGGCCTTTTCCGGGGCGAGCGAACGCGATTCGGGCGCGCGAGCGTCGCCGGTGCCATCCATGCTCAATGGATCACCTGACTACCGACTTGTGCAGCTTAGCGAGGGCGGGGGGCGGAAAACACTCGGGGCAGCGGCGGTGGGCGCACTCCAGTCCCCCGCACGCCGGCCCCCGGCAGCGGTCGAGCCGTGGGCGACCTGACGGCGTTGCTAAGGGGCGCGCGCCACGAGCGCCCCCCTCCCCCGCGATTTGCCGGCGACGGCCTCGGCGGTGCGGGTGCCCTCGGGGGGCGGGACTCCTGGCGTGCCAACATCAGGGCGCGCACCCGAGCGGGCATCTCGACCTTCGGTGCGCACAGCGCACTCCGGGGCACCGACGTCAACAGGGCCCTCAGTCGAGGCGCGGGGCGCCGACGTCGAGCGCCCTCGAGTCTGACCGCCCCCCTCCACGTCACGGCGACCCCCCTATCCCCTACTCCGCCAGCAGCACCCCGAGCCGCTCGAGGGCGGCGACGACGACGGCCGCATCGTCCCCCGGCTCCCCGTCGGTCGCGAGAGAGAGCGTTGTGTCGGCTGTCCCGTCGATGCCCGGCTCGGGCGCCTCGTATGTCGCCGACGCCGACTTGGCCACCCCGGTGAGGCCTGACGACAGCTGTCCCGCCGCGGCTCGGGCGTAGAGTCCCTTGGGGTCACGCGAGGCGCAGACGTCCACCGACGCCCGGCAGTGGACCTCGATAAAGCGGGGGGGGCGGGAAGGGGGGGAAAGCGAGGTCGCCGGGCCTGCCCCCCCCCCCCCCCCCCCCCCCCCCCCCCCCCCCCCCCCCCCCCCCCCCCCCCCCCCCCCCCCCCCCCCCCCCCCCCCCCCCCCCCCCCCCCCCCCCCCCCCCCCCCCCCCCCCCCCCCCCCGGCC
>Ga0181573_10003531_pt1 | contig 13713 bp, 8 predicted proteins | sample 101ome_25_FD_148643 | JGI IMG/M metagenome (GOLD analysis project Ga0181573, IMG submission 148643) | Coastal salt marsh microbial communities from the Groves Creek Marsh, Skidaway Island, Georgia - 101409BT metaG (spades assembly) | ecosystem: Environmental > Aquatic > Marine > Intertidal zone...
GGGGTACGGGCGCGGGTACGGGTGGGGGTACGGGTGGGGGTACGGGGACGGACCAAAGGTGGGACGCGCGGGGGATAACAAGGGGGGGAAGCCCATGTCGCGGGCCAGGTTCCTGATGCTAGCCAGGCTCGCCTCCTTCGGGGAGACTAAAAAGTAACAACCCCAAAAATTTCCGACTGCTGCGCGCTGCCACCGTGTCACGGGTCGGGTCGAACCTCTACCGCTGAATCGCCTCCCCCTCCACCACACAACGAGTCGCGCGGGTGGGGTGTGATTCGGAGCCGGATGTCGCGCGCTTTCGCGGTCGCGCGCGTCCACGCGCCTTCGCGGGGAAGCGCCGACCGTCGTGCGCGGCGCCCGCCGTCTTCTCGACCGCTCCCGCTCTCGTCGCGCGGATTATCCGGGGCGAAATATCTGGGAGGAGTCTCCAACGGAGCGCGGACGGTGATGGCGGGCTGGGTGGACAACACGGCGGAGGTCACGGTGACGGCGCCGCTCCCGGTGGTGTGGGAGCTGTGGCAGGACAAGGCCAGGATCCCGAACTGGATGCCGTGGATACACTCCGTCGAGCCCGTGCCGGGCGTGCCAGGGGACACCAAGTGGCTTCTCAAGACAAATCAGTTTGGCCAGGATTTCGAGTTCTCGTGGGTCGCGCGCGACCTCCCGCCGGTGAAGAAGGAAAAGATCCACTGGTTCAGCACCGACGGGCTGAACAACAAGGGCGCGGTGACGTTCGACCAGAGACCCGACGGGCGGACGGTGGTGAGGATGAACATAAGCTACGAGGTGCCGGACATCTTGGTGCCGTTTGGCGCCGCGCTGAGTCCGCTGGTCGCGTCGATACTCCAGGCTGACTTGGAGAGGTTCGGGACGTTCTCCTCGAAAGTCGTCGCCGCGATGGGTGCCGGTAAACGGAGATGATTGGGACGGACTCGAGGCGGACGGCGGCCGTCGCGATAGTCGGCGTGTACCTCCCTCGGTACGTTGTAAGTTCTATCAAGCTGTAGTTCTCTCTGGAGCCCCTTAAGTTCCGACGAACCCCCTCGACGACGCCGCGCGTCACGGGGCGCCGTCGCCCCGCCCGCCGCCGCCGCCTTTACCCCGTCTCTTACCCTTCCACCTCCGCTTCGGCCGCGGCCTCAGGCACCGCGCGCCCTCCGGCGGCGGCGGCGGATCGTACGCATCCGTCCACCATCCCCCGCCGAGGGAGCCGTCCTCGACCTCGACGTCGCCCCGCCTCCACGCCCCACCGGCGGCGCCCAGGGGAACCCTAGCCTTGAATTCGAAGGGCGCATCCGCGCCCGCGCGAGATATGACGTACACGGCGTCCACCTCGAACGTCACGGGCTCCCACGCGTCCCGCAACTCGAGCTCCGCCGCCCGCGCCGACGCGACGTCGTCGTACTGTCCGACGGAGAGGTGCGGGACGTACCCGGAGTGCGGGGATATCGCGGAGAGGTGGTCCGCGAACGGAAACGCGCGTTCCAGCGCGGCTTGGGTCCGCACGATCCCTCGCGAGACGGCGTCCCTCGGGCCGGCGTCGACGTCGGCGTTCCCGAGGTCGCTCCCTCGCGCCGGGTCGTTTCCCTCGAGGGGCGGCTCGCTCGGGTGGAGCCACACGGTGCAGCTCTTGGCGTGCTCGAAGCGCGAGAAGGTTCGAAGCGTCACCGTGAACGGCTCGATGCCTCTGAGGGCTTCCCTCGCCACCGCGGTCGCGGCGTCGAAGTTGCGACGGGGCGCTTCGTCGCCGTCGTCGTCCAGGAGGAACGGGTAGAGAAGGTTGATGTGGGGCATCCAGCGCGCGTAGGACTTGTCGTTGACGGACCTGATCTCCTGGATGGGTCCCCACTGCGAGGACGGCGGGCAGATGACCACGGCGCTGGTGTGTCGCAGGTCGCGCTTCGTCCACTTCTTCTCCGGATCCGCGCCCGCGGCGTCCCCGGCCTCTTCGGTCATGGCGCCCCTCGAGGGAAAACGCAGAGATTTGAGAGATCCGGAGCTGCCTCTGAACGCGCTGGTCGACGGCGCCACGTGAACCGGACAGCCCCGCGACACCCGCGCGAGTCCTCCTCGAATCAGCGCCGAACCACGCTGCATGCGATCCAAGCCCCTCGTCCGTGTGTCGATGCGGGCACTTTATCTGTTCGTCGAGCTCCCGATGTCCTTCGAGCCGCTGTTCATGAACGCCCCGCGTCGCACGGCAGCCACGTCCAAGGGCTTCTCCGACGCGTACATAGAAGGGCCGGAGATGCCGGACAAGACGAAGGGCACCGAGAACGTACAACAGGCGAAGGCTACCAACGCAACCGCCGTCGCGCGCTTGGACATGTACCGGCTGGCGTAGCGAGCGGGTGCGCGCGCGAGTGGAGAGCTCGGAGCGAGTTACAAACTCTAAAAGTTTACTTCTCCTCCTTGGGGAACTTGAAAGCGTTCTTCCTGGCCCGGGTGACAAACCCGATGCACCGCCGTTGCCCCGGGTGCACAGCCTCCACCGGGTTACCTTCGCCGTCCACCACCTCGCCGCCCGCGTTGTACCACGCAACGATCCCCCCGACCAGGTTTCGCACCTCAACCTTACCCTCCAACTTCTCCGCCAGGACCGGAGCCGCGATGCCGCCCTCGGCTCCGACGGCGCTCACGCAAACCACCACGTCGGCACCCTCGCACGCCGCGGACACGTCCGCCCCGCCCGCGACCGCCTCCACGTTGTTGTCCTCGAACGACACGAACTTGACGTCCCCGAGGGGCACGGAATCCTTGATGATGGACACCGCCCGCTCATCCGGCGAGCGGCAGTCGACGATGCAAATCTTCTTCTCGTCTCTCGTCATCGAGTCGACGCGCTTGACGCCGATCCACTTGCACTTGGCGTGGGTGGGGAACTGCGTGACGTACGCGCCAAACTTGGGGGGCAGATCGTCCGCGGGATCGGGCTCGACGGCCTCGCCCTCGGCGGCCAAGAGTTTGTGCACCGCGGCGTCAAACTGATCGTCGTCGAGACCTTCGGTGGCTTCAATCATCGGACCCTTGAACTCCTCGAACGACACCGCCGCGTCGCCGTTGGCGTCGAGCCACTTCATCGTCTTGCGCACCTTGACCTCGTCACCGCCGGGGACCAGCGCGACAGCGAGCTTGGTGAGCTCGTTTCGGTCGAGCTCGCCGGAGTTGTCCTCGTCCACGTGCTCGAAGACCATCTTCAACTTTTCGATCCTGTCAGCCTTTGCAAACTTTATGGCGGTCAAGACGCGCTTCACGCCCGTCACGAACGTTTCCTCGTCGACGTCCTGCATAATCTCCAGAATCGCGTTGACGTACTCGTCCTGATCCACCTGCCCGTCCCCGTCCTTGTCCATCCACGACAGCTGCATCCGCGCCTCCTCGACTCCCTTCCCGGGGTTGATCTTCCGGCAGACAAACACGAGCTCGTCAAAGTCCAGCGCGCCGTTGCCGTCGCCGTCGATCTTGTCGAAGGAGTACCGCAGCTTCTGCTCGCGATCCATCTCGTCGAACGTGCGGTTCAGGTACTCGGCCTTGGCGGCCGCCTCCGCGGCGAGCCTCGCCTCCTCCTCGCGCTTTCGAACCATCGTCCTCGAGTTTTCGCGGAGGTACTCGCCGAGAAACTGAAGGGGGCGTATGGGCCGCCAGTCGGGCGGGACGTGACCGTCCTCGTCCCAGTCCTTCCCCGACGCCACCCTCAGCCGCTCGGCTTCGATCGCGCGCATCATCTCGTTCAGCCCACTCTCCAGAAGCGGCACCACCTCGGCTTCCAGGTACTCCCTGTTGTTCTCGCAGTGGTAGTACCACCTCGGATCCGTCACCTCTTTGTTCGTCCGCGCCAGGAGGTCCTTGATGCGGTGTTCGAACTGTTGCGGGGAGAGGTCGTCCGTGAGCTTGAGCATGGCTTCGAGGTATTCCGCTTCGTCCACGGTGGCGTCGCCGTCCTTGTCCATCTCCTGGAACCACGCGCGCGCGTCGTCCTCGCTCATGGTCTGGCACATGCCCGTCGCGAGGTGGAGCACCTCCTCGATCTCGATGCTGCCGCTGTCGTCGCCGTCGAGGGCGTGGAACACCACGCGCAGGGCCTCGGACCGGTCCATGGCCCACTTCTTGGCGTCGGCCTTGGCGACGGTATCCGCGGTGCTCCGCGTGAGCGTGTCCATCACGCCCATCGTGTCGCGCGGGGGCCAATCCGGGAATCGACTTTCTTCACTTGTTTTGGATTCCTCGCTCCACTCGTCGCGCGAGGTCCGGGGTGCCGCGGTCGCGCCGGCTGGACTCCGGGGGCGGGTGTGCGGTGACGACGACGACGCACGAGTTTGCGCCGCTCGGTCGCTGACGCCCGGTGCCCCACCGGTCCGCGCCGTTGGCTGTGCGCGCCCCCTGGAGTTGACCCGGAACCAACGGGTGCCAAAAACAGCGCCGAAGCGGTTCGGAAGTTGATGAGTCTCTTCAGCCTGGGCGCAGGCGCCTTATCACACGGTCCCCGCGCGCAGCCACTCCCACGCGGCGCCAGAAGTTCGCGACCGCGACTCCATCGGAACTCGTCCGCGGTCTGTCACGCTCGGCGGCACGCGACGATCGGCCGCGCGCGTCTCCCCGCGCGTCTCGACAGCCGCGCGCCACGAGGGCGACGCGCCTGCAGCGGCTGGAAACCTAAAAATCTTGGCGAGATCTGGCGATGAGCGCCGCGACTCGACACGCGGCGAGGAGGCTCGCCGAGAGCCTGTCGCGCCGGCTCTCGCTCGCGCGCGCGGCGACGTCCTCCGACGCCGCCGATCGCGCGATTCACGAGGCGCCCCGGCGCAGGAACGGCCCCGCCACCCCGCGTCGACGAGAGGCTGAGCCCGCGCCTCTCCCATCCCCGTCGCCCCCGCCGGACGTGGTGAACCGCGTGAACCCCCGCGGGGCTTGGAGCGGTCTGACCGTGGGCGAGCTCCGCGCGCAGCTCGCGCAGAGGCACGGGGGATGGGGCGGCGACGAGGACGACGAGGACTGGTACGGCGATCACCCGCTCGACGCGGTCATGGAGAGGCTGGCCAAGGACACCATGGGACCCGACGCGAAAGCCGTGCGCATCGGCGACGGCGTCACCGTGGTCATGCCCGGGCAGATCATGAACGTCATCGACGGGTTCGGCGACGGGAACGGGATCCGGGCGGCGTCGGTGAAGCTCAAGCGGAAGAGGAAGATGGCCAAGCACAAGCACCGCAAGCGCAGGAAGCGCGACCGCAACAAAGGGTGAGGCAGGCGCATCTTGGCGTTGGGGGCCTCGGGGAAAAGGAGCAGGCAAATAGGAATTAGCACCATCCGTCAAACCGATAAAAGCATTTCGCTTTTCTATTTATCCAGAACTGCCCACTTCCTAACTGCTCGTCATGCGAAAAAGTCCTATTACGCTGCTGACGTGTCGGCGTCTCTCCAGCCCGACACGGTTCAAACCGCCGGGAGTTGCGGCGGCCGGGCACTCTTCGCCTCCGCGCGCGCTCGCTCCCGTCGGGACGAACGCGATGCAGACAATCGTCGGATCGTCCACGGTCCGCCCCCTCGTGGGCACCGCCCCCGCGCGCCGCGCCAACGTCGCGCCCGCGAGGGTCGGCGCGCCCCGCGGCGATCGCGTCGCGGTCGTTCGCTCCGCAACCCTGCGGGTGGCGCGCACCGCCGATGACCTTCGCGCGGGTGCGTCGATGACCGCCTCCGCGCGGTCGATGCGCTCCCGCGTCGCGGAGGTGATGCCCACCACCGGTCGTTCCCGCAGGTGCGTCCAGTGCCGTTCCCCGAACCCTCGTGCGAGACGCGGCAGTACCGAGCGCGGCGCCTGTTAGGGCAACGTCAAAAAGCGATTGTTTTCCCGGTCGCTTTTCCCCGACCTCCCCGGCGGCGTTCCGCCCAACTCCTTCGACGCCAATCGCGTTTCGCTCACGTTCATCGCCCGCCGTCACTTTTATCGTAAACAGGAACGTCGCGCGCATGTGCGGCATCGTCGGCATCTTCCGCCACGAGGGACAGGTCTCCGCCGAGCTCTACGAGGGGCTGCTCATGCTCCAGCACCGCGGCCAGGACAGCGCGGGCATGGTCACCTTCGACGGCGTCCGTTTCCAGGAGCGTAAGGACAACGGTCTCGTGGCGAACATCTTCGACAAGAAGGCGATCGACTCCCTGAAGGGCAGCGTGGGCATCGGCCACGTCCGCTACCCCACCGCGGGTGGCCTCTCCGCGACGGAGGCGCAGCCGTTCTTTGTGAACTCGCCCCTCGGCATCTACCTCATCCACAACGGCAACCTGACCAACACCGAGGAGCTCCTCATGGGCCTCGGCGGACGCATGATGAAGACTAATTCGGACTCCGAGGTGCTGCTCAACGTCTTCGCCGAGGACATCGCGCAGTCGATCACGTCCAATCCGGGGTCCGACATGGAGAAGGTGGCGTTTGACGCGGCGACCAAGACGATGAAGAAGGTTCGCGGGGCGTACTCCGTCATAACCATGATCAACCAGGTCGGCCTGTTCGCGTTCAGGGACCAGAACGGCATCAGGCCGCTGGTGATCGGCCAGCGGAAGGCGGTCGACGGCTCGGATCGTGACGAGTTTTGCGTGGCTTCGGAGGATTCCGCGTTTGGCCCGCTCGGGTTTTCGAGGGTCCGCGACGTTAACCCCGGCGAGGCGATCCTGATCACCCCCGACGGCCGCCTGGAGTCCCGCCAGTGCGTCAACGGCAAGATCTCCCCGTGCATCTTCGAGTACATCTACCTCGCCAGGCCCGACTCCATGCTCAACGGCATCAGCGTGTACGAGTTTCAGCTCGAGCTGGGTCGCAGACTCGCGAAGCGAATCAAGGACCGGTGCGAGGACGACGAGTGGGAGATCGACGTGGTCGTCCCGGTTCCCGACGGCAGCAGGCCATCCGCGATCGAGATTGCGCAGTGCCTCGAGCTCCCGTATCGCGAGGGCCTCGTCAAGAACCGCTACGTCGGGCGCACTTTCATCATGCCCGATCAGCGAACTCGCGAGCTCTCCGTCAGGCGCAAGCTCAACGCGATGCGAAGCGTGTTCAACGGAAAGAAGGTCCTTCTGGTGGACGACTCCATCGTCCGCGGCACTACCATGTCCCAGATCGTGCAGATGTGCCGCGCGGCGGGCGCCACCAAGGTATACCTCGCGTCTTCCGCGCCCCCCGTGAAGCACCCCAACGTCTACGGAGTCGACATGCCCTCCAGGGAGGAGTTTGTCGCTCACAACAGGGACGAGGAGGGCGTGTGCGACCTCCTGGGCGCGGACGGCCTCATCTACCAGACCGTGGAGGACATGCTGCAGGCGGGCCGCGGCATGAACTCGCAGATCGAGCGTTTCGACGCCTCCTGCTTCGACGGAGATTACGTCAGCGGCGACGTCGACGAGAGTTACCTCGATGCTCTGAGCGGCGCCGGGCGTGGGAAAGGGCGAAAGGGCGCCAGCGCGCCCGCGAGGTGAGTGGAGCCCCGCGGGGGTTTGTGCGGGGCGAGTAGGCGGCGGCCCCGGTTGTTTGATAGCATCCCTTCCACGTTGTCCAATACATTCATCGTCTTAGTCTGACGTCGGCACCGGGAAAAGCATGCCGCGCACAGCTCACTTTTCAGAACAGCTCGGGGCGATCCAGGCGCGGGATTTTTTATCTTCAGAGTCCGCGTCAGCCGAGAGAGTTCTGCCGCGGCCGACACAAAGGGGACCCGCCCACGAGGGACCGTTCGACGCGCGCGTTCGCGCTCTCGACCACCCTTCTGAACCAGCGTGAGGACCTCGAAGACCGAATCGGTGGGGCGCTAGCTAGAGCCGCGGTGCGTGCGGCGGCGTGAGATCTCGGCGCCGTTTGGAACGAAAAGCGAGGGCGATTCCCGGAACGTCGCCCCGGTTTTTCCCGAGGCTGCGCGATGGGGGGAGGCGCGGACGGCGAAGATCCGGGCGGGACGCCCCCGCCCGAGGACGTCGCCGGGATCGACCTCGACCCCGAGCAACACTCGAAGGATGAACCCGAACCCGACCCGGCGGCGGCCCACGGGACGGCGGACGCGCAGAGCGAGAGCATCGGGACCGAGGACTCCGCCTCCGGCTACGACCCCGAGCACGACCCCGAGCACGACCCTTGGAACGACGACTACGACTACGACCCCGGCGGCGACCCCGATGCCCCCATCTACATCGGCAGTGAGCTCCTTGAGGACGTCGTAGACCCGGCCGGGGTTCCCTGGCCGGCCATCCCCGACGACTGGGACCCAGGTTTAGGCGATAACAGCGGCGAATCGGATGCGGAGTCGGGCGAGTACAGCGACGACGACGACGACGACGACTACGACAGCGACCTCGACGGCGACATGTCCGGCTTCGACGAGGACGCCATGCACTTCGAGATCGAGGGCACCACCTCCCAGGCCTCGAACCGCGCGTGCGACCCCGAGGAGCGCGGGCACTACCTCCTCCACGACGGCCGAGTCCCGTCGTCGCGCACGGGCATGAACCATCAACAGGGGTCCGACTCGGTGTGCGCCGCGGGCGACGGGTTGTTGCTCGTCACCGGCGACGTCGACGTGCGGCTCGTCGACGCGAACGCGATCGTCGCCGACGGCGCGTACGACGCCGACGGAAGGTTCAACAACGAGGGGTTTATTGCCGAGGGTGGCGCCGGAAGGTTCAACGAGGGGTTTATCGCCGAGGGTGCCGACGGACCAAACGGACCAAACGGACCGGACGCGCTTCCCTCTTCGTCAACAACCGAGTACGTCGCGAAGCAGGAGCTGCCGTTCAGCGTCTACTCGGTGGACTACGACGAAAGCTCCCGACTCGTCGCCGTCTGCGGCGACGTTCGAAGGTACGCGCAGGACGTCAACCTCGCGGTGTTTCGCGTCGTGCGCCACCAAGGTACGAACGCCACCGGACGCGCCCCCGCCTCGGCGTCCTTCGTGCCCGTCGCCGAGAGGGGCGTCGGCGCGATGGGCCGGTTCGGGCGCGACATGGTCAACTGCGTCCGCTTCGGAAAACGCGTCAAAGCGGCGTCAGACGGCGTTCATCTCGACGGCGTTCACCGGGCGTTAACCGGGGGGGGTAAGCGCGCGATCGAGGACGTGCTCCTGTGCGCGTCGCAGGATGGTAACTGCTACGTGATGTCGGTGGACGTCAAGGACGACGCGGGGGGCGCCCTCGAGCCCGCCCTCGAGCCCGACGACGACGACGCGAATGAGGACGGCGCCGGCCGGGTTGGCGGCTTTTCCCCCGGCGGCCAGGGCGGCCGGGGCCCGAGGCGACGCCCCCGGCTCGACGCGCGGCTCGTCGAGTGTTGTAAGATTGCCTTCCCCGCCGCGTCCAACGCGGCGGCTGCGTCGCCCGACGGCTCGTGCGTCGCGGTTTGCGGCGACGCGGAGTTTGTCCTCGTCAACGGCGGTCCCGACGGGTACGGCGACCACGGCGCGACGCGACACCTCGCGATCAACGGCGATCCGTCGGCGGCTGGGGTGGTGTCGGGCGAGGCGGCGGGGGGCATGTACGTCGCGTGGTCGCCGACGAGCGAATACCTGGCGGCGACGTCGGATTCGCTGCACGCGCTCGCCGTGTGGCGGGTGACGACGCACACACGCGACGACTCGCGGGCGGACGAGGCGGGCGGCGTCTCCGCGGGTGACGTCTCCGGGGACGTCGTCGACAGGGAGTCGGCTGCGTACGTAAATAATGGGAGCAGGAGCGTCCCGAGCGAGGGTTTAGGGTTAACCCTAAACCCTAAACCCTCGGCTCGTGCGCGCGGCGGCGCCGTCGTCGGGCCACTTCGCATCCAGCGGGTGGCGTACTTTCGCGACCACGCGCACCCGTGCCTCCCCGTGCGGTTCCTCCCCTCCGACGGCCACGTCGTCGTCTGGGCGGAGCGCGGGGGTAGGGTACACGCGTACGACCTCAGGTGCGCCCACGCCGCGTCGCCGGGGTCGTCGTCCGCGGTGAACCTGTCGCCGCCGCCCGAGGAGGACGGATATCCGCGAGGTCGAGGGTTCGATACCGGCGCGGGGCGAGGCGCCGACGAAGACAGCATGATCACCGTCCTCGGCGCCGACGACGACGAAGAAGACGGGGTGGGATCGGGGGCGGGCGAGGACGGCGGCGATGAAGGTTTAGGCGGTGAACCCGCAGGCCGGTCGGAAGGGGTGGAGGCGGCGGGGCCGGAAGGGGTGGAGGTTTGCCTGCAGCCCGTACACCGCTCATTCAGGACGAGGCTCCGACGCGGCGCCGCCGACGACGATCAGCGAAGGTTCGTGCAGACGATACGTTCGAGGGTCCGCGGCAAGTACGTCACCGGGCTCTGCGTCGTCGCCGCGGCGAATACTCCGCCGCCCGCGTCGCCCTCGCGGGGATCGCCCGCGCGGATCGACGGATCTCGAGCGCCGCCGCGCGACTTCGTCTTCGTGGGTACCCCCGACGGGGTCTTGAGGTTCCGCTGCCCCGTGGCGTGGACGCCGGAGACGCACCAAGACTTTCCGGTTGCCTTCAGGAAGGCTTCCAGGGCATTCGTGCAGTGCGCCGCCGCCGACTTCACGCGCAAGGCTGAGACTGGCGACGAGGAGAGTTCCTCGGCGCTGTCGCTGGGTGACCTCCCGCAAGAGGTTTTGCTGCACATCGTCGGCCTCGCCGCGGTGCCGCTGTCGGATTGGGCCAACGTGTCGTGATTCGGACCAAAGCGTAACGTGCAACGGTAAACGTGAATGGCGCGCGATGGAAGCAGTTCGCGCGCGAATGTACGAGTAATAAAACGCACAAGGGAGAGAGAATAAGAGAGAGAGTGTGATCGAGAAAAAGCTGTTGTATCTGACGCTAATCTTACTTGCCGCGTCGTAAGTCGTAGACGTCCATCCACCACACGCCAACCACTGAGTATACCACGAACAGCCCATACACAAGCACGTACGCGTAACCCATGCTCCGCTTCAGCCTGAACCCCGTGAAGACCAACGACGCGTAGTACACGAGCAACACTCCCGCGAGAATGCACACGGACGGCCACAGCTGTGCCGTGGATACCTCCTCGAACCCGCCCCTGGCCGGCAGGAAGACGAGCCACGGTAGCCCGAGGCCGAGCCAGATGTCAAACACGTTGCTGCCGACGGCGTTGGCGACGGCCATGTCGCCCTGGCCAGCCTGCGCGACGGACACGGAGGAGAGCGCGTCGGGGACGGAGGTTCCCGCGGCGAGCACAAGCGTGCCCATGACCACCTCGGGGACGTCGAGAACGCACCCGACAACCGCGGCGGCGTCGACCATCCCGTAGGAGATGGCGGATATCCACAGCACGGAGGAAAAGAACGAGAGAAGGTACCATCGCTCCCAGCCGGTCTTGCCACAGTCCGGGACGGTCACGGTGAAGGCGGCGTACCAAGGAAGGGACAGCGCCCACATGGGGTACTTGCGCCAGTCGTCGGGAACAGCGAACGGGTTGTTCGCCTCATCCTCATCATCGACAGTCCCGTCGTTTCCTCCCGCTTTATCATCCTCGGGGGACAAGGACAGCTCGACCACGGATCTCTCCAAGTCGTCCGTCTCCTCCCGCGTCTCCTCTCTGAACGACGCGATCTTGTTACCCAATGTCCGTCGTCGAAACCTGCGCGCGACTCGCTCCATCCAATCCATCGCGCTCCCGTTTATGGTCATGAATCCGACGTACCCAAGATAGAGACACACGCTCACCACCCCCTCCCACCAGTAGACCTTTCCATCCCTCATGACGCCCATGACAAACGCGATGGAGACGGCGTAGAACGCGCAGTCGCGCGTCACGGGACGCCAGTCCAAGGCGAGGTGGGTCTCGCCGGAGAATATGACCGTGGCAGCGACGATGATCAAGATGTTGAACACAGCCGAGCCGACGATGGTCGCCACTCCGAGTTCGTTTGTCGCGTTATCGGATACCAAAGACATCGTCGAGGTGAAGAGCTCGGGCGCGGACGAACCCGCCGCCATGAACGTCGCGCCGGCCACGTCCTCGCTGAGTCCGAGTTTCTCGCATATGATCTCCAGCGACGGGGCGAAGAAGTCGTCGCAGATGATCGCGATGCCGAGGAAGAGGTAGAGGATGGCAAGGACGTGAAGGAGCCAGCCGCCGTCTGAGACGAACGAGGAAACGCCGCGGCACGATACTGACGCTAGCAGTTCGCGTTTGGGGCCGTCGGAGTGTCGTTCGATCGATGATCGCGTCCAGCCGAGCTTGGGAACGGCGACGGCGAGCGCAAGGAGGCCGGCAAGGGCGAGGAGGGTCACGTGCCTGCGTTCAATTTTTGGGTTTGGTACAGCTTCGGCAGTTCCGGTTCCGTTCCGGGCGCGAGATGGGGGTGGGGAGTTTGATGGTATCTGCTGCGTCTCACCTTCGCAACCGACGCGCCTTTCGACGAGCGGCGAGGGACATGATTGACTTCCCTCGGGCGAAAAGTGCCATGGTGCCTATGGTTTTGGACCTGATGGGTTAGATTTGGCAGAGTCGAGATTGGGATCGGCGCGCGAAGCCTTCGGTCGCGGGCGTGATATTCTTCGCCGCGAGATACCGAGGCTTGCGATGTTGTCAATATAGACACTGGCGGCGAGACTCGACCGGTGTTGTCGTCGTAGGGTCGTGCATATCGCGAGAGGGCGTGCGAGACACGAAGCGCCGCTCCGTTTTTGGCAGCCCCCAAAAAAGAAGCCCGTGGCCGGTTCGGTTTTCGGTTGCGGGAGAGCTCACCTTCCGACGCGCCGACGCCGCTTGCGCGGTGTTTGCTGCCTAAACTGAGGGCGTCGAAGGGGTTCAATCGCCAGGCGCGAATGTTCACCGACTCTTGTGCGTTCTAACGACCGGGAAACCCCGGCTCTAGCTAGTGACGAGCGGGCACGGATCGAGCAACCAAAATATCGTCGACGGCAACCGTCGCCACGCGCCGATCGCATTCTCCGAGAAACGAACAGCCGCGCGCCAAAACCGGCCCGCGCGTCACGACTCGCGCGACCCACCGTTCGAGCCCCCGCGGGCTCGGCGCGATGACGGCTTCCGAACGGACCGTCGCGAGGCACACCGTGACGTTCGAAGGCGTCGACGCGCCGTCTCAGTGCGCGCCAGCTCCTCGCCTCGGCGACTCGACCGGCGCGCGACCGTCTCCTTCATCTTCGCCCGCCGAGAAACAAACCGTCGCGCGGGACCGGGACCATCGCGTCGAGGGAGCGTTCCGGGGCGCGCGCATCGCCCCGCGCCTCCTCGGCGGATGGAACGGCGCTCGCCGCGAGGAACGCCCCCGCGCCGAGAGCCCGCGCCCGAGGTCCCGCGCGGAGCCTCCGTCCCCGGTGACCGCAGCCCGCCGGAGAGTCGTCGCCGCCGAGGTCAAGCTCGGCGTCGAGCGGATGAAACTCTCGGACAAATCCGGCGACGAGCGCGTCGGCGAGAGAACGGACGCGATGGACGGCACCGAACGCGCGAGAACGGCGCTCAGGTCCCCGACCGTCTCGAACGTGACGTTCGCCCGCGCGACGAGGCCGGGGACGTCCGCGGCGGCGTCGCGCGGGTGCTTCGCGACGACGTCGAGGCGGCCCCTTTCCATTCGAGGAGGACTCTCTTCGTCGTCGTCGTCGTCGTCGTCGTCGTCGTCCGAGCCGGGCCTTCGTTCAATGCGTTCAACGCGCGTCGGGCCCCACATCGCGCGTCCCCACGCGGGGGCGTGCACGTCCCTCGCCGCCGCGCGACAACCC
>Ga0181573_10003538_pt1 | contig 13704 bp, 8 predicted proteins | sample 101ome_25_FD_148643 | JGI IMG/M metagenome (GOLD analysis project Ga0181573, IMG submission 148643) | Coastal salt marsh microbial communities from the Groves Creek Marsh, Skidaway Island, Georgia - 101409BT metaG (spades assembly) | ecosystem: Environmental > Aquatic > Marine > Intertidal zone...
GCGGCGCGGTCGCGCATCTTGAAAACAGAGAGACGACGCTCGCCAACGCGCGCGGTTTGGACATGGCGCGGGGAGTGCGCGCGCGTCGGAGTGTGGATCGGGACGTCGGAGGATGGTCGATTCTTGACGTCTGCAGACGACGACGCGCTCGCGCGAGGACCGATCGCGGTCGTCGTCGTCGTCGTCGTCCGAGACGCGTTCGGCGCGCGGATCGGTATGTCGTCGTCGAGGGCGCGCGCGGGGGCGCGCGCGACGCGTCGGGACGACGACGATGATTTTGATGATGGTGAAGACGGATTAGTGACCGGTGACGCCGACGACCCGTTTTCCCCGGACGGCGACGCGTACGAGCGCATGTTAGCGGGGGAATCGACGCCGGACGCGGACGCGGTCGATCTCGGCGCGCGCGTGGGGGCGTTCGTGCGCGCGTTCGGGCGAGAGGGTGGGTTTCTGGGACGACGCGCGGCGTTCGAAGACGCCGCCGCCGCCGGGGACGCGAGAACGCCGACGTCGACGTCTCGAGGGAATCAGAGAGACGAGGACGAGGGCGTGGCGCGCATCGCGCGCGCGATGCTGAGCGAGGGCGATCACGGATTGGGACGAGACGGGGCGGATCCGGATGATTTAAACGCGAGTCCCGACGTCGGTTTGAGCGAACGGGACGCGCGCGCGAGAAGGGAGAAATACGGCGTCAACGAGACGCCGATCGACGCGCACGACGATCGCATCGACGGTACGGGCGAGGCATCGACGAGCGGCGGTCACGCGCGGTCGTTCGCGCGCGCGGTGCGCGCGGAATTGGAAAATCCCGCGACGCGCGCGGCGTGCGCGTGCATCGCGCTCGAACTCGCGCAGAGTTTCAACGCATCCGCGCGCGACGATCCGGTGTTCAACGCCTTCATTCTGAGCGCGCTCATCGTCGCCAACGCGTACGTGTCGCACGCCGAGCGCGAGGAGGCGTCGCGCGCGAGTTACGAGCTTCAGAGACTGGTGGACGCGCGCGCGACGGTGGTGCGCTCGGGACGCGCGAGAGAGACGGACGCGCGAGAGCTCGTCCCGGGCGACATCGTCATCCTGCGACCCGGGTGTGCGGTGCCCGCGGATTGCGTGTCGTGCGGACCGCAGGTGTTGGTGCTGGATAACTCAGCCATCACGGGCGAACGCCGGGCGGAGGACGCGTCACCGGGCGAACCGCTCTTCGCGCGCGCCGTCGTCAAGCGCGGAAACGCGCGCGCGCTCGTCGTTCGCACGGGGAAGAACACGTTCGCCGCTCGGGCCGCGCGCGTGTTGAGAAAACGAGAGGCAAAAAGACGGGAAACGTCGGCGTTTGAGACGGACGTGACGCTCGCGTCGCGCGCGTTGGTCACGGTGGGTTGCGCGTGTTCGCTGAGCGTCTTCGTCTACCTCATCGTCAGCGGTCGAGACTTTTTCCGTTCTCTGTCGTTTTGCGTCGTATTATTGATTTACAGCGCGCCTTTGGCCATCAGAACCATCGTCTCGACGACGACGGCGCTCGGCGTGCGCGCGTTGGCGCTCGAGTCGGCCGTCGTCGCGCGCGCGAGCGTCGTCGAAGATCTCGCCACGATGAACGTCCTGTGCGTGGACACGACCGGTACGCTCACTCGAGACGCCACGTCTCTCAACGCCATCGTCCCGACGGTGCCTTTGCTCGAGGGCGTGAGCGAAAACGACGTCATGACGGCGGCGGCGATGTGCGCCGAATGGACCGAACCGCCGGCGAACGCGGTGGATTCCATGATCGCGGACGCCTTTGACGTCTCGCGTCTCGCCCCGTACGAGCTCGTCGAGCACCGACCCTTCGACCCCGCGTCGAGCACACACTGTCCGTACGCCGAGAGCGTCGTCAAACGCGAGGACGGATCGATGTTTCGAGTCATGAAGGGTCCCGTCGACGCGGCGTTGAGCGCGTGCGTCAACGGCGACGACGCGCGCGCCGCGATCGCTCGAGCCATGGAACGCGTGCAATCCCGCGCGGCGCGCGGTGTCATCTCGCGCGCGCTCTTGGTGGCGTGTTCCGACGCGCGAGACGATCCGTACGTCGCGCTCGGTCTCGTCGTGTACGAAGACGCGCGCCGAAGAGACGCCGACGAGTCGACGCGCGCCTTGGCCGCGCTCGGCGTCGACGTGAAAATCGTCACCGGTGATTCCGAGCGCGTCGCTCGCGTCACGTGCGACAAGATTCATTTCGACCATCGCGACGAGGACGTTCGATCGCCCGCGGACGTGCCGTACGTCCCACTGCGAACGAGCGTGTTACATCCGCGCGCGTGCGAGACGCTCGACCGCGCAAAGGTGTACCGGGACATGCGTCCCGAGGACACGCGCGCGCTCGTCAAGGCACACCGCGCCAAGGGCGACGTCGTCGGACTCGTCACCGGCGCCGCGAGCGATGTCGCCGCGCTGCGACTCGCGCACGTCGGCGTCGCGGCGACCGGCGCGAGCGACGCCGCCGCGAGCGCCGCCGACGTCGTCCTCGCCGCGCCGTCGCTCGCCGTCGTGGCGCGCGCGGTGCTCAGCGCTCGCGTCATGTTTGCCCGCGTTCGCGAGTACGTGGCGTTTCGCGCGACGTGCGCGATGCACGTGTTGGGATTTTTCATCCTCGCCGCCGTGTTCGTGCGTCCCGAATCGTACGACGAACGATGGCCCGAGACGTTTACGCTCCCCGTCGTCGCCGTGTGCGTCTCGGCGGCGCTCAACGACATCGTCGTCGTCGGCGCCGCGTACGATCACGTGGCGCCGTCGAGACTTCCCGAGCGATGGAGATTCGCGCCGGACGTCGTGGCGTGCGCGGCGAGCGGGGCGACGGCGTGTATCGCGTCGCTCGCGCTTCTCGCCGCGGCGCTCGAGACGTCGACGACGTTTGGCGAGGCGCAGACGTGCGTCTTTTTAAAACTCATCCTCACCGACGCCGCCACCGTGTTCAGCGCGAGAACGCACGGAGCGTTCGCGTCGAGACGTCCCGGTGGACTCGTCGTCGGCGCGTTCGCGACGTCGGCGACGGTGAGTTGCATGTTGGCGGCGGCGTGGCCGTTTGCCGAATTGCAATCCGTGTCGTGGGCGCGCGTCGCGTTCGTCGGCGCGTTCTCGACGGTGAGTTTCTTGGCGCAAGATTTCGTGAAAACGACTACGTACAGAGCGCTCGCGCGCGCGGGATGGATGGAACGCGTCGGCGTCGTGACGTCGGCGGAGATTACGAGATTGTCTCGCGCGGTGGCTCGAGCGACGCCGAGACGGCGAGTCGTCGGCGAGTCGTCGGCGGCGAGTCCGGAGGCGACGGAGACGCCGGCTCGAGCTCGAGGACGCGCGTTCGAAGAAGACGATGGATTCATCGACGAAGAAGCGGCGGTGTCGGCGCGAGAACCGCTCTTGAGCGACGGTGACGATGCGTATTCAGACGCAGACGACGATGAATTTTATAGCGATTACGGCGGCGGCGCGAGCGAGACGGCGTCGTACTCGACGGTGAATCGCGCGCCCGAGGTGATCGCGGCGACGCTCGAGAGTGAAATCGACACGCCGAGAATCGAGCGGCTTCGACGGACGCCCGGGTATTGCGCGGCGACGCTGTCGGACGTGACGTCCATCGCCGAGTCGCACGATTGGTGGACGACGTTCGCGACGTTACAGCGGGAACGCGTCAAAGACGCGTCGCGCGCGTACGGCGACGGTGACGACGACGACATCGATGACGACGACGACGACGCGTCGACGTTCATCGACGACGACGCGTCGACCGCGCGACGGCGCCGTCGCGCGCCGCTTCCCGCCGACGCGCTCGCGGCGCTCGATTTCGGATGCGGCGTCGGCGCGTTTTCCGCCGCCCTCTGTCGACGCGTGCGCGACGCCACGGAGACGCGCGCGCGGTCGCCTCTGTTTGATCCCGCCATGAAACGTCTGTGCGTGAGCGTAGATTTACTCGACGTGTCCGGCGTGGCGTTGCACGCGGCGTCGGCGTCGCTCGAGCCGCCGTTTCGCGTCGGGACGTTACATCGAGGGACGCCGACGTCCTTCGTCCCTCCGCGAGACGCGGCGGCGGCGATGATGATGATGGACGAACGCGACGACGACGACGTCGACACGGACGACGGCGGTGCGAGCGTTCGCGCGCCCGCGACGCTCGGGTACGACGTCGTGTACAGCGCGCACGGATTCGCCACCGTGCCTCGAGGAAAACTCCGCGCGGCGCTTCGAAATTTCCGCGCGTCGCTTCGTCCCGGCGGATTGGGATTCATCGCCGCGTACACGGAACAGAGTCACGACGCGCGGTTTTTCAGCATGTACCACGCCGAGCGAAGCAAACGATTGTTGGGCGCGGCGAAGACGCCGTCGCCGCCGCCGCCCGCGCGCGCCGAAGACATTTGCGACGCGCTCAGCGCCCAGGGCGTCTCGTACAACGTCGAGGTGAAATCGCACGCGACGCTCGTCGACGTCTCCGATGGATCGCTCGAGGGATTGGAGGCGTACCTCCACGGCGTCGCGATGGACGACGCGCTGAGCGCGGAGACGATGCTGTCGTCGAGCGCGCTCGGCGCGTACCTCGCGAGTTGTCTCACCGCGGATGGACGCGCGTATTCCTTTCCGCAGCGCGTCGCGCACGTCACGTTGTAGCGGAACTTCGCGCGAGGAAGACGCGGATGGGCGTTCGGTCGTGAGAACGTATCGTCCCGACTCGTCGCAGGTGGAGGTATTAAAATGTATGTGTATATGTAGACGAATGCTTTCATAGACGGTTCAAAAGACGCGACATTCTCTCTGGTTCGGTCGACGCAAACGCGCTCTTCGCCGCTCACTTCCCGCCTCCCCACGTCCCCGAACTCTTCGCCGCGCGCACGCTCCCGCCCGGTCCTCCGCTCCCTTCGTACGGTTTCACCAAGTCGCACAACAACGAGTCGCGCGTCTCCACCCCCGTGTACGGATTCGTCCCGCTCGCGCGTTCGCACAGCGATAACGTCTGATACCGATCGATCACCGCCTCTGTGAAATCCGCCCCCGTCACCGTCATCTCCGACACGTCCGCGCGCACGAAATTCGCCCCCGCGAAGACGCCGTTCGTGAAATCTGCGCCTCGTAACAACGCGTAATCGAACATGGCGTTCGTCGCGTCGGCGCCGACAAATTGTGTCTCCGGCATAATCGCTCGAGAAAACACCGCCCCTCGACAATCGCTTCGTCCGAAATCGCTTCGTCGTAAATCAGCCTCGGCGAAAATCGCCCCGACGAGGTTTTCGCGCGTGAAATCGCCGTCGGGATGGTCGGATTTCGACTCCAAGATGATTTCTCTGTCGCGCGGTTTGAGCTCGCCGAGGTCGAGCGCGCTCGGCGTCGCCTCGACGTCGTCCATGAACCCCGCGCGCGCGAGGGGCGGTGCGAACAAGGATCCTCCACCCGTCGACGTCGCCATCGTCGTCGCGAGGGCAAAGGCGAGCGCGCGGGAGGCGTGGGACGCGCGCGCGCTCTGGGACGTCATCCATGTCGATGACGTCGATGACGACGCGTCCGCGTCGGTGCGTCGCGCGTGCGCGCGAGAGAGCGCAACCTCGCGACGTGCGAGTGTCGTACGCGCGCGCGTCGTCGGTACCGCGCGCGTCGTCGGCGTAGAAATCGTCATGGTGTACGTCGCGGTGTGCGGCGCGCGCGTATTACAAAAAACAAAAAAGAAGGCACCGATGGACGCGCCCCCGTCCGTCGCCGCGCTCACGCGATCGACACCTTGATCATCGTCACCGGTGTTTTCGGGTTATCCCCACCGTCCGTCTGCACGCGCTCGATCGCCTTGACCACGTCCATGCCCTCGACGACTCGCCCGAACACCGGGTGCTGACTCGGCGATAAATCCGAACGCCAGTGATCGAGGAAATCGTTGTGCACCGTGTTGACGAAAAACTGCGACCCACCGCTGTTCTTCTGACCGGTGTTCGCCATGGAGAGCGTGCCGATGTCGTTGGATGTTTTATCGATGAATTCGTCGGGGACGCACCCTTCGCGCGCGTCTCGCGTCACCGTCGTCCCGGTCGCGAGGTTCGTAAACGTCGAGTTCGGCGGTGGACCACCCGTTCCCGCGCGCGAAGATTTCGGGTCACGCGAGTGCGGACATCCGAATTGCTGCGATCGAGGCGAAAAAGAAGGATTCGAATCGCGCGTCAGTGATGAATTCATGAATTCTTCGTAACTTCGCAATCACACGCGTCTCTCTCGCGCGCATCGTCACCACCGTCGACCGATCGTGCCTCCACGCGACCATACGCGATACTCCACGACTCTCCCGCGTCTCTCCCGCGTCTCACGCGACGCATCGCGCACGCACGAGCATGAATCCTTCGATGACTCGATGAAAGTGTAACCCGTCGTAAAAGCCCGTCTTGGCGAGATCGATAAAGTTGGACGCCGTCACGGGCGTTTTATCGAGGAAGAGCTCCGCCTTGAACGCGCCCTTGGACGTTTCGAACGTCGCGATCGGATTCGCGGGCATGGCGTCGAGAGGGACGGCGACGATGTGTGACGATCGAAAGGAGTCGTCACACATCGTCGCGCACATCACATCGGTCGTCATGGCCACGGACGCGGCGAGCGCGGAGGAGGCGTACGCCAAGGCTGAGAAAAAACTCAAGGTTCGTCTCGTCGCGCGGTTCGTCCGGTCGTCCGCGCGATCGATCGACGCGATCGGTCGTCGCGATCACATCCATCTCAATCTCCCGCGCGTTTACATCAATCTCAATCTCGCGCGTCGACCGCGTCGACCGCGCGATCGACGGACGCGATGGACTGACGCGTCGTTCGTTCGTTCTGCTAACCTCTCGCGCAGTCGTCCTCGATGTTCGCGTCCATGCTCGGATCGAATAAACACGAAGACGCCGCCGAACTCTTTGAACGCGCGGCGACCAAGTTTAAACTCGCCAAACTTTGGTCTCGAGCGGCGGACGCGTACGACAGATTGGCGGAGTGTCGATCACACACGAAAGAGACGCACGAGTACGCGACGGCGTGCGTGGACGGGGCGACGATGCGACGAAAGTGTGAGCAATTTGAGCTCGCGTGCGCGCGATACCGAAACGCGGCGGAGGCGTACGCCGAGCTCGGTCGATTATCGCAGAGCGCGAAACACTTAAAGGAAATCGGGGAGACGTACGAATCGATCGGGGAGGACGCGAAGGCGATCGAGGCGTACGCGAGCGCGGCGAGCACGTACGAAGGGGAGGAGAGCGCGCGAACGACGAGGAATAATTGTCAATTGAAGTGCGCGGCGTTGTTGGCGAAACTCGATCGATTCGAAGAGGCGACGGAGATTTTTGAAGACGTCGCCGCGGCGAGCGTCGATAATAATCTGTTGCGGTTTTCGGTGAAGGGGTACTTTTTACAGGCGGGGATGTGTCGGTTGTGTTGGTGCGACGCGGTGGGGGTGTTGAACGCGTTGGAGCGGTACGACGCGCGCGATCCCGCCTTTGCGGGTTCGCGCGAACGCGACGTGTTGGAGAAGTGCGCGCGCGCGATGGAGGATGGGGACGGCGATGCGTTCTCGCGAGCGGTGGCGGAGTTTGATTCCATGTCGAGGTTGGACGCGTGGAAGACGACGGTGTTGCTCAAGGCGAAGAAACGAATCGAGACGGCGGTTCGGGAAGAGGAGGACGATTTGACGTAAGCCGAGCGAAGTCTTCGCGCGACGTCTTCGTTCGATGTCTTTTTTTTGTGTTCGTTCGTTCGTTCGTTCGTTTGTTTGTACGTACGCGCAAGTGTGAATCATGTGAATCATCAGAAACAATCAATCGTATCGTATCAAATCGTATCAAATCGTCTTTTCCGAATCGAATCGAATCGATTTCCGTCACCGCTCGGCGTCGAAAATCACGCGTCTTCGCGTCTTCGCGCGTTCACCCGGTCGAACCATCACGACGGGCATCGTCGCGTTTCGAAGACAGTAATTCGCCACACTCCCGACGAAGAATTTCGCCAGAGGTCCTCGATTATGCGTCGACATGCAAATGGCGTCGGCGCCGACGGCTTCGGCGACCGCGCAAATCATCTCCCCGACGGCGACGTTTCCTCGCGCGCCCGTCGTCAAATCCACCACGTAATTCACCCCGCGCGCGCGTAACATGTCATCGAACCGTGTGTGAATGAACCGTCGCGCCAGAGCGCGGTCTAATCGTTTTCTCGCGGCGACATCTTCGTCGGCGCGTTCGGCTCGCGTCCCCGAAAGCGGCGTCGCCGCAAACGAGGGCGGCGCGTACGCGTACTCGAACGCCTCGGCCGAACGCACCGGGAGCACGTGAAGGACGTGAAGCACGTCATCGCGAGACACGAGATGACGAAGCGCCCATCGAACGGCGTCCGCGGAGGCGTCGTCGTCGATGACTGGACACACGACGACGCGCGCGGGCTCGGGCTCTCGCGCGGGACTCGGCGAGCGCACGCGAAGCGCGGAGACGGCGTCGCAGAGGAATTCGTCCGTCGCGCGACGCGCGATGGTGGAGTCGTCGTCGCCGGCGATGACGGAGGCGTCGGTGGCGATGGAGGTGGACGGCGTGGACATGCTCGCGTTTGGTTTCGTTTCGGCGGCGGCGTCCGCCGAAGAGTGACGAGACGAAACGGAGCCGTCGCCCGAATACGTCTACGTCTATCTCCCTCTCCCGGTGGTGAGAAACGACAGCGACCGCGCGACGTTGAGCACTTGACGCATCGTCAACGAGACGCGACGACCGATTCTCGGCGCGACGTCGGCGTGATCGGGCCAATCCTCGGGATTGAGCGAGCCGAGCGATTTGACGTCGCAATCAACGCCGCTCGCGATGGAGTGTAAATACGCGCGATACGCGTCTCCCGTGAACACCAAGAGCGAGCGGTGCGGCAGAAACACCTCGAACGACGAGGCCGCGGTCGACGACGCGGCGGCGTCGGTCCGCGCGTCTTGGTCGTCCGAGCTTCGTTTCGGCTCAAATTGCATCGCCCTCGACGCCCCGAGCGATAAAATCGCGGCGCAGTCTCGATACAGCGGACCGTCCTCGTGCGCCATGATTCCGTCCGTGCGTTCGTACACGTTCACGAGCGCGTGATTCAGTCGCAACGGACGCGTCGTCGTCGTCGTCGCCGACCGTTTTTCGGCGTCTTCTTCGTCGGGCGCGTCGCGCGAGCTCGAGCTCGACAACGCGCGCGTCGCGTCTCGACTCACCGCCTCCAGCACGTCTCGCACGCACGGTGGAAAATCATCCACGGGCACCGTCACTTTTTCGTGAACCGTCCCACCCAGCGCCATCGTGCGTCGACCGCGTAATCGCGCGTATCTCCCGTCGGGCGCCCCGCCGCGCGTTAAAAACGCCACCGACCCATCGCTCAAATCCCCCGTGCCCACGAGCGCGCGCGCGATGGACGACGCCTCGGTCTCGGTGACGTACTCGAGACACAGCGTGACGTCCGTCTCGCCGCTCGATGACGTCCGCAGACGCTTCCACGCGCGCATCGGACGCGTAACCGTCGCGCCCGCGGCCGGCACACAATGGCGCTCTCGTGGAGCGCCCACGAGCGCGCCGCGCTCGTCACCGCGTCTCGCGTCTCGGCGTCGCTCGGCATACTCGGCGCCGCGTTCGTCCTCATCGCCGGCGCGTTCGCGTCGCGATTCGCGCGCGGACGCACCTTCATCTTTGTTCGACGAATCGCGCTGTGTGACTTTGGCTTCGCGCTCGCGGCGCTTTTCGGCGACCTCGGCGCCGGGAGGCCGTTGGACGATCCGTCGACCGCGTGCGTGACGCAGGGCGTGTGTATACAGCTGTTCGGCGTCGCGGGGGCGATGTGGTCGGCGATCGTCGCCAAGGAACTGCGCGACGCGTGTCGACGCGCGCTCTCGAGCGCGAGCGCCTTGGCGAGACGCGCGACGACGTACGACGTCGTCGTGTGGGGCGTCTGCGTCGTCCTCGCGGGGGCGGTGTCGCTCGCGAACGCGTACGGGGATTCGAGATTGGGGCGGTGTCACGTGAAACACGGCGATGGGACGGAATCGAGGTCGCCGCGGACGAACGCGTACGCGAGACTGTTCGCGTATTACCTTCCCATTTGGGCGTGCGTCGCGTGTAATCTGTACTGTTGGCGCGAGGTGGCGATGGCGATGGCGTCCGTCAGAGGCTTGCGCGCGCGATTAGCCGTCGATTCGGACGGCGCGCGCGCGGCGAGACGGTTGGTGGCGTTCACGACGCGGTTGGCGGCGTATCCCGTCGCCCAGGTGGCGACAAACGTCCCGGGGACGATTTTCAGAGCGACGACGGCGCTCGGACGAAAAAATCCTAGCGCGGCGCTCGCGTGCGCGCACGTCGTCGCCAAGACGAGTCAAGGGTTGATACACGCGTGCATCTTCATCGTCGCGCATCCGGCGAGACGGGAACTCGTCATCGCGGTGGCGCAAAACGTGGGCGCGGCGAGATTTTTACCGCGGGCGTGGGGGGTGGACGCCGACGGCGTCGCGCGCGCGGACGCGCAGACGGGTGGAGTAGATTCGAGTGTGGCGGATGACGTCGATTTAGTGAGCGATGAGGAGGATGGGGATCGCGACGGATTCGTCGTGCTCGCGCGCGCGGAGGACGACGACGGCGAGGTGGAGTTGTCGACGTTCGTCGGGCGAGACGCCGTGCGTTCGGACGAACCGGCGTGTAGCGATAGCGGCGCGGACGCGCCGCGCGCGTACTCGTAGAAGCGATAGCGACGTGTGTATAGTAGTATTTTTTGAAGCGACGACACGTGTCGAGGTTTCATCAAACTAGACGTGAATGCGATGGTATTCACACGCTCTTCTATAGATTACCCAAGACGTCCCCTCCCTCGTCGTCGTCGTCGTCGTCGTCTCCGTCTCCCGTCCGCGATGCTTTCCTCTCGCGATCTTCGCGAGTCTTCACGCCCGAGATCCAACGCTTGACTTGCGGAAACATGCGCACGGCGTCGTCGACGCCCAATTCGTTGACGCACCTGGCGATTATATCGAACCCTCCGCGTCGCTCGACGGCGCGTTTCGTGCGCTCGTCGCACGTCGCCAACGCCGCGAGCGCGCACGCGCCCGCGCGTTGCACGCGTTCGTTCGCGGCGTGCGTCTCGGTGATTTTACACACGACGTCCACCGCGCGACACTCTCGAACGAAGAAGGAAATCTTTTCAAACTCGGCGCACTCGGCGAACGAGAGCGCGATGGAACACACCGTTTCGGACACGCGCGCGTCCTTGACGTGATCGTCGGCGCACCGCGCGATGGATCGTCCGCACGCGTCGATCGCTTCGTTGGCCAATTTCGATCTAAGCCGCATGATGTCGTCGTCCGTCGCGTGCGCGCTCGCCTCGCCCGCGCGAGACATGCACAGGATGCACTCGAGCGCGCGTCGGCACACGCTCGCGTCGGCAGCGAATATGTCCAGCGCGCCGTCGAGCGCGTCGAACGCGCCTCCGGCGGCGAGCGCCTCGGCGAAATCACCGCGAATCGCCAATCCCGCCAAGACGGGCAAGACGGCGAACACGACCTCGGGACTCGCCTCGGCGTTGACGCCCACGCTCGACGTGATGACGCGCATGAGTTGTTCGTTGAGCGTTTGACTCACCTTGAGCGCGTTCATCGCCTCGCCGAGACGCTCGCGAAGCTCCTCGTCGGTGGCGTGTCCCCGCGCGCTCGCGCTCGCCGCCGCTCTCTTTCGCTCGGCGGACGCCGCGGCGACGACGTCTCGTCGCAACTCGGCGCGAGACTTATCCAACTCCTCTCGTGCGAGTTTAACGGCCAAGTTCTTTTCGTGAAGCTCTCTATTCTTTTTCTCGCACTGCGCGACGAGCTTTTCGCTCACGCCGAACGCGCTCTTGAGCGCCGCGCGAACCTCTCGAAGCTCCGTCTGCAACTCCTCGACGACGGAGGCGTCCACCGGCGCGCTCGGCGCGTCGCTGTACTCGTCGTGATCGTTAAAGACGACCGTCTTGGGCGTCACCGCGACGGCGTCTCGAGGCGCGGGCGTGCCCGGGGTCAAGGGCGGTTTCCCATCCGTCTTTCGCTTTAACGCGCTTCCGACGAATTTCCCGCTCGGCGTGAGATACCCGCCCTCTACGGGCACGCTCGGTTTGATCGGTTCGGGTCGCGCGCGACGCCCCACCGACCCCTCCTCCTCGTCGTCCCGGTACTCGTCCTCGATCGCCTTCTCGTCCTCGTCGCCGTCTCGCGACACGAACGAGACGGGCGCGAACGCCTCCGCGTCGCCCCTCCGCCTCTCGCGCGTCGGCGTTCTCGGCCCGCTCCCCCCATCGCTCCCCCTATCGCTCCCACCCGCGCGTATCTGATCGAACGCAGCGCGCATCTCATCCTCTAAACTATTCGCCGCGCCCTCGAACGCGCGCGCGTCCGCCGCGACGGCGGCTTCCGCCTCGGCGTCTCGCTCCGCCTCGAGCGCCGCCAACCTCGCCGCCATCTTTTGCAACTGCGCATCCTTCGCCTCCAGCGCCAACCGCGCGTTCTCCGCCACATCAAACGTCGCCGACGTCGACGACCGACCGCCTCCCCCCCCCGTCTCCTCACCGACGCGTCGAAATCGTCCATCCGCCGCCGAGAGCTCCGCCTTGCGCGTCTCTCGCGCGCGTCGTCTCGCCGCCGCTTCGAACCGATCCCCCACCCCTCGCACCGTCGACGAAGGCCCCGACCGAGACGACCCGCTCGACGCGCGCGACGACGCGTCGTCCTCCGACGGTCGACGACCGTCGGCGCCACCGCGCGCGAACGTCGCCGCGCGCGCGCCCGTCTGAAATCTGCGCAAGAGCGTCGACCCGCGTTCGCGTCCCGATTCGGATATCGGCGACATCGACGACGACGTCGCGACGCGTCCGTACGTCCCGCTCGCCGTGGACGCGTTCGAGAGCGTCTCCGCGTCCGCGTCCCGCATCGTCGTCGCGCGAGGGAGAGATCACTCGGACGGAGAGAGGGCGAAATTTCGATTTCGCCGAAATTCACCAATCACACGAATCCTCCCGCACCGCTCGCCTCGCCGTCTTCACCGTCACCGATCGGTCGAGCGTTCGCGCGCGCGCGCGGACGCTCTCGCGCGACGAGCGGTTGGCGACGAGACGCGCGCGACGCGCTCTGCGTCGCGACGTTCGTTCGGATGACATTCGACATCTCGCAACGGCTCGCGATTCGATAAATTTCACGTGATACTCTTTCTAGGTGTTTAAATACAGGATTTACCGACCGAACCACCCTTTCTGGATTTTACATAGAGAAGACCATGATATGCCGATGAAGCTTAAACCTGGTCGAATCGGCGCGACATTCATCGCGCGAAGACGCCGCACACGCGCGCGCGTCGACGGAATCGACGTCGACGATCGACTCGACGACGCGACCGCGCGACGCGGCGACGACGAATTTTTTCACGCGCGCGCGCGATGCGCACCGTTCGAGAACTCATGACGCCGTCGTCGAGGTACGCGATGATTCGCGCGCTCGCGATTTTCACACGCGCGCGCGACTGACGCACGCGCGTTCGTTCGCGTGACGCGCGTGAGATGTTTGACGGCACAGCCGAACGACGAGCTCGAACGCGTCGTTCACGCGCTCGCGTACGACGGCGTCGGGTGCGTCGTCGTCGTCGACGGTGGTCGACCGATCGGGGTGCGTCCATCGCTCGTCTCGTCTCGTCTGGGACTCGGATGGACACTTTTCTAGGGAAACGGACGGAGTCGCGA
>Ga0181573_10003544_pt1 | contig 13695 bp, 5 predicted proteins | sample 101ome_25_FD_148643 | JGI IMG/M metagenome (GOLD analysis project Ga0181573, IMG submission 148643) | Coastal salt marsh microbial communities from the Groves Creek Marsh, Skidaway Island, Georgia - 101409BT metaG (spades assembly) | ecosystem: Environmental > Aquatic > Marine > Intertidal zone...
CGTCCGTCCCCAGGTGCGCGCCGTCGTACACCGAGCACCGAGCATCGCCACACCGCGCGTCCTCGCCCCACGACGCCACCACCAGAACGCCGTCGCCCCCACGCGCGAAGCACCCGACCTTCACGCCGTGACCGCCGACGGATCCCCCGGCGTAATCGGCGACGGGGGCGCGAAAATCGCGCCTCGACGACCCGGGCGGAAGCCACCGCTCCGTGCACAGACGCGGCGGGCCCACGGCCATGCGCACGTCGTACAGCGAGACGGCTTCGCATCCCTCGTGCGCGAGCCACGCGGACCAGTCGTCCATCGCGACGAGCATTCGCGGGTCGGCGTCGTCGTCCCGAGAAAAGCAACCGTCGTCGTCGTTAACGTCGTAGGCGTACCCTAAACCACCGACGGAGGCGACGGGTTCGGACCTCGCGGCGGACGCGCACCGAGTGTCCCACAGGAGCGCTCGACCGCCGAACGCCGCCGCCAGGACGTGGCCGCGGGACGCCAGCGCGACCCTCCCCAGCGGACTGAACCACGCGGAAGATTGCCGGAATCGGATGTGCTCCACGCACTCGAGTCGGTCGGGGTCGATCGCGACGAGCCTCCCGCCCGTGGTGGCCGCCCACAGCTTCCAGCCGGCGGCGCTCCTCCCGGTCCCGTAGCTCTTATCCACTCCGTGCACCGCGATGGAGCCGATCGCCTCGGGGGCGTGCGCGTGATCCGGATCCGCCTCCTCGTCGACGCGCTCGACGTAGCTATCCACGTCCACCGAGAGATTCTGGTTGTGAAAGGTCTCGTCGGCGATGCCGATGAGGGAGACGACCCCGCTTCCCGACCCGGCGGCGGCGACGTATTCGCCCCCCGGGAGCACGGCGAGCGCGGACGCCGGCACGTCGTTGAGGCCGACGGCGTTTACGTACCCCTCGTGACGCGCGAGCTTGTGCCCGGAATCGACGGCTAAAACCTGCAGAGCGTCGGCGTCCCACACCGTGACCAGACCGTCCGACGACCCGGCGGCGAAGACGCCGTGTCCCGACGCGAGCGACGTCCACGAGTCCGGCTGCGTCCCCGCCGGGTTCGGGAGGGTCGCGATGCGCTTCCCGGCTTCCGTCTGCCCGTCGCCACCGTGGAACCAGAGCTTGACTTTGTCCCCGTCGCACGACGCGCACGTGGCGGCGTCGGCGAGCATAAACTTGGCCGACTCCGGCCCGACGCAGACGTGCCTCGCGGCGGGACGGGGCACGACACGACGGGGCACGACACGACGGGGAACGATCCGACCCTTTCCCTTCTCGCCGCCCGCGGTCGCGAAGTCGTCGTCGTCGCCGTCAAACTCGAACTCGCCCCCCGGGACGCCCCCCTCGCCCGACGCGTCCTCCTCGTCCTCCTCGTCCTCCTCGTCCTCCTCGTCGTCGCTACGCTCGTCGGTCCGCGGCCTCGGGATCCACGCCCCGGCCGCGATCGTCGACGCGCACGTCGCCGCCCAACCCCTCCTCGCCGAGAGCTCCTCGAGCGCCGCCGGCGATGGTATCGGCGCCCCCGCCGGGCGCGTCGCGGCCCGGTGACTCGTCGCGACGGAACCAACCGCCGCCGCCGTTCGAACGTGGACTGCTTTTGGGTCCACCGGCGGCGCGGGCCGTCCGAACAGCTTGACGTGCTGGTCCCGCCGCACCCCGGGAGTGCGCGCGAGGACGGCCAGCCCGACGCACGTCGCGCCGAGCGCGCACACCCCTCGCGCGTCGAGCTCACGCATCACCCTCTCCCAGCACTCGAGCGGCATGAGAGCGAGCGCGTCGTATTGAGGCGGTTCCCGGTCCGGTCGGTGATTCGCCCCGAGGTGGGCGCGGCGGTCGAGCTCGCCGCCGTCGCCGCGGTGTTCGTCCGAACCCGGAACCCCTCGGGCGAACCCGCGCCCGCCGCCGCCGCCGCCGTCGCCGTCGCCGGGGCGGTGATCGTCCCACAGGACCTCCTCGGCCATCGCCGAGTCCTCCCACCGCGCGACGACGCGGCGCACGGTGTGGTACGGCGGCTCGCCGATGCCGGCGGCTCCGGCGCTCTCCGCGCGTCCGCCCCAGCCGCCGTTCGCGTTTCCCCCCCCTCCCGGGGACGACGAGTACGAGTACGAGTACGAGTGCGAGTGCGAGTGCGAGTGCGCCGCCGGGGATCCGGGCGCGGCGCCGAGGGCGAGAAACTCCGAGAGCCCAAACTCCTTCTCGCCGCGCTTGTTCAGCCTCTGGCTCCACGCTTCCGCGCCGCTCTTGCGCTGCGCCACGATCTCGGGCTCGATGAGGACCACGATGACGTCCCCGACCTCGACCGCGCGCCCCGACGACGGCGAGACGCCCCCTCCGTGCTCTATGCGTCCGAACAGTCGCTTGAGCTCTCGGCGGATCTGCGACGGGTCGAGGCGAGTTCCGGGCCAGCCAGGCCTGCCGACAGGTTTCGATGGGGCTGTCGTCGTCTCCGCGTGCACCGCGCCGTGTTCCTCGCGCTGTTCTCTCGACGCCCTCTTCTCCTCGTTGCGCCGCTCCCTCTCCGCCTTGCGTCGGTGCTGCTCGAACCGCTGCTCCTTCGCGCGAGCCTTCTGCTCCTTCCCGCTCATGCCGGGGGTCCACTTCTTCCCCTTGCTCGCGGACTGGGGGTTCGCTCCCGGGTTCGATGCGGACGCTTCATCGGGACGATCGTCGTCCGAATCTTCGCTGCTGATCGCGTTGCGGCGCCGCCCCATGGCGCCACTCCCCCCCGAGTGGTCCGGTCGTCCACGCGCTTTTTCGCCGAGAGAGAGTGGTCCGATTGGCACAACCCCAAAAAAAGGCGCTATCTGTAACCCATAAGCCGCGATGTGATCGTATCAAGCTGGGTATATATAGCGGAGAGCCCTACACCAGATATCTTCCGCTCATACCTCCCTGAATACAGCGATACCCATCAGAACATCGAACTTAAGCATGGATGGGCAGGATTAGTACTAGGCTGAGGAATCGCCCGGGAATCCCCTGTGGTGGAAGGTTTTTGCTCCTTTGCCCTATGGCTTCGTGGTGACGGCGTCGAGAGAAATAGCCAAACACAACGGCAAACAATAAAATGCTTTCGGTCACGTAACTCACAGTTGTACAGAGGGTACGAAGTCGTAAGGTTCCGAAGCTTCGGAGAAAAAAACCCAGAAGACCAAGAAACGTGTCTTGGTTTTCTCGTCGTCTTGGTTTTCTCATCTTGGTTTTCAGAAACCCCTGTTTCCAATCCTGCGTTTGCGGTCGCTTTTCATATGGCACGGTACGCAGTCTCCAAAATGTGGAAACTCTGACAGGGAGCATGCCCGGCGAGAATTCGAAAGGTCGCCATGTTTCATTTTTCTCCATGACCGACACGAACATTACCCAAACAACGGTCGCGGGTGCCCTCGGCCACTACCGGGGACGCGCAGACGCGCGGCACGGGTGAACTCGCCCGTAGCGACCGAGATCCCGCACGATCGGATCTCCGAGAACCCGAGAACCGGATCTCTCCGAGAACCGATATCCCGATCACTTCGGCGCCTTGCGGACCCTCGACGCCGACATCGATTCGGATCTTATTCGACCGACAACCGTCCAGATAGCGGCTGGGCGGGACACCCGGGCATTGGTCGAGGCTGACCCGCGGATTCCGGAGGAATTCGTCGGTAAGAACGCGATGACGATGTCGGAGGGGCTAGTCAAGCCCATGGGCGGCGCTAAAATATCCAAGCAGCAGGTTCGGGACGCCGTGGAGGTGAGAACTACGCGACCCCACGCCTGCTTGTCAATCGCATCCCGCATAATTCCCGTCTTACCCGAACACCCGTTCCCGATCCCTGCGCAGCTGATCCTAGCCTACGCCGGCAACGACCCGACCGCGGCGATGGTTGAGATGGGTGAGATGGTGTCCATGAAGTTCAAGGGAGAGTATCCCAGCGTCGATCTGCTCTGCAGGCGGACGATCCAGAGGTGCAAGGACGACGCCGCTGAGAGCAAGGAGAGGAAACTGGCGGAGGCCAAGAGAGCTACGGACGCGACGCTCGAGCGCGTGGGCTCCCTGCGGATCGGCGGGTCCGCGCCCAAGGAGACGGTCAAGTCGCCCGCCAGGGTGAAGCCCCGGCTGTCCGCCGAGGACCAGGAGTGGGACGATCGACCGGCCACCGCGGATAGCGCGCTGTCATGGGACTCGGACAGAAGGTCGGACAGCTCCACCTCCTCTTGGGCCAGTCAAGGCCGGAACCCGCGGGGGTTGCGACCCACGCAGAGCCTCGACGACGATCACATGAGGCAGTGGCTCGCAAACAAGAAGCTGAAGGAGGAGGAGAGGTCGAAGCTCAAGAAGGCGGGCTCGCAGAAGGACCTGAGGTGGATGAAGCAGCTCTCCGAGAAGCAGCTCGTGCGCAACAAGTCGCTCCGCAAGGAGGAGGAGGCGGCGGCAGCGAAGGCTAAGATCGCGGCGATGGGCGGAAGGGACCCAAGAGCGGAGCGAGAGGCCGCGCTGGAGGCCCTGGCCAAGCAGGAGCAGGCCGAAAGATCCAGGGCGAACAGCCCCGCGGAAAGGCCCCCAACCGTGGAGGAGGCGGCTGCGAGGCTCTTCGGCGACCTCTGAGTGACAACGTCGCCGCACCAACTTAGAGTCGGCAATACACGAGCGACACGTCATCTCGTCTGAATCCACCGCGCGCGACACTGGATTCACCAATCAAGAACGGCTACTCTCTGTGTTAAATTATCCCCCCATCCGGCGACGTCCATCGCGTTCATCACAGCCCGCGCTGCGTCGCAATCGCCTCCACGTTTTCGGACGCGACCCGCTCCACGCACCGTCTCAACCCGCTCGACGATCCCCCCGGCATCACCGGCAGCGGGTGAGCCTCCGTGTTGAACACGAAGCACTCCGCCGGCAGCAGGCTCGGGTCGTCGGAAAAGAGCAGGTAGAGGTACTTCAGCGTCTCCCCGAGCCAGAAGCTCTCCATCTTGTCGATTCGCTTAACGGGCCCCTTCTCCGGCGCCTGCGTCACGTTGTCGACGCTCGCGTATCCCCCCGTGTCGACCCGCGCGTGACGCTCCCACGCCCTCCACATCTCCCACCCCGCGTCCCTCCACTCCGTCTCCCCCGTCACTCTCCACAGCGCCCACAGCGATTCGATCGTCTCCGGGCGCAGTAAGTTGTGCGCGTCGGATCCCTTCACGAGCACGTCGCCGTAGCCGACGAACCTGGCTCGAGGGTTTTTGGCGTTTTTGTTCTTCGCCGCAACGGGGTTACCGCCCCGGACCCCGGGCACGAGAAAGTGCGCAATCTCCGGCGCGAGCCCGGTGGGCATGCGCGCGTACGTCTGCACGCACGTCCTCGCCAGCTCCCGGGCGACGTCCAGGTGGGTGGCGTTCGCGTCAAGCCCGAGCCGATCGAGCGCTTTGGCCGCGGCGGCTTCCCGCGACGCGTCCCCGCCGCCCCACCGCCGCCCCAGCCCTTCCCCGTGGCCCAGCGCCAACAACCCGGGCAGGAAACACGCCAGGTGGTCCTGCTTGTGCGTCACCTCGCCGAAGACGCCGCCCTGGCGTTCGGCGACGTACAGGAGACCCTTGCTTCGCGCGAGCCCGGCGGCGGCTCGAGCCCGGACGAACCGGGGCTGCCGCGTGAGCCGCTCGGGGAGCAGCGGAAAGACGGAGTCCCAATCGCGATCGTACCACCGCCGCCGCGCCTTCTTCGACGTCCCGGACCCGTCGTCCGTTGAGGGCGTCGGCGTCGGCGGAGATGGCGGGGACTGGCTCTCGGAAGGCGACGCGGGCGAGGCCCCGTCCGCGGCCGCCTTCTCGCCGAGCCTCGGTTCCTCGCCGGTTCCTGAACCGGCCTTCGTGGTACCCGCGGTCCCGGCCGGTTCATCCGCGTCTCTCGCGGCGTATCCCCCGAAGACTTCCCCTTCCCCCGACGACCGATGCAGCAGGTGCATCAGAACCCCGTCCATCGCCTGCAGGTACGCCGCCTCGCCCCCCGCGGGCCGCCCCGAGTGTATCCAGTGCTTGAGCAGGTACTCGTAGTACGAGTCGCCGCGCGCGCCCAGCGTGATGGCCGACCTGCGGTCAAACTGCGCCGTCTCGCAGCTCACCTGCGACGGGGGCAGGCCGTCGTGGTGGGGCTCGAACACCGCGTGTTTCACCGCGTTGAAAGCGCGCCGCGCCCCGTCGGCAATCTCCCGCGCGTACCGTCGACCTCGCAGCGCCGCAAGCGCGGACGCGGCGAGCGCGGGTTTCTCCGGAACAACCTCCGCGCCATTCTCATCCACGGCCCTGGCCACCGGGAACTCCATCAAGCCGCCCCCGTCGGGGCAGAACCCGTACTCGAACTCGACGTCATCGACCGGGGGTGTCGGTGTTTCGTCCGCGCTGGATGAGTGGCGATCGTTCCCCTCGGTCCGACCGTCGTCGGCGGTGAAGTCGTCGTCGGGGCCCCCGAAGTCCTCCTGAGAATGGCGTCGGAGCGCCTCCTCGAGAGCTTCCCACTCCAGCACCAGCGTGCCCGCCTCCGACAGCGACGACTTCTGCGTCCACTTGGGCTGGTGCGGATCCCCGGTTCGGAAGTTGACGTCCATGATGGGAATCCCCGTCTTGGTCTTGAACGCGGGGGCGAGCTTCTCGGCGAGGTCGAGCGCCTTGGCCAGCAGGTGCCCGCCGACGGTGTCGCCGCCCAGGTTGTGCGCCGCGACCAGCCCGCCCAGCACCCGTATGGTGCTCTCGAAGACGTTGGCGTTCCTGTCCGCGTCGAAACGCATCGCCGGGGACGCGAGCCAGTCCCTCGCCTCCCTCGCCTCCTCGTCGAGGCCGACGATGAGGAGGGTGTCCAGCGCGTCCACGATGGTGAGGCCGACGTCGAGCCACTCGATGCCCCGCCTCGAGACGGGCGCGAGCTCGTCGGCGGGCCACGCGTGGTCGCGGTACCCGCGCCAGGCGTGGCGCACGGAGGCGGCGACGGCGGCGCGACGACGATCCGCGGGCACCGCGCGGAACTCGGCCTTCGGCATCCATCGCAGGCGCTCGAGCTCGTCGTCGTCCGCGGGGGTGGGCGGCGCGCTGAACCCGAGCCCCGCGCTCCAGTCCTCGCGCCGATCCCCGGCGGTGGCGTCGAGGAGCCACGCGAGATCCCTCGGCCGCGGGCTCGGCGTCCCTCTCGGCACGCCCGCCGCCCCGCTCTCCGCGCCTACGCCCTCGAGCGACACCGCCGGGCACCTCGACGCGTTCTCCGGGGTGCACCGCCTCGCCGTGCCCTCCTCCGCGACGGGAGATTCGCGAGGCGTCTCGGGGCCGTCGGCGACCTGCGGGTCGAGCGCGGGGGTCCGCGCGTCGCGGAGCGCGGGGTCGTCGCTACCCGTCCCCGTGACGATCTGGAGGAGCAGGAGGACCGCGAGGGTCCACGTCCGCGCTCCCATCCCGCCCGGCCGGCCGCGATGGAAGCGGGAGATCTTCAGTGTGTGGCTGGCTGGCCTTTCTTGCGGTGACAGCAGAGAGTTCTCAGCGCTCAGACCGACAGGGAACGGTGTCTCGCGGTTTTCAGGGGCGAAAAAAGTCGCAACCGACCCTTCTCGCTGCTTCAACCCGTCTCTACCTAGCTCGCTAGACTAAAACCACCGCACTTCCAGCCCTCCCAACCTCTCCCGCACCGAACCACCCCGTTCGCTCCCCATCGCCGACCCTATCCTCGCCAACCCCCGAGGGTACCTACCCCCGATCGCCCTCGCGATGACGTCGATCTCCCTCCAATGCGTCTCCAGCGCGCGAGTTCGCTCCGGAGTGTCCGGGTGCGATTCCGCGATGCTCGCCGCCCACTCCTCCGCGTGCACCAGGCGCAGAAGGTGCTTGCGCATTCCCGGCGCGAGCAGCGCCTCGCACTCGCGCATCGTCCGGATCTCCTCGGCGGCGGGCTCCGGCCACGGGTCGTTGTCCGACTTTCCCGAGCCCCAGTACGCGTCAGCCGCAAGCTTCGCCGTTGTTGTTGTTGTTCCCCTTGGTCCCCCTTGGTCCCCCTCGCCGCTCCGCGCCTGTTTCGCGAAGAACCACGTGGTGAAACAGAACCTCTCCACCGAGGACGGCAGCACCCTGTGAAGCGTGTTCGCGGAGGAGAACAGCACCACCCGGCCGGCGATTGGCTCGACTCTGATCGGGTCATCCGGGAACGGGAACAGCGCGAGCTCGCCCCCGTCGCCGGGCTTCCACGCGGGGTTCAGGTACGTGAGCGCGGTGACCATCCTGGCGTCCAGTCCCGCGTCCGAGTCGAAGTGCAGCGGGAAGCACCCGCCCCGGCCCGCGTTGCGCTGCAGCTTGACGCTCTGGTAGTGCAGCGACTGGGGCGGCGCACTCGCGGGGAGCATGACGTTGAGCAGGGTGAGCTGCGTGCGATCCTCCCAGGCCGCGCGTAGGGTCGGGGCCCGGGCGAGGGATTCCTCGCTCAACGCGTGCACCTCCGCCTCGAAGATGTTGGACTTCTCGAGCCTGTTCGCGACCCCGTCTTTCCCCACGAGCACCGTCGCGTTGCGCGCCATCACCCCGGGGGACGACGAGAGCGTTCGGAGCTCGTTCAGCATCGCCTCCGCGAGGGGGACCCCATCGACGTCGATGCCGTCCATGGCGCCGTCGACGATCGCGTAGCCCCGCGTCCGCAGGTGCTCGCAGGTGCTCGGGGTGATGATCCGCTCCGCGGCCGCGGCGACAGCGAGCCCCGCGGGGGTTCCGTGAGATGGCGCCTCCCCGAACGTCCTCGTCGCCAGGTACCGAGACGACGATTCGCGGGTCGAATCCTCGACCAGGCGCCCGCGTGCGAGCCTTCCGGGGATATATCCGAGCGAAAGCGGCGCGATGATCTCATCTGTGTTCCTTCCCAGCCGCCGGACGGCCTCTCGAGCGAACGACCGCGCCGCCATCCCTCTCCGAGCGAGGCGCTGTGCTGAATGAATTGCCCCGACGGTCCTATTTATTTATTTGCTCGCAAGATCTTTCACCAGCGACGTGTTGAGATTTCTGTACTCGAGTACGTCGTAGTATCCACAGTTGTGCAGTTAGAGGTTTAGGGTGATTATGTTTAACACGTGAAACCTGAATATTCGATCTGGGCCAAGAAAGTGCACCGAGTGTTGCCCGAACCCACAGAACATCCCCACCGGCGGGTGGTGGGAGCACGTGGATCCCGACCAGGTCCGGTCCAGAATTTCACGCACATCCAGCGGGGGATCGGGCCCCGACCGTCGGCACGCGCGGCGCCGCGATACTAGTGCTACCGAACCGCGGTGTCCCACCGCACTGCCGTCTCGGAGAGTAAGACAGAGAATTCTCGGGACGCGCGATGGGGTGCGCGCCCAGCGTAGCCAGGGGATGCTGCGGGCCCAGCGACGATGTGGACAACCCTCAGAGGGCATCTAAGTACGCCGCGAAACCCCGGAACGTCCCGGGGGCCGCCTTCGGGGACCCGAACGAGGGCCCCGACGCGCGTCATCACGACGACGCGTCGGGATCCTCGGGGGACTCGCACCTTCCCGCGGTGGTCCTCGAGGTGGCCGGGGAGTTGGACCCCGCGATCCGCCGTGCGCTCGCGCCGGTCTTCAGCAAAGGTCGCGCGCGGACCCTGGGAGACGAGTACGACGAGACCGACGCCAAGCAGCTGGGTAAGGGTGCCTTCAGCGTCGTGTACGCGGTGAGGCATCGAAAATCGGGGACGCGATACGCGGCAAAGGTGGTCAAGATGCGGGGGATGACCGACGACCAGCGGCGGAACACGGTCAGGGCGCTGATGTGCGAGGCGGGCGTCTCCGCGGTGGTCAGACATCCGACGATCGTGGGGTTCCACGACCTCATATTCGAGGAGTGGCGGTGCGTCCTGGTCCAGGAGTACTGCCGCGGCGGGACGCTGCTGTCGATGGTCCAGCACCAGGTGGACAAGAAGCGACACGAGCGACGCGCCGCCGCCGCCGCCGCGCGCAAGCGCGTCCTCGACGGGTACGACGACGAGACCTTCGCGGGCGGCGGCGGCCACGGCGGGCGTCAAAGCCGGGACGATGATGGCGACCGCGCGGGCGCGAGCGCATCGGCGAGAGTCGCATCCGCCATCGGCGGCGGCTTACCCGAGGGGGACGCGATCGTCGCCCTCCGCCGCCTCGCCGAGGCGCTTCGTCACCTGCACGACCGCGGGTTCGTCCACAGGGATATCAAGCTCGAGAACTTACTGTTGGGCTCCCCCGGGGACCTGCGCACGCTGAAGCTGGCGGACTTTGGGTTTGCCACGGCGGCGTCGGATCGAGACGGCCGCCGGTCCCGAGCGTTTCTCGCCAAGGACCTGACGGGGGACAGGCTCCAGGGGACCGTGGAGTACGCCGCGCCGGAGGTGCTCGCGGACATAGGGATGACCGCGCCGGGTAAGAACGGCGAGCTGGGGATGCTGACGGATGACCGGGGCAGGCGACTTCGCCCCGACCGGCCGAGCAACACGCGACCCGAGGTGAGTTTATTTTTTATTTTCGTATGGGCAATTCGTCTGACATCGTGTTTTGTTCACAGGTTGACCTGTGGTCCGCCGGGGTCACCGCGTTCATCGCGCTGGGGGGGTATCACCTGTTCGACGCGAGCAAGGAGTCGCTGGGGCTTCGCAGGCGCATGGACGTCACCTTGCAGAGGGAGTACGAGAAGCCGGTGTGGAGCAACATCTCCTCGGAGGCGAAGCGGGTGATCCGGGCTCTGCTCAGGTCGGAGCCGCGGGATCGGCTCACCGCCGAGCAGCTCCTCGCGGACAGCTGGCTGGCGGCCGAGGAAGTCGCCGAGACCAACCCGCCGATCACCCCGAGGATGTCCCCGAGGTTGTCGCCCAGGATGTCGAACCCGAACGGTAAGATGGGGAACGGGGGGTCCCCGCGAGGAAGGGAGGCGCCCGTGCGGGTGAGCCCTCGGCGGGTGGGGCCCCGCGCGGACGACGCCGCGGGACGACTGTCGTCCGCGGAGGACTCCGAGTACGTGTAATAACAGAGAGGAGAGAGGATGACGTTCGTCGATATTGTTCGATAGTGTTCACGGTGCGCGTCGCTAGCTACTCGAGTACCGTCCCGGGGGCGGAGGGACGTTCCTCCGTTCCGGGCCGCCCCCGTTTCCACCGTATCCGCGATGGTCCCGCGTTATCGGGGGCCCCGGTCCCGCGCCGTATCCGTGGGGATGGGGACCCCCGGGTCCGGGCGGGGGCCCGTACCCACCCCGCGGGGGGCCGCCGCCCCACTGACCTCCACCCGGGGGTCCGCCGAACCCGGGGCTCCCGAACCCCGCGTTCCGGTCGCGCGGCGGCGACGGGCCGCCGCCCCGATCGTACCCCCGGCCGGGCGGGGGGCCGCCGAACCCCGCGTTCCCGTACCCGCCGCGGTCGCGCGGCGGCGACCTGAACCCGCCGGGACCGCCTCGAGGAGGCGACCGCCTCGGCGGGGACCTGCCGCCCCGATACGGCCCCGGTCCCCCGCCCTGGTAGCCGCCGCCGCCGCCGCCGTCGTACCCGCGGGGAGGCGGCGCGCCGTACTGCGGCGGCCTCGGGGGGTAGTCCATCGGGGGCGGGGGCGCGCGGCCGGCGTCGAAGGGTCCCGCGCCGCCTCGGCCCGACGGGGAGTACCCCGGGATGGGCGGCGGTGGACCGCCGGGGAAGGGTCCCGACATCACGTTCAGCCCGCCGCCGATGGGCGGGGGCGGCGCGAGGGGCGGGGGCATACCCGCGGGGGGGTGAGCAGCCCCGAACTGGCTGTTGACCTGGTTGAGGAGATCCTGGATGTCGTCGGCGCCCGGCCTGTCGTCTCGGGGCGCCGACGATACGTTGGGCGGGGGCGTGCCGCGGCCCCCGGCGACGTTTGGGAGGGGATCCGACGCGTGGGGAACCTGCGGCTGTTCCGCGGGGAGGGGCTTCACGTCGGGCCCGATCCCCCGCTTGTGCACCGCCACCATGAGCATGTCCCCCTTGCCCCGAAGCTTCGCCTTGGACTTTCTCGCGAGCGAGCTCATGAGCTTATCCGCGAGCTTGCCTCGGGGGATGAAATACACCTCGAGCGTCCCGGCGATGGGCTCCGCCACCCCGCATCGCTCGCGCTTGCCGTACTGCGACGCGAGCGCGGCAACCGCCTTGTCGTTGAACGCCGAGTTATCCGCCGCCGGGTCCGGGCCGCACACCGCCGCCGTCACCGCGCGAGTCCTCGACTTGTCCACCACCTGCCGGATGAACCGGTGCGTCGCGTCGAAGGCGACCCGCCCTTTGATCTCCAGGGACGCGGGGAACAGGGGCGAGAAATCCGCTCGCTCGCCCCCCACGGGCACCGCGCGGACCACGCAGTCGCGCAGCCCCTGGCACCGGACCGTCCCGGACCATTCGCCGTACTCGCGCTGCTTCGATTGCGCACGGCGTTGGGGGGGGGCGTCGGAGAGAGCGGGCGCCGGTTCGGCCGGTTCGGGTGCCGGGGCCGGGGGCGTCGGCGCGGGGGAAGGGGAAGCATCGCGTCCGGGCGGGGACGGCGCCGGCCCATCCTCGGCGTCGTCCCCATCCTCGGCGTCGTCGTCGAAACCCTTCGCGGGATCGTACTCCTCGTCCCCGTCCTCGTCGCCCCCGGGCGGGTCCGGCCCGGCCGGGTCGGACGGGAGCCGGCGGTCGTCGTCGTCGTCGTCGTCGGATCCTGCGCCGGCGGCGAACTGCTCAAAGCTGGGCATGATTCCACCGGGCTCGCCGTCGTCGTCGTCGCCGCCGCCGTCTCGCCCGGGGGGCGTGCCGGGGGGACTCCCGGACGGCGCCCTCGGCGTGGTCCCCTCGTCGGGTTCCCCCGCGCGGGTCCCCCCGTCTCCGTCTCCATCTCCGCCTTCGCCTTCGTCCCCGTCTCTGTCCCCGTCTCCGTCTTCGTCCCCGCCCGCCGTGTGGAACGAGTCGGACGGCGCCAGCGACGGGGTCTCCCTGTGCCCGAGCCCGTCCCCCGTCACGTGCTCATCCTCCAGAATCTCCCTCGCGTCGAACATCACCTCCTCGCCCTTGTGCGTCTTTCGCACCCGCGCGCCCTCGGGAGCGTCCGGGAGGAACGCATCCTCGCCGATCTTCGCCTCGCGCTCGCGGCGCATCTCCTGCAGGTCCTTGTTCGCCAGGTCCGTCGGGGACATGCGCACGAGCTCGTCCGCCGGGATCACGCCGGTCAGCACCTCGGCGCGAAGGCGCGGGTTCCGCGGGTCCTTGAGGTTGAACACGAGGGTGCGCGCCTTGGCGTTGTACTCCTTCGGGTCGATGAACGCGTACAGACGCGCCTCGACGTCGGCGGCGATTTTCGCGAGCTCGGCGTCGTCGCGCGCGGGTGCCGAGTGCGGGGACTCGCCCCGCGCCATCCTCATCGCCTCGAGGAACTTGGCGAAGACGTTCTCGCGCACCCCCGTGCGGGGATCGGCGAGGTCGCGCTCGCGGGTGGTCGGGGCGTTCTTCTTCGCCCGCTTCTTCTTCTCGGGGGCGGTTTTTTTCTTGGCGGGCGCGCGCTTCGGGGCTAGGGACGCGAGGGGGAGGTCGTCGTCGCTGTCGGACTCGTCGTCCTCCTCGTCATCGTCGTCGTCATCCGTGGGTTTACGCTTGCCGCTCTTCAGCGGGGAGGTGGACACCGGGGAGTTCTCCTTGGGCCACGACACCTCCATGTTGAGGATCGCCTCGTACAGGTTGATGTCCTCGAGCTCCTCGGAATCG
>Ga0181573_10003557_pt1 | contig 13677 bp, 10 predicted proteins | sample 101ome_25_FD_148643 | JGI IMG/M metagenome (GOLD analysis project Ga0181573, IMG submission 148643) | Coastal salt marsh microbial communities from the Groves Creek Marsh, Skidaway Island, Georgia - 101409BT metaG (spades assembly) | ecosystem: Environmental > Aquatic > Marine > Intertidal zone...
CAGCTCCCGACTTACATCCTCCTCGGACGCAGGTGCGGCGTAGGCCTCCTTCAGAGGACGCACAAGTGTACCTGCTCCAAGACCAACCCCACAGAGCAAACCATGCCGCCGCCCACACATCCTCATCTGCAGCCCTGCCGTGGTCACACGCCCTCCAGGGACCGCCCGTCGGCAGCGCCAACGTCCTGTGGACCGTGCCCACGTCACCCTGGCGGCCGTCATCTCAACCCTCGCCACCCCCGTGCCCGTTCTGGCGCCTCAGGGCTCCGCCCGAGGGCCGACTACGTCCATCTATGACCGTGAAAACGGTTCGCATCCATTCCGATTCCAGGGCATGCGCCCTGACAACCATCGCTCCCGTCTGCGGGCGTGCATGGACGGGATTTGTGCGTGAACGCTAGCGTGGCTGGCAAAGGCGTCGTGCAGCGCGACGTTCGCGCGAAGTACTCGCTTTCGGGTCGCCCTCGTGGAGGCGCAGGAGTACTCATCTGGCAGATCCCCTGTAACAGGCAGTCGAACACAACACACATGCCCGGGCATGTCCACCGCCCGCCCCAGAGCTCGCTCCCCATACCGTGCTGCACAATGACGTGGACATCGTGGTAACAGCATCGCGCTCCTGCCATCACGCGGCAGACGGCTGCCGTGCTGCAGGAGAAGAACTGCATGCGCACTTCTACCCCGACACGCCCGATGACGGGTGTGTCAGGCAGGCAGGCAGGCAGGCATGCAGGCAGTGCTCCCATGCAGTTCCAATTGAACATGCCGTCCGAACTTCACCACTAGGCTCAGGCTGGGAAAACGTCGGAGCCCGGATCTCCCGTTCTCCAGACCACTGGCAACGCGTCGCCGACCGCAGTCGATGACTACTCCATGGGGGTCATGCCTTTATGTGCAACCCGTCATGGTCGGCCTCGTCCACGGCACAACGCGCGATGGACGGCGCGGACGCGCTGGTCCTGCTGCGCCTCCTCCGCGCGTGCCGTCGCCCGGGAGATCTCCGCTGCGTGGTTCGGCTGGCCGCCACGTGCAAGGCCCTGTGGTCGACGTTCCGCGCCCACCGGCGTGACCTGCTGTCCCTGTGCGTGCCCGTGGCCCTGGCCCCTCGCATCGAAGCGTGCAGCCACCCTGCGGTCCTCCACGCGGGCGCCTTTGGGCCCGAGCTCGTCGCCCTCCTGCTCGAAACAGGCCATCTCGTCGTCGCTGACCTCCGAGCCGTGGAATTGACACGTCCGCGCGCCGGGAGGGACGATATAACGGCGGAAGCCAAGGGGCCGAGGCACAAGCGGAGGGACGCGGCCAAGGTGAGGAGAGGCCATGGGAGGGGAGGAGGAGGCACGGCGGCTCGGGGGGACGTGGGACGGGGTGACGCCGCCGAAAAAAATGCGGTAAGGGGCGACGTGAGTGGGCACGTGCTTGGATATTCGCCCGACGGCGCGTGGCTGGCAGACGGGGGCGTCTGGCCTCACATTCCATTCGTGCGCCTGTGGCACCTCGCCTCGGGCACCTCGCCGATGCTCCTCAAGGGCCACAGCGCGCGGTGCTTCGGCGTGAGCTTCAGTCCGCGCGGGCGGTACTTGGCCACGGGGGCGTATGACCGGACAGTCGTCGTGTGGGACCTCATGGCGCCCGCCCAGGGGATGCTTCCGCGCGAACGTCACCGCCTCATGGGTAAAATGGTGGCCATGCCCACGAGGGACGACCACAACTCGGTGGTCATGACTCGGGCCAGGGAGGATGTGCTGTTCACGTGCCTGGCGTGGGGTCCGGACGGGAGTATCCTGGCCACGGGGACGGGGCACGGCGAGGTGATGCTGTGGGAGCCGGAGCAAGGGCACGTCCAAATGCGCCTGGCGGGAGGGGCGCGGGGGGCTGGGTTCAACAGTGGCCAATTCTCGAACCGGCCGGGCACCGACGTGTATGTGCCCTTGGCCATGTGGACGAGCGTAGTCCAGTGCCTCGCGTGGAGCCCCGACGGGTCCAAGCTCTGTGCCGCCATGGCGTCCGGGGGTCTGGTGATCTGGGGGCCCGACGGCCGGGTGCTTCACGTGACGCACGCGGCAGGCGCCGAGGCACAGAATGTGGTCAGCCTGTGCTGGAGTCCTGGCGGGGACGCCGTCGCGGTCGCCCACATGGACCGGGTCTGTGTGCACTCGCTCAAGGACGAGGGGGCGGCGTTCCGCCGCCCCGTGCATGCCGAGCTCCAGGGACGTGGCGTGGTAGGGCTCACCTGGGCCCCCTCCACGCGCCTCGTCGTGTTTGCCGTGGACGAGGCCCACACGTTGGTCGTCGATGCCCTCGAACTCGACCCTTTGAGCACTTGACGAACAAATGTAGAGCGCGGCGCGTCTGTTTTTGGCTGCCCTCGCGGGACCCCGCGGGTTGGTTTTACTTGCAGGTTGTTCAAAAGCGAGGGTTGAAGGCACTCCCCCCGGGCGTGGCGTCGGCCTCCACGCGCCCAAGGGCCCTCACGTCCAGGGCCTCCTTGGGCGCACTTTTCTCGTCGAGGTGCAGGCCGAGGTGCGGCCTCATGTCGGAGAGCGCACGTCTCAGGGCCTCGTTGAAACCCTCTGCATTCTCGATGAACACTTGGTGGCCCGCGTGGGGCACCAGGCAGCCCGTGGTGGGGACGTGCGACAGCTTCTCCGCGCGGATCCGTTCACTCTCCTTCCAACTGATCCAGCTCTTCTCCCCGTAGATGAATGCCACCGGGCACTTGACTCGATCCATGCGGTGCTCAACGGCGTGGCGCGCAAGCGCCCCCGGCGCGAAAATCAGACTAACGCACTTTTCCGCGCTCGGGTCGGCTGCCCACGTGTGGTAGAGGTACTCGGCGATGGCCTTGCACTCGCTCTCAGACACCCCGTTCATCATCCGCCCCCACCGAAAGTCCACCATGTTGTGGATCGCGGGCTTCCCCAGCGGGCCCATCAGCCGCATGAATGCCATCGGCGTAGTGTTGTGCCACAGGTACTGCATCGCCCCGATCTTCCACTGCTTCCACTTGTCGTCCTCCCGCCAGAAGCGTGACCTCTGGACGTACCCGTCCGGGTCCGCCTCGTGCCTCAGCCCCGCCGGGTCCACCAGCACCAGCCCCGCCACCCTCTCAGGGTGCCGCTGCGCATACAGCGTCGCCAAGTAACCTCCCATGGAATGCCCGAGCAGCACGAATCGCCCCAGCCCCATCGACTCCCGCCACGCCTCGAGGGAGTCCAGGAAAAAACCTTCGGCCTCCTCGGTCGTTTTCGGCGCAAAGTGCGGCCTGGAGCTCAGCCCGAACCCGAGGAGGTCCACGGCGTGCACCGTCCGCCGTCCCTTGATACCCTCGTGCCCCTCCGTCATAGCCCCATAGTTCCGGTAAAAGAACCCCAACCCGGCCGCGTACCCGTGCGTCACCACCAGCGGAACCTCCTCCGAATCCTCCGCCACCAAACTCAGCGTGTTCAGGCTCTCGGCGCCCCTGGGCCGCCGGAGAAGCGGCGGCAGGGACCCCCACGGGTGCAACCTCAGCCCCGTCCACCCCGACTTCAACGCCACGTCCCTCGACGCGACGTCCACCCCGCCATGCAGCAGCAGCGCCGCCTCGCTGCGCCGCGCGTCCCGGTGCGACGTGAAGAAACGCAGCGCGCCCCACGCCTCCCCCGCCACCAACGATGTCGGAGGCGAGGACGGACCCGCGCCCCCCGCAGAAACTGGCCAAGACGACGACGGACCCCCCCCACCCCCACGCAAACCTACGCCGTCACCCCCCATGATCCCCCCTACCCCACCTCTCCCACTCACCCCAACGATACCACGCACGCCACGGAGTCCAAGCCCAAACGAACGTGCAACCGACCTCCTCCCTCGCATCCGTCGGCTCTGACGCAACCGCCGCGTCATCCTCCTCGTCACCGTCCACCGCGCCGACGGTTTCTCCTCCCCTGGATTCTTCAAATCCCATCAAATCATAGGAATTTGATCCTGAAATATTAAAAACCGTCCAATCACGTCAAATCATTGGAATGTGATTCGCAAAACATTAAAAATACGGTGGAATGCGCCTCTTTCATTCACAGTCGCACATAATAATGAGTAGTTGAGGTTGTCCTGGGAGGACGGTGTCTGGGACGACTCGTCTCCCGTCCTGCATCTCTCATGCGCGCGCTTCTCTCTGCTCCTCCGACTCACGAGGATGGACTGCCCACGACGAGGTCACGAAGGGTCGGGGAAGTCAGACGTGCAGTGGGTGGTCCCATGAGGGTTGGATCTGAAGATGTGCTTTTGTGTTTGTCCATGCGCTCGCAATGCCATCATGGGTTTCACAAAAATTGCATGCCTCCACGATGCGCCCCATGCGAAATGGACATGAGGACATTGCAAGGAACATTTGTTTTGGCATGTGTGCGTGGACATTGCAGTGGCGCGGAGTGACCAGTGCAACGACGCGCGAGAGATTTCTCGCATTTGCACGAAGAGATTGATCAGCGGCATGGATGCATTTTTTCCCCTTCTTCTTCTTCATTTGCCCTCGCTCATCACCTTGTGGCGCCCTTTTGGAGGAGGAGTGCGATGAGATGGGCCGAAGGGTCGTCTGAGAGGGCGTCAATGGCCATTGGCAGGGCCAGGGGCGCGGGCAGTCCGGTGCAGAGGAGGAGAAGGAGGAGAATCGGCCCAAGCCTGCGCCGCACGGCGCTGACGCATTCCATTGGTTGAAGCCCGGGAAGGCGCTTGCAGACGACGTCGAGGAGCGGGTCGCCGACGACGTTCCTGTCCGCCTCTCCGACGTCGGCGCCGGCCTCGAGCAGTGCCTTGGCCACAGAGACGTGCCCCTGCTGCACCGCGAGTCGCAGGGGCGTGGCGCCCCACCCGTCCCTCGCGTCCACCCGGATGCCCGGCGCCCCCAGCAGCACCCCCACCACACCCGAGTGCCCCCCCCACGCCGCTTTGTGCAGAGGCGCCTGCCCGCACTTGCTCGCCAAATTCACGTCCACCCCAGCCGCCCGCAGCAGCGCCTCCACCACGTCCACGTGGCCGACGTCCGAAGCAGACTGCAACGGCGTCACCCCCAACCAATTCGCGCGGTTCACGTCCACTCCGGGCGCGCCCGCGAGGACGGCGGTCATGCCCGCGTGGCCCCGAGCCACCGCCCAATGCAGCGGCGTCCTCCCCCACACATCCCCCTCCGACGCATTCACGTCCACCCCAGACGCACCCGCCAGCCGCGTCACCTCCTCCAAGGCCCCTGCCCTCGTCGCCCTCATCAGCGCCCCGCTCTCCATGCTCGCCCACATCCCGCCATCCATTCGCATGTCACCGATCCGCACACACGGCGCGGAAACACACCCCTCTCCATGTCACGCGCCGCAGTCGATAGGACCACGGAATTGAACCGTCACGATTACACACACCAAGCCCTCGTTCGGCCAACGGACTTTCCGGCGAGTCGTTGGCGCCGAGGCCAACGCACGCGCCCACACGGCCGTCTCGCTCTCAAGGCGGGGGAGACCCCCAGCCCAGGAAGGGCCAGAAGGAGGGCAGGTCGTTTTTCACTCGCCTGGAGTGCCTCCCCGATGGCACGTAAGCGCCGCGGGACGAGTCTGATAGAGGATGCGCGGCGGGTGGAGGGTGGGGCGCGTGACGCCGCGGCGGCGGCCAAGTGGTTGGATCGTGACCCGACGCAGGTGGTGATGCGGGTGACGGCGGACGGGCATGTGGCCGCTGGGCGCGATGCAGAGAGGATATTGGGGGAGACTGTAGAGGTGAGTGCGAGCCTGGGCGCGTTGGCGGGGATGGCGAGTGGCCACGATGACGTGCTTCGAGAGATGATGGAGCCCCCCCCGATGGTGTGGCAGGCATTCGAGCAAGCTTTGGACCCGGAGACGATCCGCAGGGTGTGGACGAAGATGGATCACGACATCGAGGACACGTTCAGGAAGTTGTTGGAGTTGGCGCGAGACAAGTCGCTGACGAATCGCACGGATATTTTGAAGAGGCTGATGGTGGAGAACAAGGTGAACGTGGCCCGTGGGTACGTGGGTCCGATTGAAGATGCGGAGCTGGCGATTGCGATGCAGGAGGTGGAGTTGGAGGAGCTGGACAGGGAGAAGAGGGAAATCGGGCACGCGGGAAAGAACGCTGTGATCCGCACGCGGTCGATGAGCGGGAGACTCGATGCGAAGCACGGCGGGCTAGGGATGAAGGTCCATGGGGAGGGGGATTCAATGTCAGGATGGAGGCAGCTGTCGCCCGACTTGAAGCAGCAGATTCTCGGCAGAGTGGGGCCCAGGGATGTGGCGTCCGCGTCGAGGGTGTGTTGGAACTTTCGCACGGCGGCCCAGGAGTACCTAGGGAAGATCAAGCATGTAAACCTGACGCAGCTGATGAAGGGGAGAGGCAAGGCGTCAAGGATGTCGAATGTAGAACAGGCCATCTTCGGGCTCCGCTCGTTTCCGTCGGTCACTTCCCTCGGGCTCAGGGGCATGGACGTGTCTCTATTTTTTAATGAAAGCCCAGACGCTTGGGAGCGGCTATGGCGGGCGCACAGGGACCCGCAAAAAGTTCAGCACGTTGACTGCCGCGGTGCAAAAGGCTTTGACACCGAATGTCTCGCGACAATGCTTGAATATTTGCCTAGGTTGAACAGCCTCGATCTCGGAGGGGTGATGGCGCACCCGGGCGCGCCCAACAACCGCGGGCTAGACGAACTCGGTGTGGCCGGTGTATTGGGAGACGCCAGGCGGGTGCCGGTCCTTGAGAAACTCGTGCTTCCGGGCTCGGCCAGTTGCACGGGAAAATTAAACAGTGGCGGAGGGAGGAGTGGTGCTTCCCACGCGGGGGAGGCAAGGAGGGGCAGAGTGGGCAGCTCGGGCGGGAGCAGGAACGCAAGTAGGAGCAACAGCACTATCAGCTTGGGGGCGAGCGGCCCGGACAGCAGGCGCAGCAGCGCTGGCACAACAAGGTCCCCTGCCGGCACTGGCGTGATTGCCGACTGCGTGACCCCGAGCTCCCTTCAGGCACTGCTGGCGATGCCAAGCTCTCCACCCGTGTTGACTGACCTGGACATTAGCGGGTGCCACGCCGTGACGGCGGAAGCCCTCAAACTTTGCATCCAACGCCAGTTTGCGCAGCGTGTGCGTGGCCCCCCCAGGTATCTCAATCCGCACACAGCTGTAGACCATGGGCTGAATGTGCTCCGCGCCAACAACCTCGGGAAACTCACGTCACTCTCACTCGACCTGGCGGACCCGGGCGCGGCTCCGCTCACGCAGCTCTTGCTCACTTCCTGTCCGCGGCTTGAACACGTGGACATCTCTAGCCCGGTCCTCGAGGTGCTTTCTCTGAGCCAGTGCAAGTGCCTGAAAAATCTGCACCTCCGCGCGCCCTGCCTGTCGCAGCTGAACGCCTCGGGTTGCACCAAACTGCAAAGCGTGGGCGTCTCGCGATTCCCGGCGTGGAAACCCCTACGGATTGACCCGCCTGTCGACGGGCTGCTGGATCTCGAGAAATTGAACCTCTTTGGATGCAGGGTGCTGGCGGACGACGTCCTTCACGCCCTCCTGCTCCGCTGCGCTCGCGGCACACACCCCACTCGCGGACCTCTGATCGGTTCTCTCACGCGGCTCATCGCGGACGGGTGTATTTCTCTCGTCAGCGTCAATTTGAGTGGTCTAGACGGAGCCCCGAACTTGAAGGCGCTCGAAACGCTAAGTCTTAGTGGTTGCCCCAGTCTGTTTAGTGTGGTCACTGCGCCGAGTTGCCATGAACTCTCCACGGTAGATGTCCACGCTTGCAGAAACCTTAGGAAACTCGACATCGTAAGGCGCGTCGGCCTGGACGTTGAAGTCATCGCCACGGGCTGCGTCAGTCTCAGCTTTTAAGTTATGTTTAGATACACGAACGAAAGGAAAAGAATCAAAGATTATCTCGGGAGTGCCACGGACGCGGTTGCGGCGCAGCCGACTTCTATCTCTGTCTGTGAAAGAAGAAGGAAGCAAAAAAAAAGGATGTGCCCGACAGCTCATGTCAAAACAACTAGTCCCAACAGTGCCGAGAGTTAGTCGCCACCGGAGAGTTGCATGATAATCTAATGCTGGACCCAAAGGAATGACTTCTCTCGCAAGATTAAAAATTGCATGTCGCCACGGATGAAAAGGCAGACCCACAGAGTGTATCTTGCTGGCAAATGGACAAAAACCGACCCCACCCCACGCCACCCCAACACATCGCGTCGTAACTAAAGGAAAACAGCACATGAAAACGGTCCATTGACCACAAATGCAGAGATCCAACGGGGCATGTCCGTGTGATCCTCGGCCCGACCCCTCCTCCTTTCCTCCCCGCCTTTCCTACTCCCCGTCACCAAATCATCACTGCAGCCCTTGCGCCACCCGCTTTTTGCAGGGCGCACACGCCGGCGGGTTCTTCTTGCACACCTTGACACACTGCTCCGGGATCCCAGGCTTCATCCCGAGCGCCGGCTGGTAGTCATCTCCCACAATGATGGCCGCCACCGCCGGGCCGCCCAGCGACGCACTCAGCGCCACCGCCGCGCCGAGCATCAACCCTTTCGTGAACACATCGCCTTCACCCGCGTGACCCGCAATCCGACACTGCACGGGAGCCCTGGCCCTGGCCCTGCACGCGGCACGGCCACGCGCGCACCCACCTGGGCCCTTGGCCTTGGAAGCCGCCCCAAACATGTACCCACATCCCAACGCCATCATCCTCGCTCTCTCCTCGCCCTCAAAATGAAGCGCAACGTCTCCCCGTCCACTTCCCGCTTCGCTTCTGAGACCCTCACCCTCCCGCCTGTGTGTGCCCCCGTGTGTGTATGTCCCGCGCGTGTGTTCCTGTGCGCCCCGAACTGCTAAAGGCCTTATCTTTCTAAAGTTGCACATAAATGTCGCTTCATTAGATAAATATGACGCAGGGAAGGAGCTGGCGGGCGAGAATGGGACGACGCCTCTCTGGATAGCGTCCAAACGTGGCTACTCCAAGGTGGACGACATCAGGTTGCACATACATGCGCACGTCCATTGGAGCGGGCTCTACGCGGGCAGGAGGGGCATGCGCAGGAGCCCCGCGCCCCCCGTGGCGAGGCCGAGGAACCCAGCGATGGCGCCGACAATGGTGAGCGAGCTGAATGTGCTCGTGACGACGATGACGTCAAAGTCCTCGTCAAAGTTGACGTTGATGAGGCTGGCACCTTTGATTTCATACTCGTCGCACCCCTCCTCAACGAAGAGCTCACCCGTGTTGTGTCCGCCACTGTGGCCTGACCCGAGGGAGGGGACCACGAGGTAGCTCGAGTACGAGAGTCGGCGCGAGAGGATCTTGTTGCCGTTATCGCCGTCCACGCGGATGACCTGCTTCGCGCGAAGATAGACGTACTGGCCGGGGATCAACTGCAATTGCCTGCGGTACAGGTTGCGTTCGAATTCGCTGCTATCCGGGATCTCGCTGAAGTACGCCATGCTGAAGGAGATAATGGTTTTGTTGGCCCCCCCCACAAACACATTGATCCCCTCCTGGTAAGCCCCGATTGGGTGGGCGCCCGGGGCGCACACGGCGTCTGGCGGCTTCACTTGACTATCCCCGGCTCCATTTGGGGCAAAGCACAAGTCCGCCTCCACGCACGCTCCTCCAGAGCCAGCGCCGCCGAGCATCATCTCGGGGTCGAACCCTTTTGCGACCAGGGACTTGCAGTAGGTCGACTTCAGCGAGTCCTTGACCAACGACAACGAGTCCCCGACCACGGTGGGGCACTCGGTGTCGTAGTCCGCAAAGGAACTTAAGGAGCCCTCGTAATTGGTCCCCTTGTCAGTGTACGCTTGCTGGAAGGTCGCGTTCGACATGGTCCCAGGCCTGTCATTCGAATCGTACGGCCGGTCCGTCACGAAAAGCGACACCTTCACCTTGAGGTCCGAGGGCTTGAACTTCCTCCCGTTGAGAATCAGATTCGTTTTCTGGGGAAAGGTCTTCGTCATCGTGTACGTGGTCTGCGTCTCCTGCGGCGGCTGCGCCAGCGCCTGCTCCACGGTGTACATGCCGTATACCGTAACCGCGGCGATGATCACGAGCATGAAGAAGATGTCGATGGCGGCCGTTATGGGTTTGTCCATCAAGTCCGCGTCCTTGGGGCCGTACGAGAAGGGCGTGATCGCCATCACAATCCGCTGCCACAACGCAGGCTCCGCCTTCACCTCATTTCCGGCCTCCACCCCCGCATCGGGCTTCTCCACCCCTGCATCGGCCTTATTGTCCACCACAACCACGCTCTCGTCCACCCCGGACATCTTGCTCCGTAGCCCAAGTCTGCGAGTGAGGTGTTGTGGGGAGGGGGGGGCCTCCGAGGGTAGAAACCGCACAAGCGGAAAAGCTCCACGAGGAATCACCGGGCAGGGGGGGACCAAGATTTTTTTGTTTTAATTTGAAGTTTCATACAGAAAACACAAAATTGAAATTCCCACAAATGTCAACGGTTGGCCAACCGGGCGGATACAAAGATTCTTTTTTTTATATTTGAAGTTTCATACAGAAAACACAAAATAAAAAATCAAAAAAAAGTGTCAAGGACGGGTTGTCAAGGACAGTGTGTCAAGGACCATCATGGACAGTGCCCGCTGGTGACCCAGGCCAGGTAGAGAGAGAGAGAGAGAGAGAGAGAGAGAGAGAGAGAGAGTCCCTCTCTGCAGATGAAGTGCACTCTCCGAGTGGATTGCAGCACTGCAGACAAGGGCGGTCAGGCGCCTCCTTCATTGCCGCCCTTGTCCGAGGTATCGGGGTCAAGCGTGCCGGCAGCGACTGCGTTTGCCTCGCGACGCCCGAGTTCCTCGAGGGCGCCCTGGTAGACGTAGAAGCTCACTGCAGCCATGGGGACGACCTTCAAGGTCGCGGGAACAAAGCCCTTGAAGAGTCCGGTGGGTCCCTCTGCGCGGACGAGTTCACTGACGGCGTGGACGATGGACCCCCTGGGGAGCCCCATGCCGACCTGCGCCCTGCGCGCGACGACCTCGAGGGGCATGGCGACGGTCTGGCCCAGAAAAGCGGCGGCCACACCGCACCACATGGCTGCCGAGGCGCTCACGTCCTCCTCCCCGATGCCGGCCGCGCGCGCGTAGAGCTGCTTGAACAGGTCAAAGCACCCGTACGTAATGGCGGCCTCGGGCACGATCCCCGCCACGCTCGGGGCTAGCCCGGCGTACAGGTGCCGCACGCGAAACCCCTTGGCCTTGCGCAGCGCCTTGAGGCTCTGCCTGATCCCCAGGCCCGCGCTCGCCGGGTCTCCGTCCACAATGGGCAGACCGTGGGTCACGCGGCACCGCACGTACTCGAGCGGGTAGAGCGCCACGCAACTCGTGACCCCCGCCATCGCCCCGGCGAACAGGATGGACGCCCCCCTCAGCTGCTCGCGGGTCTCGGCCTTGAGCCCCTTGCCCGCAGCGTCCACCACCCCGGACAGCGCGGCCTTGAACACGGCAAACGTCAGAAAGTCGATCCCCTTTTGTGGCGCGCTCTTGAGCACGTTCACTCCATTCCCCGCCCACAGTTTTGCCACGGTCTTTCCTGCCCTCCCAATCCTTCCCTTCGCCGAAACGCTCGAGCCCGACGTCGACGCGGAGGGCCCCACTCCGCTCATCATGCGCAGCCTGAGCTGCTCGAGGGGCGCCACCGCCGTCCGGCTCACGCTCCCGCTGAGCACCCCCGCGACGAGGTGCCTGGACGCAGGCACCCGGTGCTTCTTCGCCTGCCCCCCCGCCAGGTGTTCCAGCTCCACGTGGCCCGCCGTGTCAAAGCACTCAAGTCCCGACGTGTCCACGTACGAATCAAAGAGCAGCTCCCGGTCACTCACCAGGCTCAAAAACTCGCGAAAGTCCTGCCACTCCATCCTTCCTTCCTCGCACACCACAGACCTCAACCTCAGCGCCATCACCCCCGCCGGGTCGCACCCGCACGGCCGCGCGCACTGGATGGCCTCCCTCGCCGCTGGGTCCATGGCGAACCGCGCGACCAGCGTGTCTCTGCCGTTGCTTGCGCTCGCTTCAAGCACCGTCCGGAGCATCCGATCGACCTGCCGGGCCTTCACATGCTTTGGGGCGTGTCCCAGGGCCTTGTCGGCCCCTTGGACGATCACGTGGCCGCTCTTCGAACACACGACGCACGGCCTGACCGTCACCTGCGGCTGAGCGCCGCACACCCCTCTTCGAACCTCCTCCACACTCACCCACCCATCCCCATCAGAATCTAGCCTGTCAAACGCCCTCCTCAACTCGGCGTCCCGCGCCCCACAGAACTCCTTGAACCGGCCCCGAGTCGCCTTCTCCGCTCTCACCACGTCCACGAAATTGTCCACATACCGCGCAGGCACTCGCCATTCCTCGGCCAACCCACGCAATGCAGCGGTCGTCAGACCCCTGTCAAGGGCCTCCTCTTTCCTGGGCCAGAATCCCAGCATCGTTCTCGGCGACCGGTCTCCGACGAGGAAACACAAGACGCACAGGACTCACCTCTCACGCGCACGCACCGCCCCCTTGGACCACGCCGCGCGCACGCACCGCCCTCTCCCTCCCTTCCACTGTCCTTCGACGTCACCTGTAAAGGGAACACGAAACCTGCCGAAATGAGCAGGGCTGTATAGTTATAATTCTACTCGCATTGCCTGTCCTGGACGGGGGGCGGGGGAAGGGGGGTGATCGACCAGAGAGTCCCCCTCTCCTTCCCTGGCCATCACGCGGCCGGAACCGTGTGCGCGCATGTGTGTGTGTGTGTGTGTTCCGTGCAGTAGACGCCTCTCCACCTCCGAACGCAAGTGGACAGAGAGCGCACCACAGCGTCGCACCGCACCCTTGGCGCGAAGCCCCCGCGGACCATGACGCGAGCATGACGTCAATCAAGTGAGCGTGCGACCCGCACTCCAAGTGAAAAACCGCCTAATTATCTCACATGTGCACGTGCCGCATTTCGCGTATGTGAATGCGAATGAAAAGTGCATTACGTGGTTGACCGTGAGAATGGATGAATGATGACAATTTGATAGCAAGAAGGGGTGAATGGAGAACCCCGGCGGGCGGGTGGTGTGCAGGAGGATAAGAGAAGGGCGTTCGTTGGTCGTTTGGGTGTCGGAGGCAGACGTTGAGGGTGAGCGGAGCGGGTTGAGCGCGAGGGAGGGAGGGAGGGAGGTCCGGGCAGGTTTTTGGACAGGGAGGGAGGATGGTGTTCGCGATGTCGAGTTCCGTGTGTGCGGGTTCGTTGGGTTGCAGCAGCAGCGGTCGGGGCGTGCGCGTGCCTCGGGCAGTGCGGCCGGTGCGTGCCAAGCCGGACATCCACCCGGAATACCACGAGAAGGTGGATGTGGTGTGCGACGGGGAGGTGGTGATGCAGGTGAGTGGCACGAAGGCGTCGTACGTCGTGGACGTTTACTCGGGGAACCATCCGTTCTACCAGGACGGCAACGTGCGGGTGCTGGACAGCGAGGGCCGCCTCGACAAGTTCTCCAACAAGTACGGCGGGCTCTTTGCGCTCGACGAGGACAGCGCGCCCAAGCCAAAGAAAACCAAAAATTAAGGCACGCGCGTCGGATGGCGTCGGGGGATCGCCGGAAGGGGGTCGGATGCGGGGGACCCATGGGCGAGACGACGCGGCGCGCGAGGGGGGAAGGAGCAGGGCCACAGCAGAGACGGGCCCTCACCCCCCCCC
>Ga0181573_10003558_pt1 | contig 13677 bp, 6 predicted proteins | sample 101ome_25_FD_148643 | JGI IMG/M metagenome (GOLD analysis project Ga0181573, IMG submission 148643) | Coastal salt marsh microbial communities from the Groves Creek Marsh, Skidaway Island, Georgia - 101409BT metaG (spades assembly) | ecosystem: Environmental > Aquatic > Marine > Intertidal zone...
GGCCCGCTCCGCGCCGTCGCTCAGAATCTGGTCGACATGGTCGGGCGCCGCCATCAGCCGCTGCATCTCCTCCCCGATCGGGCCCAGCTTCGCGACGGACAGGTCCACCAGCTCGCCCTTGAAGCCGCTGAACTGGGCGCCGGCAAACTGGTCGAGGGTCTCGGACATCGACTGGCCCGACAGCGCGGCATAGATCGAGAGCAGGTTGAACGCCTCGGGCCGGGCCCGCTCGGCCTCGGCCTCGACATGCACCCCGTCCTCGGCGAGCGCCTCGGTGCCGGGCAGCGCCTCGGGATCGGTCTTGGCCTTGCGGATCTTGCCCGCGATGTCGTCGGCGCCGTCGGTCAGGTTGATCCGCGAATACTCCGATGGATCGGACTTCGACATCTTCTTGGTGCCGTCGCGCAGGCTCATGACCCGGGTCGCCTCGCCGAAGATCAGCGGCTCGACGACGGGGAAACATTCCGTCTCGAAGTCGTTGTTGAACTTGATCGCGATGTCGCGGGTCAGCTCGAGATGCTGTTTCTGATCCTCGCCGACCGGCACATGGGTCGCCTTGTAGGCGAGGATGTCGGCCGCCATCAGGTTGGGATAGACGTAGAGTCCGACGCTTGCATTCTCGCGATGCTTGCCCGCCTTCTCCTTGAACTGGGTCATCCGGTTGAGCCAGCCGACGCGGGCGACGCAGTTGAACACCCAGCCGAGCTCGGCATGGGCCGTCACCTGGCTCTGGTTGAAGATGATCGAGGTCTCCGGATCTATGCCGGAGGCAAGAAAGGCCGCCGCCACCTCGCGGGTGTGCGGTGCGAGCAGCTTCGGATCCTGCCAGACCGTGATCGCGTGCATGTCGACCACGCAGTAGATGCACTCGAAGTCCGACTGCAGGCCGACGAAGTTCCGGATCGCACCAAGATAGTTGCCGAGGTGAAGGTCGCCGGTGGGCTGGACGCCCGAGAAAATGCGGCTCATCGCAGAAAAGCTCCTGGGGGTTTGGACGCCCGAGGGTGTCGGCGCGGGTTATGACCCGCGAGCGCGCGACAGGTCAAGCGCGCGCCGGTCAAGGGCCGGATCCGGGCGGTCAGCCCCGGCGCAGCATGGTACGCAACTCGCCCAGCGACGTCGCCCGAAGCAGCTGCGCACACACCGCGAACGCTGCCAGGCCGGCGGCGACCAGTGCCGCGAGCGCGGCGATCCCGGCGGCATCGCTCCGGCTGAGCGCATCGCCCAGCACACCCGCAAGGAAGAAGAGACCCGCGGCCATCAACAGCGCCGCGAGCGCAACCCGGCCCAGCCGCACGATCAGCCGGCGGTCCGGATCGAACAGCCCCCGGCGGAAGAGCAGGTATGCGAGCAGTCCCGCGTTGAGCCAGGCCGAGGCTGCCGTCGCCAGCGCGATTCCGACATGGGCCAGCGCCGGCATCAGCGCGAGCGCGAGGGCGACATTGACGACCAGCGCCAGCGCCGCGACCTTGACCGGCGTCGCCGTGTCCTCACGCGCGAAGAAGCCCGGCGCCAGCGCCTTGATCAGGACATAGGCGGGCAGCCCGAGCGCGAACGCCGCGAGCGCCGCACCCGTCGCCGCCGCGTCACCCGCATCGAACGCGCCGCGCTGGAACAGCACCGTCACGATCGGATCGGCGATCACGACGAGCGCCGCGGCGGCGGGCAGCGTCAGGAGCATGGCGAACTCGATCGCGCGGTTCTGGCTGTCGCGCGCCGCGGCCGCGTCGCCGGCCTTGAGCTGGCGCGACAGCAGCGGCAGGAGCGCCACCCCCACCGCCGCGCCGACCACGCCCAGCGGAAGCTGGTTCACCCGGTCGGCGAAGTACAGGAACGACACCGATCCCTCCGGCAGTTCCGAGGCGAGCCGGACCCCGATCAGAACGTTGATCTGATAGACGCCCGCGCCGAGGATGCCCGGCCCCATGAGCACGAACAGGCGCCGCACCCGCGGCCCGAACACGAGGCGCGGCACGACGGGCATGAGACCGGTGCGCGCGCAGGCTGCCGCCAGCCAGAAGAACTGTCCGACCCCCGCGATCAGGACGCCCCAGCTCAGCGCAATGCCGGGGTCGGGCAACCAGCCGAGGGCGACGCCGGCGAGCGCGCCGATCAGGATCACGTTCAGGAGGATCGGGGCCGCCGCCGCCGCGACGAACCGTTCGAGCGTGTTCAGGATTCCGCCCAGCATCGCCGCCAGCGAGACGAACAGCAGGTAGGGGAAGGTCAGGCGGGCGAAATCGACAGCCAGCCGGAACTTCTCCGGCTCGTCGCGGAACCCGCCGGCCACCACCGCCATCACCTCCGGCATGAAGAACTCGACGAGGATGCTGAGCGCGATCAGGATCAGCAGCATCACGCCGAACACCTGCTCGGCGAAGGCGCGCGCCGCCGCGCGGCCACGCTCCGTCAGCTCGCCCGCGAACAGCGGCACGAACGCCGCGTTGAAGGCGCCCTCGGCGAACAGCCGGCGAAAGATGTTCGGAAACTGGAGCGCCACGAAGAAGGCGTCGCTCACCTGTCCCGCGCCGAGAAATGCAGCGATGAACATGTCCCGCACGAAGCCCAGGACGCGGCTGCCCATGGTCCAGCCGCCGACCGTGGCTATGGCGCGTAGGAGTGGCATGGGCCGCTCTTAGCGGCAAACCGCGGCGAAGAAAAGGCGCGCGGCCACGAATTCAGACCTCCGGCTCGACGGGCTCCACCCGGGGATCGAGCAGAGTCGAGGCCGGCGTCGGAATCACGGGTTCGAAGCGGGATTGCTCGTCATCGGGCACCGGCGGCTTGTCGCGCATGCGCAGCAGGGCGAAGCCAAGGAAGAACAGCCCGATGACGCCCATGAAGACGAACAATCCCGGGTCGCCGAGATAGCGCATCGCGAACGCCCCCAGCAGGGGTCCGATCGCCGCGCCGACGCCCAGCACCAGCAGCAGCGCCGCGTTCGCGCTGACCCGGTCGTCGTCGTCAATCCTGTCGTTCAGATGGGCCGAACAAAGCGGATAGATGACGAACCCCATGCCGCCGAACACGAAACTGACGGCGAAGAAGACGAACAGATCCGCATCCGGCCCCGCCGTCAGGAACAGGCCGAGGCACGTCACGACCAGCAGCGCCGTCGCCGCGGCGATCACGGCGCGGCGGTCCAGGTGGTCCGAGGCCCAACCGACGGGCCACTGGAACACCACGCCGCCCAGGACGATGAGGCTCATCAACAGCGCGACGGCGGGCGTGCCGAGGCCGAAGTTGATCGCCGCGAGCGGCGCGAGGCCCCAGGTCGCGCCGTTGACCAGGCCGATGGAGAGCGCGCCGACGACACCCAGGGGCGAGACGGTGACCAGCTCGCCGAACGCCATGCGCTCCGTCGGGATCGGGCTCGGTGCAACCGATGTCGTCAGCGCCACCGGCACGACGGCCAGCGACACCAGGACCGACGACACGACGAACAGTTCGAAGCCGCCAGGGTCCGACAGCAGGAGCAGCTGCTGGGCCGCGGCGATGCCGCCCAGGTTGACGATCATGTAGATCGCCATGATCGTGCCGCGCCGCTCGTTGGTGACCTGACCGTTCAGCCAGCTCTCGATCACCATGTAGAGGACGGCAAAGCAGGCACCGGTCAGCGCCCGCAGGACGATCCAGGAATAGGGATCGACGATGGCCGCGTGCACGATGGCCGCGGCGGACGCCGTCGACGCGAATGCGGCGAACGTCCGGATATGACCGACCCGCTCGATGATCCGGCCGCCGAACAGGCAGGCGCCGGCAAACCCGGCATAGTAGGCCGACATCATCAGGCCGATCTCGACCCGCGAAAAGGCCTCGATCGCCCCGCGGATGCCGATCAGCGTGCCCTGAAGGCCGCTGCCGAGCATCAGCAGCAGGGTTCCCAGGAGCAGCGCCGAGACGGCAAGCAGAACGGATTTCATCGGCCGGCGGTCCCGAGGGTCGGGTTCTCTACTCGGCCGCCTGGGGCGTGCCCTGCACGGCCGCCTTGCCCGCATCCTCCTCGCGGATGGCGTCCAGCAGGCGCTCGCGGATCGCGGCGATGCGCGACTCGTGGCTGACCTTCATCCCGAACCCGTCCTTGACGTAGAAGACATCGACCGCGCGCTCGCCGAACGTCGAAATCTTCGCCGAGGAGACCTGCAGCGACAGGTCGTAGAGCGCGCGGGTAACCCGGTAGAGGAACCCCTGCCGGTCACGGCCGTTGATCTCGATCACCGTATGGGTGGCGCTCGCCTGGTTGTCGATGATCACCCGCGGGGGCACGGTGAAGACCTTGGTGCGCGCCGGCACGAAGGTCCGTTCCGCCTCCGGCTCCGAGCGGCTCATCTCGCCCGCGAAGGCGCGCTCGATCTGCACCGTGAGCTTGGCAAGCGCACCCGACGCCGCCAGTGCGTTGTCGTCGCGGTTCTGCAGCCAGAAGGTGTCGAGCGCCATGCCCTGGGGCGTGGTGAACACCTTGGCATCGACGATGTTCGCGTCGATCGCGGAGATCGCACCGGTGATCCGCGAGAACAGGCCCGGGTGGTCCTGCGTGTAAACCGTCAGCTCGGTCACATCGATGTCGGACCGCACCCGGGTGCGGATCGACAGCGGCAGTTGCTCCTGCTCCGCCGTGCGCATGAGCCGCGCCTGGTGGGCGAGCGTGTCGGTGTCGAAGGTCAGCCAGTAGCCGGGATACCCCCGCTCGAACTGCGCCTCGACATCCGCGTCGGACCAGTCGGCCAGCGCCTCGCGCAACGCCGCCTTCGCCGCCTCGATCCGTGTGCCCCGCGCATCCGTCCGCTGGCCGCCGGACATCACGTCCTCCGCCGCGTGATAGAGCTCGCGCAGAAGCTCGGCCTTCCAGTTGTTCCAGACATTGGGGCCCGTGGCGCGCATGTCGACGACCGTCAGGCACAGCAGCAGCCGGAGCCGCTCGGGCGACTGGATCTGGTCGACGAAGTCCATGATGGTCTTGCTGTCGTTCAGGTCCCGCTTCTGCGCGACATCGCTCATCACCAGATGCTCGCGCACGAGCCACTCCACCGTCTCGCTTTCCTCGTCATCGAGTCCGAGCCGGGGACAGACCCGCTTTGCCACCCGCGCGCCCAGGACCGAATGGTCTCCGCCGCGCCCCTTGGCGATATCGTGGAACAACACGCCCATGTAGAGCGCCCGCCGCGAACCGATCTTGTGGATCACCTCGCTGGCGACGGGGTGCTCTTCGACGAGCTCGCCACGCTCGATGCGCGCCAGCAGGCCGATCGCCTGGATGGTGTGCTCGTCCACCGTATAGACGTGATACATGTCGTGCTGGGTCTGGCCGACAACCCTGCCGAAGTCGCGCAGGAACCGGCCGAACACGCCGGCCTCGTTCATTCGGGTGAGCGCCAGCTCCGGCGAATCGATCGACGTCGCCATCTCGACAAACATGCGGTTCGCGTCCGGGTCCTCGCGGACCGACTTGTCGATCCGCTTGAGGTTCTGGGTCACCAGACGCAGCGCGTGGGGGTGGATGTCGAGCCCCTCGTTGTGCGCCACGTAAAAGAGCCGGATCATCGCGACGGGATCGTGATCGAACTGCGCCTCGTCCGCGACGGTCAGCCGGTCACGGTCGATCTCGAAACCCATCAGGTCGCGCGGACGGCGCAGGCGCGGCAGCCGGATGATCGGCCTGCTCATATTCTCCGCCTCGATGGCGGCGCAGAAGATCCGGGTCAGGTCGCCCACATCCTTGGCGACGATGTAGTAGTGCTTCATGAAGCGCTCGACATCGGACGCCCCCGCACGGTCGGCATAGCCCATGCGCCGGGAGATCGGCGTCTGCACGTCGAAGGTCAGCCGCTCCTCGGCCCGCCCCGACAGGTAATGTAGATGGAAGCGGACCGACCAGAGGAAATTCTGGTCCTTCGAGAAGTTCCGCGCCTCCGCCTTCGTCAGGACTCCGCGCTCGACCAGGTCCGCGACGCTGTCCACCTCGTAGGCGAACTTGGCAATCCAGTAGAGCGTCTGGAGATCCCTGAGTCCGCCCTTCCCGTCCTTGATGTTGGGTTCGACATAATAGCGGCTGTCACCCATCTTCGCGTGCCGCTGGTCGCGCTCATCCAGCTTGCCCTTGACGAACTCCATCGCCGACCCGGACATGATCTGGTCACGGAAGGTCTTGCGCAGCTCGAGATAGAGGTCCTGGTCGCCCCAAAGATACCGGGCCTCGAGAAGCGCGGTGCGGATCGTCAGGTCCGTCTTCGACAGCCGGATGCAGTCCTCGATCGACCGGGTCGAATGTCCCACCTTGAGACCCAGGTCCCAGAGCATGTAGAGCATGTACTCGACGATCTGCTCGCCATGGGCCGTCTGCTTCCACGGAAAGAGGAACAGCAGGTCGATGTCGGAGAATGGCGCCAGCTCGCCGCGTCCGTACCCGCCGACGGCGACGATGGCCATGCGGTCGCCGGCCGTCGGGTTCGCGGCCGGATACTCGCGCAGCGCGGTGTCGTGAACGATCCGGATCACCTGGTCGAACAGGAAGGCCAGCTCGCCCTTGGCGGCGTTCCCGTCGATCTCTACGGCCTCGAAGCGGGTCTGGACCCTGGTGCGGCCATCCTCGATCGCCGATTTCAGCTGCTCGAGCACGACGCGGCGGCGCTCGGACGCCGTGCCGATATCCGCACAGACTTCCTCGATCCGGGCTTCCAGCACGGCCCGGTCTATCACCTCACGTTTGCGTTTTCGCGTCGCCATGATCGGCTGATTCTACACGCTCGGCAGCCGGTTGAACACGGGCGGCCGTGCTACTGCGCGCCCGGCTCTCCTTCCAGCGCCGCATGCAGCCGCGCTCGCCGGGAGAATGCGTAGACATAGATCGCAAGGCCAACAAGGGCTCCCACGGTCACGGGCCAGCCGAGCCCGACCGCGTCGCCGATCCGGCCCATCGCCAGGGCGCCGAGCGCCGGTCCGGACCGGAAGATCATGCCGAACAGGCCCAGGACCCGTCCGCGCATCTCGTCGGGAACCGCGAACTGGACGACCTGCTGGGTCGCAATCCCGCCGCTGGTCATCGAAAAGCCGAGCGCCGCGAGGCAGACCATGGCGAAGGGCAGCCAGGTGACATTGACGATCAGGAAGGCCGCGCTCCCGCCGACCAGGCCCGACAGCAGGGCGAGCTCGGTGATGCCGTCCTTGTTGCCCCGGCGCAGCATCCATACCGCACCCGCCATCGCGCCGATCCCCACCGACGATGCCATGATCGAGAAACCCGTCACATCGAGCAGGAAGACGGAGCCCGCGAGCGCTGACAGCAACTCGGTCAGCGGCCGGATCATCGTGCCGAGCGCGAACAGCAGCAGCAGCATCGGACCGATGCCGGGATGCCTGGCGCCGTAGCGCACGCCCGCGAGCGCATCACCCAGGAACGTGCCATGGGCGGCCTTGCCGCCTGCCCGGAGCGGCACATCGATGGTTGCCAGCGCCCAGACCATGGCCGCGCCGGCAAGGATGTTGAAGGCAAAGGCGAGCCCCGGCCCGCCCAACGGCAGCAGGATCGCCGCAAACGCAGGCCCGACGAACTGGGCGGCATTGAACGTCGAAGAGTTGAGGGCAATCGCCGTCGGAATTTCCGCGCGCGGCACCAGGTTGGGCATGAGCGCGAGCCGCACCGGCTGCCAGAAGGAGAAGGTGATGCCCCGCGCGAGCGCCATCGCGAGCAGCAGCCAGATCGTCATGAGGCCCGCGAATGTCGTCACCGTCAGCAACACCGAGATCACCACCAGCATTGCCTGCGTGGCCGTAGCGATCTTGCGGCGATCCATGCGGTCGGCCATCACCCCGCCGATCGGCCCGAACAGCAATACCGGGAGCGCGTCGGCGGCGGCCACGGCGCCAACCCAGAAACCCGAATGGGTCAGCTCCCAGGCCAGCCAGCTGATCGAAATCCGCACGACCCAGGTGCCCACCACATTCGGAATATGTCCGATGAGATAGATCCGGAAACTGCGGTGGCGCATGACATCGCCCACGGCGCCGAACCCGGCCAGCGCCAGGCCACGAACGAGCAAATTAATCATCCATCACGGCCTTCAACCGGTAGAGCAGCTCCAGCGCCGTGCGCGGCGTCAGCTCGTCGGGGCTGACCGAGGCCAGCAGGTCGCGCACGGGGTCGGCCGCGGGCGCGGGCGCCGTTTCGGCGACGGCGGCCTGGAACAACGGCAGGTCGTCGGCCAGCCGGGTGAGCGCGCCCGCCTGGTCGCCGGCCTCGAGCAGCCGCAGCACCTCCTCGGCACGCCCCACGACCGCCGGCGGCAGGCCCGCGAGCTTGCCCACATGGATTCCGTAGGAGCGATCCGCCGCGCCGGGCCCGACCTCGTGCAGGAAGACGATGTCGTCGTTCCACTCCTTGACCCGCATCGTGTGGCAGGACAATTCGCCGAGCCGCGCCGCCAGGCGCGTCAGCTCGTGAAAATGGGTCGCGAACAGGGTCCGGCAGCGATTCTCCTCGTGCAGATGCTCGACCGTCGCCCAGGCAATCGAGAGGCCGTCAAACGTGGCCGTGCCGCGGCCGATCTCGTCGAGGATGACCAGCGAGCGGGGACCGGCCTGGTTCAGGATCGCCGCCGTCTCGACCATTTCGACCATGAAGGTGGAGCGCCCCCGTGCCAGGTCGTCCGCCGCCCCCACTCGGCTGAACAGCCGGTCCACGACGCCGATCTCCGCGGCGGCCGCCGGCACGAAGGAACCGATCTGGGCAAGAATCGCGATCAGGGCGTTCTGACGCAGGAAGGTCGATTTGCCGGCCATGTTGGGGCCGGTGACCAGCCACAGCCGACCCGCATCCGCGCCGGACAGATCGCAGTCGTTGGCGACGAAGGCGCCCGGCCCGTCCTCGAGCATCGCCTCGACGACGGGGTGCCGCCCGCCGGCGATCGTGAATTGTGCGCCGTCGGTGAGGGTGGGCCGCGTGTAGCGCGCACCAACCGCGAGCTCGGCCAGCCCGGCCGCGACGTCGAGCTCCGCCAGCGCGCGGGCTGCGGCCGCCACCTCGTCGCCGGCCGCAAGCACCGTCCCGGCCAGCTCCGCGAACAGCTCGAGCTCAATGGCGAGCGCACGCTCGCCCGCGCGCGAAATCTTGTCGTCGAGCTCGGACAATTCGACCGTGGTGAAGCGGACGGCGTTGGCCATGGTCTGGCGATGGATCAGGCCGAAGCTGTCGGCGGCGGCCTCCTTCCCCTCCGCCATGATCCGGTCGGCATGGCTCGCACCCAGCTCGACGAAGTAGCCCAGCACGTTGTTGTGCTTGACCTTGAGGCTCGCGACCCCGGTCGTCTCCGCATAGGTCGCCTGCAGGCCCGCGATCAGTTTCCGGCTCTCGTCGCGCAGCTCCGTCTGCGCGTCCAGCTCGGCGGAGAAGCCCGCCGCGATGAAGCCGCCGTCGCGCGCCGCCAGCGGCAGGTCCGCCGAGAGCGCCGCCGCCAGCCGGCCGACCAGCGCCCCATGTTCGCCCAGCGACGCCTCGATCCGGCCCAGCGTCTCCGGAGCGTCCGCCATCGCGGCGAGCGCGTCGCGCAGGGCCTGCGACGCCTCGAGGCCGGCGCGGATCGCCGCCAGGTCGCGCGGGCCGCCACGCCCGAGCGCGAGCCGCGAGAGCGCGCGCTCCATGTCCGGGGCCGCCCGCAAGGTGCCCCGGATGTCTTCCCGCGCCGCGGTCTGCGCGCCGAGAAACTCCACGGCATCGAGCCGGGCGTCGATCGCCGCCACGTCGGTCAGCGGCGCGGCCAGCCGTTCGGCCAGGAGGCGCGCGCCGGGTCCGGTGATCGTCCGGTCGATGACCGAAAGCAGCGAGCCCTTGCGCTCGCCCGAGAGGGTCTGGGCCAGCTCGAGATTGCGCCGGGTCGCGGCATCGATCTCCATCACCGCGCCGGCGCTGCCCGGCGCCGGCAGTCGCCGCGGACGCATCAGCCGGGGCATCCGGTCGACCTGGGTCAGGGCGAGGTAATCGAACAGCGCGCCGGCCGCGGCGATCTCCGCGCGTCCCGGCTCGCCGAATCCGTCGAGCGTTCCCACGCCGTAGGCCGCCAGCAGCCGGGCCTCGGCGTTGGCGGAATCGAATCGGCTCGCGGGGAGCGGCGTCAGCGCATCGCGCACGTCGTCCCACAGGGGCGCGAGCTCCGGGTGATCCAGCAGCCGGTCCGGCGCCAGCAGCTCGCCCGGGGCGATGCGCGCCAGCGCCGCCGCCAGCATGTTGACCCCGCCCGCCGACGGGATCGGCTGCATCCACACCTCGCCGGTGGACATGTCGAGCCAGGCGAGGCCGAAGGCTCCGCGCGCGTCGGCGCAGGCCGCGAGGTAATTGTGCCGGCGCGAATCGAGCAGCGTGTCCTCGCTCAGCGTTCCCGGCGTGATGACCCGCACCACGTCACGGCGAACGATGGATTTCGAGCCGCGCTTCTTGGCCTCCGCCGGGTCTTCCATCTGCTCGCACACGGCGACCCGGTGGCCGGCGCGGATCAGGCGCGGCAGATACTGTTCGGCGGCATGCACCGGCACGCCCGCCATGGGCACCGGCTCGCCCGCCTGCTGGCCGCGCGTCGTCAGCGCTATATCGAGCGCCGCCGCCGCGGCCACGGCATCTTCGAAGAAGAGCTCGTAGAAGTCCCCCATCCGGAAGAACAGGAGGCAATCAGGATAGGCGTCCTTGGCCGCATGCCACTGGGCCAGCATCGGCGATGCGGCAGCGGGTTTCGAACGGTCTTCGGAGGCGGTGGCGGAACCTGACATGGCGATGGCGCATCATATACGCCGCGCCGGGTCCGGCCAAAACCCCGGATGGGGATAGCCTGGGCGACGAACGCACACCGCTTGACCCGCCGCGGGAACAGGGTTCACGCTCGCTATCGAAGTCTTCTCCGACACAGAACATGCGAGACACATGGCCGAGAAGTCCGCAGACAGCGCGCGGGGCGATTCGAAGAAAATGTCCCAGCTCGACATCGATTCCCTGCACATGCACCGCACGGGCAAGCCCGGCAAGATCGAGGTCAACGCGACCAAGCCGCTGACCACCCAGCGCGACCTGTCGCTCGCCTATTCGCCGGGGGTCGCGGCGCCCTGCGTGGAAATTCATGCGAATCCCGACGACGCCTACGACTACACATCACGCGGGAACCTCGTCGCGGTGATCTCGAACGGCACCGCGGTGCTGGGGCTCGGCAATATCGGCGCGCTGGCCTCGAAACCGGTGATGGAGGGCAAGTCCGTCCTGTTCAAACGCTTCGCGGACATCGACGCCATCGACCTCGAGGTCGAGAGCGAGGATGTCGACGAGGTCATCAACTGCGTGCGCCTCCTGCGGCCGACCTTCGGCGGCATCAATCTCGAGGACATCAAGGCGCCCGAATGCTTCATCATCGAGCAGCGCCTGCGCGAGATCATGGACATCCCGATCTTCCATGACGACCAGCACGGCACCGCCATCGTCTCGCTCGCCGGGCTGATCAACGCCCTCGACCTGACCGGTCGCGACATCAAGGACATCAAGCTTGTGGTCAACGGCGCGGGCGCCGCCGCCATCGCCTGTATCGAGCTCATCAAGGCGATGGGCCTGCCCCACGACCAGGCCATCCTGTGCGACAGCCGCGGGGTCATCTACCAGGGCCGCACGGACGGCATGAACCAGTGGAAGTCCGCGCACGCCGTCAAGACCGACGCGCGAACGCTGGAAGAGGCGATGGTTGGCGCGGACGTCTTCTTCGGCGTGTCGGTCGCGGGCTCGGTCACCAAAAAGATGGTCAAGTCGATGGCCGACAAGCCGATCATCTTCGCCATGGCCAACCCGGATCCCGAGATCACGCCGGAAGACGTCAAATCGGTGCGCGACGATGCCATCGTCGCGACCGGCCGGTCCGACTATGCGAACCAGGTGAACAACGTCCTGGGCTTCCCCTATGTCTTCCGCGGCGCACTCGACGTGCGCGCGCGCACCATCAACGACGAGATGAAGATCGCCTGCGCCGAGGCGCTGGCCGAGCTCGCGCGCGAGGACGTCCCCGACGAGGTCGATGCGGCCTATCCCGGCGAGCGTCTCGTCTACGGTCCCGACTACATCATCCCCGTGCCGTTCGATCCGCGCCTGATCGAATATGTCCCGCCGCGCATCGCCCAGGCCGCGATGGACACCGGCGTCGCGCGGAAGCCCATCGCGGACATGGACGCATACCGCCAGACACTTGCGCAGCGTCTCGACCCGAGTTCATCGGTGATCCAGGCGACCTTCGAGGCGGTGCGCTCCAACCCCCAGCGGGTGGTCTTCGCCGAGGGCGAATCCGAACGCGTGATCCGCGCCGCCGTCGCCTACCGCAATGCCGGGCTGGGCGAACCCATCCTGATCGGGCGCGAGGAGGTGGTGCGCCGGCGAATCGGGGAGCTCGGTCTCGGTGCGATGGACGACCTGACGATCCACAATGCGGCGCTGTCGGAAGACCGAGAGAAGTACATCGACTTCCTGTATGCCCGCCACCAGCGCCAGGGCCGGATGTACCGGGACTGCGCGCGCGACGTGAACCAGAACCGCAACGTGTTCGCCGCCTGCATGGTGGCCCACGGCGCCGCCGATGCGATGGTGACGGGGCTGACGCGCCGCTACTTCACCTGCTTCGACGATGTCAGCCGCGTGATCGACCCCGTGCCCGGCGAGCAGCTCTTCGGGCTTGCGATGCACGTGTTGCGCAACCGCACCCTGTTCATCGCCGACGCCTCGATCCACGCGCGCCCCGAACCCGACGTGATGGTCGCCATCGCACGGCAGGCGGCTGCCAAGGCGCGCCAGATGGGAACCGAGCCGCGCGTCGCGTTTCTCAGCTATTCGAACTTCGGCAACCCGTCGGTCGACCTGACCGAGCGCTCGCGCGAGGCGGTTCGCCTGCTCGACGAGATGGGCGACGCCGACTTCGAGTACGAGGGCGAGATGACGCCCGACATCGCGCTCGATCCCGATATGCGCGAACGCTACTACCCGTTCGCGCGCCTGAGCGGCCCGGCCAACGTCCTCATCATGCCGGGCCTGCATTCGGCGCACATCGTCTCGCGCCTGCTCGAGACCCTGGATGTGGGGACCGTCATGGGACCGATCCTGATGGGACTCGAGAAACCGGTCGAGATCGTGCACATGACCGCGACCGTCAACGAGCTGGTGAACGCGTCCGCGTTCGGCGCCCACGAGGCGATCCGCCGCAACGCGAAGCCCAGGCGGAAGACCAGGGCAACGAAGGCGAAAGCCTGACCCCAGCGCTGCAGCCGGTATCCCGTCCGGTCCGGCGCCGTGTTAGGTTCCGGTCCATGACGCCCAAACCGAACCATCTCCTGACAGCCGCGCTCGCGCTAACACTGCCGGGCACAATCGCCCTGATCGGCCTGATGGCGACCGGACGCCTTGCGCCGGGACCGGGGATCATCACGATCGCGATCATCGCGGCCGGAAATGCCGCACTTCTGTTCCGCCCGCTGACGCGCCTGCGCCGGCTCGCCGACCGCCTGGAAACGCTGATCGATGTGCCGCCGGACCAGCCGGCCGTGGCAGGCCTCCCCGACGAGGCGGGTGCCATCGGAGACACGGCGACGGCGCTGTTCCGCCTCGAGCGCAGCTGGGGCCGCGATCGCAAGCAGCTTCGCGACGGGCTGCAGGCCGCCCAGGTCCTTTTCGACGCC
>Ga0181573_10003560_pt1 | contig 13675 bp, 8 predicted proteins | sample 101ome_25_FD_148643 | JGI IMG/M metagenome (GOLD analysis project Ga0181573, IMG submission 148643) | Coastal salt marsh microbial communities from the Groves Creek Marsh, Skidaway Island, Georgia - 101409BT metaG (spades assembly) | ecosystem: Environmental > Aquatic > Marine > Intertidal zone...
CGAACCCCGCGCTCGTCCTCGGCGTCCGAATCGTCCCCCTCCGCGTTTGAAGCCCCGTACTCGGCTCCCACCTCGAGCTCGGCATCCCCCTCGGCACCCTCGGCACCCCCCTCGGCGACCTCGTCGCCCCCCTCGAGCTCGTCGCCGCCCCAGTCCCGCCCCGGCGCGTGCAGCGCCACCGCCGCCAGCCGCCGAGCCGCCTTGGCCGGATCGTCGAACGCGTTCGCGCCCGTCAGCAACCACAGCGCCCTCGTCGCGTCGCGAACCGCGAAGCCGTCGTCGTCCGCGAGCCGCCCGCTCCCTTCGTTCCCCCCGCCGTACCCGTCGAGAAGCGCGAGCAGGTCAGCCTCGAGCCCGCCCCCGACGCCGCGAGGTTTTAAAACGCCTTTTCCGATCCGCCTTCTCGATCCGTCACTCCCAGATGCGTGCGTCATGTGGACGGAGCGGAGCACCGCGCTCGCGTCGCGCTCGCACACGTGCCGCAGAGTCGCGGCGGCGACCCTTCGCAGCGAAGCGTCGCCGGACGCGAGGTACGGCCGGAGCCTTCGGACGAGCACGTCGGGTGGCGCCGTCTGCGGCGCGAACACGGCTGTGAACAAAACACGATGTCAAACTAATTGCCCATACGAAAATAAAAAATAAACTCACCGAGCTGCTGCAAAAACAGCGCAGCCTCCAGCTGGCACCCGCTGTCGTCTGTCTGGGGACCCGCGTGATGCGCGAAACCGTCGGTGACCCCTCCGCTGGAAACGCCTCCGCCCAGGGAGCCGTTTTCGCCCCCGTCCCTGACGGCGGCCACGAGCGCCGCGAACGATTTAAACGCGGCACCCCCCGGGTCGAGGTCCGGGCCGATGGCCGCCACAGCCGCGTTGACCAGCCGGCCGCACGCCGCGCGCGTCTCGCCCGCCCCCGCCGCGTACATCGCCTCCGGCGAGTTCATCATCGCGAACGCCAGGCGACGCACCGTGGACGCGTGCCTGGCGAACGGTGGCCCGACGTGATGCGCCACGACGCCTGTGAACAAAACACGATGTCAGACAAATTGCCCATACGAAAATAAAAAATAAACTCACCGAGGGCGTGGAGGGGCCACAGGTGCGTCGCGTCCGATCCCACGTCGATCTGCGCGCTCGCCTCGAGCAGCGATCGGACCAAGGGTTTGGTCGCGGACGTCGACGCCAGGGCGCCCGCGCGTCGAAACGTCGCCGCGGCCGTGGACGCGGCGACGGCCCTCGGGCACGGGCCCGAGAGATGGACATCGTCGGCGCCCGAAGGGTTCGCGGAAGGGTTTTTTTCGTCGCCGGGGTCCGCGCGCCGCGGCGGCGTGGACGGCAGCGACGCCGCGAGCGAGGTTAGGAGCGACGCCGCGGACGCGTCGCCCCCGAGCTCGGCGGCGCGCGCGCGCAGCTCCGCGGCGACGCGCCAGTGCGCGGGGCCGGACCATCGCGAACTGCCGATCGCGCCGGCGACGCGTATGAGCGACGCGGCGACGGCGTCGTTATCATCGGCGAAGGATTTGAATCGATTCGAATCCGCGAGCGTTAACCCCGCGACGCACGCGTTCACCAGGGACGCGGGGGAGACGCCCGATCCATCCCCGAATTCGAATTCAAATCGTCGGACCGCCGAATTCGGATTCGAATCGTCGCGGTGCCCCGAATGCCCCGAATTCGAATCGTCCCCGCCTCCGCCTTCGCCTCCGCCCTTGACGACGATCCCGGCCTCCGCCTCGATGAAACGCAGAGGGGCTGCGTCGACGGCGCATAAAAACGCGAGAGCGCGGACGCGAGTCGCCTGAAGCGTCGCCGCGAGGCCCGCCGGTCGCGGGAACCGTCGACTAAACCCGGGGAAACCACCGCCGGAACCTTTCGCGGCGTACCCAAACCCAAACCCAAACCCCGAACCCTCCAATTCGGGCGGGGCGTCCCAGCCGCCGTCGAAGGCGCGCAGCTCGTCGAGCGCGGCGTCGCCGCTTTGAAAGCCGCTCGACCGCGGCGCCGCCGCGACGTCCGCGTCATCGCCGCGCCGTCCCAGCGCCAGACGCAGCGCGACGACGCACGCGCTTCCCAGGTTCGATCCCGGCAGAGGCCGAACCGGGGTCCCGCAGAGCGCCACCAGCGCTTTCGAGTACCCGACGAATCCCCCGCGTTTTCCCGCGCGTGTAATCGCGTGCGACGGCCGGTTTTCGCCGTGTACGACGTCAAACGCGCGGAGCGTCGCGAGACGAAACGACGCCAGCTGCGCGGCGACGCGCGAATCCGCCGGCCACTCGCCCGCGTCCACGTACCCGCCCTCGGGTAGCTGCTTATCCTCGGCGCCCTCGCCTCGCGGGTCCGTCTCGAAGAAATACACGGTGTTGACGAGGGAACACCGCGCCGCGTCGTCGAGTAACTCCTCGACGACGGACCATGAGGCGCCCTCGTCGCTTTTTTCGTCGTTCGATTCGTCGTCGTCGGTTCTCGCCACGAACGCGTACGCGGCCAGGAGGTCCACGGCGGCGGCGCGCCATCTCAACTCGCGCGCGGGCGGCCACCGCGGACCTCCCGGCCGCCTCTTCTTCTTCGCCGAAACGCTCGACATGAAACCAAACGCCGACGACTTTTTCGCGTTCGATCCGCTCTCGTCGTTTTCCGGAAGCGTCTCCAGAAGCGTCCGGAGCGCCTTCGCGTCCAACGCCTTTTTCAACGAAGCGAGAATCTCGTCGCGACGCGACTGCGCCTCGTGACGCCCGGAGGGCCCGCGCAGGCAACCCGCGGCGGCGAGGTACCCCCGGGCCCTCAACTCGCACTCGGCGTCGAGGGACTCGCACTCGACCACGCCGCCGACCAACGCAAACGCAGACGCGGCGGCGTCCCTGAGCAAGCCGCCGGGAAGGCCCAACGGAAGGACGTCCCCCGCGGCGACGAGCGCCGCCGTCGCCGCCGCGCCGCCCGCGACGGCGGCGACGGCGGTGGCGTCCATGGTCCCCGCCGCGCCCGCGTTGGCGGATATTTTTTCGACGGATCGGCGCAACAAGCCGGCGGATGCGCGAGGCGCCGAATGTGCCAGCTGCGCCGCACAAACGGCGACTTCGTCGGGACATCCGCCGGAATCCATCGCGCGAAAGACGACGGCGCAGAGCGCGTCCGCGGTGTCGTCGTCGACGCGAGTCACCGCGGCGAGGGCGTGCGCGATGGCCCTCATCGCCGTATCCCCGGGAACGTTTACCTTAGATACCGGGGATGCGTCGGTTACCTCGTCGTTTCCGAAGAATATCGTCGACGCGAGCGATCGCAGGAGCGAACCGCGCCCGGGCTCGTCGAGGCGCGCGATGACGCCGCGACGGAGCACGTGCAACGCGCACGCCTCCGCGTGGGGCGCGTCCTCCCTCGCCATGCCCCCGCCTTGGAGCATACATTCGGCGATGGCGGCGTACACCCGCGACGTCATCCCGACGAGCAACCGCGCCGGAACGGATTTACCCCTCTCCAACGACTTTTCCGACACGCACGCGGTGAAACGGACCATCGCCGACGCCAAGCCGTGGCGCGCGCGTCGCCCGTCCGGACCGGGCGACCGGCACGCGTCGCGAAACGACCTCACGAAGCACGTCTCGATCGTCTCGGTCCATCGCCGGTCGACGCCGGGCCCGTCGAGGTCCAGCGGAGCCGCCGCCGCCGCCGTCGCCGCCGCCGCGCGCGCCGCCGCCGACGCGGCGCTCGACTCCGCGTCCCCGCCCGCCTTGCCCCGCATCAAGCCGCCGAACAAGCCGCCGCCCGAGGAGGACGATCGCCTATGGTGCGTCGGCTTCTTTTTGTTTACGCCAATTTTCGTGGGGGTATCGTCGAGAGCGCCACCAGACGTGTCGTCGGCACCCTCGGCACCCTCGGCACCCCCGTCGGGTGCGACGCGCGACGCGTGCGTGTGCTCCGAGGGGTACAGCCTCGCGGCGGCCAGCGCGCCCAGCGCGCTCGCCGCGCATCCGCGGGTTTCCTCGTCGCCCTCCTCCAGCGCCCCGCGAAGCGCGTCGCGCATCTCCTCAGCCGCCGACTTCGGCTTGGCGGACCCCGCCCGCCCGGACCGACCGACCTCGTCGCCCCAGAGCCCCGACCCGCCGGGCGTGGACGCGAGCGCACCCGCGGCGACGCACGCCGCCGCCTGCACCGTTCGCCCCGCGCCGGGGATCATTCGCTCGCGGTCCCCCGTGAGGTCCGCCAACGAAAACGCCTCCCTCGCGCAGCTGTGACCGCTCTTCTCCGCCGTCTCCTCGAGCTCCCTCGCGATCAAATCCACGGAAGAACCCGGCCTGGAGGAAACGGAGGAGGAGGAGGGACGAGAACGAAGGGGATGCGCGAGGCCGTGCGCGATGGCGTCGCTGACCACGCGCGCCGCCGCCGTCCGAACCTCCGCGCGAAGCGGTCTGTCGCGACTCGCACCGCCGACGACCGCCGCGAGGGCGCGGCACGCGCACCTTCGCAGAGCCCTCGCGCCGTCGGGCGTGAGCGCCCACGCGTTCGGGAAGGCGCGCCCACTCGTATTTGACGATCCGTCGGTGGATTTGAGGAGCTTGGCGACGGCGGCGACGAATGACCCGGCGCCGCCGCTCAGCGCGGGCCCGTGTCCGCCGCGGGCCAACCTGGCGACGCACTCCAACGCTCCGATCCTCGCCGCGCCCTGGCGAGTGAGCCCGCAGCCGACGTTGGGTTTGGACGCGGACCCGCGCTCGGGGACGGCGGTGACGTGCGTCATGATCTCGTTGACGCACGAGTAAAGCGCCACGGCGTTGCCTGGGAACGGATCGGGGTTCGAGGAAGGAGCGGCGGGTCAGGGAGAGATGTCAGCCTCGGTTCGGGCTGCGAAGGGGACTGCGGGAGGACTGGTGTCGCTTTCGGGCGCGGTGCGGCGCGGGTGACGCGCGGGTGACGCACCGACGGAGAAGAGGACCGAGAGGACATCGGATGCGCTGCGTCGCACCGCGGGTCCGGCCCAACCCCCGCACGTTATCCGGAGGAGCGCGTCCTCGAACCCCCGCTGCCTCGCGCGCACATCCTCGGGATCGGTGCGCCGAAGGCACAGCTGCGCCTCGGCGAGGGTGTCGAACACCGCCGCCTGGTCTATCGCCGACGGATCGCAGCCGTGCGGCACGAGGTGGGCGAGGCGATCGGCGAGTGCCTGGAACGTCGCCATCGCGCGCAGGCGAAGCCGGGCCGCAGCCTCCGGCTCCGCGACGTGTGTGCGGGCCCTCGGACCGCCCCTCCCCCTCGGCAGCTCGGTTGTTGGCAGAGTTTCACGTGATGTCTGCCCGCAGTCAGCAGGTCAGAGGTCACAGCTGTGCATCCCTAACGCCACTCGTCGGGGAGAACCGCGGGGTGTGCGCGGGGCGCCATGGCGGAGTTCAGCGTCGCGTGCTCAGCACCCGTGGCCGGCGCACAGACCAAGGGCGTCGCCACCTTGGCGGGCGATGTCCTCGCATGGCGCCCGAGCGACGGCAACCTCACCGGCGAGCGCACCGCTCCCCTGCACCTCATCACCGGGCATCAGCGCAACAAGGCGGGGTCGAAGGTGCCGTCGCTCAGGCTCGTCGTCGGCGAGCCAACGCCCGGGCAGAAACCCAACGCGCTGGTGCTGTCGTTCCCGGGCGCCGAGACCGACAGGGACGCCCTCAGCGACGCCATCAAGGCGGCGCTCACCGAGATCATGAGGTCGCGCAGGATGATGCGGGCGGACGCGGACGGCGGGGGTAACCCCGACGGGGGCCCGGAAGCCGACCGCGTCACCACCGCCGCGGAGCGCGCGGCTCGCGAGGCGCTCCTCGCCGCCAACCGCGACCTCGCGGACATGCACGGCAAGCTCGTCATGGGGTCCAAGCACCGCCGCGACGGCGCCGAGCTCAGCGCCACAATCACCGACGACGAGTTCTGGGCGTCGCGGCGGCATCTCCTCGCCGGCGCCGTCGCCAAGGTGGGCGCCAACCAGCGCACGGGCATCGACAACTCCGAGATCGCGGGGATACAGGGCCAGCGCGCGGGCGACGGCGACAAGGTCACCGCGACGCTGACGCACGAGAAGATGCACCGCATCTTCGCCGAGAGGCCCGCGGTGCGACAAGCCTTCGTCGACAACGTCCTCGCCGGGAAGATGACGGAACGAGACTTCTGGACCCGGTTCCTCAAGTCCGAGTACTTCAAGATGGTGCGCGCGGGGGCGCCGCCGCAGGGCGAGGAGGAGGCTGCCGACCTCCAGCTGTTCAGCAGGCGACCGGCGCCCGAGGTGGAGCGCAGAGCCAGGGTCTTGGCGCTGAGCAGATCCGTTAATCTCGTCGCCGACGCGGGAGACTACGCCGGGCAGGTTGGCACAGCCGTGGCGTCGCAGGGCGCCGGGCGGGTCATGGGAACGGAGGACGAACACGGCGGGGGACCACGCGGCGGACACGGTATCGCGCGCGACGGCGCGAAGGAGCCGCCGCCGCCGGCGACGCGCGCGGCGATGGTCGCCGCCGCGGGGGGCGCGGGTCACGCCAAGGCGGCGGCGGCTAAATTCGCCGCCAGGGAGGTGCTGCAATCGCTGAACCATCACGCGGAGGTGGTGCTGCGGGGCCGGCCGTCGATGGCGGTCACCGACGCGCGGTCCGCGGCGATGGCGGCGGAGGAGCAGGAGCGGATGAACGTGGGAGCAAACGGGAACGCAAACGGGAACGCAAACGGGAACGCAAACGGGAACGCAAACGGGGGCGACGACGACGACGACGCGCTCGTTCAGCTCGAGGACCTCGTGGAGCGCGAGGCGCCGCGCCGAATGCGTCTGACTCTGGAGGATAGGGACGCGTACTTCGCCGCCGCCACCGGGGGGACGCGGGACGGCGCGGACGACGGCGACGGCGAGGGGAACGACGCGGGGGTTGGAACCGTTCGGACGATATCGCCGGAGACGGTGCGGAAAAGGGCTCGGCACCTGGTGAAGGGGATCCGGCTGGTGTGCGAGCAGCTCGGCATCGAGCCCACCGTCGACGGCGTTCCGGTGGCGTTTCCGGAGGGCACGGAGATCACGGACGAGGACAGGGCGAGGGCGAGGGCGTCCACGGTGAGTGAGCTCGAGGGCGTCGGCAAGGGGGGGGTCTCGAGAGGGGTCACGAAGGGGGTCGTCAAGGGGGAGCCCGACGAGGCGTCGGCCGCGGTCGTCGAGGGCGAAGACGGCGACGCGAAGACGGGCATCGGAAAACGGAAGAGGCGCCGCGGGATGCCGCCGCCCGTCGCCAACGAGGACGCACTCGCCGTGCTGAAGGAGATGGCCGTGGCGAACAGGCGCGAGCTCGTGAATGCGGGGCTGGGCGGCGGCGGCGGCGGGGGCGCCACCGGCTGGGGCGCCGCCGGCGATCTCGAATCCGACGCGTGCAAGCTCGACGACGCGACGGAGGGTTCCCTGCGGGACGACGCGGGGATGGCGAACGAGCTCCTGCGGCACTTTTGGTCCGCCCAGCCCTTGGTCACCCCGGCGCGGTGGGACAAGGCTGACCGCGTGGCAAAGACGCTGGAACAGGTGTACGAACGCCTCGAGGCGACGAAGCGTTCGCAGACGGGCGCGAGGCGAAGCGCGGCGGCCATCAGGTTGAAGCCGCTGGTGCAGGCGATGGACGCGGCGTTTCAGTTCTTCGACGACGAGAAGGTGAAGAGGGCGTCCGCGTACGAGGCGTTCGAGAAGGAAAAGGCGGCGAGGGAGTGAACCGGTCGGGTCCCAGTCGCGGTCGCGATGGAGGCGGTACCCACCGCGGTCGCTCGTTTGTTGGCCCGGTTGGGTACTGTACCGCGTACTGTACCTCGCTGCGGATGTATCACGACTCTCATTAATTCGCGGCGAGGCACTCCTTGCACTTAGAGCGTATACGACCATGCTCGCAGATTGAGCCCCCACCGCACTCCTTGCACAGAGAGCGTACACGACCGTGCTCGCAGATTGAGCCCCCACCGCACTCCTTGCATTGAGAGCGCTGACGACCGTGCTCGCAGATTGAGCCCCCGCCGCACTCCTTGCACTTAGAGCGTACACGACCGTGCTCGCAGATTGACGCACCACCGCACTTCTTGCACTGAGAGCGCCGACGACCGTGCTCGCAGATTCCAGACCCACCGCACTCCTTGCACTGAGGGCGTATACGACCGTGCTCGCAGATTGAGCCCCCACCGCACTCCTTGCACTGAGAGCGCCGACGACCGTGCTCGCAGATTCCAGACCCGCCGCACTCCTTGCACCTAGAGCGCTCACGACCGTGCTCGCAGATTGACGCACCACCGCACTTCTTGCACCTAGAGCGCTGACGACCGTGCTCGCAGATTTGAGACCCACCGCACTCCTTGCACCGAGAGCGCACACGACCGTGCGGACAAGCGCTGCACACCTTGCAGTTCGACCGATACTTCACCCCGTGCTCGCATGGCCCCTTCGTGTAAGGGGCCCTCTTCCGCTTCGTCCCCTTGCTCGACGCGTCCTCCGTCACCCCCACCTCGACGTCCACATCCGGGAGCACCCTACCCACGTTCGGCCGCCAAATCGCTGGCATCCACCCCCGCGCCCCGTCCAAGTGCCCCGCCGGTCGACGCCCGTTTGAAACTAAAAGTTTTACGAAGGTAATGTGACCTTCGGGTACTCGGGAACGAGCTTCGCATTGTCACTGTTCGATACGTCACAGCGCGGTGTATCTTCCGACATCTTCGGTAGTCTATTTAACACCGTCGAGAGTCGTGCGTCATGTTTCGCGCGGTGGCTCGTCGCGCGGTCGCATCCGTCGGGGCGCTCTCGTCCGCCGTCGGTGGCGTCGGCACCGGGGGATCGACGCGAGCGATTCGTCACCGAACGTTCTCGTCGGGCGCGGGCGGCGGATCGATGGACGGCAAGATCCCGTTGATGTCCGTCGCGCTCGGCGCCGCGGCGACTGCGACCGCCTACGAGGCGGCGCGATCGCTCGAGACGCCGAACCCGACTCCCGCGGCGAGGCCAAACCCCGAACCCACCCCGGGCAAATCCACGGCTAGCAAACCGTCCAAGGCGGCCGCGGCGGTGGAGAAGAAGGAGCCGGAGAAGAAGGAGCCGGAGAAGAAGGAAACTGAGAAGAAGGAGCCGGAGAAGAAGGAGCCGGAGAAGAAGGAGCCGGAGAAGAAGGAAGAGCCCAAGGCCCCGGTGGCAAAATCCGACGCGGATCTCTTCTACGCCCAGCTACTCACGCAGAGGAGGATCTTTCTGAATGGGCGGGTGGACGACAAGAGCGCGCACACGCTGGTTGGAAAGATGCTATTCCTGGACGCGGCGGATCCGACGAAGCCGATCGTGATGTACATAAACAGTGGAGGCGGGGTGGTGACCAGCGGGTTGGCCATATACGACGTCATGCAGCACGTCAGGTGAGTGATGACACGCACACCCCAACCGCCCCCAACCCCGCCTCATTTTGCCAAATTGTTAACAACCGTGATGACACGCACACCCCAAACCCGCCTCAATTTGCCAAATTGTTAACAACCACTAACCCCGGCCAAACGACGCTTTCAGGCCGCCGGTTTACACTGTGTGCCTCGGCCACGCCGAATCCATGGCCGCCGTGCTGCTGTGCGCGGGCGAGAAAGGGCACAGGTACGCGCTGCCAAACTCGCGAATAATGATTCACCAGCCGCACCACGTCGTCAGCGGGCAAACGACGGATATCATCATCAAGGCGAAGAAGGCGGAGCACACGCGCGAGACCCTCTCCGCGATCATACAGGCGCACAGCGGCAAAGGAGAGGGCGAGGTGAACGCGGCGCTGGAGAGGGACACGTACATGACGGCGAGCGAGGCGAAAAAGTTCGGCATCGTGGACCACACGGTGACGCGAATAACGGAAATCGAAGGGTTGGACCTCGACAAGGGAAACGGTAAGAAGTGATCGATGGGGGAAAGGGACAAGAGGAGGGGCCCGGTCGATGTAGCTCACTAGCTAGCTAAGCTAAAAGTTAGAGTCTCTAAACTTACGCGTGTTGTTAAATTAAATGTCCGGAGGAGGAAATCTCGTACCTTCCATCTTCGCAATCTTCCCGGGCCGTTCCCAATCGGCCGTCCGTTCCCCTCCGTGGGATCTCTCTCGCTTGGAAGAAGAAAGCCCGTGGTCCTCGTCGCACCCCGTCAGTGCGTCTTCGACGTTAAAGAAATGCATCAGGTATCTTCCCGGTCCGTTGTTATACACCGCATCGCGGAACCCTTCCAACACGCGTCTCACGTCGTGAGACCCCGCGCAAAGATTCCGATTGCAATCAGCCGGGTCCGCGATCCCGAGCCTCGGCGGGTCTCTCACCGTGAACCCCCCGTCGGGCGCCGAGGTCCGCGGCCGGCCGCTGCGCGCGAATTCGTCCTCCGTCATCCACGCCGAGGGCTTCGGCGCGCGCCATCGCTCCAGCGTGAGCACCTCTTTCTCCACGTCGATCTTCCCCATCTCCCTCAGGAAGCCCACGAAGGCGTCGCCGAGGTCGACTGTCGCAACCTCGGCGTCCAGCTCCCCATCCTCCTTCTCCTCTTTCTCGCCCCGCTTCTCCTCTTTCTCGCCCCGCTTCTCCTCTTTCTCGCCCCGCTTCCCCTCTTCGCCGTCTTTCATCTGCCGTTTCACGTGGTTGAGGTAGCAGACCAGCGCGCACGTGACGGCGTGCGAGCCGAGACCGCCGCGGGAGACGTCGCCGAGGCCCTTTTGCTTCAGCAGAGCCTTGACGCACTTGGTCAGCGGCCTCAGCTCGGGGTGGACGCTTTCGATCATGCGCTCGGTCCACTTGGCGGCGGCGATGCCGTTCTTCTGCCCGAACACGATGTCGATGCCCGTCATGTCTCCGTTAATCTCGCACGACGTTCGCACCAGTGGGACCCGACACCTGGTGATTGCGACGGTGTTGCCAAACTTTGGATCCCTGCGTATCGCCGCCGCGACCTTGCGCGCCGCGTGGATCATGTCGGGCTTGATCACCTCGTTGACGACGTCCTGCGGCGCGTTTCGGTCGCCGCCTCGGTCCAGCCAACGCTTCCAGATGATGTCGTGGTTGACTGCAATGTCCACGTCGCTCGTCGGCAGATCGGTGCCCACCTTGGAGGACCCGAAGACTCGCACCTTCGCATCGCCGTGCAACTCGCGTCTGATGAGGCTCGTGATGTACCTCCTCGTATCCCTGCGATCCGGCACATCGTCCTTCTTGGGCAGCGTCGAATGGTCGAACGCATCGATGTCGCGCGCGAGGTTCGTCATGCGAATCTTCCTCATCATCTCATCCATCGTGCGCCGAGGAGTGAGCGCCTCGTCGGGAGGTCCGATAATGCGAACTCGTCTAAGAGTGGACGCTCAAATCCTCAGACAACAGCCAGCTACCTTCCTACAAAAGCGACGCTAATCGAAAAGCGACTCCTCGACCGGGTACTCGACGCACGAGTGAAAGTGCGCCTCCACCAGCCCGCGTCCGATCGCCGCCTTCACGTCCCCCGCGAACGGCGCCAACCCTTCCCCTATCCCGCCGCACCTTAACTCCGTCAGCGTCGTCAGCTTCCCAATCGCGACAAACTCGTCGACGCCCATCGCGGAACAGTCGCACACGACCAGCCTCCTCAACGTCGCCACCCCGACGAGCCGGTGAATCAGGCCGTCCTCCGCGGTTTCCACCACCAAGGACTCGAGGCAGTCGGTCCACCGCGCCAGGCGCCTCGGCCAGATGATCTGCCTCGCGCGATACAACTCCAGGTGCGTCACCCCCCTCAGCGGCGCCTCCCTCAGGTCCCAAACCGTCTCCGACCGGTACCCGCCCACGTTACCGCCCACGCCCAGCCTCTTGTTCTCGCCCTCGGGCGAGGCGAACTCGCACCCGAGGCACAGGTGGGCGATGGCGGACTTTTTCGCGAAGGAGAGCTGGTGCAGATGCCTGGCGCTGACCCGCATGTCCCGGTCCGCCGAGTACCCCCAGTTTTCCGGCGCTCCCCCCGGTTGTATCCGGAGCGTTCGTAACTTATCCGGCGGACGTGACCAGTCCACGTCGGGATACGCGAATCGCACCCGCGGACACGACTTGACCTCGAGCCACGCGAGGTTGCGGAGCGCGACGCGCCAGTCGGCGATGCACGCGTCGGTGACGGGGAGAAACTCCAGCCTCAGCCGCGTCAGCGTTTGGCATTCGACGAGGACGCTTCGCACGGCGGCGTCCGTGACGCGCGGAAGGTGGCTCAGGTCCAGGCGCGTGAGCGCGGGCGGCGTCGTCGCGGTCACGGGCGGAGGGATCTCGACGGGGATGACGAACGCGCCGCCGCCGCGGTTGGCCCTGGACGACGACACCAGCGGCGCCTTTTCGCCCTCCCCGTTCCCGTTCCCCTCGCCTCCGCCGCCCCAGAGGGGCCGAAGGTCATCGTCGGTGACCCGCTCGAAAAACCCCAGCGCCATCTTTCGCAGCGCGCGCGTCCCGCACAGCTCCGCCAACGTCTCGCGCAGGTGTCCGTGCGACTCGTCGTCCTCGCCCGTCTCCCCGCACTCCAACGCCACCGTCTCCAGCGTATCCGCCGCGCCGAACAACTTCGTCCAACCGTCCACGCGTAACTGAAGTATCCCGTCCACCGTCTCGACCATGGCGGCGGGTATCGGCGTCGACCGCGTCGGCGGCGGCCGCGGCACCCCGACGCACGCCGGGTGGCCAGCCTGCCAGCACCGCCACGCCGCCGTCAGGGGCTGGCGCGGCACAGACGCAAAGTCGCGCAGGCGGAGTTTGGTCGCGCCGGCGGCGAGGCACGCGGCTAGGATGCGGACGTCGAGCGCGCATCGGTCCATCGTCTCGTCGACGAGCGCGGGGTCCATCGCGGGCGGCAGCCGCGTCGTCTCGCGGAGCACCGCCGCGCACGCATCGACGCACAGCGCCCGCAGGGTCCGGGGATTCGGGTCGTCCCACGGGTGCGTCCAGAAGTTTTGGTCGTCTTGGCAGCCGTTATTAAGGTTTCTCGGCAGCACGCACGCGGGACCTCGGCGCACGGTCCGGCTGTGCCTCCGGCGTCGTTCGCGCTCCATCGCGCGCGCCTCGCGCCGCGCGGCGCTCTCGGCGGCGGCGCGCCGACGCTCGGCGCGCTCGGCGCGGTGTAACGGGCGCTCGTCGTCCATCGAGGACGCGCCCGATGCGTCGTATGAATCGTCCGAGCCGGACCAACCCGCGGATGTTTTCTCGTCGACGTGCGCGGTGGTGACCCCCGAGGTGACGCATCGGTGCCGCGGCGTGGTGTCGTCCTGGCCCAGCGGCGCGCACGGCTCGCCCGTGAGCGACGACACGTACGCGTGCAGGGGCGGCGCGCGACGCGTCACGCCCGCGGGGCGGCCCACCGCGCCGACGCCGCCCGTCGCGAACCGACCGCGGGGCGCCAGGTACAACAACGTCTCGGGCTCGTCATCATCGTCCGAGCCGTCGTCGCGCGAGCCGTGGGAGTCGGACGCCTCGAACGAGGACTCGAGCGCGGACCACGATCGCGGCGACGCGATGTCCGAGACCCTCGGGGAGGGATCGGGGGGCGCGCCGAGCTCCCGGGCCGCGCGCCACGCGGACATGTAGTGCTAATACCGCCAGGCCAAGTCTTCCCCTTCTCCCGTATCAAATCAATCCCCGGGACGACCGTTGAGAAAAGTCAACGATTTCTAGCCGGAGGACGCGCCCCGAGCCGCAGACCGATACGC
>Ga0181573_10003563_pt1 | contig 13669 bp, 9 predicted proteins | sample 101ome_25_FD_148643 | JGI IMG/M metagenome (GOLD analysis project Ga0181573, IMG submission 148643) | Coastal salt marsh microbial communities from the Groves Creek Marsh, Skidaway Island, Georgia - 101409BT metaG (spades assembly) | ecosystem: Environmental > Aquatic > Marine > Intertidal zone...
ATCATCGGAAATCCACCAAGAAATCTCGGCGGTTGCATGCTTGGCGCGAATCATGCGCGCCAAGGGCAGCGCCTGGACCACGTCGCCGAGGGAACTGGGCTTGAGAATGAGAACCTTCACACGCAGCAGTGGACGCCGGGTGAAACGGGAATGCCTGCCTCCACTCCAACGCGACCGTCAACCCAAGGAGGTCACTTGCCGTAATCGAGGCGCTCAGCGAGGCGCGTGGGCAATCCGGCATCCAGGATCTTCTGCTTGGTGGTCTCCTTGTCGTATTCCAGCCGGCGAAGTTCGATGGTGCCCTCGTCCATGTCGTAGATGACATAGCCGCAGCGCCAGTCGCCATCGCGGGGCTGGCCGATGCTGCCCACGTTGACGAAGTATTTCTTGCCGGGATCGACCTTGAATTTCGAGTAGGTCCCGCCGTGCACCTTGCTGTCCCGGATGAAGGCCACGGGCACGTGCGTATGACCGAAGAAGCAGACGCTGGTGTTCTGGTAGGTGAAGCTCGCGGCCGCGTCCAGCTTGTTGAACACATAGCCCCACTTGCGCGGCACATCGAGCGTCGCGTGCACCAACGTGAAATTCGAGACCAGCCGCAGATACTTGAGGCCGGCCAGCCACTTGCGGTCCTCCTCGGTCAGTTGCTGCCGGGTCCAGAGAACCGCCTCAGCCGCCGCCGGGTTGAAGCCGGACAGATCTATGTCCTGCCCGATGAACTCGTCATGGTTGCCCTTCACGACCGGCATACCGGATTCCTTGATGCAGTCGAGACATTCCTTAGGGTTGGCGCCATAGCCGACAACGTCTCCCAGACAGGCGTAGTGCGTGCAGCCGTTTTCTTCTGCGTCCTCAAGAACGGTCCGCAGCCCCTCCAGGTTTCCGTGGATATCGGCGAGTATTGCGTACTTCATTTCCAGTAACTGCTATCTGACTATTTCAAACCCGCGAAACTCCGACGTCGCCTCGCTCCAATCCGACTCTTCACTCCGAATCAGACGCCCGAGCCCTTCGTCCCGGATCGCCTGCTGAAAGGCTTCCAGTTCGTCCTGCTCGCCTTCCGCAATCAGTTCGACGCGACCGTCAGCCAGATTGCGAACCGTGCCCGTGACATCGAAGCCCATCGCCACCGACCGGCAGGTGTATCTGAATCCCACACCCTGCACGCGACCGGCATAATAAACTCTCAATCTGCGACGTCCCATCTCGAAACAGCGAAAGGTTGCGCCGTCTCCAATCCGTCGATGAAGCCACAAAACCGTCACCCAAGGCAACGATATTCTCCCGGGCGGATTGACTATCTCGAATCGCCGGCGAACCGGGGCTGCGGCTGGCTCCGCCTATCGTCGCCGTTTCCGGGCGCGTTTCTTGGCCGCCAGCAGACGATCCGTCGCGCTCTCCTCGGCGGACGCCTCCGGATCCGGTGGCTCCGGTTCGGCGGGGCTGGCCGGACTCGCGGCCTCCTGTCTCCCAATTTCGAACGACGCGAGCGGGGCTTCCGCCTGATCCTCGGCCGGGGCGTCGGCCGGCTGAAACAGATCGGCGCGGGCCTCGGACTGCCTGCCGGCGCCGGTCTTGCGGGAGCGGACCGTGTCCCGCTTCGCGAGCAGCGCCGAAAGCGATTCGTCCTCCTTGGCCTCGCCGGGACCGGGTTTCCAGAAGAACAACCACCGCCGCAGCGTGCGGGTCGCCCGGGACCATTCTTCACGATCGATCTGGATCCGCCTGACGCCGACATCCAGGGGAAACAGCAACACCGCCAGCTTCAGAAGAAACTCCCACAGGCCGCGTGGTTGAAAGGTCTTCTCGCGATCGTGGACGAACGGATTCTCCTGCAGTGTCCGCGGGTCCAGGACCTTGCCGCCCCCGGCCTCAGCAATGCGCTGCAGCCGGTTCAGATTGGGTTCGCTGTCATTGAACTCGGGCGAATAATCGACACTGGCGCCCAACGCCTGCGCCCCCACCGGTTTGCCGTCACTCATCTCCATGAGATTGAGCATGTAGGAGCCCACCTCCTTCGTCGGGAAGCGCGCCTCATACCGTCCGGGGCCCGTCTGCTCCAGATGAACGACCTCCTTTTCGCCGGTCGGACTGACGACGGAAGTCTGTAGGCTGAGGAAGTTGCGGTAATCGCCCTTCTCGTCCATGGCCTCCACCGAGATCACGCCCTCGCCGTTCTCGATGGCCACCTCCGTCGTGAAATCAGCGTTCTCCAACCGGCGCAGGCTCCAATTCGCAATCTGGGTCCAGAACTGCCGGTAGTTGCCCCAGCCCAGCCAGTTTTTTGCCCACTTCGCCCGGGCGTCCGAGGTGAAGGCGACCGAACGGCCGAGACCGTATTGCCAATGCGCGAGAATCGGGTCCCCCTTGTCGGAAACCAGCGCCGTTTCCGCGCGGGCCTTGTCGCTCGTCGCAACGTAGCCCTGCAGGACCGGATAACCTCCGATTCCGCGGGTCAGTTCCGTGGAAGCCGCCAATTGCGGCGTGAAGGGCTCCTCGAAGATCGCCGACTTCAGGATCACGGCGGTTTCCTTGATAAAGATCTGCGGCAACATGCCCGCGTTGTTCACGTCGTAGAAACGGCCGTTCCCCTTGTTCGCGATGTCGATCATGGTCTGCGGCCCCGCATGCCCGGAGATCAGCACCGTGCTGACGGTGATTCTCGCTTCGCGCATCTTGGCCATGAGTTCATCCGAGGGCGCGCCGGGGTCGCCATCGCTGAAGACGATCATGTGCTTGAGGTTGGCGTTGGACTTCTTCAATCCCTCGTAGCCCAGGGCCATCAGGCCATTGAAGCTCGGCAGGTCGCCCTGATTCATCCCCATGATCTTCGAGCCGATCGCCTTCTTGTCCCCGACCTCCTGCAATTCGAAGAGCCACTTTTCGGAGCCATCCCACAGCAACACCCCCAATTCATCCTGCGGTCCCAACGCCTGCAGGGCGCCAAAGGCAATGTCGCGCGCGACCTGGTTGCCATTGTTGAATTCCATGCCGTGCATCAGCAGCGCCAACGCGCCCTTGGGCAGAACCTTCTTGCTGTCCAATTCCATGCTGACCGGAAGGACGGATTCCAAAGGCGTCCCCCGATAGGCCCCCGCCGCGAAAGATTGATCGCCCCCGATGACGACCAGCCCCACGCCGAAGTCGCGGACGGCGCTTTCCAGCAGTTTCATCAACTCCTCGCCCAGTTCGCCCGCGGCGACATTGCTCAGGAAGATGGCGTCGTAACTCTGCATCTCGGCCAGCGTTCCGGGCATGACCTCCAGACCTCCGGCCGTGACGTCCAGCCGGGCCGAGCGCAACGCCTCCGTCAATGGCGCGTCCTGCGCCGGCTCGCTCGAAACCAGCAGCAACCGCGGATCGCCCTGCACGTTCACAAAGCTGGTCGCCTTGTTGTTCTGCGGCAGGCTGTCGCCGGCGGCGTCCACCTCGACCCGATACTCATAGAAGCCCGGATTCTCCAACGTCTGGGGGAAGGTGAACAGGTTCTTGCCCGGGGTCAGGTCCACGGTCTGCTCGCCGAGATACTGCTCGTTGCGGAACAGGCGCACGGTGGAGCTCTGCGCCCGATCCGACGTGACAAAGATCTTCGCGTCAAAGGTCTGTCCCTCCTTCAGCTTGCCCGGAACTCCGATGCGTTGCACCGTCACGTCATTGCCGCGCGTCGCGCCCAGCGGCAGGACATCGATCGTGACATCCATGGAACCGGCGTTGCGGGCCTCGGCGATCACATCGCCCAGGTTCTCATTGCCGTCCGACATCAGGACGAGGCGTTTCTGCCCGGTCTCCGGAAACGCCGCCGTTCCCAATCTCACGGCTCCCGCAAGATCGCTGCGCTCCGTGCCGATCACCGCATGCACCTTCTCCACGTCCACAATGGCGTTGGGTGAGAACTCGATCGCCGACTCCGCGCCGAACACGACCAGCCCCGCCTTGTCCTCCTTCTTCTTGTCCTCCGCGTAGCGATTGACGAGATCCAACGCCCGTTCCTGTTGTCCCGAAGGAATGCTGTCCGAACGATCCAACAGGAAGAAGACATTCATCCCCTCCTGGGGGATCAACCGCTGCAAGCCGGCGATCGCGAAAATCACCAGGGTCACGATCGCCACGCGCAGGGCAAAGGCAAGCCACCGCCGCCACGGACTGATCTGCACATGCGTCTTCAGCGTCAACCAGACGGTGAACGCCAGCGCCGGCGGCAGCAGCAAGAGCCAGACGGGATGGGTGAACTGGTAGTTCATGTCCCCCCCCTCCAGGGTGAGAATTCCAAATCCCAAACTCCAAATTCCAAATAGAGAGCAAGCGCCGCACAAGAAATCGGACCACCCTCAATTCGTGATTTGAGATTTGAGATTTGAGTTTTCCTTGGAATTTGGAGCTTGGGATTTGGAGCGTCGACCTCTTCGTCACCCACGCCGCTCGATGTCCCAACGCTTTCCACGCGGATGCCCTTCCACGTCCCCTTGCGCCGAATCAGTTTCTGCACCCGATGATTGGCGGAATCCGCCACATACAGATTCCCCTTGGAATCAAAGACGATCGACCAAGGGTTGGCAAACTCGCCCAGCGCGCCGCCCGGTCCTCCGATGATTTCCAGAGACCGGTCCTCCGCATCGAAGATCTGGAGCCGGCTGTTGCCAAACTCGCAGACATACTGCACGCCGGCGCCGTCGATCAGGATGTCGTAGGGATAACTCAATTCCCCGACGCCCGCCCCGGCCGAACCATAGGTCCGCAGAAACCTGCCCTTGTCCGAAAACACCTGGATGCGGTGGTTGCAGGAGTCCGCCACGTAGACGCGATCCTCCGAATCCACGCCCAAGCCCTCAGCCCGGTTGAATTCGCCCGGCCCGTCGCCGGCCTCCCCGAAAGCAAAATGAAACGCCTCACCCCGGGCCGAAAAACACTGCACCCGTTCCACAATCTGAAACTCACTGACGAACAAATCGCCGTTCGATGTCATGGCGACCGCGCGAGGAAAGGCCAACATCCCCGGTTCCTCGCCCTTCCGCCCCCATTGCGTCACCAACGCGCCGTCCACCGCGTGATGATTGATCCGCGCATAGTGCGGCTCCACGACGACGATGTTGCCATCGCTGTCCGCAAGCATTCCCTTGGGCCTGCCCCGGTCCGTCTCCGGCATCTGCCAATGCAGCAGGTATTCCCCGGATTCCGAGAACTTCTGCACGCGCCCGGTCATGTCGACAACGTACAGATTATCCTCGGCGTCCACGGCCAACGAGCGCGGCTTGTTGAACTGCCCGGGCCCCGTTCCGCGCACGCCGACCAGTTTCACGCCTTCAAAAAAATCGCTTTCCAAGGCGGACGCGGACTTGCGGTCGCCGGATTCCGCATTCGCCCGTCCTTCGCCGCAACCCGCCGAAAGCGCGGCAAATCCGCACAAGGCCGCCAGCGTCGCAACGCGCGCCACGGCAGGCCGGGCCAATGCCGCCTTGATCGCCGCCCAGACGAACAGCGGCGCCAAGGCCAGCCCCAACAGAATCAGGCACAGCGCATTGACCTGCGAGTTGTGCCCGTAGTGAAGCAGATTGAACACCTGCATCGGCAGCGTCTGCATTCCGGGCGGAGCCACCAGCAACACCGCGTCAACATCCCAGAGGCAAAGCAGGAAGGCCGCATACCAGACAACCAGCATGGCCCCGCCCGCCTGCGGCCAGACGCCATGACGGAACCGCTCCCAACGCGACGCGCCGCACAGCGACGCAAAGCCCAGACCATCCCGATCAAGGGATCGCAGGGTCGTCCGCATGCCGGACCACCCGATGGCAACATAGCGCAGCGTCAACGCGATCAGAACGACGCCGACGCCCCGATAGATCCAGTCCGCCCCGGGGCGATTGAAGATCGGGATCAGGGCGACGCTCAGCAAGGCGCCTGGCAGAAAGAAGCCCAACCAGGCCACGCCCATGCCGCGCTTCCGCCAGGTCAACCCTCCAAGCGCCAGGATCAGGCTCGCGGCAACCGCGGCCAGAAAAAATGAATGCCGGATATTGGCAAGGTTGGCCGACCAGGCCCCGCCGAGATCCGACCAGGTCCGCTCGCTGAGCAGTAGATTGGCCACGGGAAGAACCGTCGACAGCCCGAGAAGCAGTATCGCCATCACGGCGTTCACCCGCAGGAAACCGGGCCCCAGACGCTCCTTGAACAACCGCGGCCGGATTCCCGATGTCGTCTGCGGCAGGCGAAATTGACGATGCCGCACAGCCAGGAGCAGGACGGCGGGAGCCAACAACAACGGCCAACTCGCCTGCAACGCGCCCGCCGTGTCATTGGCAGTATTGAAGCGCAGCCAGATTTCAGCGGGCCAGGTCTTCACTTGGAGGATGGCCGGAACAGCAAAGTTGCCCAGGGCGAGAACAAACACCAACCCCGCCGCAATCCGCAACGCGGGCGCCGCCGTTGGCGCCAACAGATCGCGCAGCAACCAGTTGCCGCGCAACATGGGATCGCATTCCATTTGCTCCGCCTCCAGGCGACGCCAGGCAATCAGCGCCGCGGCGCCCACAACCGGCCACAACATCAGCCCCAGAATCCAGGCGCAACCCCACAGCGAATAGACATCAAAGGGAATCACCGGCCGAAGCCGCCCTGTATTGCCCAGCAGATCGATCCAGATCCCGGTCACCAGGAACGACGGCAACGCAAAGGCGACAATCATCCCGCAATACGCCGCCCGCCGCCCCCGCCGCTCCAACGTCACCATCCACAAGGCCGCCGACAGACCGAAGACCGTCGCCGCCGCCGTGGCCAGCAGCGCGACTGTCAGACTGTTTGTCAGCAATGCCCAGTTCATCTCGGTCAATCAGCGCAGAAACACCGCGCTCAATTCCTTCGTCCCGGTTTCCAGATCCCGCAGCACGCCGTTCCAATCGGGGAAATCCGGTTGCCCGTTCGTCGCGACATCGCCCTCCAAGGCGTTCACCTCGACCAGGCGCGCCACGGTCTTGGGCGAACTCAGGTAATCCATCAATCTCTGCGCCGAGGCGTTGTTTCGCGCGCCCTTCACCAAGGCCACGGTGTTGGGAACGAACAGCGTCTCCTCGATCTCCACCGCCGCGATCGGCAGGCCGTTCTTCCGCCCCGCAGCGATGTCGTCGAAATCCGTCAACCCGATCGCCGCCTCGCCCGCTCCGACCAGGCGCACCACAACCGAATTGCCGTCCACGACCATGGCCTCGTTGGCCTGAATCTGCTCACACCACTTGCGCCAATCATCGACGCCCCACAACTGCCGCAACGCCAGCATATGAACCGAGGTTGTGCCGAACATGGGATACGCCATCGCCACCCTGCCTCGCCACGGCTCCCCCGTCAGTTCCTTCAAACTCCGCGGCGCGTCCGCCAGCGAAAGCAGATTCGTATTCACCACCAGCTTGCGGGATCGGTATCCAAACGCCTTCCAAGGAACGGTGGTGTCAAAGACGCCCTCCCCGGCCAGTTGCCGCGTGCGCAATTCCTCGTTGCTCCACCACACATCGCATTGCGGATTCTCCCGCTCGGCCAACAGGCGGTTCGCCAAGCCCACCGTCTTAACCGCCTCGCTGTCGTAGACCGGACGGACTTCAATGCCCGTGTCCCGGGCAAACTCGGAAAGGATCTGTTGGGAGTAGACCTGATCCTGAGAGGTGTAGACGACGACGTGAGGCCGCTCTTTGATGGCGCCCAACACGGGCAACAAGAGCGCCGCAAGCGCAGCGACGACCACGACGACAATGACAACGCCGTAGTGCTCCAGCGCTTTCAGCAACATCCAGCCTTCTCCGCTCGTTAGCGGATGACTGGATTGCGTATTATTGGCGTTATCGTCTGACATCTCGCGGCCTTCCCTCACCAATCTCTGAAAACAAAACACGCCCGGACCGCGGCTCTGTGAGCCGCAGCGACCTCCCTCACCACCGGGGCTGGCGGCAGATCCAACGCGCCCAGCAGTCGCCGGTTGCTGCGGGTCACAGACCCGCGCTCCAAAATGCAGGCTGCAGCATTCTGTACGTGCGGTGTGTTCATCGCATGCTTCATCCCCCTCACGCGGTCCTCCGGTGGTAGAACCACCACTCAAACAACAACACACACAGCCCCGTCATGGCGATCCAGCGCCAGATCTCAACGTTGGCCCTCTTTGAACCGGTCGCCGCAACGCTGCCGTATTTTCCAAATTCCAGTTCCTCCTGCGGCAGAATGTTGCTTTCCACCGAGTCGAGGAGATTCACACAGAACGGCGTCGAATTTGTGCCCGCAGTGATCCGGTAGACTCCCTGTCGTGTCGTGCCGCCGAAAAGGACCTCGGTCGCGCCTTCATCGAGAACCAGTTCCTCAGTCGACCCATCAGGCAACTCAACGGAGGCGGCCCCGAGGGACTCGAGCAACGGCAGGCGAAAAGGCTCCCCGGATCGCACGGACAGTTCCGCGGCATTGGCCAACGCGGGATTCAACCACTCGACGGCATTCTGCATGAAGATCGGATAGGCCACCCGCAGGGGCCAGGTGCTTTCCAGGGTGTCGAAGCCGATCCAGATCACGTTCTGCCTTTCGAACTCCCCGGCGAGGATCAACGGTGTCTGCTGGGATTCCACGATCGGCAAAGCCCAACTCGGCGTCTTCACCGCCTTGCTTCGGGCAATGTCCACCGTATCGAAATTGACGAACCGCAGGAGCGCGTGCGTCGCCTTGGCGTCGACGACGGACGGATACTCCACCTCGCCGACGGCCGCGAACCATCCGGGCCGGGCGACATTGATGGCAAGGACGTTCGGCTTGGGCCACTCGGAGGGAATCACCCCATCCAACACAACCACATCCTGATCCGCGGCGTCGCCGACCAGGGCGGGAACCACCTCCAAATCAGTATTCGGAATCGAACGCAGGGACTTCTCCAGAAATCGGTTTCCCGGCGTCACCAACAGGACCTTGACCGGATGCGGCATCAGGCTCACCGCCGAGGCCTGGTTGTCCACCTTCAGGTCGTCCTCGTTCGAAAGGGTCACGGTGAAGACGCCGTCCTCGGACTGCGGCACGAGAAAGACCTCCTGGGCGTTCGTCCCGCCCGGCACATTCAGCGAGCGCGACGCGAGCATCTGGTTGTTGAACCGCAATTCCAACTGTGTGCGCTGCGTCTGCTCCGAGTAGTTGCCCACGCTGGCAAACACGGCCTTCTGCGCGGGATCGTCCGGGTGCGCCTTCACATCCAGCTGCACGACGCCGAGATTGTCCGAACGCTCGCCCACCTTGTGATACACGACCGGGATGTCCTTGATGTGCATGCCTTCGATTTCGTCGATGGCGCCGTCGCTGAACAGATGCACCTCCGCGAACATACGGTTTTCAATCAGGGTCTGCGCAAGCTTGAGCGCCTCCACCAGACGCGTCGGAGAATCGCTGGGTTCGCAGGCGTCGATCGCCCGGCGCAACGCGCCCTTTTCCCCCGTGCTCGACTGCATGACCCGGGTATTCGAGGCAGCGCGCAGGACCACCATCTGGTCGTTGTCCTTCATGGAAGAGACCAGGTCCCTCGCCTCGTCGCGCGCTGATTCAAAACGCGACGGTTCGACATCCGTCGCCTGCATCGAGGCCGAGGCGTCGAGGATCGCCACATACAACGCCCCCTGCTTCTGGTCGCCGGAGAAATACGGCCGCGTCAGCGCAAATACGATCAAGGCCAACATCAGGATCTGCAGGATCAAAAGCCAGTTGTGCCGCAACTTTTGAAAGGGCGCGCTGGCCTGTGTCTCCGCCAGAAACTTCTGCCAAAGGAGCGAACTCGAAACCAGCTTCACCACCCGCTTCCGCTTGAGCAGATAAAACACGATCACCACCGGAATCGCGGCGGCGAAAGCAAAGGCGGTTGGAGCCAAAAAACTCATTTGAATGCGGAATGCGGAACCCGGAATGGAGATTCTGGAAGCATCAGGCGTTACTTTCTGTTCTTCTTGGCCGTATTGATCGAAGCGACAGTCATCGCGACCAACTCGTCCGCTTCCTGCAACAATGACGATGTTCTGTCGCACCTCGCTTTGCCCGCTTCCATCAACAACTCCATCCAATATGCGGACTCGTCCGCCTCCTCCTCCACAATCCCCATTTTGGCAATGAAATCCGCCTGCGAGCGAGCGCGACTGGCTGCTCGATAGTTGGCTCCCACCGAAGTCCCCGATCTGAGCAACTGCCGCCCCAACACATTGCTCGTCTGGTCACGCGGCAACTCCTCCACGTATCGGATCACATCCAAAGCAAACGCCTTTGTCCTGCTCTTCAAGTCCTTGTGTTTCATATTCTCCAATTCACTTCATTCCCTGTTTTCATTCCACATCCTGCATTCCCCGTTTCAGAGTTCCGCATTCCGCACTCCCTATTCCGCATTCGAATCATCGCCATATTTCCGCCTTTCGCAATTGCTTGAGCAGCAACTCTTCCAGGTCGGTCGCCGAGGAGGCGGTGAAGAACGAAACGCCTCGCGATTTGCAGAATTCGTCCAGTTTCCGGCAGAAGTTCGCGACCATGCGCTGATAGATATCCAACCGATAACGACCGAAAGTCACCTCGGTCTGGGCGCCGGATTCGGAATCGATCAACCGCAGATCACCGTAGGTTTCGGGCTCCAGTTCCTCGGGCGCCAGGATCTGGATCGCACTGACCTGATAGCCGCGTCCCACCAGGGCGTTCAAGCCCTCCTCATACCCGGCCGGATCCAGGAAATCACTGAGCACGATTGCCGCTCCCACCTGCCGCGATTCCATTGCCCCGCGACGGAGGGCATCATTCAGATCGGCCAGCCCGCCGGCGGTGATGTGGGTGATGTTCTGGAAGAAGCGCAGGGCCGACTTGCGCCCCCGCACAGACCGCAGCGAACTGCGAATGGCCGTCTCTTCCTCGTTGTCCGGAAAGGGCTTGATCGACACGCGATCAAATCCGCACAACGCCACATAGCCGATCGCGGCGGCGACCTGCCGCGCAAAATCGAACTTCTTCGGCGTTCCGAAGCTCATGGACTCGCTCGCGTCCAGGAACACCGTCAGCGGCAGTTCGCGCTCCTCCTCGTAGAGCTTCAGGAACAACCGGTCCAACCGCCCAAACAGGTTCCAATCCAGGTAACGCAGGTCGTCTCCGTGGGCATAGTTTCGATGATCGGCAAACTCCACCGACTGCCCCCGCGCACAACTCGTTCGCTCCGCCTTCGCCGACGACTTCGAACGCCGCCGCGCCAGCAGTTGGAACTGCTCCAGTCGCTTCAGCAGATCGGATGTGAGGAGAGGCTCAGACATGACGCGGGCAGGCTGGAACCACGGATGGACACAGATGGACGCGGATCAAAATACAGCGGACGGGTTTGCGGACGTAAGCGCCAACGCCGTCGGGCGTTGACCTGGAGAATCCGTGTCCATCCGTGTTCATCCGTGGTTGAGAATGACTTGAGGCCGCCCCGGCTCAACCGGCCGCCGCCTCCACCACGACGTCCCGCGGCACGGCGTTCAGGATCTCGGTGATGATGTGATCCGTGGTGATCCCCTCGGCCTCGGCTTCGAAGTTGAGGATCAGGCGGTGCCGCATGGCCGCGTGGGCGACGGATTGGATGTCGTCAAAGCTGACGTTGAAGCGCCCCTGCGTCAGGGCCTTGACCTTGCCGGCCAGGACAAGGGTCTGCAGGCCGCGGGGACTGCTGCCGAAGCGCAGATACTGGTTCGCCGCGGGGGCTGCGGTCTCCGTGCCCGGATGCGTCGCCTGAATGAGCCGCACCGCGTATTCCTTCACATGCGATGCCACCGGCACCTCCACCACCAACTTCTGCAACTCGATGAACTCATCCTTCGAAATGACCTTGTTCAGGTCCGCCGAGTGCCCCTCGGTGGTGCGGTTCAGGATCTCGGTCAATTCGTCCCCAGTGGGATAGCCGACCACGAGCTTGAAGAAGAAGCGGTCCAACTGCGCCTCGGGCAACGGATAGGTCCCCTCCTGATCGATCGGATTCTGCGTCGCCAGCACGAAGAAGGGGCGGTCCAACCGCCGGATTGCGCCCCCGGCCGTGACGCTCTTTTCCTGCATGGCTTCCAGCATCGCGGACTGCGTCTTGGGCGTGGCGCGGTTGATCTCATCCGCCAGGATGATATGCGCGAAGATCGGCCCGTGCTGGAATTCGAAGTTGCGTCCGCCGCCCTCGCTCTCGACCACGAGGTTGGTTCCGATAATATCCGCCGGCATCAGATCGGGCGTGAACTGGATGCGGTTGAAGGACAGGTCTATCGCCTGGCTCAACGTGCGCACCAACAGGGTCTTGCCCAGACCGGGCACGCCCTCGAGCAACACATGCCCGCCCCCCAACAGGGCGATCAGGGTCCCGTCCACGATGTCGTCATGTCCGACGATCATCTTCCCGATTTCCGCGCGCATGGCCGCAAAGCTCTCGCGAAACGATTGGATTCTTTCTTCAACACTCATATGCTTGGTCCGTCCGTCGTTGTCCTCTTCGTTAAAATTGTTGCCCGGGCTTCTGAACAACCCCTCGCTCGTCCCGCCCCTGGACGCGGATCTTGGAGGCGATCCCGCTCATTTCAATCCCGGCGTCCGCGTGCAAAACAGATCCAACCCGCCGCGGCCGCCTGCAACGAACGCCTTCGCATGGCATTGGCGCGGCAAGCGTCCGTTTCTCCAGCCACAGGCTTCAACTCACTTCAAATCGTCAAAATAATCCCGAACCGTGCCTTGTCGGTCCCGAGGCACGCGCTCCTGGCTCAGGGCGCTCTGCGCGTCGCTCTGCGCGGCCGCGACCGCTTCCTCATACAGCACCCTGCTCCGGCCCTTGATGCTGACGCCCTTGAGCGTGATGCTGGGCATCTGCCCGCCAGGGCCCATCTGCCCCTTCACCTTGGTGGGTTGAAAGCCATCGACCAGCTCGCCCTCGCCGCGATCGGTGACGCCCCGGCCATCCATGTCGGGGCGGACGACTCCGGAATTGTCCCAGGCTTCGAAAACATCCGAGGGCTGCATCGTCAGGCTGTCGTCGCCCCAGGTCCCCACGCCCTGGCCGGGAGATCCGCCGTTGCCGGCCTTGGGCGGTCCCGAGCACTGCCCCCAGCCCTGGCAATTCCCGATGCACATCGACGCGGTCTGCAAGGCCTGCAGCGAAGCCAGCAACCCCTCGCAGTCCGAGCACTGCTTCAGCATGCCCTCAAGTTCCTTCGCCGCCGCTTCCAAGGCCTTGGCCGCGCCCTGGCGGTCCCCCTTGTCGGCCAACTTGGCCGCCTCCTGGACGTAGTCGGCGATCTTGTCGTAGTCCATGGCCGGGTCCACCGACTTGCGGATTTCCTCGATGACTTCCTTGAGTTCGGCGTCGGAGGTTTTCTCCGACTTCAACTGCCGCGCCAGCTTCTGCATCCGCGCGATGGCCGGAATGCCCTGCCCTTTCTCCAAACGCTCCGGCAGGTCCTTGCCGATGTCGTCCAACTGCTTCTTCAACTCGCTCATCTTGTCGGCGAATTGCTTCAGCTTCTCCATGTCGAGCAACGCGACATCCATGTCCTTGAGAAACTTGTCGATCTCTCCCTGTTTCAGCGCCTCGGCGGCGTCCTCGAGTGAACTCATGTCCAGCCCCAGGTCCTTGGCCTGCTGCATGAGTTCGTCCATGGCCTCGGACATCTCCCGCGAGGCGGCGCTCTTGGAC
>Ga0181573_10003566_pt1 | contig 13661 bp, 5 predicted proteins | sample 101ome_25_FD_148643 | JGI IMG/M metagenome (GOLD analysis project Ga0181573, IMG submission 148643) | Coastal salt marsh microbial communities from the Groves Creek Marsh, Skidaway Island, Georgia - 101409BT metaG (spades assembly) | ecosystem: Environmental > Aquatic > Marine > Intertidal zone...
GGATGGAGTGGCGACGGTTTCACTTGCGTGGACGTCAACGAATGCTTGACGGAAAACGGTGGTTGCAGTGACGACGCCCAGTGCACGAATACGCCTGGAGCCCGCACCTGCGCGTGCCGCTCGGGCTTTCTGGGAGATGGCCTCGAGTGCACCGACATCGACGAATGTGCAGCTATCGACGCTGGCGGCTGCGGTGCGAATGCCTCGTGCACAAACCTGCACGGTTCTTTCTCGTGTGACTGCGATCTGGGGTACTCTGGTGACGGCTATGAATGCAGCGATGTTGATGAGTGCGTCTCCGATGCTCTCAACGACTGTGACAAGCACGCCACGTGCACCAACAATATAAGCTCATACTCGTGCGCTTGCGATACACCCGCCTGGCGCGGCGATGGGTTTGTGTGTGAGAACGTGAACGAGTGCCTAGATGGACTCTACTCGTGCGGCGCAAACACGACGTGCGTCGATGTTGATGGAGGCTACATCTGCCCTTGCAACGATGGCTTTTCCCGAGACGAGGGGGCAACAGAGTACGACGACTGCCCCGACATCGACGAGTGCGCCAACGGCAGCGTGGTGTGCCCTGTTTACGAAGAGTGCTACAACTTTGACGGTGGAGCAAAGTGCGTCTGCATTGCAGGCTATGAGCTTGACATCAACGGATCGTGCATCCCCGACGGCTCTAATCTCGGCGATCTGTCATCGGTCGAGGCCTTGGCGCCCGCCCCCGCGCCTTCGTCGTCGGATGGGAGCTCGGCCCCGGTCGCCCCCGTCAAGGAAACGACGCCAGCTCCACAGCCAACTGACGAACCCGTCGCCGACGTCATCGTCGATGCTGAGCGAGAGGGCGATCCTGGGCCGGCCGCCCCGGTTGAAGACGGCTTCGCCATCGTCGAGGACGTCTCCCATCAGGACGACGTCGAGCCACCAGCCCCCGTATTCGTGCCCCAAAGCGGGCTCAACTTCGCGTGCTTGTCGGGGCTTCAGCTCGTTCTCAACTTTGGTGAGCCAGTCACCTTCACCTCCGACACGCTCAAGGCTGCCCTCTCGCTTGAGGAGTTCCCGATCGCTGATCCGCCGGGCTCAGTCACCGTCGTGGCCTGGGACGCCTCGAACGGCGTTGCGCTCGTTGATGTCGTCCTAGCTTCATCCGGGCCAATGGACCTGACAGTCGTCCTGGCGTCTAACTCGCGCCTGCTCGACGTCGCGGGCAACTCGTCTCTCGGCGCCTCTATCTCGGCCTACTGCTGGGCCTCGTCCGAAGGCTACGACAGTATCGTCGGCTCAGTCGAGATGGCCACCCAGTCGGTCGTCGGCGTCGCAGTTGCGGCCCCGGTCATCGCGTCCAACAGCGCCGTCGCATCCATTTCGAGCATCCACACTGCCAACATTGTCGGCGCCATGGCGAACTTTGTTCCCTCCACCTTTGACGCGTCAGTGCAGGAAGGACTTCTCGAGCCGACGTCGGCATTAATCAATTTGAGTGGCATCAAGTCGCCGCTCGACGAGCTCGTGGGCACAGATTCCCGGCCCAATGTGCTCCGCCGACTTGCCCGCGCTCTCAGCACCACCCCCGATGTCGAACCAAGTCGTGATGCCGCCTGGATTTTGGCAAATCGGGCTCTCTCCCGCTGGGCGGACGATCGCCGTTGCCTGCAAGACGCCGAGGGCGGCTTCGTCACTGCCTCAACGGTGACGACGGCCTCATCGTTGGAACGCGTGCAGGCAGTGCGCCGGATCTTCTGGTCCTTCGCCCTCCTCATAGCAGTGGCCGTCGTCCGCCTCTCCATCCAGCTGACGTGGCGCTGGGCTGGCCTTCGCCAAGCGCGAAAGGCAGGCATGGCCGACCTGGCCTTTGACACCCCTGCCGCCCTCGACTTCCCCAAGATCGAGACCCTCGCATCCCTCGCCGTCCTCCCGGTCGCCAGCGAGGGCGTCGGCCAGCTCGCGTCGGGCGTTGCCGGCACCTACCTTGTCGTCCTCCTACTTGCCGCCCTGGGATCAGTCTCGATGTTTCTCAGCGGAACCTGGGTGTGGCGGAGTCAGCTCCTTGCCTACCCCGAGGAGCGACACCTTGTCTATGTGGTGGCGGAACGTGACTACAAGCACGCGTTGGCTCTGCGCGACACGTCAGGCAAGTGGGGGTGGCTCAAGGTCGCCCTGGGCGTCAATCGGCTCTCTGCTCAGGGCCAGTGGGTTGCCCAGACGCCCCGCGGCGAGCGGCTCCTCCGGCGCTACGGGCCCCTCTTCCACGCATTTGTGGGGCCCGTCGTTGTTCGCATGGAGGCTACATACGAGACCATCGGCTGGGTCCAGGTGCCGGATGAGACGGGAGCGGCTGCCTCGTGGGGCCGCGTGGGTGGCAAGGCGGCCCTCGTCGCGGCGCTGGCCCGGGTTGGCAAGGGTGGCAGCCAGGGTGGTGGCAACAAGATCGCCCCCGTCGATGACAGCATCGGCATCGCACCTGAGCAGCGGCGGTCCCGGGCGCCCAGCCGGCCCTGGAGTCAAGTATCCGAGGCGTGGGGCGAGGATGGAGGTCGAAACTTCTCCGACTCTGAGGCGGGCGACCCCCGGGACGAGGCCGTCTTCGTGCCCCGGTTCGACCGCGGTGCCCTCGTCCCCGTCGGGCCTGGCACGCGCCGCATGGGGCGTTGGCGCCGCGCCCGCTACTTCATCAAGAGCTACCTCCGGATGATTGCCCCCGTCTTTCGCCTGCTGGTCACTGCGGCCACCCTCGCCCTGGCTGGCACTGTCGCGGGTTCGGGCGCCAATCAGGATGAGCGGGTCGTCGTAACGGGAGTCGTCCTTGGCCTCCAGGGTGTGTCTCTCGTCTTAGTTCTCTGGCTCGCGCCTCTGGCATCACCTTTACAGCAGGTCGTGGACGCCGTGAGCACGGCTGCGACGGCGAGTTGGGATTGGGGGAGTGGGGGGGGGGATGCCGTCTGCGTGTCGTTGCTGCCTGTCCTTCCCGCCTGTCCTCGACCTTGGGACCCGCGCGTCACTGCCCCCTCTCCCCCCACCCACATCCCCCCACCCCCTACCGCCAGGTCCTCGCCTTTACGTCGCTCCTGGCCTTACAAATTGCCACCGGCCGCGCCGAGGCCACCGGTGCCAGCGCACTCTCCGAGGGCCGAGCTGCAGGCGTACAGATCCTCGCGTGCCTTGGCGTCTCAATGGGAATCAACCTCATCGGGCAGGTCCTCACTGTCGTCAGCGGAGCCCGCCGCGCCGTCGGCCGTGTACGCGTAGGCCTTCGGCAAGCCATGCGCGAGCGCCGCATCATCGATGAATTTGGCCAATTCGCCGCATCTGGCAAGGAACGCAACATCACGCTGTGCGTCAAGAAGTACGCCAACCGGTGGATGGGCAGAGCCCTGCGTCGGCACCTCGAGGGGTGGCCCGGGATGTTCCCCTTGTCACCCGCACAGGAGGCGGCCCGGCACCTCCACTTGCTTGAGAAGAGCGCCCGGGTGGCGGGGGCGGATGCTGAGGGCCGACTCATCTCGAAGCTCCGGGCGCGGATGCGGGCACGAGAGTTGTCGCGGGTGAGCCGTCGGCAGTCGCGGGCGGGCAGCGAGGGCGCGGGCCTGCGGGGTGGCAGAGATGAGCGCACCTCGGGGCGTGTGAGCCGCCTGTCGAGGCGTGACTCCGCTTGGGACGACGCGGCCAGTGTTCGGGGCGGGCCGATAAGGAGGCCCCGTGGCGATTCTCAGCTCGGACGTGCAGTCCTGCCAGACCTTGACGGGTCGACCCGCCGCGTCGCCCCGGGCCCGGCCCCGCCACCTGAGCGTCCACGGCCTTCGGCCGTCCGCTTCGAGAGCGCTGGTCCGGCCTTCTCCCCGGAGGAGAACCCCGCCCCACCCCCGCCCCACGGCGGGGGGCTAGCTCCCGAGTTCCGGCCGGCCCCGCCAAGCGAGGCTGGCACGGCGCACACTACAGCTGGGCTCCTGAGGGCGTCGGGCCGCGCCTCGGAGCGGCGGGGCTCTGAGGCGGGGTTGATGGGCGGAGGGAGGCGGAGCGCGCGGAAGTCCAGTATATTCGGTGGTCGTGATCTCAATGACGATTTCTGAGGCGTAGAAATGAGGGAAGCAAGGTTTTGAGGAAAATAAAATGGATAGGGAGGATTCAACGGGTGCATGTCGGCCTCTCACACCTCGCGCCGCGCCGCCCGCGCCTCGGCGGCGGCAGCGATAAGCCGTCGCCGCTCGTCTGCCGCGGAAGCCGCGGCGCCCGCCCGCCGCGCCGTGGCGGTGGCGCCTGCCGCGAGGCGATTCGCCCGGAGGGCAGCCATCTCGCGAGCCTCCGCTTCGGCGGCGGCGGCCTCCGCCTCGGCAGCCGCTCGCGCCGCCCGCGCCGCAAGAACAGGCGGCACGGGCGCAGAGCCGCCGGGCCGCCCGCCCGGCGGCGCCCACCCTCCGCCCTGCCCCCCCCGCCCCGCCTTGCACCGCGTCGGAGGTGCATGGGGCTCAAACGTGGAGACGGCGGCCCCGAACGATCTCCCACTCGCCGCGGACCGAGCGGCGCGCTCGGCCGCAAGCTGGGCGAGGAGGTCGGAGGAAGAGGGGCCGTCCGCGGCCCCCGAGGCCCCGGCCCGGCCTGGGCCATCCCCCCCACGCCCACCCCCCCCCCGACAGGCCCTGCCGTGCTGTGCCCGACCCGATACCGCGCCCGATCCCGCTCCGCCTCGGCCCGGGCCTCGCGCACCGCTCTGTCGACCTCATCCTCGCTGGAGGGGGCGTCAGCAGGGTTGGCGTCCGGGTGGGGAATCTCGGGCTCCACACCTGCCCCCGCCCCCGGCCCCGCCCCCACCCCCGGCCCGGCCCGAACGGCGGCGCGATCTCGCGCCCGCGCCCGACGGGCGGCGACGCGCTCCCTCTCCTTTCCCCGTCGCGACTTGTCCCCCGCTGAATTTGAGTTGAAAGGATCGTGCGCCGTCAGTCGTTCCGTGGGGGGCGCCGCCCAGGGAGGAAGGGTTTTAGGTGCAGTGTCGGCGGTGTCGGCTGCGGCGGCAGTGCCCCTGCCCCCAACCGCGGCCAGCTCACGAAGCCGCACCCGCTGAGCGGCGCGCTCGGCCCGCGCCTCCCGGGCGGCCCGCGCCTTGGCCACTAGGGCATCACCATCCTCCCACCGGCCGTGGGCGAGAGCCGAGAGCGCCGCTTCCGCAGCCCGGGCCGTTGGCCGGCCGGCGGAGAAGGGGAGACGCGCAAAGCGACCAGCAGGGCCACGTGCGCCGCGACGGCCACCCAGCCCGAGGGCATCGCCTCCGGCCAGTGCTGCATCCTCGCGTCCGCCGTCGGCACCGCCGTCCGGGGGCCCGTCGTCCTCCCACCCGGACGACGAGGCGTCGTCGTCCCATACCGCTTCCGCTCTTCCACCCCCAGCGGCCCGCGCCCGCGCCCGACGGGCCAGCGCCCGTGCCCGCCGGGCGTCGAGGCCCGCCCGCAGCGCCGCGTCCACCGCGGGGCGGTCGGCACGGCTCGTCTGCAGAAATATCCGATCGGCCGAGGCCACGAGCCGGGCCAGCCACCCCGAGGAGCCCCCCCCGGGCCCCCCGCCCCCCCCCAGGAGGCGGGCGATGTCGTCGCGGAGGGAGTCCTCCCCCGCCCTCCGGAGCGCAGCCCCACCGGACTTGATGCCTCCCTGGGGGCGGGAGCGGGAGCGGGAGGGGTTGAGATAGATAGAGTGGGAAAGAGAGAGAGAGATAGAGAGACAGAGAGAGAGGCAGAGAGAGATGGAGAGGGAGAGAGACACAGAGAGAGGTTGAGATGGGGAGGGTGAGACTCGCCTTGGTGGCGTCCTTGGTGGCCTGCCGTCCCCCCTGGCCCGCCCGGACGACATATCGAGACGCGGCCCCGTGGCCGAGACAGACGAGTCCGGGGACGGGGTTCCCCGCCACCCCCGCTGCCGAGCGCGCCTGGCCTCCGGCCGTGGCCGTCGCCGAGACGCCCCGAGGGCCGCCCCCTGGCTGGGGCGCCGGGAGACCCCGCGCCCGCGGCGGAGGTGCCGACGGGTTGTCGTCAGGGTTGTCGGCGTCATTTTCGTCGTCGTCGGCGTCTTCCTGGTCGGTGCGGCCCCCGCGGGCGCCGGCGCCAGCCCCGACTCCGCCGAGCCCAGCGTGGCGCCGGCCCCGCCGATCCCACAGGGCCATCCGGGGCGCCGAGGGACCTGCGCCGATCTCTGCCACGGCGGCGGCGAACCGCCCGCCCCGGGCGAGGACGACGGCCCAGCGGGGCGGGCGGCGCCGGCGGGCCGCGGTGGTGGGCGGCGAGGGGGGAAGGGGGTGGAGGAGGGGGCGAGCTCGAAGGAGGGCGACGGCAGGGCCCTCCCAGCCAGATGGGGGGTCCGCAGCCGTCCTGGGCGGGGCTGGAGCTGGAGCAGGCAGCGCGACCCGCCACACGGAGAGGCCTGCTCCATGGGGGGCGAGGGGGCGGACGAGGACGGCGCGCGGCCCGGTGGCGCCTGCGGCGTCGTCCGACGCCGCGGAGCCGCCTGAGCCCGACGACCCGTCGGGGCCGCCACGGTGACGGCGCCGGGGCGCCGGGGCGTTGGGGCTGTCGGTCAGGACGGACGAGAGAGACGACGCCTCGGACGACGACGAATCGGACCCGGATGACGAGGAGGCCCCCTCATCGTCGTCATCGTCGTCGCCCCCTTCGGAACCAGCCTCAACCTCGGCTCCCCTCCCTTGCAGAGCAGCGGTGGCGGCAGACCCACCCTGAGCGCGTGCGCGGTGGCCCTCGGTCCGCCAGTGTGCGCGCATCGCCGCCACATCGGGGAAGCACGCGATCTGGCACGCCTGGCACGAGCCGGCGAAGATTGCTTCGGGGTCTTTGATGGAGGCGACGGGGGCGAGCGGCGGGGCTGTGGCGGCAACATTGGGTGTGGCGGCGGCGTCTGTGTACGGGGCCGCTCCCGCGTCCTTTTCGACTTTTGAGGTCGTCGAGAGGTCGTCTTCGGATCTTGCAGCTATCGAGGGCGAGACCCAGTCGGAAACGGACACGGATAAAGAGCCAAGATAGACGTGGTGGCCTGGCCGTCCGAGGCAAGGAGGGCTGCTCCGCTGCGGCGGCTCTACTGTTTCTCGTGCCATCTCGATCCCCTCAAACGGAGATTCAACTTTCTTTTATGCGGCACAGGGACTGGCTGCCAAAAGCGTGTGTCTCACACGCTGAGGAGGTCATGAGGGTCTCGCGAGAAGCCGTGGTGGGTGAACCAATAGGGGCCCTCGCCCAGCCCGCCTGTCTCTTCTCGCGTACAGAAAGGATGACCTTCACTAACCGTGCTCGCACCGCGACTCTTGCTCTGGCCGCGGCCTGCGGCGTCGGGGCTCTGACCCTTGGTGGAGCAGTCGAGGCGGAGGTGCTCGACCTCACGGCCGACGACTTCAACGACGCGAGTGGGGCGTGGAAGATCTGTGCGCCCGAAGTGCCCTCGCGCGGGGCCCGCCCGCTTTCGCACGCGACGCAGGACGAGTCGACGGCGTCCGTCGCGCCCAACTTTGCGGCCTTTGCGCGCCAAGCCTGGGTATAGATTACCCCGATCCACGGATTCACCGACGTCCTTGCATCTCCGCTTCTCTGTGGAGACCGGATCTGCGCCCGCGACCCGCGAAGGGAGGGCGCGAGCGGGAGGCTGCAGGGCGGCGCCCACCACGTATCCTCCCTCCGATCGTTTTGACCGCCTCGCCTCGATCACCCCCCACTTCTGGGGTCGATTGGCCCAGAAAATCCGCGTTGTACCCCTCGTACCCGCTCAGAATCCCCCCGAGGCCACCACGGGGTGCCTCGGCGCACATTTTGCCCCAGTCACCCCTGCGGTGCCGCCCCGCTCAACCCGACCCCCAACCCCGAAATCAAACAGGTCGTCGGTTCCTCCGACTTTATCGCCGTCGAGTTCTTCGCTCCCTGGTGCGGCCACTGCAAGAAGCTGGCCCCGGAGTGGAAGGCGGCTGCCGAGACGCTTGAGACCCGCCCCGTCGGCGTCGATGTCGATATCAAGCTCGCCGCCGTCGACGCCACCGAGCACAGCGCGCTCGCGTCCAAGTACGGCGTCAAGGGCTACCCCACCATCAAGGTATTCCGGAACGGTGACGTCAACAACGCAGAGGAGTACAACGGGCCCCGCGAGGCGGCTGGCATCGTGTCAGCGCTGTCGGCGCTGGCCGGCCCCGCGGCGCTGACCCTGAGCGATGCTGCTGCCCTGGACGCGGCGGTCAAGGAGTCTCCCCTCGTGCTCCTCGTCCGCGGCGAGGCGTCGCCCGCCTTCACGGCCCTCGCCGAGAAGAGCCGCAGTGGCCCCGTGGCCTTTGCCCAGGCCGCTGCCGGCGCTGTGGACAGTGCCGACGCCCTCGCCGGCTCGACCGAACCTGTCGTCCTCCTCCGCTCCTTCGACGAGCCCGTCGTCGCGTTCGACGGCGACGCCACCGACGGCGCGGCCCTCGCCGCCTTCATCCAGGCGAACTCCACTCCCTCCGTCCTCCAGCTCAATGGCGACTCCGCCAACGCCGCAGGCCTCGCTGCCGCCTTTGCAACGACCCACCCCAAGATCCTCGTCTTCGGCACCGCTGATGACTGGGCTGCCGACGCCGCCCTCCGCGCCGCGGTCAAAGAGGTGTCGGCGACGTCTCTCGAGGGGGACCACAAGGTGCACTACCTCGCTGTGGATGGCACCGCCAATGAGGGCGCCGCCAAATACTTCGGGGTCGAGGGCGGTCCCTTCCCCGTCGTCACGGCCCATGACCCGGCCGCTGACCGCAAGTACCGCATGCCTGCCTCCGACAGCATCGACGCCGCCACGCTTAAGGCCTTCGCCACCAGCGTTGCCGATGGCAGCGCTGTCCCTCACATCAAGTCGGAGCCCGTCCCTGCCGAGGCGGACAACGCCGGACCGGTCCGTGTCGTCGTCGCCGACGCCTTCCAGACCGAGGTGTTCGGCGGCAAGGACGTCCTCATCGAGTTTTACGCTCCCTGGTGTGGCCACTGTAAGGCCCTCGCCCCCACCTACGAGGAGCTTGGTGCCGCCTACGCAGATGACGACGGTCTCACAATCGCGAAGATGGACGCCACGGCCAACGACGTACCTGAGCCGCGCATGAGCGTCAAGGGCTTCCCTACCATCTTCTGGGTGTCCGGGGCCACAGGGGAGATCACTCCTTACGACGGAGGGCGGACCCTTGAGGCGTTCCAGGAGTTCATCGACCGGTCGCGGACTGTCGGGAAGGACGGTGTGGAAGCGGCGGCGGGCGCCAGCGGCGCCGCGCAGGGTTCGGATGAGCTCTGAGTGGCTGGGACTAAGGGGGCGGGATGCTGCCGTTAGTTCAGGTAATCGCGACCGTGCTCGTCGTTGTTAGTCGACCTTCTCCTCTACCCCTGCCGTCCCGACGTCCCCCGCGGACCCGTCCCAGTCAATGTCAGTTTCTCTCCCCCACCCCTGCCAATGCCTCCCCCTGTGCTTGACCCCGCGCCCATGCCTGTGCCGCTGCGAGCGGACAGGTGAAGCTTCAGCGCCTTCTCGAGCGACCCCCCACCTGCCGCCGCACGTGAAGCCGGGGCGACATCGTCGCCGCCCGCCGCGGACCACCCGGAAGCGTCGTGCCCAGTGCCCCCGCCGCTGAGGCCGTCACGGAAGGACGTCCGGCCCTCGCCCAGGGCCATCGCGGCGAGGTCGCGGGAAGCGTGGACGGGCGCCCCACCACCGCTGTCGTTTAAATCGTCGGGGAACCCACCGACGACGGCCGCATACGACGGCTTACGTTCCTCTATGGGGGTCGCCGCCGCCGCCTTCTTCTCCTCCTCGTACTCTGGATCAGTTGTCGCCACCGGTGCCGTCGCACCCTTGGCACCCCGGCGGCGCCGTATAGGGGAGCGCCGGCGCGGCGACCCACCCCGGGCCCCCGCCTCGGGCACAGCGCCTGGTGCCGTCGATGCCGGGACCCACCCCACGGGACGCCCCTTCACTCCACCAGGGAGGCGGAGGGCGTGCGAGTACTGAGCTTCCATCGCCTCACGCGCCTCGACCGCCCGCCGCGCGTGGACGGCGGCGGCGCGCTCGGCGCGGGCGCGGGCTGTGCCGGGAGATGTCGGCCGACTGCCGCCACGGGGCGTCGCGGGGGCGGCGGGCACCACACCCCCGTCTTGTTCGGGCTCGTCCCCCACCTCGCGCGCCGACGGATCAGCTTCGGCCCCAGTCGTCGCGGCCCTGGACCCCCCCAACCCATCGTGCAGCCCAGGCGAGCCTTCGCCTCGGCCATGACCCGGGCCGAGGAGGCCCAGATCCGAGTCGTCCTTGAGGAAGAGGTGAGACCGATCGCGGCCGCGGCCTGGGTCGGCGCTGTCACCAGTTCCGTCCCCACTGGGGTGCGCCGGGCGCCCCCCCCCCCCATGTCCCGGCCGCCGGCTCATCCCCCCCTGGGGCGACGGGGCCCCATGCCCCCCGCCCCAAGCGAGCCCTGCCGACGCGCCTCCAGGCACGACAAGACCGACAGGCTTCCCGTACCCCCCCCGCCCCATGGGCGACGCCAGCAAGGGCGCGTCGTCGCGGAACCGCCGCGACGCATCTGGGTTGTCTCCACCCTCCCGAGTCTGATCCAGGTCAGCCGCGCCCCAACTCCGTCCCGCCCCCACGACGCCCCCCTGTGTCCACGTCCATCCCGCCAGCGTCTTCGGAACGCGATCTGCCTCCTCCTGCTCCCGCGCCACCTGGAGACGGGCGAGGTGCCTCCCGACGCTCTCTTGGACGCGCGCGTGAACCTCAGGGTCACGTCCGTCGTCGCGAGCGTTGTTGATGCGGTTGTTGGGGGTCGCCGAGGGGTCCCCGAGGGGAGCCCAGACGGAGACGTCGGCAGCGGACGCTCCGGCTGCAGAGGCGTTGCGCCTGGCGGCAGCGCCCGAGGCCACGAGGACCGTCTGGTGGGCGCGGCCTCCGGGCCCAGGGGAGACGTACCCGTGAAGGCCGCGCCGAGAGGGGGAGAGGAAGGCCGAGGCGTTGCGCGGAGAGGGCCCAACACCACGGCGGACGGACGACGCAAGCCGGCTCTCGGCCTCCGCGGCGGCAGCGCCGTCCCTTGCCCCTCGCGCTGCAGGCGTCGTCCACGGGTCTCCCGCGGCACGGGGCAGGACGTCATCGTCGGCTGGCGTTTCGTCAAAGTCGCTGGGGCCGCCCCACGAGGCGCCCGCCGCGTCAGCATCAGCAGCCGCGACGAGGCCTGCCGTCCGCCCCGATGCTTCACGGAGCCAGGCCAGCGCCTCGTCCGGGGCGTAGTCGCAATCGACGGTGGGGTGGGCGCCATCGCCCAATCGGCCGGTGTCGGGGTCTACGAGTCCGGGAGGGTCGAAGAGCGGGGCCGAGAGGACGGCATGCCACCGGGCGCTCTCAGGGTCGGCAGCGGCGAGGGCAGCAGCGCGGGCGGGAGGCGCGCCTGGACCAGGGCCAGCGGGGCGGGCGGGGGCGCCGTCAAGGGTAGAGAGGCCGGGCATGAGGGCGCCGACCTTGGCTTTAAGGGCGGCGGCGGCGGCGGCGGCCGCGGCGCGGGCGCCGCCACCGTCAGCCGACGAGGGGGCAGCTGACGGGGCGTACCTTGCCCGAGCACCGCCCGGGCCGAGGCCCGCCGCCTCCCCGTCGCCCCTCAGAGGCCAACCCCCCGTCGTCGCCAGTGTCGCAGTTGCCGCGCCCCCCGGCCACGCCCATCCCGTTCCCTTCCCACCTGGTGTCGACGCGCCCGACGACCCGGGCGCTGCACACCCCACAGCTGTCGGGTGGGCGCCCGCCGCCCGCCGCGGCCGCTCCAGCGGGTTCCCCCGCAGAGTGAGGTGGTTGAGGCGCGGCAGGGCGGCCAGCAGCCGAAGCTCGGCCTCTCCCCGCAACCGGTTTCCGTGGAGCTGGAGCCGCTCGAGTTTGTCGAGGCCCTCGACGCCCAGCACAGTGGTTAGGCGGTTGTGACCTGCCAACAGGGTTCTGAGGCGGTAGCACCGCGAAAGAGGCCGGAGGGAGGCAAGGCGGTTGCTGGTGACATCGAGCCACGACAGAAAGGGGAGGGCCTCGAGGCCGGCGAGGCTGACGAGCTGGTTGTTCGACAGGTCGAGGTGGGTGAGGGTGGGGGCGAAGGCGGCAGCGCCGAGGTCCGAGAGCTGGTTCTGGGCCAGCGAGAGCGAGACCAGACGAGGGTAACTGCTAATGCCTGCCAGGTCGGTCACCTGGGCGTGGGCGTGGGGGGGGAACGGAGGTCGGAGCGGCGCGGGCGAGGGGGAGAAACGGCTTTCTCGGCGCCGTGCACTCCTTCGTTGTATTTCCTCGAATCGGTCGTTCCATCGGAAGAATAATTTGTTCAAAAAGGCCAGGGTTGTAATTTTACGCGCGATTTGGCGCTGTGGCGCGTGGTAGAGGCCGAGGGAGGCCTCCAAGCCCCGGTCACGCTCGCGTCGATTCGTTCGTCTGAGCTGGAGCACGCCGCTCGGTGAGGGGAGAACAGATATCATGAAGCGTCCGCCGAAGCGTCCACTGGGCGGGATCCCCACTGGAATGACCAGTGCTAATGGGCGGCGCGGCGCAGGGGTCCCACCCGTCGCCCATCGCTGCCGCCGACAGGCGCGCATCGCCGTTCCACTCACCAGGTTCCCGCAGAGGTCCAGCGAGGCCACCGCCTCCGACTGATCGGGCTCCTGATCCACGGCCATGAGCACTCCAGGAGCGTCGAGCCGGTCAATGTCCTGGTAGCGCAGCGACACGCAGAGGCCGTGCGACCACGATGCGCCCTGTCCCGTGACAGAGTCGTGCGCCGAGGCCGCAGCCATCGTCGTCGCACGTGGCCCTGAGGAGAAAGCCGGGGCCGCCCCTGAGGGACTGGCAGAGCACAGACCCGGGGGCTGGGGGGCAAGCAAAGGAGCGCCGAGGCGGAACGGACGGGCAGCCGAGGGAGAGACAATACCAGGGGCGTTCCCGAGCCCCAGCCCGAGACTTAGGGGTAAAGAACGCTCGGATCGCTTCTCTATCGTCTCGGCCTAGATATGTCGGAGGTCGCGAGCCATCAGCAGGAGCTTGCGAACAAGTCGACGCCGCAAGAACTCCCACGTCGCGCTGCTTCCCGGCTACCGCAGCCCAGTGCCGTAGTCAGTGTGAGCGAGGCGAGCGTTTTGACTGGGCTTGATCCGTGTGAGAGGCGGATCAAGACGGGAGAAGCGAACCCTGTGCACGGTTCGGGCGACGTCGAACGCTGGTGGGCCGCGGCGTCGCTTTCCAGGACTTCAACCGCAGTATTCTGGGACGATACCGAGATTCTCTTCGTTTTCTACCGCAGGCTGCTGGAGGAGGCGATGAAAACCGCGGAGACGAGGGGACGCCGACTTCGGGCCCGGCCACACGGTCTGGCAAGCGCCGGGCCCCATCGACGCCCTACCCCGGCCGTCGCCCCGCCAAGTCGCCCAGGGCGCCCGATGCCGCCGCGACCCCACCGCCACCCCCGCTTGCACCCGACGCCGAGGCCGAGGCCGAGCCGACTGTGGCAGATACGGCGGCAGCTGTGGAGACAGCGGCGGTGCCCTCCCCCCCCCCTGCCCCCCCACGTCCTTTCCGCGCCCCTGCCGTCGCTGTCTCAGCCGCCCCCCCTCCCCCCCCTCCCCTACCTCCCATCGCCCCTCGCGCGACGTCCCCTCCCCCCCGCGACCCTC
>Ga0181573_10003567_pt1 | contig 13657 bp, 8 predicted proteins | sample 101ome_25_FD_148643 | JGI IMG/M metagenome (GOLD analysis project Ga0181573, IMG submission 148643) | Coastal salt marsh microbial communities from the Groves Creek Marsh, Skidaway Island, Georgia - 101409BT metaG (spades assembly) | ecosystem: Environmental > Aquatic > Marine > Intertidal zone...
CTGCGGCGGAGGCTGGCCAGAAGCCTCCCCCCGTGATCGATATGCCCGGTGGGTGTACCCTCGAGGCTTTAGACCTGTTCAAGGACACGCGCGCCAAGTTCTCCCTAGAGGTTGGGACCGGGGCCCTTCCGGAAGCCGTGTTGGACCTCGGAGGTTGTGACTATTCGGGGCAGGACCTGTCGGGGAAGATTCTAAGCGGGGTGATAGCCACCGGCGCCAACTTCTCCAACGCCACGCTCGTCGGCGCGGAGATGAGCAGGGCGAAGGGGCAGGACGCGATTTTCACCGGTGCCGACATGAGGAGCGTCAACGCTTACGAGGTGAACTTCGGCGGGTCTGATTTGACAAACGTCGACTTCGACAACGCCATACTCACCAACGCTCGATTCGGTAAGGGGAAGGGCGGGGAGTGGGCGAAGTTGGGGGGTGCAAACTGGGAAGGCGCGCTGCTGAGCAGCTCGGACGCGCAGAGGGTGTGCGAGAACCCGACGGTGGATGATTACGGGAAGGCGATTCTCGGATGCAAGTAAGATTAGTTTATGCGTGTTGGCGCGTTGATGAACGAGAGTTGAATTTGTTAAAAGCGAAAGCGTGCGGGGGCGTTGGAGTTTCGATGACCGCGATCACATGACGGAGGTGACCTTGAAGTCGAGGTCGGGTCTCTCCTTCATCGCCGCCTTGGCCGCGTCCGGCGACACCACGGCGCAGACCCTCGCCTCCGGAGCCCTGGTTGCCTCGAGCACCTCGCCAAACTTCTTGAAGTCCTTCTCCGTCGTCGCCAGCACCTCCTCCCTGCGTTGCTGTCTCTCCTCGTCCTTAACCTTGAGCAGATGGCGCATGAGCGCGGTGTAGCCCTTGGCATCGGGGAGCTGGTACGAGTCCAGGTCGCCCATGGTGCCGACGATCGCCTTAGTCAGCTCATCCTTGTCGAGCGAGATGTCCTTCAAAAACTCCACGGTTCCGTCGTAGTTGGCGATGGTCTTCAGGAGATTGGGATCGCGGTAGGAAAGGTAGCTGAACATGCCGCTGTGGCTGTCAAAATCGGAGAACCCTCCGTAGGCACCGCCGGACACGCGCACGCGGTCCCAGAGCCAGGTGGTGCCGAGGAGCTTGTTGATGACGTACGCAGAGCCGTGGAGCTCGTACCCCGATTTGTACAGGTTGGCGCCTTTGCCCACGTAGTTGACCTGGGTGGGCACGGTGATGAGCTCGTTGACGGGCGGGAGGACGAGGTCCTTGCTCCACGCCTCGGTGGCGGCGCCGGTACCCTCCGCCGGGAGCGCGTCGAGGAACGACTGCACCGCCCCCGCCGTCGCCTCCAAGGTTTTCGCGTCGGCGGTGAGGTTCGTCACCGACCCGGCGCGGGCCACCACGGCGGCGCGGATCTTCTCGAGGTCGGCGACGACGCCGTCCCAGTCGCTGTCGATCCTGTTCGCGAGGGTTTTGAGGTATTCGAGCTGCGCGAGGCCGCCGAGCTGCTCGCCGACGTACCCGGCGACGGAGTCCATGGCGTCGAGCCTGCCAGCCGCTACGGAGTGCCCGCCGGACTGGACCCGCGATTCCATCGACGCGCGGGACTCGAGCACGAGCTGCTTGAAGATCTCCTTGTCGTCGAGCTTAGCGTCGAGCATCATCTCGGCCATGAGGTCGTGGAGCTGGCCGGCCTGGGCGCCGGTGGACTTGCCCCGGAGCACGAGGTAGGCGGAGACGTCGTCCGAGCCGCGGATGGAGGAGGTGAACGGGGAGAGGGAGAAACCGCCGGTGGTGGCGCCCATGAGCTGGTCAAAGTCGACGAAGGATCGCTTGGAGGTACCCATGCGCTGCATGGCGCGGCACCACAGGGGCACGAGGGGCATCAGGTCCATGGGGACGGCGTGAAGATCCTACGAAAGGAAACGAGGAGAGTGGGCGGTGAGTCAAAAAGTCGTCGGCGTAGGCTGGGAATTTGGCACCGCAGCGAAACGGGCGCAGGGTGAGAAGAGCCCCGCGCGCCGCATTATAGCGATACCTCTGTTTCATCTCGCACCATCAATGTGCCCCAGGACGATGGCCCACTTTTCAGTGAAGCGCGCGCTCGGGCGTGGTATTAGGTGCAAAAACGGGTTCGAGAAAAATACGTTCATCACTCTGGCTTTTGGGTCGGTCACGGTAAATCCACTCACCATGAGGTGCTCGGCGTAGAGGATGTCGTTGGTGAAGATATCGTGGGTGAGCATGGTGGTGGCACCGACGGTGGACACGTCCGTGGGGATGGACTTGGCCTCCTTGGGGATATCGGTGATGTCGAGCGCGGGGATGCACGCGAGCGCCTCGGGGGAATCCGGTGTCTCTTGGAGCCTCTTGAGCTCCTCCGTGTCGGCGACAACCTTCTCGATCTCCTCGGGGGAGAGACCCGCGCGGTAGGCGGAAACCTTGGCCTTCTCCTCGTCGTCCTGGACCTTACCGAGCTCCTTGTCGGGGTTGAGCTCGATGGTCACCTTGTGGGTGTTGTCGATGAGCATCTTCTTGATGAGCGGCGTGAAGACATCCTCCTTGGCCATCCTCGCCTTGAGCCTGGCCAAAGGCTCCTCGAACCTGAGAATCTCCACGGGATCGCCCTCGTACAACCACGCGGAGAGCGAGCGAAGCATGAGGGAGAGGCCGCGAGGGAAGCGACCAGTGTTGTTCTCGCGCATGGCAAACTCGATGGAGTTGACGGACGAGTCGATGGCCGCCTGGGTGAACCCCTCCTCGGCAATCTTGGCGATCGTCTCGGTGATGAGCGACTCAACCTTGGGAATGTCCTCCTTGGCCACGCCCTTGAGGCCGATCGCGAAAGTGGGCTGCCTGAGCTCGTCCTCGAGGCCGTAACCCACGATGGCCTCGCCGAGACCGGACTCCTCGAGCGCCATCCTGAGCGGCGCCGCGGGTGAGCCGAGGAGGAGGTTATCGAGGAACCCGACCGCGAGCGCCGTCTCGGTGTCGAAGGGTCCGTCGTTGAGCAGCCAGTTGACCTGCACGAAGGACTTGTCCGCCTCTTCGCCCTCGCCCGCGACGTACGACGTCACGACCCTCTTGGGCTCGGTGAAGTACTTCTGGGTGGCGATGGTAGAGTCAATCTCCTTCCTGTCAAACTCGGACAGGAACGAGTCGAGGATCTTGAGTCGCTCCTCGACGTCGTCGTCGCCGTAGAACCACATCCTGGAGTTGGAGGGGTGGTAGAACTTGCCGTGGAAGTCCCTGAACTCCGCGAACGTGAGCTGGGGGATCACGGTGGGATCGCCGCCCGAGTCCACCCCGTAGGTGTTATCCGGGAAGAGCGCCTGCTGCGCCTCCCTCGCCAGGACGGAATCCGGGGAGGAGTACACCCCCTTCATCTCGTTGTACACGACGCCCTTGAACGTCATCTCCTGGTCCGGGGCGTCCAGCTCGTAGTGCCAACCCTCTTGCTGGAACGTCTTCTCGTTGTCGACGCACCGCGGGTGGAACACGGCGTCGAGGTAGACGTCCACGAGGTTGCGAAAGTCCTGGAGGTTGCACGACGCGACGGGGTAGCAGGTGCGATCGGGGTAGGTCATGGCGTTGAGGAAGGTGTTTAAGGACCCCTTGATGAGCTCCACGAAGGGCTCCTTGATGGGGTACTTGCGCGAGCCGCACAGCACGGAGTGCTCGAGGATGTGGGGAATGCCGGTGGAGTTGGCGGGGGGCGTGCGGAGGGTGACGCCGAAGCACTTGTTCTCGTCGTCGTTGCTCAGGCTCATGACCTCGGCGCCCGTCTTGGTGTGGCGGAAGAAGAACACCTTGGAGTCGTACTCGGCGACGTAGTCCTCGCGGACGAGCTCGAAGCCGTGCAGGTTCGCGGGGGGCTTGAGCTCGGTGGGGTTGACGGGGGCCTCCACAGCCTTGCAGTACACCGAGCGCCTGGCGCCGAGGGAGGGCGCGAAGCCGCGGGAGGGACCGGCCCTGACCGCGGCCCTGACCCCGCGCGAGGCGGATCGTGCGGCCACGGGGGCGAGTGCGCGGGTCGTCGTCGTCATCATGCTGGAAGCCATCTCGCGGGCAGCGACTGGGTTAACGTTCGCGCGAGTGGTTAACGAGGCGACGGCGTCGGCGAGCCTGCGTCTGAGCGCCGTGGTGACGACGTAGACCTTAAGACTAACGGGTGGGATGCGACGTGCCGCTCCTGCCCTTGTTCGCTGTACGTTCGGCGCGTGGTGGTGCCGACGCAGTGTGCGGTGGCGCCGATCGAAAGATCGCCAGGTGACTGCGTGGCAACTGCTCAGGGCTTGTGTGAGCTCGAGGCCACAAAATCGCGAAAAGCAGACTGCTCGCGTGTGCCGAAATTTCAACCAATCACAGCGCTGGACGAACTTTCGGAGATCGGGAACCTCCAACCTCCAACCTACGCCACCTCAAATCGTCGGACCTCGTCCGCGACACAAACGACCGAGCGGCTCGCAGGTACTCCCGCGCGACGCCCACACCGCCCCCCGGGTCACGTCCATCTTGTCCCAGTAGCGAACGCCCAAATCATGGCGTCCACGACCGTCGTCGCCGTCGCCGCGCGCGCCGTCGTCTCGGCCAAATCCTCCAGCCAGAGGGGTCTCGGTTCCGCCACCAGGGTCCGCGGCGTCGCCGTGCCCAAGACCAGCGCCAGGCTCTCCACCCGGCGTTCCGCCGCACGCGGTTCCCTAAAGGTGTCCGCGAACGGCCTGCCCCCCAACCTGGCGGGCATGATGGGCAACATGGACCCCGAGAAGATGAAGGAGATCCAGGAGGCTTACGCCAAGGCGATGAAGGATCCCGAGACGGCGAAGAAGGTGAACGCTCAGATGGCGCAGATGCAGGGTATGATGAACAACCCCATGGTGCAGAAGCAGATGCAGGCCATGAATAACATGATCTCGGTGCGTGTCTCATTCGCGTTTTCGTTCAGTGGTACCCGCCCGAACCCCCATCCTCGGACCTCCGAGTGGATAATCCCTAAACCCTCCTTTTTTGAGGAGTCCCGAGAGACACGCCGTCGCTGACCGTCCCTCCCCGTTTCCCGTCCGGCACATCCAGAACCCCGACATGCAGCGCAGGATCGCGGCGCTCAAGGACGACCCCGACTTCCAGGAGTTCTTCAACGACGTCCAGAAGAACGGCCCGTCCGCCATGATGAAGTACTCCAACGACGCGGCGTTTCTCAAGAAGCTCAACGACAAGCTCGGGGGCGAGGATGCGATCCGAGCGGCTGTCGGCGGGTCCATCCCCGGCGAGCCCGCCGCGCCCGCCGCCGCCGCCGCCGCCGCGCCCACGCCCGAGGTCGAGACCCTGCACGACGCGGCGAGGTACGGTGACGTGGAGGCTGTGGAGGACTTCATCGCGATTGGCAAGGATGTCAACGCGCGGGACTCGAGCCAGCGCACTCCGCTCCACTACGCCATCGCGTTTGGCAAGGGCGACGCGGGCGAGGAGATCTTCAACCAGCTGATCGAGGCGGACAGCGACCTGACCGCGGTGGACGAGAAGAAGAACACCCCGCTCCACTACGCGTGCGGCTACGGGAAGACCTTCGCCGTCAGGGCGCTCCTGGAGAAGGGCTGCGACATCACCGCGCAGAACGGCACTGGCAAGACCCCAATCGACCTGGTGAAGCTCGAGGCGAAGAACCCCATCAACGAGGAGACGGACCTGATCGAGAAGCTCACCCCAGCGTGAGTGAGGGGAGGAGGCGTATTATGAGCGCATAGCATCAAACTTGTGTATACATCCATCACATCCATGACATCCCGCTGCCGGTCCACGGGCACCAAGGGGAACATTAGGCCCGATCCAACCCGGCGTATCTCGGACTATCCTTCCACTTATCCGAGTCAGCCGAGATCGCGGCGCGCCACAACGGGCCGCGCGAGGGGCGACGGCCGAGGAGAAACCCTCGGCGAGCGATCCGGAAGGCTCGGTGACGGGGCGATGAACGCCGCCGTACTCCGCGCTTCCGTCTCCGGAGTCGCATCGCGCGTGGCGGTCGCGCCCGAGCGTCGAGGGGGACGGCGGGCGTGTGCCCCATCCGACGGTGGCGTGTGCCACCGGCGTTTCAACAGCCGCGTGGCTGCGAAGGCGGGCGAGGACAAGGTCGACGGATGGCCGCAGTGGCGATCCACCCCGGAGCCAAACTCGCCGTTCGCGTCCATGTTCGAGGCGGCGTCCGCGATGGCGGGAGGGAACCAGCCGACGATGGACCCGCCGCGCAAGGCGAAGAAGACTAGATCGAAAAAGGCGGTGCCCGGGAAGACGTACGACTCGTGGCTCGCGAAGGACGACGCGGGCGATGCGTCGTCGATAGCCATCACGCGGGACGGCTGCGAGGACGAGTGCGATCCGGCGGAGGAACCCGACTGCGTCCCGTCCCCGTACTGCTCGATCACCTTCATCGACGAGTCCGAGGATGACGACGGCGAGGGCGACTTCCTCCCGCCAATGTCGGACCCCGCCACCGCGGCGGGTGTCCGCGCGCCCCCACCCACCACCGCGTGGCCCCCGTGGCTCGAGGACACCCAGGCCACCACGCACGTCTCCGGACCCGCCTGCGACATCACCGCCACGGTGGAAGTGTGCGCGGGGAAGGCGTGCGCGAGGAACGGGCTCGCGTCCGACGTCATGAACGCGTTGCGGGGGAACATGCCGCCGGGTTGGACGCTCACGCCGGGGCGTAAGTGCATGGGGATGTGCAAGAAGGCGTGCGTGGTGAGGGTGACCGGTGAAGTGAACCAGGTGGTGCACACGGGGGTGACGTCGGCGACGGCGGCCATCTCGGTCCTCCCGGGGCGGAGCTTCTCGACCATGGCGGGGCTCTCGCTGGACGACTACATCCCGGCCACCGTGCCGACCGAGGAGGAGGGGAGGAAGGAACCCGAGCGGCGCGCCGCCCCCGCGATGGCTGCGGCGTCGGGCCTATTCGCCGCCGCCGCCGCGGCCGTGGACCGCGGCATCGACCTCGATGAATCCGCGGAAGGTGAAGGTGACGCGGCGGTGAAGACAAAGCGGCGGGTGAAGAAAAAGCGGAACAGCTCGGTGCTGTTGGCGGCGCGCGCGGCGAGCGCCAGGGTGGAGGACATGGGGGTCGCCGCGTACTCGCGGGAGCTGCAGGGAAAGGCGAGCAACGAGGAATTTCCGTTTAGCTACTAGCTAGATAAAGTTGAATCCAATCGATTAGTCTTACAAAGTCGTCGAAGGCGCTGGTCTTTGAGCATATGATAACCTTATGGTCCTCGGCTGTCGCTGGGGCTTCAAAAAGTCCCCAGTGTTAATGTACCGCACGTGTGTGCCCCGTATGTGATACCCTTATCTACACCCACCCCTGGTCAATGAATATATCGCCCCGCTAGTCATCATTTCACCAGCTCGGGCGTGATGAGCTGCGCGAAGCTGTCGTTGCACGACCCCATCCTCGTCAGCACGTTTCCGCTCCGTTGCCTGGTGAGCATCTGAATCGACCCAAACGACTCCAGCTTGCCGATGCTCTCCCTGCCCCCGAGCATCTCAGCCTCTCCCAGCTGGTCCAACACCGCGGTCACGCTGCCCAGCTCACCAGTCAGGAGCGCGCCCCAGTCCCCGCTGTTGAACTGCGCGAGGGGCTCGGCGGCGCGTCCCGTGTCCGGCGCCTCCCCTCTGAGCAGCGTGGCGATGTCCGGCGGCAAACTCACCTGCCGGCCGAGGCCCAGGCTCGGGTCCCTGTGCAGACCCGCGGGCTTCACGCGGATGGGCGGCGGGACCGTGGAAACGTCGAGTCCGACCGAATCGTCGACGCCCGGCGTGGTGGGAGGCGGGGTGACGAAGTTGTGGGGAAGGGAATCCTCGCGGGGGATGAACCGGCCAGAGCCGTCCCGGCGGAGGTGCTCCGAGTTGCGGCGCTGCAGCTTCCCATCCTGCGAGGATCCGCTCGAGTCGCGTCGGCGCTTCTTCCGGTCGGGTGACGCGGACGCGGAGTCAACTTCCGCGGGCTTGATGTTGTTGAGGATGTTGTTGAGGTTGTTGTTGTTCGCAGCCTTGACGCCGTTGGGGCGAAGGGTCTTCCCCGCGGCGGCTGCGGCGGCTTTCGCCGCTTCAACCTCTCGCTCAGCCTTGTCCGCGGACCTCGGGGAGAGGAGGTTGCCGTGGTCGTCGAGGTAGCGGTGGCCGGTGAAGTGCGCCTGGAACCATCTCGCGCGGCACTGCTGCGCGGTGCGGTTCTTCATCGTCTTGGCGATGGCGCTCCAGTTGGCGCCGTGCCGGACCCTGAGCTCGGCGAGCGCGCGGTCCTCCTTGGTGGACCACTGCTTGCGCGAGACGCTGGGGTCGAGGTGGCGCCTCCAGCGGCCCATGCACTGCTGGTCCGTCCGCCCCTCCATACGGCGGGAGATGTCGGCCCAGCGAAGGCCGTAGGTGTCCACCAGCGCTTGGAGCTGTTCGGGTTCGGGGGGAGGGGGTGCGTTGGTCAGCGATGGAAAAACCGCACTGGGCCGCGGCGTTAATTTTTCTCGCGTGGCGTGTGTCGCGAGACGATCGATTGATGACGGTCAACCGCGAGCGAGGGGTGGGGCTCGTACCTGGCGGTCCTCGGCTTCTGTCCACTTATCCTTGCGGATGTTGGGGTTAACCTTGTGGCGCCACCTTTGTGCGCACTGCTGGCCGGTGCGGCCGGGCATCTCGGCGGCGACGGCGGCCCAGCGGTTGCCGTGCTTGGCCTGCGCGCAGGGATGGTTGGAGAAAAGCAACACTTGTCAGAAAACGCTTTGCGATTGCTCGATTGCGGGGCGGAAGGGTTCGTACCTGAAGAGCAGAGAGCTGGACGTCTTCGGCGTCGGTCCACGGCGCGCCCTTGAGGTCCAAATCGGCCATCTTGGGTTTCACGTGTGCGTCGGTGAGGGGTATCGGGAGAGCGGTGCTCGGCGTAGAATGGCCAAAAGACCGGCGACCGGCGACTGAAGTGTAAAGTTGATCGGGGTGTTTCGGAACAGTGCTCTGACTGAAATGCCATACGTTTTTAGAGATGCGCTATTGATGAGCAAGATTGCGTCGAGAAATAATGTGCCTGTCTGGCGAAAAAAAACGCTATCCTTCTCAGCTCCCCTCTACGCGCCGGCGCTGATGGAACAGGGAGAAGATCGATTTGGAGGGATAGTGCTTCCGCAGGGTTAGGAGTCGGTGCGCCCGGTACCCCCACAGATAAGGGACGATGGCCTCCGCTCGATTCGTCGCATCGGCGGTATCGGCGTCGAGAGGTTTCGTGCGGGTCGATGCCCGCTCGATCGTCTCGCCGGTTAGGCGGGCAGGCGGACGAAGCGCGAGGATAGTATCTCGGAGCGGGCACCACATCTCGTTGGCAACGTCATCAACCGCCGCCGTCCCGACGGACATCCCCGAGCAGCAGGACTCCATCTCCGCGGAGGAGGATCCAAACGGCGATGATACAACCACGATACCCTCGACGGGATCGCTCACGCGGGCCATCGTGGCGATGGAGGACGACAGCGCGGACGCCATGTACGAAACCATCCTTCAGTGGTCGATGGACGTCAAGGGCGTTGAGCTGTACGAGGCACAGGAGGAGGCCATCCTGGAGCTGGTGGAGGGTAACAACGTCTTGTTAACTACCCCGACGGGAAGTGGCAAGACGATGGTGGCCACCGCGGCGATCGCAGCGGCGACGGCGAGGGGCGACGCCGCGTGGTACACGGCACCGCTCAAGGCTTTAGTCACCGAGAAGTTCTTCCAGCTGGTGAAGGACTTTGGCGCCAAGAACGTGGGTTTGCTCACCGGCGACGCCTCCGTGAACCCTACCGCGCCTATCATCTGCTGCACCGCGGAGGTTCTCGCCAACGCGGCCCTTCGCCGGGGCAGGGACCTGGACTGCGGCTTGATTGTCGCGGACGAGTTTCACTTTTACACCGACCCGGACCGGGGTTGGGCTTGGCAGGTTCCCATGGTCGAGCTCCCGGACGCGCAGTTCCTCCTGATGTCCGCCACGTTCGGCGATACGTCCAAATTTCAACGGCACTTAGAGCGGAACGCGGCGGGGAGGGACGTCGGGGTCGTGGGCGGCGGGGAGCGGCCGGTGCCCCTGGAGTTTGAATACCGCGAGACTTCGTTGATCGAGTCCATCAAGGAGCTCGTGGACACCGATCGAGCGCCGGTGTACATCGTCAACTTCTCGCAGCGCGAGGCGAACGAGCGCGCGCAGGACCTGTGCAGCACCTTGTCCTTGACCGCGGATGAGAAAAAGGCGCTCAACGCGGAGCTCGAGGGGTTCAAGTTTGACACGCCGGTTGGTAACGAGCTCAGGCGGTACATCTCCTTCGGCGTGGGCGTCCATCACGCGGGTCTGCTCCCCAAGTACAGGCTGCTCGTGGAACGTCTCGCGGGCAAGGGTCTGCTAAAGTGCATATGCGGGACGGACACCTTGGGCGTCGGCGTGAACGTCCCCATCCGCGCGGTGCTCTTCACCCAGTTGTGCAAGTTTGACGGTAACAAAACCAGGCTGCTCACCATACGCGAGTTTCAGCAAATCGCGGGTCGAGCGGGGCGAAGGGGATTCGACACCAAGGGGTTCGTGTGGTGCCAAGCCCCCGCGCACGTGGTGGAAAACAAGAGGGCGGAGGCGAAGGCTGCCGCTGCTGCGGCCAAGAGCGGTGGTAAGGCTAAGAAGGTCAAGAAGGCGCAGCCGCCCGACAAGAACTTTGTGATGTGGAACGAGGACAACTTTCGCCGGATGGAGATGGGCGTGCCGGAAACTCTGGACTCCTCCTTCCAGGTGACGCACTCGATGATCCTCGCGGTTTTATCGCGCAGGGGCGACGGCAAGCGCTTCCTCCGGGACCTCCTCGTCAACAACCACGAGCCGAAGATCCGACAACGGAAGCACCAGAGGCGCGCGATCAGCATGTACCGCTCACTCAAGGATGCCGGAATCATCCAGGAGGCTGGAACCATGGACACGAGCGGCCGGGCGGTGAACCTGGGCTTTGACATCGGCGACCAGTTCTCGCTGACCCAGCCCCTCTCCCTCTTTGCCGTGGAGTACCTTCCTACCCTACTCAAGGTCCACGGTGAGGATCACTCCAAGCGGAGCAAGCTCAAGGACGAACGGTACGCCCTGGACGTGCTCTCTGTCCTCGAGGCTGTGCTCGACACACCCGGCGCGGTGGTCTCTGCGCAGCTTAGCAAGGCCAAGACCAGAGCCGTGAACAAGATGAAGGGCGAAGGGACCGAGTACGACGCCCGCATGGCCGTGCTGGAGGAGATGGACTACCCCAAACCCCTCGCGGATGAGCTCGAGGCCTACTTTGAACCCTTCAAGCGCAGGCACCCGTACGTGGGGGGTGAGGAGCTCAAGCCCAAATCCATCGCCAGGGAGCTATACGAGTCCGGATTTGACTTCAACAAGTACGTCAACCACTACGGCCTCAACCGCAGCGAGGGTGCACTGATGAGGTACCTGACCGACGCGTACAAGGCCATGGTACAGAACGTCCCCGAGAGCATGAAGTCCCCGGCCGTGATCGACCTGGAGGAGTGGCTGGGCGAGACCATCCGCAGGGTTGACTCCAGCCTCATCGACGAGTGGGAGGCTCTCAAGGACCCGGTGGCCGCCGCGCGAGCCGCCGAGGACGAAGCCGCCGCGCTCGCCGCGATCGGCGCGACGCTCACGGGTCCTCAGAGGTTCACGTTAGGACGCGCGTTCCGGGTCATGGTTCGCAACGCCGCGTTCCGGTGGGTGCAGCTCCTCGCGATGGGCGAAGAGGAGGACATGGCGCAGCTCGCGTCCGAGAATTTACCGCCGCGGGGCCGGGACAACCCGTGGACGATGGACGAGCTCTACGCCGCGATCGACCCGTACTGGCAGACGCACGACGCGATGGACGACGGTTACGAGGCGAGGTCGCCCGACCTGTTCGACGTGAGCGACGAGGGGGCGGACGGCGAGACGCACTGGCGGGTCGTGCAGAAAGTCAGGGACCCGGCCGGGGACCTGGACTGGTGCGTCGAGGGTGAGGTTGACCTCGAAGCTTCCGAGGAGGAGGGGAGGGTGGTCATGCGCCTGGTGGAGATCAGGCAAGAGGGGGCTGTAAGGAAGGAGGAGAAGGTGGTACCAAGCGAGGAGGATATCTGGGCAGCCTTGGAGGAGGAAGAGGAGTACGAAGATGAGGACGAGTAGTCGCTGTGATAGCCTCGCTTAATAAAACTAGACTACTTTGAACGCGGCTTGGCCCTGTTTGTTGCCACCGCCGTTGTCGGGTCGTCTGGCCAGTAGTGCTTCGGGTACCTCCCTTTCAGCTCCTTGGCCACGTCAAAATACGTGTTTTTCCAGAACGACGCCAAGTCTGTCGTCACCTGCACCGGCCGACTCGCCGGCGACAGAAGGTGAACCTCGATCGGGACTCTCTTGGGACCAATCGTGGGAGTCTCGGCCATCCCGAAGAGTTCCTGCAGCCTGGCACGAAGCACCGGCGTGCCCCCGGGGGTGTCGTAGTCGAGCGGTAGGTTGGACCCCGACGGGACAATCACGTGCGTCGGGCACGACTGTTCCACCTCCATCGTCTGCTCGTAATTCAGCAAGCACCGAATAAGCCCGTCGCCGTCCAGCTGCTTGTGCATAGCCGACTTTGACGTCACGCCGGGGAGAATCGGGGCCAGCCAGTCGTCCAGGGTAGCCTCCAGCGCCGCGTCGCTCAGGTCCGGGAGGTGGTCCGCGCCGCCCACCGTCCTCAGCCACATAACCCGCCGCCTCCACGACTCCGTCTTATCGCTCCAACCAAGCGCCGCGCGCACGCCCATCTCCTTGACCCCGTATAACATGGCCTCGACAGTCTCATCCGGTGTCGGCTGGAAGGGAGACTCCCGAAGCACCGCGTCGCCCACGCACAGCTGTCGCCGGGCCACCACCGCCTTGCTCGCGCTCGCCCACGAAACCGAGTCCCTCCTGCGGCACAGCGCATCGGCCAGGCACCCGGGCCGATCACCGTCCGGTTCCAGAGCGGTCAAAGGCACGGGCGCGGCGAGGCGGACCCTGTCGTTTCTCCCCCCGCCGCCGACGTCGCCGGACGTCATCTCGGCGATCGCCAGAACCTCCGCCCGCGCGAGTGGATCCGACGCCGGGACCGACGCCGCCCCGACACCCCCCGAGAGCTGGAAGTTACCGCCCTTGCTTCGCCTCACGCCGACGCGGTCGGGGTACGCCACGGCCAGTAAGACGCCCGCCTCGTTCTCACCCTCGCCCAAGAGAAAGTCCCAGCACGGTCCGCACGGGTCCCCGCCGCCGACACCCGGCGCGCACCATTCGTCGCCGTCGTCCGCCGCGAGCGCCTTGACCGCGTTTAGAAGCTGGGAAACCACCTTACCAGCCTCCCTCGCGGCGTTTCGGTCAATCTCGAACCCGCGGTACCCGCCGTACGCCGCGCTAAAGCCGCCGACCGAGGACGCGTTGGATGAGCCGGCACCCGCCGAGGACGCCGCGGCCCTCGCCGCCTTTGCCGCAGCCTGCACTCCGCCACCCGCCGGTCTGCTGCCCTTCGGCGCACCCTTAAATTTGCCCCCCTTATTTTTCCCCTTGGGCAGCTTGGTCCCGATCGGCACGCGGACGGGCGCGGCCGGATCGATTGGGGCGTTCGGAGCGGACGGCGGCACAGCTGGCGTCGGCTCCGCGGCTCGCGCCTCG
>Ga0181573_10003571_pt1 | contig 13651 bp, 10 predicted proteins | sample 101ome_25_FD_148643 | JGI IMG/M metagenome (GOLD analysis project Ga0181573, IMG submission 148643) | Coastal salt marsh microbial communities from the Groves Creek Marsh, Skidaway Island, Georgia - 101409BT metaG (spades assembly) | ecosystem: Environmental > Aquatic > Marine > Intertidal zone...
TGGCGGTACCCGATCGAAACCGAATTGCACGACGAGATCGTGCGAGCCATTGACGCGGGAGAGGTCGCAAAGAGTTAGCGTTAGGTTTGGGTGCTTCAGCTTGAACTCAGTGCGGCGTCTCATCCGGGAGGCTGGGTCTGAGGATCACGGTTCGATCCATGCATTTGTCGATCGATTCAATCGCGGCAGGCTGCACGACCTTGCTGCAGCGAACGCGTGATCGGGTCGCCACGCAAGGCGATGAAACCTTGCTAGGATGTCGGCTTGGCTGAACTGTCCCGCGGAGCCCTCCATGAAACTGGTGTCTTTTAATACCAACAGCATTCGCACTCGGTTGCATCAACTAGAAGCGGTGGTCGAGCGTCATGCCCCGGAGGTCATCGGGATTCAGGAAACCAAGGTGACAGATGATGAGTTCCCGGTTGAGGCTATCGAATCGCTTGGCTATCACGCCACCTTTTTTGGACAGAAAACGCATTACGGCGTTGCGCTGCTCTCAAAACAACCGCCGCAAGCCGTCCGTAAAGGGCTGCCAGGGGAACCTGAAGATGCTCAACGTCGATTCATTGAAGCGACGTATGACATCCCGAATTTTGGCCCACTTACCGTGATGAATGGCTACTTTCCGCAGGGTGAGAATCGAGATCACCCGACCAAGTTTCCGAACAAGGCGGCGTTTTATGCCGGTCTGGATGCCTATTTGGATGAGCGCCTAGGCGCGATCAAAAAGTCTTCGTCAAATCCGTTCGTGATTATGGGTGACATGAATATTGCGCCTCTCGATGCGGATATCGGCATTGGCGAAGACAACCGCAAGCGGTGGCTGAGAGACGGCAAGACCAGCTTCCTGCCCGAGGAACGTGAGTGGCTGGCCGCTATTCAAGCTAAGGGTTTTGACGATAGCTATCGTTTGATCCACCCCGACGTCGACGATCGTTTCAGTTGGTTTGATTATCGAAGCAAGGGTTTTGAACGTGAACCTAGGCGGGGGTTACGCATTGACTTGATTCTGACGTCGCGGGGGCTGAGCGATAAAGTGATCGCAGCAGATGTTGATTATGACGTGCGTGCCATGGAGCGACCCTCGGATCATTGCCCCATCTGGACAGAATTTAAGTGAACAGTGTTTTTCGCAACGCCCTCGATGAGGATGTCTGGTAGGTCGGCGGGTCGATCAGTCGTTGAATGATTCGAACAACAAAGGCTTAGGCGCATGACCTCCGTGGTTGGGGTCACGGGTGCAGGGTCCCGCATTGCGCAGGCGAAGGCGGTGACGTTGGGCCAGCTGCAGGGTAGCTATTTTGATCCAGCGCGTGAACAGCGGTTATTAGTACATCTACCATTTAAGAACCGACTGCGCTGCAGGGGTTTCCCGAAATCGTGCCTCAGAGGCTCGAAGCAAGGGCCGATCGCCCATCACATCGGCTTTAACGAAACGCACGAATTGAAGCGACGCCTGCAACGTCATATCTGCAATGGAAACTTCTTGGCCTGTCAGAAAGGGACGCCCATCGCCAAGCAGCGTCTCTAGAAAGTCGAGTGGCGCCTGCATGGTTTCCAGCAGTTGTGCCGCGCGCTCAGGTTCGGGTGGGCGACCGAGCGGCGAGTTGGTGGCGTGACCAAAAGCGCCCATGGCACTGGCGAGCCGAATATCCACCACACGTTCAATGTCCCAACATCGGGCCTGATCTTCGGGCGTGCCAGAAATCAAAGCATCCTCAGGAAACTTCGCCTCGAGATAATGAATGATGGCCAGCGACTCTAAAATAAAACTGCCATCGTCGAGCTCGAAGGCGGGCACCGTTCCGAAGGGGTTTCTGGCGAGGTGTTCGGGTTCCTTATGCCGGCCTTTCACCGTATTCACCACGATCTGCTCGATGGAGAGCCCCGTTCCACGAGCCTCGCGCTCGGCGATGTACAGCATTACTTTGGTGGGGTTGGGTGCAAGCGGAACCATGTAAAGCTTCATCTAAATTTCCTTCATCAAGTCGACAATGTGTTCAAGTAACGCAAACCGTTTGGGGCCAAGAGGTCCGGCGCCGTCGAGCCCCAGTTTGAGGGTTGTGACGCCCGCGTCGCGATAGGCTTTCAGCCGTTCTATGACCATAGGCTCCGGCCCCAGAATTTGAAACTCTGTGACCATCGCATCTGGGACTCGTTTCGCGGCCTCTTCTCGTTTGCCCTCCAACCACAGGGCTTGGATGGCCAAGGCATCTTCCTCAAAACCGGCGCGCTTGAAGGCGTCGTTATAGAAATTGGTTTTCGCTGACCCCATGCCGCCCATATTGAACGCCACTGCGGCTCTGCGTTTTTCGATCATCGATTCGAGATCGTCACCAATCTCAACACGAGCAGACACGCACACATCAAGCTCACTAAGCGAGCGACCGGCGGCGTTTAAACCCTTTTTCAGATCCAAAAAGTGCGCCTCGGGATGGTTCGGTGAAAACGAGGTTCCGAGCCATCCATTTGCAGAGCGACCCGTGTATTCGAGTGATGCTGGGCCCAGCGTTGCAAGGTAAATGGGTATGTCCGTCGGCGCATGATTGATTTTGATGGGCTTGCCTTCGCTTTCTGGCAAGGGTAGTTGAAAGACCTTGCCTTGATAGGCTGCGCGCTCCCCACGGAAGATCAACCGGCAGATGTCCACGGTCTCGCGAAGACGAGCCAAAGGAGGGTGATAGCGCGTACTGTGCAATCCCTCCACCACCTGAGGACCACTGGCCCCGAGGCCTAAGATAAACCGGCCCCCTGTCAGGTCGTGGAGGGTAAGGGCGGTCATGGCAGTCATGGCCGGTGTTCGGGCGGTGGTCTGCATGATACCGGTCGCCAGGCGAATGGTTTTGGTCTTGTCTGCCAAATAGGCGAGCGGCGTCACGGCGTCGCTCCACCAGGCCTCGGCCGCGAACGCCATACTGACACCCAACGATTCAGCGTGCTGAACCCAGTCCGTGATCAGCTTGAGGTTGTCAGCTTGGACAGCACCAATTTCGATGGCCAATTGCATGGGAGAGTGACCGTGGATGTTGACCAGCATCCTGATGGAGGTTGCATTAGAAAGCAAACGTGAGGCGCGCTTAATGTGTGATTGGATTTTCGTTCAGCGGACCATAGGACAAGCAAAAGAAGCCGGCAATCAGAAGCAAGCGGGCAACGCGATGTGCAAGTGAAGCGGGCTGGAGCGCGGGTCACCGCTCTCAGACCCGCGGGTTAGCCCGCTCGGTAGAAGCCCGTGCTGTCCTTCAGGGGCAGCTTCGACGTTTGGGAACGAGCAGGTCGTGACGCCAAGAGCCAGTAAGGGAATGGCCAGACACTTAACCCATTGCGTGCTTCAGGTTAGCGTTTGTTAACGCCGAGAAGTATTCGCTGAATATCCCCATCTTCCTGATAGCTCAGGATGAGGAGATAGGTCGTGAGGAACGGGATCCCGGCGAAAAAGGCTATCAGGCCAAGGCCGAGACCCGGGCCAGAAAACCCGTTTCGCCAGGCCGTCCAGAGCGCTGATAGCACCAGAAAGCCCATAAAATCCGTATTAAATTGACCCTGCCAGGTCATGGCATAGATTTCCGAGAAAAAGTTTGGGAGGAGCGGCGCGAGACCGAATGCCATGACGACCGGGACGGTGTAGATCACAACAGCCAGGAGCAAAATGAGTAAAACGATACGAAAACGTGTCATGAGCCAACCCTCGCGCAAATCCAAGAAGCGAGATCATACCGAATTGTGCGCGATCTGCCACACGTTCTCGGAGTGACCGTATTCAGCTGAGCAGCAGGCGCAAGCACCCTCGGCTTCTTGCGCACCGACTCAGCAAGACGGTCCGGCTCAACGTTGTTAGGGGGTCGAAGCTAAGCTGCTTTCTTGGGTTTTCGGCGCGGTCTCCGGCGAGGCTTGGCGTCTGGCGTCTGGGAGTTTGAAGCCTTGGCGTCGCCAGGACCCTTTCGCTTGGGTGGCCACTTCCGCTTGGTTGCAGATTTCTTCTTCTGATCAGGTTTGAATTTGCGTGTGGGTTCGAATTCGGTCGGCGTCGCCTCGATCGGTAAGGCATGAGCAATTTCGAAATCCAGCGGCGCGATCTTGCTATGGGTCATTTTCTCAATGGCTTGTACTTGCTTCTTCTCCGAAGGGTCAACTAGAGACCATGCGACGCCGGTTGATCCTGCTCGAGCAGTCCGACCAATGCGATGAACGTAATTTTCTGGCTCTTGTGGCAGTTCGAAATTAATCACGTGGCTGATTCCCTGGATGTCGATACCCCTGGCCGCGACGTCAGTCGCGACGAGAATCCAGTCGGCGCCTCGCTTGAAGCGATCGAGAGCTTTTGCTCTCGCGTTTTGTGATTTATTGCCATTAATGGCATTGGCTGAAAAGCCTGCTTTTAGCAACTTCTTGGTGATCCGCTCGGAAGCATGTTTAGTGCGCGTAAACACGATGACTTTGCGGACATCGTCTTGCTTGAGCATCTGTTCTAGCGCTGCTTGTTTGTGTTCGTTTGCGATTCGAAGCTGGAACTGTGCAATCTTCTCGACGGTCACTTGTTTCGGCGTGACCTTAATTTCTTGAGGGTCGTGAAGGAGAAAATCTGCGAGCGACCGGATCTCTTTCGACATGGTGGCCGAGAACAGCGCGGTTTGTCTTTTCGAGGGAAGTGACGCTTCGATCTTTCGAATGTCGCCGATAAATCCCATATCGAGCAAACGATCCGCTTCATCCAGAACAAAGTGCTGGACTGCATCGAGCGCAAGATGACCTTGAGCTTCGAGATCCATGAGCCGGCCAGGGGTGGCAACCAGTATCTCCACCCCTTTAGCTAACCGCCTCACTTGGGGGTGCTGGTTCGCGCCACCGAAAATGCAGGTCGTTCTTATGCTGGTCTCAGCACTATAGCGCTGCACGTCCTCATGGATTTGAACCGCGAGCTCTCGGGTCGGCGCCAGAATGAGCGCGAGTGGTCTCGCCTTTGCAGCGCGCAATCCTTGGACCTGAATCGAGTGCAGAATCGGTAGTGAGAATGCAGCGGTCTTGCCGGTGCCTGTCTGGGCAATGCCCAATAGGTCTTGACCCTGAATTAGCAAAGGCAAAGCTCTAGATTGGATTGGCGTGGGGGTTTTATAACCCAGCTGATTCAGCGCATTGGTAATCGGCGCTGCGAGTCCCAGCGACGCAAAGGTCGGTGTATTCAAAGGATGTCCTTATGGCTCAGTGGATCTGAGCGAGGCAGAAGGCTGATGCGCAGCAAGCCTTTCGCGAATGAGTGAGCCGGACATCCCAAAGGATGGCGCATGAGGCGGGGCGCACCTTAGTGGGGGGCGAAGCTAATGTCAACTGAATAAGGTCACCCAAGGCTCGCTCATGGTCGCTTAGATCTGGTGAAGTTGATTGATCCGCTGCTGCGCGAGCTTCACCATGAGCTATGGATTGAGGTCTCGATAGCAAGGTTCTCGATGAGCGAGCGCTGCATGATTTCACAAAACAATTTACGTGATGGAGGCATCGTTCGCGGCCGGGCCGTCCCATTCAAAGCCATAATAGGTTCTGACCGATTCATATTTCGATAGTCCTGGTTCGAAGACTTCGAGTAGCACGTGATCGGGCGCTTCGAGCATGAAGTAGCCACCCCCGCCGCCGAGATTCCTGATGGGATTCGGGATGTTGAGTCCCGCAGCTATCATGCGCTCGTAGAGCTCGGGGAGACCCACCACCTGCATCCCCAGATGATGGATGGCGTTCTTGCCGATATCTCGCGGCGGTTGGTCGTAGAGATGCATGGCACCGATGCCGATTTTCATAAAAACGTTGCGAGCGCCTGCAACGCCGCCATCCCAGACGACCCGGGCGTCAAACCAGTTCTGATAAAAAGCCATGGTTGCATCAATGTCAGAGGCAAAAAGATGTGAGTGGTGCAGGTGATAGCGCTGATCGCTACCGTAAGGGAATAGCCATTCGGACGGCGTATGATCGGTCATGGTTCAATGCTCCCTTCAAAATTGTCCCTTTAAAGAGCGCAGTGTACTCGAAGGTAAGAGAGGCAGCGCAAGTCGAGAGACGAAGCATTTGTGAAGATGCGCTCGACTCCAGATCATGGCGGCTCAGCCGGTCACCCCTGCAATGATCGCTAGAGCGTCACCTGCTTTGGTTGTGTCGCCGTGAACTCTAAGACCCGATTTTGACGGGCATCGAAGTAAAACCCCGGACAGAGTTTGAGTAGGTTCGTTCCGGCGCGCCCAACACTTTGATGTCGAGGCCTCGATTCAGGATTTCTTCCCAGAGAATACGTAATTGCATTTCAGCCAATCGGTTGCCCATGCATCGGTGAATGCCGAATCCGAAGGATAGATGTCGCCTCGGATTTTCCCGGTCAATGATGAATTGGTTTGCATTAGATATCGCATCTTCATCCCGATTCCCAGAGAGATACCACATCATTACTTTGGCCCCCTTGGGGATTTCCTGCCCTCCCAATTCCGTCGCCTGTGTCGTGGTTCGCCGCATGCTTGTGAGGGGTGTTTGCCAGCGGATGATCTCCGGGACGAGTGAAGCCACCAGTGAGTGATCGCTACGTAACTTAGCCCATTCATCGGGAAAGTCATTCAGGGCTAAAAGACCGCCCGAGATTGAATTTCTGGTGGTGTCGTTTCCGCCCACAATCAGCAGGATGAGTGTGCTGACGAATTCCTGAGCGTCCATATTCGCCATGTCGGAGTGGGCCATCATGGAAATCATGTCAGGTTGTGGTGGCATGTTGGCTCGCGTTTGAAGAAGCGCAGCGAATTCGGCGAGGCAAGATTGAAGTATCTCGATACGGTGCGCCTCAGATTCGACCAGTCCGCCCTTTGCTACGCTGGTGGTTGCGACCTCTGACCAGTAGGTGAGCTTGCGTCGCTCTTCAAACGGAAAGTCAAATAAGGTTGCGAGCATTTGGGTGGTGAGTTCGATGGAGACGCGGTCGACCCAGTCAAACGGTTCGCCCTTGGGCAGGCTATCGAGGATCTCACAAACGCGCGTTCGAATCGTGGTTTCTAAAAGGGCAAGGTTCGTCGGCGCAACGGCAGGGCTGACCACCTTTCGACGCCAGCCATGGTCGGGTGGGTCCATGTTGATAAAGTTGATTCGTTTGAGTTCTCCCTCAAGGTCGACGATCTGAATCCCCCCTTTCTGTGAAGAGTAGATGTCTTGTTGCGTGTCGACGCTGACGATGTCGTCGAAACGAGTCACTGACCAGTAAGGGCCATAAGCGCTGCGCTCGCAGTAATGCACAGGCGCCTCTTCCCGTAATCGAGCAAAATAATCGAGGATCTCATTGCTCTGATAGAGCGCCGGATGACTAACATCGATTTCGTTCAGAGGCATCTCAGCCAGTGGTTGGCGCGAAGTGGTCATGGGTGATTGCTCGATAGCGGGTTGAAGGAGGCCTCACCTGGGTTTGCGTCGTTTGTATGCACAATAGGGTGATTCGTGAATGGCGCATTCCTAATTCTGGAATCCGGGGGTTGTTGACCAATCACCTTCTAATTGCCTCCTCAGCTTGTGAAGAAGACAAGAATCGAGCATGTGTCCTGCCGAGGGGAGTGCTTGTCTTTTTCGCGTGCCTTGGGCCTCTTCAAGTGCGGCGATGGGCCTTTAAGGAGCATCTTAGTTTGACATCGCCAAGCACAAGTTGCGTAACGGATATGCCGCAATGAGGGCAAGCCTTTAAGCTCACCCAAGGTTGCGTAAACGCTCAGGCACCTCGAACCAGGGGCCCATCGCGCCGACGTTGTCTCGCATGCCCTGTAATCGGTTGAAGACGTCGTAATCCTTATAGGTCACTCGGAAGTTAGCCGTCGCTTTGCGCCACCACATACGTTGACGTCGTTCTTCAGGGGTTAGGTCGGCTTCGGTCTCGCCTCGGTCACCCATTTCGACTCGTGACGCCTGTTCATTCTGTAAGCCAGCCTGCCAAATATTGGCCCCGAATCCGATGTAATAGATCAGAAGTACGGTCGACATGACCATGAATTCGCTTTGGAATTGGTCGTAGCTGTAGCCTTTGTAGAGCTCGGTTTGATCCATGAAGGCTTCATAGAATCGACGGGAGATGATCTCTCGATTCGTGGGATCGTAGACCTCGGGCAGCACACTGCCGGAATTCATTAAATAGGCCAGATCAGAAGGAATCGGTCCACGTGTCAAGAGTTGAAAATCAATGGTCAGCCAGCCGTTCGGGTAGGTCTCAGTCACCGGACAGAAAAAGAGGTTGTCACCGCGGATGTCCCCATGAACCAGCGTACAGGTGCCGCCATTCTCGGGTTTAATAGGTTCGTAGAATGCTTCTAGTTTTTGAGTAAAAAGCGACGTGAAATTAGGCCCGAGTTCCTTATTCCATGGATAACCGTTCACGAGCGTCGAATCACTCATGTTGGTCCAGATGTCATAGAGTGGGGCACCACCAGGCATGATTTGGCGGAAGGCCGCAAGGTTCTCATCGGACGCCCAGTGCACAATGCCCAGTTGGTCGAGAGGCTCTGATTTTGGCCCCTCATGACATCCCTCCCAGGCCACGGCCACTTCAACGAGCTTGGGCACCATGTGAAGCACCTCCTCGGTGGTGAGCTCTGTCTCGTGTAGCTTCTGTGTACCGAAGGCGCTGGCGTCGTCCATGAGCAGGGCCCATCGATCCTCTGATGCATCAAAGTCTGCTAGGTAAACCTGAGGTCTGGGATAAAACGACTCGCTTGGCATGGTGTAAGCGATGATGTCCTTTTCAAACATGCCAGCGATTTGTTCCTTGGGCGCAAGCTCAAAATCGGGCCAAGTTTTGACGACGAAACTGTTCGCCGCATCGGTTTGACGCTTGAAGTGGCATTTGACTCGTTTGATCGATGAGAAATAGCCAGCGGTCATGCCAACGCCTTCATCCTCGGTGGCGGTCACTTCGTTATCCTCGCCAATCAGGCCGCGCGCTCTGAGCAACTGGGTCATGAAGCGGGCATCGATGTCATCAAGCTTTCTTGGCAGCTGCATGCCATTTGGGATTTTTACCATGTCCAATACTCCTTTTGTCAGTGTCCCTCGATGCCACGCACGTGGTGGGTGTCGTCCTTTTTTGCCCATCCTTGACCAGTTTTTGAGGAGGCGCAAGTCTTCTTGTGCGCCATGTCTTTGAAGACTGCGCAAGAAGCGGGTTAAGCAAGCAACAAGAACTGTGGTATATCCTCGAGCAAGAAATTTGGCGCTGGGTCGAGGCCGGACGGAAGAGGTTGGAACGCGACCGGTCGCCGAGGGAGAGGACGACGCGATGAGGGCCGCCCGTCGGAGGCGTGACAAGCACGCGGCGCTTGAACAAATAAAATGCGCCCGGCGGGTCGTGAACGCAACCTCTAGGTGTGAGGGTGTGATCCACAACAAAACATAGGGGAGTTAAAGCATGGGCTTGATTTGGCGAGGCGATGAGACACTTTCAACTGAGGCGCTTGATGAGAGGGCGTTACAAGCAGCTACAGGATTTGTAGCCGAGGGTCTGGTCCCCGGTGACGGCGTTGGGATCTACCTTAGGAACGACTACGCTTTTTTTGAAGCAAGTATCGGCGCTGCGAAGGTGGGCGCTTACCCCGTGGCCATGAACTGGCATTACACCCCCGCGGAAGCGGAATATCTTTTGAAAGATTCCGGTGTGAAGACGCTTGTCGTTCACGCAGACCTGCTCGAGGGCATTCGGCATGTGGTGCCCGAGGGCGTAAAAATTCTGGTTGTGCCCGTGCCCGAGACGATCCAACGCGCCTATGGTTTGAGCGATGAAGCCTGCTCCGTCAATGACGATGATGCCGATTGGAATGCTTGGCGCGATGCGTTTGAGGCCGTGCCGAGAGACCCTGCCCAGATGCCCAGCACCATCATTTACACGTCTGGCACCACAGGCCACCCCAAAGGCGTGCGCCGACCGATGGCCACGCCAGAGCAACTCCAAATTTCAAGACGAATGCTCGGTATCAGTTATGGGTTCAATGGTTATGAAGGGCGAGGGCATGAAATAACCACAGCCATTGTCGGCCCCATCTATCACTCAGCGCCCAACGCCCATGCCAGTTTTTGCTTTAGGGAGGGGGCGAGCATTGTCATCACCCCTCGTTTTGATCCAGAGGAATTCCTAGCCTTGATCGAGCGTCACCGAGTGACGCACCTGAACATGGTGCCGATCATGTTCAATCGGCTGCTCAAACTGCCCGAGTCGGTCCGAGCGCAATACGATTTGTCCTCACTCAAATTCGTCGCCCACGCCGCGGCACCAGTGTCCCCGCCCATCAAGCGCGCGATGATCGAGTGGTGGGGGCCGGTCATCAATGAATACTACGGCTCGACGGAGATGGGCAATGTCACTTTTTGTAATTCTGAGGAATGGCTGGCTCACCCGGGTTCAGTGGGTAAGCCCATGCCGGACGCCATGGTTCGAGTGATTGATGAGGCGGGCAATGATCTACCTGTTCGTGAAATCGGCGAGGTCATTGGGCGGACCAAGGGAAGTGTTGATTTCACCTATCAAAACGATGACGAAAAACGAAAGCGGATGGAAAAGGAAGGGCTCGTGACACCCGGCGATATGGGGTACTTCGACGAGGATGGCTTTCTCTATTTATGCGATCGCGCTAACGACATGGTGATCTCGGGTGGCGTCAACATTTATCCCGCAGAGATCGAAGCAGAGCTTCACAAGATTGCGGAAATTGCCGACTGCGCAGTGTTTGGTATTCCCGATGAAGAGTTCGGAGAATCCCTTTGCGCCTATATCCAATTGCAGCCAGAAGCCGAGGTCACGGAAACGGAGCTGCGTGAGCGACTGCGGGCCACCGTGGCGGGTTACAAAATGCCTAAAATCTGGGAGTTTGTGATGGATCTTCCACGGGAGGATTCAGGAAAAATCTTCAAGCGTAAGCTGCGCGAACCCTATTGGGCCGGGCAAGAGCGACGAATTTAACCTGACGCTAAGAGACCTTAGATGATAGGGCTGACCTCGAGGGCGGGGCACCGGCGTGATGATGGGCGTCGGGATGAAGAGCCTCGGCGGTCGATTGAGAGCGGGATGATCGAGACGCTAAGCAATCATATTGAATTGGTCTGGCTGGGCGAGGGAATCCAACATCGGCCGCCCACGCTAACCCTTTTTTAAGTGAATCTTTTTCGACAGCGGTAGTTTGACGGGTTGATCGATCACGGGCAGCGGCTCCGGTTTACAGTCCGCTCATATCAACGCCGTGGTCGCGAAAGATTTCGGCAAGCGCCTCTGTGCACTCTAGGAACGCAGCACCTGAAGATTGTCGAGGTTCGGCGACAATATGATTAACGCCCACCGACCGATAAGCGTCGATCTCTCTAATGATCTTGTCGTGATCATCAGCGAGCGCATCCCAAGAAGTTCGCATAGAGATCGTAAAGTCGCGCTCTGGCCTCGCCGCTCTGAGCGCGGAGATCAAAGGCTCGATCGAGGCGGCTGATCTGAACGCCCCGTGCCACCCTTGCCCAACACGAATCGCGCGCTGAATGGCGGGTTCTGCGTGCCCACCGATCCAAATCGGGATGTCGCCAATGGGCTGGGGTTTAGCCCGCATAGATTTCATTTCGATGCCGTGAACAGGAAAGGTCGCGTCAATGTGATCGTCCTGCCACAAGCGGCGAAGGATTTCGATCGCCTCATCGGTTCTTGCACCGCGCTCTTTAAAGGGAATACCCAGCGCTTCGAACTCCACTTCGTACCAGCCTGCTGCAGTACCGAGAATCATACGCCCGCCGCTCAATTGGTCGATGGACGCGAGCGCTTTGGCAACAAACAGGGGATTGCGCATGGGCAGCACCAGCACCGTGGTCCCGAGTTTCACGCGCTCGGTAACGGCAGCAGCCCAAGTCAATGTGATCAGAGGTTCATAGATGTAGGGTGAGGGTGGGTAAGCTGCGTTTGTTTGCACGGCCAAATGATCGCTTACCCAAACGTCCGCATAGCCAAGCGCCTCGGCACGCATCGCGACGCGCTTGATCGATTCGGGGTTGGCGGCTGGGCCTGCTTGGGGTAAGTGAATTCCTGCGGTCATAGGTCGCGTCATCTTGAACTCCTTTGGAATCGATCTGCTTGGCCAATCATCAAGGATCAGTGTTCGGGCTTATTCAATCAAGTACCGATTAAGAGCGCATGATCGGCGAACCTATTTTTAAATGTGGTCCTCGGTTTCGTTGTCGTACCCTCTTGTGTGCGCATCCTTAGCAGGCGGAGTGCTGGCTAGGATTGACGCGCAAGTGATCCGCAGGGATGCGCTGTATCTACTAAGGCACTCGATACAGCAGACTGCAGGGAACATGTTGATGCAGTGTCGCTCTAGCTCTGTCAAATATGGAGCAACCGTTCTAGACTGAAGCGACCGAAGTCGAGAGTGATGGTGTTCTATGAGCGGTCCTATTCGTTACTCGGATTATCTCAATGCCTCGTCGTTCAGGCATTCCACGATTCCTTATTCGACGATCTCCCCAGCGGTCGATCCTGCCGCCGATGCGCAAGACCGTCGTCTGGACATTTCGTTTAGACAAGCCGTGGCCCTCATCGGGCCGTATTGTTCGACCCGGATCATGGAGCAGATACGAGCTGTGGTGCCGCTCGCGCTCTATTTGATGGCGTTCCAGATCCTGGTGCTGAGACATCCCATTGAGCAGGCAATGACGCTGACCGGTGGGCTATTTGCGGTCATTGTTGGGTTGGCCATCTTTATGGAGGGGCTGAATACTGGGCTCATGCCTTTCGGAACGATCATTGGAGACAATCTTCCGAAGAAAGCGTCGATGCCCGTCGTCTTGGTGATCATCGGTATTTTGGGCGTCGGTGTCACCTTTGCAGAGCCCGCGATTGGAGCACTGCAGGCATTCGGGTCTTCTGTGGATGTTCGAGCCGCGCCCTATCTCTATGAACTCCTGAACAATTGGACGCTGCCGCTCGTTTTAATGGTGGGGGCTGGAGTGGGTCTTGCAGCGATCCTAGGCACCGTTCGCTTTGTACGGGGATGGTCGCTCAAGCCCATGATTTATTGCGCGTTGGCGCCTGTGGTGGCGCTGACCGGTTACGCTTGGATGGATCCTAATTTACGCTCGATTCTTGGTCTGGCGTGGGATTGTGGCGCGGTCACCACCGGCCCTGTGACGGTACCGCTGGTTTTGTCATTGGGCATTGGCATCGCCAATGCGGCGGGCAAAGGAGAGTCCTCGCTCTCGGGATTTGGTGTGGTGACGATGGCATCACTTTTTCCCATCCTGGCCGTGCTGCTTCTTGCGATTTTCTTGTCATTCACCGTGACGCCCGAGGAAATTATCCAAGCAGCCTCTGCCGCGTCGGCGGGTGCTACAGCTGAATCGACGATTTGGGATCAAACACCGCTTGTGGAGATTGTCACCGGGGTCCGCGCGATTCTGCCCTTGGTTCTGTTTTTGATGTTTGTACTCTTCATCATTTTGAGATCCAAGTTGCCCAATCGTATGGTCACGACGTATGGACTAACGCTTTCGATCGTGGGCATGTGTATTTTTAACGTGGGTTTGACCTATGGACTTGGTGCCATTGGCGCGCAAACAGGCAGTGTGTTACCGGCCGCATTCACTGAGTTACCTATCAGTCAGTTCTCGCCCATTTATCCAGAGCTGG
>Ga0181573_10003572_pt1 | contig 13649 bp, 9 predicted proteins | sample 101ome_25_FD_148643 | JGI IMG/M metagenome (GOLD analysis project Ga0181573, IMG submission 148643) | Coastal salt marsh microbial communities from the Groves Creek Marsh, Skidaway Island, Georgia - 101409BT metaG (spades assembly) | ecosystem: Environmental > Aquatic > Marine > Intertidal zone...
CGATTCGATCGATCGGGTGAGACGGCGATCGATCGATCGGGTGAGACGGCGATCGATCGGTCGGGTCTCGATCGATCGGCGCTCGAGCGGGCGTCCGTCCATCTCCGTTCGCGGGGGGGGGATGGGGAGTGTTTCGAGTCGTGACTCGTCGATGTGTCTTTCGTGCGCGGGGGGACACGGAGACGTGTGGTGTCTGTGTGGTGTCTGTGTGGTGTGTACGTAGAGATCGGACTTTTGGGTCGTACTGTGGTGTACCGATGTGTACCGATGTGTACCGATGTGTACCGATGTGTGCGCGCGCGTCGCCCGAACGACGTCGATGTGACGAGGGTTTGGGCGTGGACGGGCTCGACGGATGGCGGGCGCGGACCGATGGATGGCGCGCGCGGGAAGACGGGCGACGGTGGGCGACGCGACACACGACGACGCCCCTGATCGACGCGATGGCGACGCACACCTCGCTCACGATGCGCGCGTCCGTCGCGGCGAGACCGACGACTTGGAGTGGGAAGACGACGACGACGACTCGACGGGCGCGAGGGGCGGTGCACGTGCTCGGCGCGGCGAGCAAGGCGAAGAAGAATCGCGATTTGGACCGATTGCGCGACCTCGCGACCGCGGAGGAGACGCTCTTGGTGGCTGGATTCAACTATCAAGGGTTGACGGTGCGTAAGCGCGTCGCGCGAGAACGCGAGAACGCGAGGACGCGTCACGGGTGGGCGGCATCCGACGACGGCCGTGGGAGGCGCGCGAAGACCGAACCTCGAGGTCGAACGGAGGGGCGACCGCGCGCGCGTCGCGGAGAGGGGGGGTGACGGCGCGCGGTGACGCGCGCGAACGGTGGGATATAATTTCCACGATCGAGCGCGTCGACGTCGGCGCGTCTTCTCGGACGCGCGCGGGACGTGGGAGGGGGGCGGCGCGCGTGGACGTCATGGGGTGGCTGAGGGTTTTAGGGCTAGGGACGGCGCGCGCGGGCGGAGGTCGGACGACGACGACGACGAATGCGACGACGACGAGTGCGATGACTGACGATTGGGTCTTTGGACGCGCGCGATGAATAGGTTAAGGATATGATTGCTTTCCGACGCGCGATGCCGGAAGGGGCGACGATCATGGTCGCGAAGAACACGCTCTTGCGCAAGGCGGTGGAGGGAACCTCGTTTGAAGCCATCACCGAGTGCTCCACTGGGATGAACGCGTGGGTGTTCGTGGATGAAAACGTTGCGCCGGCCATGAAGGCGGTCAAGAAGCTCACCAAGGACTGGAACAAGGCGGGCAAGGAGGTTGCCTTCACGGGCGCTTGCATGGATGGTCAATTCATCGCCCCGAACGCCATGGCGCCGCTCGAAGACTTGCCGACCAAGCTCGACCTCATCACTCGCATCGCCGTCGGTATCAAGCAAGTGCCGACTAAACTTGCGCGTGCCACCAAGGGTAACGCGAGCAAGCTCGGATACGCGACGCAAGCCATCGCTGAGGGTAAGAGTGATCTCATCCAAGCGTAAATTAGGATCCATTCTTCGTACGGGTGTGTGCGACTCGAGCGGCGTCTCGGGTCTGGTTTCCGCTTTGTATTGGAAGCGCGAGTTTTTAGTCACCAGGAACGTGTAAATAACGACTGCAGATTATTTCATACGCGTCGTCTCGTCGTCGACGTCCGCGTCGACGCGTCGCCTCTCGCTCTCGCCGCGCGCGCCTTTGAAACGAACGCGGCGTCGCCGCGCGCGACGCGCGGTCTGGGGTGGAACACTAAACCCTCGCTATTTTTTTGTCGGGTGTGTGTACTAGAGATCGTTGAAAACGATACCACTCTACGCGTCTTTTTCACAAAAAATGGAATGTCGCACGAGACGTTGGCCCCGAGGACGACGCGTTCGACGCGCGACGGCGACGGCGACGGCGACGACGACGTCGCGCGACACACGCCGACGCCGACGCGACGCGAGTGGATATTTCACGTCCCACTCCCTCGACGCGCACGCACGTTCGAACGCGCGCGAGGACGCACGAATCGGATAACGAAGAGAGACGCACGGCGCGATGGCGATGACGATGGCGACGACGATGACGACGACCGCGGCGGCGGCTGTGCGAACGGAGAGAGCCTCCGTCGCGCGTGGTGCGCGCGCGGGAAAACACCACACGCTCGCTCGCGTCACTAAGGCGTCGGAGACGTTCTCCCCGCTCGCGCGCGGGCGCGCACAGCGTCGAGGCGCCATCGCGATCGGCGGATTTGAAGACCTTCCCAGAAGCGGCTTGGATGGAAAGGCGCTCGCGTTCCCGCACAAGGATGACTTCCCGTCCCGCGCGGACGTTTTGTCCAAGATCCCGGATGAGTGCTTCAAGAAGGACACGGCCAAGTCGCTCGCTTACGCGGCGTTATCCACCGCCATGACGGTGGGGTGCGGCGCGCTCGCGTACGCCACCATTCCGCTCGCGGCGGCGTGGTGGCCGGCGTGGGTCGCGTACGCGGCGGTGACAGGAACGATCGCCACCGGATGCTGGGTGATCGCGCACGAGTGTGGCCACAACGCGTTCAGCGATAACCGTTTCATTCAAGATGCGGTTGGATACGCGTTGCACTCCGTCTTGCTCGTGCCGTACTTCAGCTGGCAACGATCGCACGCCGTGCATCACTCGCGCACCAACCACTTGACGGAGGGTGAGACGCACGTGCCGTACGTCAAGGGCGAGATTAAGGGCGATTTGAACCTCAAGGCCAAGGCGAGCATGGGGGAAGGTCCGTTTGCCATTTTGCAGCTCGTCACGCACTTGGTGTTTGGCTGGCCGGCGTACCTCCTCACCGGCGCCACGGGCGGGAGCGCTCGCGGCGTCACCAACCACTTTTTGCCCAACGTCAACACCGGTGATTTGGAACTCTTCCCGGGAAGCTGGAAGAAGAAGGTGTACTACTCCGACATCGGCGTCTTTGCGTTTGTCGGCGTTCTCGCGGCGTGGATCGCCAACTGCGGCTGGGCTCCGTTCGTCGCCCTCTACTTGGGTCCGTACTTGTTTGTCAACTTTTGGCTCGTCCTGTACACGTGGTTGCAACACACCGACGTCGACGTCCAACACTTGGAGGCGAGCGAGTGGTCGTACATCAAGGGTGCCTTCTTGACGATCGATCGCCCGTACGGCCCGGTGTTTGATTTCTTGCACCACCGCATCGGCTCCACGCACGTGGCGCACCACGTCGAGTGCGCGATTCCGCACTACAAGGCTGTGAAAGCGACGGAAGCGTTGAAGACGGAATTCCCGGACTATTATTTGTACGACCCCACCCCGATCTGGGCGGCTTTGATGCGCGTCGCCACCAAGTGCGTCGCGGTGGAGAAGCGCGGCGAAGGCCGAGACAAGATGTGGACGTTCACCGACGCCGCGCGATAAACGCGCGCTCGTCGACGAACCCTCTCGCACGCTCGCACGATTGCGCACGACCGACCGACCGCTCATTATTAGACACCAGTATTAGCTCACTATAACCTCCTTATTTGATACTACATATATTTTCGTGTAACTACGCGCAGCGATTCCAATTTCTCACCGCGGGCGGCGCCGTCGTCGCGGCTTTCGCGGCGGCGGCGCGTCTCTCCTTGGCGCGCCGCATCGCGCTCTTCAACTTCGAGCGTTGACTGAGCGTCTCTCGCTCGCTCGTGGACGACGCGATCGACGCGTGCGCTATCGACGCACGAACGGACGGTTTCGCCTCCACGATGGGTATGCTCGTCGTCGTCGTCGTCGGCGGCGTCTTCGCGCGCGTTTTCAATCTCGACTCTCTCGTTTCGGCGCGACTCCTGTGCAACGCCGCGCGTAAATCGTTGCTCATCTCCAACAATCGCTCGCGTTCCATCGACGCTCTCTTCACGCACCGTCTTAAATTCACAATCTCGTGCGCCAAAACGTCGCGCGTCGCCTCGTCTCTCTCGTCTCTCTCGTCTTCGTCGTCTTCGTCGTCTTCGTCGTCGTTCAATCCCGCCCGCGTTCGATCCTCGAGCGCGCGTCGAAGCGTCGTCACCGTCGATTCCAATCTCGCGCATTTCATCTCTAATCGTCGTCGCGCGACGTCTCCTCTCTCCTCGCCCCCTTCGTTCCGCTCTCCTCGCGCCGTCCCCGTCGTCGTCCCGTCGTCGTCGTCTCCGTCGACGCTCTCCAACTCGTCGTCGTCGTCATCTTCATCTTCATCCTCTTTTCGCGCGATCGGCGACGGAGACGATTCATCGGACGACGGAGACGATACGGACGACGCACACGTCATCGCTCGTCCACCGAGTCGACGCGGCTTTCGTCGCGAGTCTCCCGTCGTCGCGCACGTCTGACGAATCGTCTCCCCGGTCGTCATCTCGGTCGCCAATCGACGCATGGCGCGTTCGAGTCGCGCGCACGCCGACGCGAATCGCGCGTTCGCGGCGACTCGCGCGTCGGTGCGCGCCTCGTCGTCGTCGTCATCGATCACGCCTCGTCGTCGTCGTCGTCGTCCGTCGGCGCACATCTCGGACTCGCGTCGTCGTCGTCGTGCGGTCGTTCAGTCAACGCGACGAATGAATGAATGAATGAATGAATGAATGCGTCGTGGACACTCTTTGACGACGACGACGACGATGCGCGCCGTCGCGCGCGCGGTATCGCGACGATCGAAGTCCCTCGCGCGCGCGTACTCGAGGGAGACGCCCGTGTCCGAGTCCGCGGTGGCGGAGGCGAACGCGTCGCTCGACGCAACCTTTGGACGCGACGCCTTTTCGACGACGACGCCGTCTCGAGCGCGCGACGGCGACGACGGCGACGACGAGGGGTTGACGCACGTCGATCCCGTCACGGGCGCCGCGTCCATGGTGAACGTGGGCGCGAAACCGTCGACGTCGAGAACGGCCACGGCGTCGGCGCGCGTGACGCTGGGACGCGCCGCGTACGAGGCGGTGAAGAGAAACGGATTAAAAAAGGGTGACGTGCTCGCGACGGCGCGTTTGGCGGGCATCATGGGGGCGAAAAAAACGCACGATTTGATTCCCCTGTGTCATCACGTCGCGCTCGACGGCGTGACGATCGATCTGCGCACGGTGGACGACGACGCCGCGGTGGAGGTGTTCGCCACGGCGTCGTGCGCGGGGAAGACGGGGGTCGAGATGGAGGCCCTCACGGCGGCCGCCGTGAGTGCGTTGACGATTTACGACATGTGTAAGGCGGTGAGTAAAGACATCGTCATCGATCGCGTGCGATTAGAATCGAAGATTGGCGGGAAGAGCGGCGAATGGAGACGGTCGTCGAGCGGCGGCGTCGAGTAGACGAGCGGGACAAAAAAGTGTAACGACGAGCCTCCTTCAACACACGTCGTCGCGTCGCGTCGTCGTCGCGTCGTCGTCGTCGCGCGTGGTCATCGCGACGACGACGACCGCGACGACGACGATGGCGCCCTCGAACGCGCAGAAAAAAGCGCTCGCCAAAGCAAAGCGAGGCATCGTCGCCTCGGGGGCGATGAGCTCCAAGGGTGGATTCGACCCGGCGCAGGTCAAAGCGTCGAAAGAGATGCCGTGTCCGCACTGCGATAGAATATTTAAACAACAAGATCGATTGAAACAACACATCGCGAGACAACACGCCGATGCGGTGGCGTCCGTGAGCGATTCAGAATCGACGGCGGTGAAGAGCGGGGCGAGCGCCAAGGCGAGACTCATCATCGAGGAGCGCGAACGCGCCAAGGAGGCGGCGGCGAGGGAACGAGCGGCGGCGGATCCGAACGGGAAGACGAGCGCGGTGTCGACGCCGTTTTCGAGGATGAGTTGTAAACTTCCCAGCACGATTTTGAGAGAGTTTGTGCAAAAGCACAAAGAGTTCAAGGCGCCCGTGTTCAAGGCGAAGGAGGACGCGGCGGAGACGGAGACGGAGGGCGAGCGCGGCGGCGGAGGGTGGACGTGTAGACTCATCCTTCGGGATAAACACAAGCCGGATAAGGATAAAATCTTCCATTGGAAGGAGAAGTGCGCGACGAAAGCCGAGGCGGAACACCGGGTCGCGGTCGTGGCGTTGGCAAAGATTGCGCACTCGCTTCCGTTGCGACGACTCTTGCCGACGGAGTACAAGGATATTTTTACGAGGTGCGAAGAGATGGAACAGAAACGCATCGAGGACGCCAAGCGACGGGCGAAGTGGGAGGAAGAGCGCGTGGAACGAATGAAACGTTTGGCGAAACAAGAGTCGGCGCAAGTCTTGACGATGAGCGAAGAGAAACGGTCGCTCATAGACGCGATTTTGCGCGAACGCTTCGCGCCGGCGTCGTCCGACGACGAGAGCGAGGACGACGACGGGGACGGCGACGACGAGCGCGCGGACGACGCGAGCGCGAACGAACTGTGCGTGAAATTGGAGAGTTTAGGATTCGGGCGCGACGACGCGCTCGCGGCGAGCAAGGCGACGAAATCGACCGAGGCGAGCGCCGTGGACGCCGCCGTCGGTTGGTTGTGCGTGCACGTGCCCGAAGATCGACTTCCGGCGACGTACGCGCCGAAATCGCTCAACGAGGGAGGCTTGGTGTTGCTCAGCAAAGGGAAGAGCGCGGTGACGGACGATTCGAGGCCGACGGATCCGGACGTGGAGTGGTTGTGGGAGCGCGGGTACGATCGCGCGGCGTGCGAAGACGCGTGGCGCGCGCGTCCGAACCGCGTCGACGCGCTGAGTCTTCTCTTCGGGAAAGTATTGCGCGGCATCTCGCGCGAGCACGCGTCGTGGCCGAGAGGCGATCCGGAGGCCACCGACGAGGACTGGGAGGATGAGCTCGTGGCCATCGACGCGATTTGCGGCGAAGACCGCGTCTCGCGCGTCGACGGAGGCATCAGCGTGCGCGTCGACACCGAGAGCGGCGAGACGGGATTCTTGGAAATTTATCGACCCAAGGGTAAAGGGTACCCGAGCGTGGAACCGCCGGTGATCGCGTTCCACGCTGGAGGCGAACGAAGGGACGCGTTCATGTGCGCGACTCGAGAGTTGGCGCTGCACGCCGTCGACGGCACCGGAACGCCGTGCGTGTACACCTTCGTCGAAGCCGCGCCGAGTCTCGTGACAAAGTCCGCGCCCACGCGGGGCACCGACGACGTCGTCGACGTCGGCGCGTCCGCGAATGCGAAGATTCCGAAACCGCGCGCCGCCGTCGAGGGTTCGAAAATCGTCCCGACGCCCGCCGTCAAGGGCAAGGAGAAATCCGCGAGGCGCGAGCGCCGCTCGGGCTTGTCGCCGAGCGAGATTGAATCGGAGAACAAACGTCTACTCGCGGCGTGGAACGACTATCTCAACTCGGCCAAGATGGGCGTGGGTGAAAAGTACGCCATGATGAACGTGCGCTCCAACTTGCCCGCGAGCGGATCGAGAGAGGAGGTGACGCGCGCCGTCGACTCGTCGTCCGTCGTCGTCCTGAGCGGAGAGACTGGATGCGGCAAATCGACGCAGGTTCCTCAGTTCATTTTAGAGAGTGAGATCGCGGCCGGACGGGGCGGCGCGACGAACATCATCGTGACGCAGCCGAGACGCATCTCCGCCATCGGACTCGCCGAGCGCGTCGCCGCCGAGCGATGCGAAAAATGCGGCGACGTCGTCGGATACTCCGTTCGTCTGGAATCGAAACAATCGAGCAAGACGCGACTATTGTTTTGCACCACAGGTGTGTTGCTTCGACGTTTACTTTCTGATCCGCTCCTCGCCGACACGACGCACGTCGTCTTGGACGAAGTGCACGAGCGTTCGGTGGATTCAGATTTGTTGCTCTTGCTCTTGCGAAGAGTCGTCTCGAAGAATCCAAAGCTCAGAATTGTGCTCATGTCCGCAACGGCCGACGCCGATTTGTTTGACGACTATTTTAAGCATCCGTCGAAAATCGCCGACGTCGCCGGCGTGTCGACGACGCAGGTGCACATCGCGGGATTCACGCATCCGGTTCGCGAGTACTTTTTAGAGGACGTTTTCGAGATGACTGGACACGCGGTGGGTAAGAGCGGACCGTACGCCAAGCGCAAGCAAATCAAAAAGGTGAAATCAAACGCGCAGGTTGAATCGCTCCTCGCAGAAAAGGCGGCGAAACGTAAAGCCGAGAGAGTCGCGCTCGGTCTGGAGGGAGAAGACGCGAACGACGCGTCGGACGACGAGGACAACGAGGACGACGAACGCGACGTTCCGGACGATTGGGATCTCGTCGATGACGACAGCACGTACGAGGTGAAACGCGCGCCGGAAGCGAGTCTTGAAACCGACGCGGACGCGTCGACGACTGCTTCGGTAAAACAAATCGAAGACGAGCGACTTCGAACGTCGCTCCTCGCCGAGGCGTCTCGAGCGTTGGCGGGATACTCGACGCAAACTCAGAGAAGCATCCAAAACGTCGACGAGAGCATCATAAACTACGACGCTATCGAGCAGTTGATCAGCGCAATCATACGGACCGAGATCGAGGAAGGGCCGAGCGCGCTCGTCCCTCCGCCGGTGGCTGGGAAAAAGCCGAAGGATGTGCCGCTCGGCGCGATTCTCGTCTTCATGCCCGGTCAATTTGAAATCGCGCGTTTGATTCGTAAACTCGAACACTCAAGTCTGCTCGAGGAAAGTGAAGTCGGCGCGCTGCGCATCTTGCCGCTCTACGGTTCGCTGTCCTCAAAGGATCAGCGTCGAATTTTTGAACGCGCGCCGGAGGGCGTGAGAAAAATCGTCGTGGCGACAAACATCGCGGAAACATCCGTGACGATTGATGACGTTCGCTACGTCATCGACACCGGTCGCGCCAAGGAGATGCAATACGATAGTCTCAGAGGCTTATCCGTGTTGGCTGATACGTGGGTTTCGCAAGCGGCAGCGAAGCAGCGCCGCGGTCGTTCCGGACGTACGGCGCCGGGCGCTCGTTTCGCCATGTTTAGTCGCTCGCAGTTTGCCAACATGTCGCCGCAGCAACCGCCAGAAATGCTTCGAACGCCGCTTCAGCAGCTTTGCCTGTCGATTAAAGCCATGAGTGGGGAACACGTATCCAAGACGCTCGCCGCCGCCTTGTCGCCGCCGGATGCGAGCGCCGTCGCCGCGGCCGTGGACGAGCTCAGAGACCTTCGCGCGTTCGACGAGCGCGAAGAATTGACGCCTCTCGGTCGTCATCTGTCGCAGATGCCCGTCGACGCGCGAATCGGTAAAATGCTGCTCTTCGGAGCAATTCTGGGTTGTTTGGATCCAATCTTGACCATCGCCGGCGCCATGTCTGGTCGTCCGTTGTTTTATTCGCCAAAGGATAATCGCGACGCCGCGGACAAGGCGAAGCGGAGTCTGAGCGCGACGAGTAGAAGCGATCACTTGACCATGGTGGCGGCGTATCGCGGATGGGTGCAGGCCAAATCAAAAGGAAAATCGAGCGAACGAAGGTACTGCGACGAATACTTTCTCAGTCAGCAGGCGCTTGAAGCCGTGCAATCGAGTCGGCTCGATTACGCCTCAATTCTCGCCGACTTGGGGTTCTTGCACAGAGATTATTTGAACAGAATGCGACGCGATGGTTTCGGCGGCGGACGCGCGGATTCCAACTCTGACGTGACGCGCGTGATCAAGGCTGCGCTCGTCGCTGGATTTTATCCGCACGTCGTGCGTGTCAAGCACCCTCAGACAAAGTACACGCAGACGACGTCCGGAGCCGTGGCGAAAATCGCCGACGGTCGCGAGCTGAAATACTACTCGAAAGATCTCGGCAGGGTCTTCTTACATCCGACGTCAGTGAATTTCCACTGTGGAAAATACGAAAGCCGATGGATTGTGTACAGCGAGCGCGTCGAGACGGCCAAAGTCTTCATCAGAGACAATACGATGGTCGGCGCCTACGCGTTGCTCTTGTTTGGCGGCGACATCGGCGTCGACCACGAAAAAGGACTAGTTCGAGTCGACGACTGGGCGACGTTTCAAGCGCCGGCTCGAATCGGCGTGCTCATCAAAGAATTGCGCGCGCGCGTCGACGAGTTACTCGTAGAGCGGATCAACCATCCGAGCGCGGACTTGACGTCGACGCCCGTCGTGCGAGCGTTGTTAGAATTGTTGGCGTCCGAGGGACATTAAAAAGTAGACTTGTTGTGCGTAGAGATATATTCAATCATCAAAGATGCGCCGTCGCCTATTGAATCGTTTTGCAATCGATGACGTATCGAACGCCGGAGCAGTTGCCGTCCGCCAGCGCTTGGAGCGCGTCGGGCGCTTTCGTGACGTCGATGACTTCGATTTCCGGGTAAATGTCTCGCGAGCAGCAAAAATCAATCATCTCTTGCGTGTTCTTGATTCCACCAATCAACGACCCCGTGACGCTCTTTCGCGTGAAGACGAACTGGGTGGCGTTGACGGCCACGGGCGTCACTTGCAAGCCGAGCATGCACAACGTACCGCGCTTATCGAGCATGTTCGCGTACGGTTCGCTGTCGTGACACGCGGAAACAGTGTCGAGGATGAGATCCAACGAACCGGCGGCGGCGGCGACGGAGGCTTCGTCGTTCATCGAGACGAAATGCTTGGCGCCAAACGATTTCGCCTTGGCCTCCTTCGCTTTTGAGCGAGAAATGGCTGTGACCTCAGCGCCGAGCGCGGCGGCAATCTTGATGCCCATCATGCCCAAGCCCCCGACGCCCGCGACGCCGACGCGCGTGCCGGCTTTGACGCCAAACTGCTTGATCGGATCGTACAGAGTGATTCCCGCGCACAAGAGCGGGGCCGCTTTATCGAGCGGCGCGGTGTCGGGGATTTTGATGGCGAAGCGTTCGTTCACCACCATCCTCGTCGAGTACCCACCCATCGTCTGTTGCCCGTTTGGTCCCGCGCGACCGTGCGTGGTTTCGTAGCCGTACGTCATCGTCATGCCCTTTTCGCAATACTGCTCCTCGTCGGCGGCGCATTCTTTACACTTCAGACACGAGTCGACGATGCACCCGACGCCCACTTTATCCCCCACCTTGAACTTGGTCACGTTCTTCCCCACCTCGGTCACCACGCCCGCGACCTCGTGACCCGGCACGAGCGGATACTTCGTGCCGCCGAGGTCGTTGTGCACAAAATGTAGGTCGGTATGGCAGATACCGCAGTACAGCACGTCGTAACCGATCGAATCATCGTCTACGTCGTGTCGCGTCGCGTCGATCGTCTCGAACGACTTCAAGTCCGCGCTCATCGCCGCTGCGCGCGCGAGACGCGCCGTCGCGTCAGTCAATCAATCATTCTTTCATCATCGCGTCCCTTGAGTTGCCGTCATCGTTTTCTCATCGACGCTCGCGTCGCCTCGCGTCACCGTTTCCTCGCGCGCGCGCGCGTACCGAACGCTCGCATCGCGATCGTCATAATCGTTCGCGGTCGTCGATTCTCCTCGATCGGTCGTCGGTCGTCCCGTCCGTCGTCCCGTCGCGGTGTGGGGACGAGGGGACGCACGAAAGTCAATCAATCAATCATCACTCAAAAGCGCGGAAAAAATACTCGGCACGGTCCCGGCATTGCACTCCATCGGTCCCTAAAGTGTACTCAATGTAGTGTACTTAATAACCTCGGACCGATGTAGTGCGATCCAGGGACCGATGTAGTGCAATGCCGGGACCGTGCCGAGTCGTCACCCAAAAGCGCGCCCAAAAACGCCCAAAAACGCCCAATGTGCCCCTTGTGACGTTGAATGAATCGTCGACATCGATCGCGCATCGCGCGCGCCATCGTCCGACGCGCGCGTTCGGGTGACGATGGGTGGTGACGGGAAACGACCGATCGATGCGCGCGCCAAGGCGACGGCGCTCAAAGCGATGCAGAGCCTTCCTCGCGACGTGCGAGAGGACATTCTCGACAAGGCGCGCGCGGAATTGGTCGTCGGCGCGGATAGATGCCAGAACATGGGGTGCGCGAAGGCGGGGGTGAAGCGATGCGCGCGGTGTAAGGTGGCGCGGTATTGTTCGAAGGAGTGCCAGCACGAGGATTGGACGGAGAGGCACCGCGCGTCGTGCGTCGAGACGACCGAGACTGGTAAAATACACAATGTATTATAACATTTAACCGTTCATGACTCGTCGATCTCGGAGGGACTCCTCCCAAGCCGTGGGATATTTATCCACCGAAGACGCGCGCGTCGGGCTAAACAGCAAAACAAAAACCACCCGTCGCGAGAGAACGACGCGTTCGACGGCGTCATTGTTCGCGTGGACGCGCGTGGATCAACGCGAGCGAGGACGCGACACGCACCGGGATCGTCTCGACATGCCGCTCGCATCGTCTCGCGCGCTCCTGGACGGCGTCGACGAGTCGACGGCGCTCCTGGATGGTGGGTGTTGGCAATCGGACAAGGCGGACGGCGCGCGCGGCGGTAGACTCTTCGCGAATCGTCGGCGTCCGCTCTCGCTGTGCGCGATGGTAATCGGGGCCGTGTCTTTGCTCGCGGTGTCCGCGACGACGTGGGCGCCCATACGATACGTGGGGGACCGCACGATGCGACGTGGGCGTGGGCGCCCGCACGAATCTCGGCACGGGTCGCGACGTGGGCGTGGACTCCCGCGCGAATCTTGGCACAAGTTGCCGCCTCACTGCGACGGCGTCGACATGAACACCGCCGCGCCGGTGTCCGACGACGTGCGCGCCATGCTTTCGAACGCGACGTACGTGGCTGGATTTTGGCGTCTCCGACGTCCGTCGCATCACTCCGCGGGAGAGTACTTGTGGGGTATTCGCGAGACGGCGTGCAAGTACGGCAACGCAGCCGTGAACACACTCTTCGTCGAGGACGGCGTCGACATGTGTGACATGGTCACACATTGGTACGAAGTCGGTCGCAACGTGACGAGCGTTCACGCGCCGCTCGGTAAAGGGAACGTGCACTGCGAGGTCAGAACGATGCGAGACTTTCCGTTGACGCTGACGCAGTGTCGCAAGGCGCACGTGCCGGTGTGGGTGAATAAGATTCCAATCTTCGGGGAAATCGTCGAAAAGGTGCACAATGGCGAGATATCGAGTAAAATGCGAGCGTCCAAGTACTTTTGGGTCGACGCGGACATAGGCAGACTCCCCGGCGTCATTGATCAAGAGTTTAACCAGAGTTACGGTGACCGCGATGAGGACAAAGAAGATAAATTTTGGACCAAGTGCTACGAACCGGCGTTGCCGGCGCCGAGACGCATGATGCAGCAATGTCGTTGGCTTCACCATGAAGTCGTCGCGAACATCTTCGGCGGTTCCGCCGAATCCATCATCAATTACAGCAGAGGATATGTTCAATACGTGAATTTACACGTGCCCACGCGAGAGAACGGCCAGCGGCCAGCCGAGGTGAGCTGCCCGTGTCCCACGGAGGAGCAGCTGATGACGACCATGTCGCGCGATCCAAAGTTTGAAGACTTGTACGCCTCGAAGTCGTGCGCTCGGAACTGGAGAAGGCACGTGCGTGGATGAACTAGTCTAAGTTGTAGTAATTAGAAGAGCACGTCACCTCACCCAACGAGCGCATCGTCCACACACTGGAAAACATACGAAACAGAGCGAGAGACCCTCACGCACCACACTGTATACCATACAGACGGGAGAGACAACAAGACAAGACGACACCACGACGGCACACACATCGACGAGACGACGACGACACCACGATTTTGGAGAAACGCTTCCGCGTACGCTGAATTACATGTTTCTACTACGCGACG
>Ga0181573_10003577_pt1 | contig 13627 bp, 14 predicted proteins | sample 101ome_25_FD_148643 | JGI IMG/M metagenome (GOLD analysis project Ga0181573, IMG submission 148643) | Coastal salt marsh microbial communities from the Groves Creek Marsh, Skidaway Island, Georgia - 101409BT metaG (spades assembly) | ecosystem: Environmental > Aquatic > Marine > Intertidal zone...
ATGGGGGTGCGTTCACCGGTGAGCTTGAAAAGCTTGTGGTGTCTTTAATGGACCCGCAAGATCGCTAGAGGGATGTGTCGGTCGCTCTCTGAGCCGCTTGCACTCTCGGTCCGCGTTGTGGGTCGACAAATGCCGAGGTGTTTAAAATTTAGGCATCGAGAGCCCATCAGTCATCGGCCAAAGCGACTGCGTTGCCCTCAGCGATGGCAATCGCCGCGTCATTTGATACAGAGGTCGCGGATCGGTTTGCTCAGGTCATTGCCGCCGAGACGAATGCGCTAGCACTTCATGTTTTTGAAGCCCCGAGCGTCAATTTGGCCCGATTGCCGGTGCTAGGTCTCGGGTGCCGCTATTGCGTCTTGGGGTAGAGCCATTTTCGCAACCAGCGCGTTGCCCTCGGCATAATCACGTAGGTGAGTAGTGCCACCTGCACCGTGGCCAAAATCGCGGTGCGGGTGACCCTGTCGAGAAGCGCCAGCTGGGCGCCAAAAAAATAGTTGATGGTATAGACCAAGCAGAAAACGGCCAGTATGAGGATGATTGCCATTTTGTGCTTGTTGGGTGGCGGCAGTGGCGCTTCGCCGGGTAGCGTGAACCAAGTTTCCAGCCCCGTCACAGCCTCGAACAAGGTGTCGCCATCGGTCAACTCTTCCAGCTCTACCAGAAAAGCCGCGCGTTGATCAGAGTGCTCCCAATTCTGCTGGTGTTCCCGCGTATCAAACCTGACAAGCAGCAGGTAGGCGCCCTGGGTCCCGGGTGACGGGCGAATAATATCGACGCTCTGGTGTCCAGGCCATGCGGCGCCAACCTTGATAATGCGGCGCACCCAGTCTTCGTATTGAGTCTCACGACCGGGCTTAATGCGCCGGGCAATAATGGTGGTGACGGGCTGGGTTTCCATCGCGGTCCGTTAAAGGCGGCGAGCCCGAAGTTCCACAAGTTTTTCGATCACGAAATCGACGCGATCCTGACCCCAGAAGATTTCTTCATCGATTCGAAAACTGGGCACGCCGATGACGCCGTCTTCATCAGCGGCGATGGCATTGGCCTCGAGGGCGGCAATATGATCCGCGGAACGCGATGCCGCAAGTACGGCCTCTGGATCTAGCCCCACTCGGGTCGCAATATTCGTGAGCGCTTGATCCTCAGCAATGTTCTGACCAAATTCCCACTCCTCACGCATGGTTTCTACGATGTATTCTCGGAGCTTCCCCTGCGCCTCTGCGTAAAAAGAAGCGGCGCCGGCCGGGGTTGGTTCGGTCTCCATAGGCGGTGGGTTCACCGGTATTCCCAGTCGTCGTGCAAAGCGCGCCATATCCTGCCGGGCAATGGGAAGTTTTTTCTTGGCGCGGTCAGGCGGAGAGCGAAGGTTCCAGCCGCCGACCGGATGCCAAATCAGGTTGGTGTGAAAATCGTCAAAGATCGGCCACATGGTTTTCGACACCAGGTAGCAGTAAGGGCTCCTGAAGTTGAAGTAAACGTGTACGTCGATAGGTTGTCGCATAACGGTTTCCTAGCGCCCCGCGGCGCGCATTTGCTGGGTGGTAAACATCTTCTGTCTTAGGTCAGACTCTGGGATCTGGATTTGAAACTGCAGTGTCGTGCAGTGCCGGGCCTGAATATCAATCATACTGACGCCGTCCGTGACCGTGCCATACCACTCGACATTTTCGGGGCCATGTTTCGACGAATCAGAGAAGGACACCATGCCGAGCTTCCAAAGTTGGCCGGCGCGATCATAGATTTGTGTCATGACGGGTGCGTAAGTCGCGGCATCAACGTAGAACAGCCGGTATCCGATGGGATGTTCCTCTGCAATGGGGGTCGCTTTTAGTAAATAGACTGATCTGGGTTGCCAGGTAATATCCGGGAAGCAACCGCCCGCGCCGTCAAATGCGATGACGGTGTGCCCGTCCAAGTCTTCTTTTTTATCCGCGGGCAGATCGTCGAAGCCGTAGATTGGCGCGAGCACTTCGTCACTGCCTAGCAGTTCCCAGTTCATATCGCGGATGCGCCCGTTATACCCTAGAAAATCCTCGATCATGATGTCGCTGCCCAAAAAGGCGTCCGTTTTTTGCCCTGTGCCTAAGCGCTTCACCCTGCGTTGGGTGTTGAGATAAATCCAGGCGTTCTCGGGCTCGCCGTCATCGAGTTTGGTGTGGGTGAGCAACTGCGTATTTTTAATATCGAAGGGAAAGTCGACCTTGAGATAGAGCGCGGAAAACAGTTCCAGCGAATTATCAGGCAGATTGGGCATGGGCTCACGCGTGTGTCTGTGGGCAAAGCGCATCAACGCGCCATACATCTCGATGCGACGTTCCTCTCCCTTTTCCATGTCCTTGTATCGCCAGGTCATGAGATTGGTTTCGGTTTCATCGGGGCCATAGCCATAGCGCATGTTCCAGGCTGCCTTCTCGCCGGATCGCGCTTCGTCAGCGGATCGCGGTCCCGGGAAAGGGCGTCCATTTACGTAGCCCAAGATATCGCCCACATTCTCACCGAGGGCCACAGAGGCACTGTTGCCCGCAGTGGCGGAGACATAACCTTGGTGCAGAGGAAGCTGCAGAAACGGTCCGATTTCGATCTGTGTTAAGCCCTCGGCGATCATATCGGCTAGGGCTGGCGCCAGCGCATCGCGGTAGCTGTCGACATTACTCTGATTGACCACGGTGCCCGCTGTCATTCGCGGGTCATTCGCCAACGCTGGTCGAGGATCGAATTCGCCGGCTTCAACCGCGAGCGTCAAAGCCAGCCAGGGGATGATCGCGCATACGGACCCTTTCCGGCACATTGGGCGGGCTCTGCGTTGATGGATCATGGTGTTGCCCTCTTTGGTGTTGTTCTTCTAAAGATGCGAGCGGGTCAACGCTCGATGATCAAACCGGATTCTTATTCTTCTAAAGCAGATCCGGTGTTTTAGTGGGGCGCTGGTCACGTGACTGCGGCCAAAACGCCCTGCGAGCCCGTCACGCAAATGATAGGGTCACGCTGCCCAGACCTTGATATCGCACATTGAAGCTATCCCCGGGCTCAGCCAACACCGCCGCCGTAATACCGCCGGTCATCACAAAGGTGCCTGCAGGGATATATTCATCCACGTCAGCCAGCATATCCGCGAGCATTGCAACCGAGGCCGCAGGATGGTCAAGAACGGCGGCGCCCGCACCGAGCTCAACGACCTGTCCATTTTTTTGCATCACCACGCCCAGCGTTGACCAGTCAAAATCTCGGGGACCAGCGGCATGACTGCCCACGACAAAGCCCCGAGAGGATGAGTTATCTGCCATGACGCTGGTCAGATCAAACTTAAAATCTTTGTAACGAGAATCAATGATCTCTAGCGCCGGTACGACCAGCTCGGTGGCATCGAGCACTTCCTCAACAGAAATATCGCGACCTTTGAGGTCTTTGTTGGTGACGAAGGCGACCTCGGCCTCTACCTTGGGATGAATAAAATCGGAGAAGGGCACGGCCGCACCATCGCCGTAGCTGAAGTAGTCACACAAAAAGCCGTAGCAGGGCTTGGTCACACCCATTTGGTTCATTTTGGCCCAAGAAGTGAGGCCCATTTTCAAGCCGATAATCTTAGTACCGCGCGATTCTTTGTTACGACGTATTTGCCACTGAATGGCGGTAGCGTCAGCAAACGTCATGTCGGGATATTCGTCGGTCAGCTTGAGAATCTCTCGTCGTTCGAGCTCCGCGCTCTCGCAGCGGTCAGCCAGTTGTTCGATCACGTTTTGCGCCAGTGTCATGCTCATGTTTTACCCTCCGTCACGCTTAAGTGAAATTCACAGTGCACTCGCCAATGCCACCGACCTTGACAGTCATGACATCGCCAGCGGTCACGGGCTCGAGGGGTACCAAGCTGCCCGATAGAATGATGTCTCCGGCGTTCAACGTGATGCCGAACTGGCCCAGCGTGTTGGCCAGCCAGGCGACACAGTTGACTGGGCTACCCATAGCCGCCGCACCCGCGCCCGTGGAGATTACCTTGCCGTTCTTAGTGACCACCATGCCGCAGGTAGACAGGTCTATTTTTCGGGGGTCCAGCGCGGCGGACTCGTTGACCGTGAACAGGCCACAAGACGCATTGTCAGCTACCGTGTCTTGAATTTTGATTTTCCAATCTTCGATCCGCGAATCGACCACTTCAAAGCAGGGCAGTACGGCTTCTGTCGCGGCCAACACGTCGGCATTGCTGATGCCCGGACCCGTGAGATCTTTTTTGAGAAGAAAGGCCAGCTCGCCTTCCGCCCGAGGTTGAATCAGCAGTTTTGAGATTGGCATCTCGCCGTCGTAGCGCATCGCATCAGTCATGAAACCGAAATCAGGCTGGCGCACGTCCAGCATGTCCATGACAGCTTTGCTGGTCACGCCAATTTTTTTACCAATCACTTTTTCGCCGCTATCGAGTCGATTTTGCAGCAGTCGCAGCGAGATTTGATAGGCGTCCTCGATAGTGATCGTCGGGTGGCTTGTGGTGAGCGGTGCGATGGTATGGCGCTCACTGAGTGCTTTGTAAAGCGTGTCGCCCAGTGTTTGAATCGTCGTCTGATCCATGTTCTCTCCTATGACTAAAATTGCGAAGCTGAAAAAATCTGAATCAGAGTTTGATACAAATATTTTTGAGTTCAGTGTAAAACTCGAGCGAGTGAACGCCGCCTTCCCGACCGATGCCCGATTGTTTGGCGCCGCCAAATGCGGTGCGTAAATCCCTCAGGAACCAGCTGTTAACCCAGGCAATGCCCACCTCGATCTGTTCTGCGACACGAATGGCGCGACTGCTATTTTCAGTCCATATCGCGGTTGCCAAACCGTAGGGGTTGTCGTTTGCCAGCGCGATGACTTCTTCTTCCGTGTCAAAGGGCCGTAAGTGACAGCACGGACCGAAAATTTCTTCACGGATAACGCGCGCCGAATCATCCAGGCCTTCCCATATGGTGGGCTCAACCCAGCAACCGTCAGAGAGCTCGTCGGGCATCGGGGGTACACCCCCGCCGGTAAGCAACGTTGCACCTTCGTCTATGGCGAGTTGGTAATAGCTCAGAACTTTTTCCTGATGTTCCTTGCTGATCAAGGGCCCCATATTGGCATCGGGGTCGCCGGGTGGTCCGATCCGCAGTGCCTTTGCCGCCTCGACTAACCGCACCTTAAACGCGTCATAGATGTCGCTCTGCACGTAAACCCGTTCGGTCCCAAGGCAAACCTGGCCGCAGTTAACAAAGGCAGAGCGCATCGTCCCCTCAATTGCTTTATCAAGGTCTGCATCGTCAAAGACAATGGCGGCGTTTTTACCCCCACATTCCAGAGAAACATCTCGCAGACCTTTGGCTGCGGCAGCCGCAATAATTTCACCAGTGCGGGTTTCTCCGGTGAAGGTAATGGCATCAACGTCAGGGTGCTCTGTCAGGAAAGCACCAGCGGAGTCAGGGCCGAAGCCGTGGACCACGTTATAAACGCCAGCGGGTACACCGCATTCGTTCATGACCTCCCCCAACAAGGTTGTTGTTAAGGGCGTTTCCTCAGAGGGTTTAACGATGACCGTGTTCCCACAGGCAAGTGCAGGGCCTACCTTCCAAGTCATGAGCAACAGCGGCAGATTCCACGGGCTGATTACCGCGATAACGCCCTTGGGGCTGCGGTGGCCAATGTTGACAGCGCCCAGGTTGTCAGGGGTATCCAACCGAAACGACTCGGTCGGGACATTTTTAATCGCATCAGCAAAGACTTTGAAGTTGGCTGCGCCTCGGGGGATATCAATGTGGCTGGCTAGCGACTTTGGCTTGCCGGTGTCGAGGCATTCTGCTTCGAGGAATTCCTCAAATCGCTCGTTGATGCGATCGGCAACCCGATGCAACAGCGCCGCGCGTTCTGCCATAGGCATTTGCCCCCAGGGGCCTGCCAACGCCGCCTTGGCAGCGGCCACTGCGGCGTCGACTTCTTCGCGCCCTCCCTCGCAGACTTGCCCGATGACACGGTTGTCTGTGGGACTGCGATTTTCAAAACATTTCCCTGAGGCGCTCGCGACGAACGCCCCATTGATGAAATGGCGTATCGATTGAGTGTCCACGGCTTACCTCAGGTTGTAACGCTGAGGAAACGATCGTTCAGCTCTCTCGAATGATAGAAAACAGCTTTACCCAGCTGAGCGGCGTCCCAGGTCGTTACCGGGTGATCGGGGAAGAAATAATCGCCACCGCAGAAGGTCTCGTTGCGGTTGCCACTGGGATCAAAGAAATAAATAGTGGCGCCGTGGGTAAGGCCGTGTCGGGTTGGGCCAATATCAAGCGAAATGTCGTGCATCGAGATGATGTCAGCGGCGTGCAAAACATCCTGCCAGCTTTCGAGATAGAAAGAAGCGTGGTGGAATGCACCGGTATTGCCTTCGGATTTAATGAAGGCGATTTCGTGCTCTTTCATTGAGCAGGTAAAGAACTGCGCGATGCGCATATCACCGTCCATGGCCTGCTCGGTGAGCCAGAAGCCTAGGACTTCGGTGAACAACTTGAAGGTTGATTCCAGATCTTCGCCGTACAGCAAACAGTGGTCAAGGCGCGTCGCTTTCATGCCTTTGAGGTTTTCGGGCCAAGCTTCAGGGTTATGGTGACCTACACCCCAGCGGCCGGTCTGCTCTTTGTCGGCATACAATTCAAACCGGTGACCGGTACCGGCGACGAAGCTCATACGACGACCACAATCTGCCAGATCGCCTGCGGGCAGTTCATCGACCTCGCAGCCGAAATCAATCAAATCTTGCTTGAGTGCATCTAAGCGCTCATCGGAATCGACTTTAAAGCCCATGAAGTCCATACCGGCCTCATCGGCTTCACGCAGAATTACTGAGTATTTGTCGCACTCGGTCCAGCCTTTGAGGTAGACCCGGCCCTGATCGTCTGTGTTCATTTCGATGAGACCGAGTCGGTCACGGTAATGCTCGAGAGCTTCAGCCATGTCCAGTACTCGGATCTGTACGTGTCCGCACCGCAATACGCCTTTTTTCATGCCACTATCCTCTTGTTTGTTGTTTTTTAGTTGATGGCGATAATGTTCATATCACTGCGAGGAAAGACCCTGCAGGAGAGGGCGAACCCTTGCTGCTGCTCCTCGTGGGTTACGAACTTTATGCTCATCTTTTTAGTGTCGTAGTCGCCACTTAAGATGCGGATTTTGCAGAAACCGCATCCACCCCCGCGACAACCTACGGCTATCGCTTTTTTTGCCTGTTGTTCCATGCCCGACAGTAGTGATTTCTCGGGAGGACAATCAAATTCGTCGTCTTTATTCTCAACGAAGATTTTAAAGAGCGCCGTCATCACCTAAATGCGCTTAAACAGGGCGCTCCGGGTGGCCGCACTCTGCCCATCGGCGGCGGTCAGGAAGCGCTCCATATGAATATCATTTTCAAATAACCGCCCCTGCATGAGTGCCGTGATCGCAGCATCTATCATGAGGGGAGGCCCGCAAAGGTAGGCCTTGTGGCCCGAAAACTTACCGCCAAAATGATCCACCGCCGCCTCGTGTACAAATCCCGTAAAACCTTGCCAGTCGTCATCGGACTCAGGCTCGTTCAGCGCAGGTATGTAATGGAAATTGCTATGCGCTTCTGCCAGCGCCCGCAGTTTGTCTGCGTGGTAGAGCTCGGCCACATTACGTGCACCCTGAAATAGATAGATCTGTCGGGAATCTCCCTGTTCGAGAAGGTCAACGACCATCGATTCGGGGCTCGATAGACCTGAGCCGCCGGCAATGAAGATCACGTCCTGAGTATCCGAGGTACGGACGAAAAACTGACCGTACGGCCCCGATAAATCAACCACGTCGCCGACCGCTAAGCGCTCGTGAATGTACGTAGTGGCTGCGCCACCCGGTACTTTCCGAACGTGCAGGACCACCTTGTTCGGCTCGGCGGGGGAGTTGGCGATTGAGAAGGCGCGCGAGCCTTCTACTGTGGGTAAGTTGATATTGACGTACTGACCCGCCTGAAAGGTCATCGGTCGATCCAGAGTCAGGCTGACTTCGAGAATCGTCGGCGACAGCGGCACGACCGAGTCGACAGTCGCGCGGTAATCCTCAACCAGATAGCCTTTGAAGTCGGGGTCGACATCGATATTCGCTTCGATGACAAGGTCGCACTCGGGCGTGGCGCAACAGGCGAGAAACTTGCCTTCCTCGCGTTCCATGTCCATCAAAGCGAACGGAGAGGCCTCTCCATGGTCAACGTAGCCGTCGACCAGCGTGCATTTACAGGTGGCGCAGGTGCCGTGTCCACAGGCAAAAGGTAACCAGACACCCTGTCGCAGCGCGGCGGCTAAGATGGTTTGCCCCTCTTCTACCTCAATGGTCTCGCCGGTGGGTTCAATAGTCACTTCATACATCTGCGGATTTTCCTGACCAGTTCCGGAGCTTAGGCGTAGCTCTCGACGAGTTCGGGAGTTTTGAAGCGGACAACACACTTGTGGTCAAGCCCCTGCTCCTCGAGCCCTTTCGCCAAATCCGGTGTGAAGGGCTGCTGATTCAGGCTCCATTCAACGGTGTCCCAGTTGATTTCTTTGAACTGCGGGTGTTGCCCAAAGCCTTCGGGAAGCACTGCTTCAATCAATGCACCAAAGGGCATGTCTGGAGGCAGCGGAAAGGCCTTGGGCGATGGAAACCATCGATGCAGGTCCCAGTCGATATAAACTAAAATGTTGCCGTGAAACTTGTCTCGGCTGTCTTTGTGTTCCCCGTGATAACCGGGGCGAATCGCTTTAACCGCCACGCGTAATTCCTCCAATAAAACGCACGGCGATATCCAATATCGCCGTGCTTGCAGTTACCTAATCAGGCAACGCCTTTCCACTTCTTCCAGCGTTCTTCGTCGGGCGAGCCCTTGTAGTCAAGGTTCATCGTGCCGAGGCCCATGTTGTAGTACTCCATGACTTTGTCGAGACCCTCGCCGCCACAGTTGCCCTGGAAAATCTGATGTACAGGCAGCCAAGAGTGAACGTATTTCTCGGGCTCGTTGTCAAAGATGGTCTTGCACATATCCGAGCAGAAGTGGAACCGCTCGTCGTTGTAAACGCTTTCGCGATAGGAGATTTCCATCGGCTCGTCATGACCGCACTCGGTGAAGAGCATGGGGATCTGACAAGTCTGACAGAGCTGCGGGAGGCCAGAGTTATAGAAACGCTCACCCTGTGCCTCAAGCTCCGCGGCTTTCTCCAGACGACCTCGATAGTACTTGTCAAAGGTGTCGGGATACTTCTCGCTCAGCCAGTCCAATTCTTCCGCATTGGGCGTCCAGGTATGGAAGGCTGCGGCCTGCCCCCAGCTATAAAAAGTCCACCACGCTTGATGGCTGAGGTGATCTTTCTCTTTGCTAATGAGCTCGGCACAGTCGGGCATCTTGATGCCATAGCGTTCAAGGTCTTTAAACAAAGCGCCACCGGCTTCCTCAAAGTAGACCTCCCAGGCCTCCTTCCAAGACATAAACTTCTGGGGCAGCATGTAATCCATCATCATCGCGACCACAGACAAGATGCGGTAACCACGCCACAGCCACTTGTCTAGCCACTGTTGAACGATGGGTACGTTGTCTTCATGTTGCTCGAGGAGGAACTTGATGATCTCCAGTCCGAGCGTCATATGCCGTGCTTCATCTGATTGGGCCGAGAACCCGAAGGTCACTGTTGCCATGTCGCCGTTGTAGGCGGCCCCGGACATGAAGGGTACAAACAAGAGGTTGGTCAACACGTATTCAAACGCAAAACTCACCGCCACGATGTACTCAAAAGGACCCGCCGAGCGGCAGTCATCAAAGAAGGACTTGACCACCGAGATGTACCATACGCGGTCGTGCATATGGGCAAACTCTTCGAAGCCGTCAAAGTACTTGTTGTAGTGGCTCATCGCATGGATCTGCGTCTGGTAGTGACGCAGTTCATCCAGCGATTGCATTTGAGCGGCGACGCGCGCGCCCATGCCACCGTAGTGGCGGCCGGCCCAGGAAAAGCCATTGGATGAGGCGAATTCCGCGGGGCTTACCGCCGTTAAAAAGATTTTAATCGCGTTCACATAACGCGCATCGCTAATGTTCAGGTGGCCGTTGTTTTGCGCAAAAGCATCGTAAATGGCGTAGAGCTTCTTCTCTTTCTCGGCCTGGTATTTCCAATAGGCATCCATGGTGAGACGGAAGGGGTCCTCCCATTTATCCCAGTCGGTGATCTTGATACCCTCGAACTCTTCGTACGGGAAGGCCTCCTTCCGATCTTCGTAGGAGAATTCCCAATCCAGATCACGGGTAAGGAGTCGGTATTTGTCTTTAACGTTGAGCTTTTTTTGCTGAGTTGCACGTTGGTCCATCGTTAGCTGCCCCACTGTAGTCGAAAATAGTCGTCGTCTTCGTCGATGTTGCCGGAGAGGGTCACTAGGTTTACATGGATCGATTGCACCACCCACTCGTTGCCCAAATGCTCCTCAACGGTTTCACGATTAATCTGGAGGGAGCCTTCGCTCTCTACCCGAATAATCGCAGGTTCGTAGTGGACAACCGCCGTCGGGTTGTCCTGTTCAATGGCCGCCACGATATAGCGCGACTCATCATTGTCTTGGAAGCCAATCATCACTTTAGACATGATGCTTAAGCCTCCAGTCCGATCTTTTGCAAACGCGCTTCCAGTGCCGCAAACGCCTCTGGTAGGGCGGTCTCGCTGATCATTGCGACTGCAAGCGGCTCAAGAGCCTGCTGTGCACGAATGCGCCAAGTAGAGATCCACGAGCGAATCAAATCGGCGTTGGCATCGCTTTCTTTCACAGCGATTTTGATCACGGAATCCACCCAGCGCTGAGATTCGGTTGCGCGGTTGGACATAAAGTCTGTGAGCATCAGCAAATCCTGACCCCCATTTCGTCCCAGCCATGCATCCAGCTGCCGGTAGTACAAATCGTTCACCAAGGTATCCAAGACAACGTTTTGCGCGATAAAGGTTTCAAACCAATCCTTCACTATAAGCGTTTTTTCGCAGAATGCCCGCAGACCTTGCCAGGCAGGGTTTTCCATCCATTCTTGTTTCGCTGCGGTGAGCGAGTCGCCTGTGTTGCCATCCAGCGCGAGGCCGATACGCGAGTAGTACTGTGCATTTCCGAGTCGATCCATGCCCTCGAAAATAAGGGCTTGGTATAGCGCCATGACAAAGTTGGTGCACGAACAACAGAACATATTGTTCAAGTTAGCCGTCTGTTCGGCGTGTCGTAAGGGCAGCATGAAAGTCTGTACTTTTTGCCGCACTTCTTCGCCTAGGTGATCGCCAAGCTCGCGCTTTTCGAAGAAGGCAAAGTTGCCCTCCGCCTTTTCCTGCATGGCAGAACGATTCTGCACGTAAGTACCGTAATAAAATTGCCGCGGATCTTTGAATGCGTACCAATCCCCCATAACAATCGCAGTGCGGCCTGGATCGTTAAGCTCTCGATCAGGATCCCACAGAGGCTTGTAATGAAAGTTGATTTGAGCGGCGTTATCAAAGCTCGCTTCTTGGTAGCGACTCGCCGGCTTGTCCCCGAAACGTCGCGCAATGTGCGCGTAGGTATTGCGGATGGGTTCGATTTTTGATGTTTTGATTTCTATGGTCATATGGTTACACCTAGCTGAATCCCTTTCTGGCGACGACGTTATTAATCGTCGCGCTGGTCCTGTTGGGATTGATTTCCCCGTTTATGTTTCTGTCCTTCTTCTCCGTAACGCCACCGAACCACCTCTTCATCCACCAGCTGGCTCTGCTCTTCGGTCATGTGGGTGACGTTGTTAACCTCGCAGAACTGCTCAAACGCTGCTTCAGGTAGCACTAACTCAACGAACATGTCAGGCGTGCCCACTGCAAAATCAAAGTGAACCCAGCCGCGCTCGTTGCGCTCTGTCACGCGAACAAAGCGCGGTGCATCATCTGACATGAGGGGTCGTCCCCCCTCAATCAGTCTCAGTCCGCCTGTCTCTTCTTTGCTCATCAATCAACTCACCGCATCAAAAATCCTAACCGAGGCGTGTTTAGTGACACCTTTGCTCTCGTTAAACTACTGCAAGGCCTGTGCCAACATGGGTTGTCCCGTTGCTTGAGCAGTCTAGGTGGCGCGTTTCATGGGTATTCAGCGTGAGGTCTCGGTGATACCCATCGACAGCCAACGCGGATTTTTTATTAAATAGTAAAAAATTATTCCGGCCGGGTCATTCTGTGGCAAAAACGATGAAAAAAATTAAGATGTTTAGGGAGTGACATTGCGCGCGAAAATGTGACCCATGATCCGCTAAATTATTGAAATAGAATGAAAATATAGATTTTCTGGATCGTTATTTGCGCCCCGGGGAGGCTCTGAGGCGCGCATTGCTTGTGTGTCTTGCTCAGAAAAATGGTCAAAAATCACAAGTTTTACTTTTTAGTAAAAAAATGAGCGGGCTGGGGATCGGGTTTGCGTCGCGCCATCGGGCTACCTGTCTCAGGAGGCGCGAGTGGCTGTTGGTCGCTGAGAGGCTGCTGGGTGCAGAAAGAAGCCCACTGATTGGGCCGCTACGCCAGTAACTGCCGAACTTGGAGCACGGTCAGTGCGGTCATCGGAAGGAAAACGCGACGCTAGAACCATGATTGGCATTAGATTTGCATATAGGTTCCAGCAGGCGTGGCAAAAGAGCTCCCAGAGCGCGGCACAAAGCGCGGAGAGCTCGCCATAGGATGACCTAATAAGGCTCAATGTGGGCGGGCTCTGGGGGAGCGCGCCGGGGGTTTGCGGAGCGAGCGGTTGGGTCAGTGGGCCAAATGAAAAAAAGAGCGCTCAAAAAAAGAGCGTGTGAAATGGGTATCGGGAAAGGGGGAAGCCTCAATTGTTGAACTCGGCTTTTAAACGCCTGACGACTAGCGGCCTGACTGTGGCATGGTTTGGTGTCTGGCTCATTGCCCTTGCCGGCTGTGAGGCAGAGTTGCGCTTAGAGGGAGTCGAGGCGACCTTGGCAAAACCCATTCATCGCACCGATCAGTTTTTGGCGCTAGAACGCAGCGGTAATTTTGTCGCGGCATTTGCCGACCACGGCGTCATTTTAGAGGGTGACTTAGGTAGCGGTACCCTCGAATGGGCCCGCAGAGAGTTGCCAGACCCCGCTCCCAATTTCATCGATAGCACGCAGTGCCCCGACGGCCAAATTTACGGTCTCTCTTTTGAAAACGCCGTATGGGCACGCTCCGAGGCGGGTTGGTCGGACGTGGCTGTGACCACGGAGGAGCAAGTACAGGCGATCGAATGTGATGCCAACGGTGCACTTTGGGTAACAGGCGCCTTTGGCACGCTGCTACGATCGGTAGATGGTGGTGCTCAATGGGACGACCTGAGCTTGTACGAGGATTTCACGCTGACAGGTATCGCCTTTGCAGATGCTCAGATCGGGTACTCAGTTGGCGAATTTGGCACCCTTATCAAGACCGAGGACGCCGGTGAGACCTGGGATATTCTTGACCCCATCGCTGATGATTTTTATCCACTAGCGGTGTATTTTTCCAACGCAGATGAGGGATGGGTGAGCGGCGTACTGGGGCTCGTCTTTCACACGGCTGATGGTGGCGTGACCTGGCAGCGACAGGAGACCGCTACGATGGCATCGATCTAT
>Ga0181573_10003578_pt1 | contig 13627 bp, 8 predicted proteins | sample 101ome_25_FD_148643 | JGI IMG/M metagenome (GOLD analysis project Ga0181573, IMG submission 148643) | Coastal salt marsh microbial communities from the Groves Creek Marsh, Skidaway Island, Georgia - 101409BT metaG (spades assembly) | ecosystem: Environmental > Aquatic > Marine > Intertidal zone...
TGTACGACAACCCTCGAGGTGTCGAGATGTTTATGGAGATTATGGTTCTACTACTCAGACCTGATTTGACCAAAACAATAACCTCCTTGGCGCGCCTAGCACTGCCCCCACTGAACTTGTCAAAGGAGAGCACGTCCGAGCGATTGGAACGCGTGTACGGCTTGTCTTCCGCGTTCATCGGCGACGTCGTCAAGTTTGACGCCCTTTTGCATTCGAACGAAGTGACCTCGACCGTGGAAGCGTCGTTGTTCTACATGTTCATGGGCACCATCGTGTTGCGTCTGCTCGTCATCGGAAGCGAAAAGTCTCGTAAGATGGTGACCGATGTGCTCGATGGAGTCGTTTCCATCATTCGACTTCCTGGATACACCGGCTTCCTTTCCATCGATGCCATGTTGAAGTCCATCGTGGCCATGCACGTGCAACTATTATTCGTGAAAGTCGCTGACGTGTACGCGAGCAAACTACTGCCGGCGTTTGTGCGCACCATAATTAAAAATCTAGTGCAGTGGCTGAAGAGTAACATCCTCAATAAATTCTTTGGCCCCGCAGGTAAAAAGATGCTTAAAGTGTTGTTGAGCGCCATCATCGACATGAAATACGCACCAAAGTCCATCGTCAGACAGTCGGTGAAATTGCTCGCCATGACGAATACGGTGCCGACCCAATCTATTGCACCTGGAACCGTGACCCCCAATGCGAGTCGAAACAACAACAACGAACGCGTGGCCGAAAGTCCCGGTCGCCCCACTCGGCGCACGGCCACGGTGACGGGGGAGGGTGTCAGCCCCATGCGAATCAGAGCCTCTGGAAGCAATGGAAAGCGCTACATTTTCAGCCAGAGTATATGGAATTCCATGAATAGAAACGGTCGAACGATCGCGACGACGTCGAGAGACCCGGTCGTGAGACTCACTTATAAGAATCAGGTGCGATACGCGCGACGTTCGGAGCTTTAATTAAAAATTACCCACTCATACTTTACTATGTAGGATGCTGACCCGTAGTGGCTACATAGTTAAAGACGGACCCCTCGCGGAAATAAAAAAAGAGTTGACGGTAAGACCCGAGGTCAATGGAGACTTCGGATTCCCTCCGCCGCCTTTTAGAGTTTATCGCAAAACTAAGAACGGAGTGTGCGTTCCAAGATTCTACGGAGTTGCTAAACTTGGCGAGCCTGCAGAGGATCGTCGACCAGAACCCGTCCGCACCAAAGTCAAGTTCCACGGTCAACTACGTGACGCCACGCACCAAAACGAAGCACTGGCCGCGGCTGTTCGTGCAGGTCACGGAGTTCTTTCGCTCCCGTGTGGGTATGGAAAGACCACGGTGGCCTTGGCCATCGCGTGCAAACTCGGGTACAGGACGATGATAGTGGTGCACAAACAGTTCTTAGCGGACCAGTGGAGAGAGAGGATTCAACAGTTTTGTCCAGGGGCCACCGTTGGTGTGGTGCAACAGAACAGGAAGGAGACCGACGCGGACTTTGTCATAGCCATGCTTCAGTCTCTGTCCCTGAAGGAGTACGACTACACGGACTTTGACACCATAGGGACCCTCATCGTGGACGAAGCCCATCACATCTGTGCCAAAGTGTTTTCACAGAGCCTGTTCCGCATGTGCCCTCGACACGTGTTCGGCCTCTCGGCGACACCTGAGAGGAAGGACGGTCTCACGAAGGTATTGCACTGGTTCATGGGTCCTACATTTTTCGCCGTGGAGCGGAAGAATCAGGCCCAGGTGGAGGTGTTCCCCATCAAGTACGACCACGACCACTTTAAAAATCCGCCGCCGTGCACGAGATTCGGTAAAGTCTCCCTGGTGAACATGATTACCGAACTCGTGGAATCTCGGCACAGGAACACGATGTTGGTTCAACTCATCAAGAGGGCCTCGGCCGGGACGAGACAACTCTTAGTGCTCTCCGACCGCAGGCAACACTGCGAGATGCTCCACCAGTGTTTCCCGAAGACGTCGGGTCTCTACATGGGTGGTATGAAAGAGAAGGACCTTCAGGAGTCGTCGACGAAGAAAATCATCTTCGCCACCTTCTCCCAAGCCCATGAGGGTTTGGACATCCCCACCTTGGACACGGTCATCCTCGCCACCCCGAAGTCGGACATTCAGCAGAGCATTGGACGTGTCATGCGAGAGACCAAGGGGAAGAAGAACAATCCGCACATCTACGACATCAGCGACCAGTGGAGCATGTTGACCGCTATGTGGTACAAACGTCTGAAGGTGTACAAGGCTGGGGGTTTTAAAATCCACGGCAGTGGCGGTGAACGCCCGGAGATGGCGTCTGAACTCCCACAGGGAAAATGTTTATTTATAGTATAAAATGTCCGGGCCGCTGGTGACTCTGGTAAGCAAGGGTGCACAGGACATTTACATCACGAATGATGAAAGTGATGCATCGCATTTCAAGATGAAGTACACGAGGCACACGAACTTCGCACAAGCCCCGAAACACATCGCCACCGTGGACGACACGAACACGTGGAATTTTAAAATTCCATCCGACGGTGACCTCATCAATGGACTTTGGGTCGAAGGCTACGCATCATCGAACGTTTTCGAAGGGTCCACCATCGACTTGTACATCGGGGGCACCAAGGTGGACAGCCACCCGTTTGAATACATCTCGGACATTTGGAACGTGTACCTTGCCGATACTTACACAAAAACTACGGAGATTAATAACAACGTATCCGACTCCGACACGAATTTCATTCCTTTCCACTTTTTTTTCTGCGACCACGGTGCGTTCCTTCCCCTGTGTGCCCTGGCCTATCACGAGGTCGAGGTGAGGATACACTTCGCACCCGGGGCGTTCACGTCGCGAGTGCGCACGACAGAACAGAAAAGAATGAAAGTGTACGCCAACTATGTGTACCTAGACACGAGGGAGAGGGAGGCCATGATTAACCGGCAGATGGACCTCCTCATAACGCAGGTGCAGTGGTTCAACTACTCGATGGAATCCGTCCTCGATAACCTCGCCGACACCGTGGGTGGCTACAACAACATCGACATCACGGCGTTTAGACACCCGGTGAAATCGTTGTTTTGGGGGTTCAGGGCAAACACCGCCAACGAACAGACCGACCGTTTCTCGTTCAGGGATGCCGACATCCAGTTCAACGGCCAGCCTTTGTTGGAACACATGAGCCCGACGTATTTCCACACGGTTCAGAATTATTACAAATCCAAGTACGGTGTGCCATCATTTCAAAACGAAAACGAGTGTCCGTTCTACACCCGTTTTTTCGCCTATCACTTTGGACTCAACGCGTCGGACTATTTCCCGAACGGCACCACGAACTTTTCACGCATGGACTCAGCAAAACTCATCCTTCGAGGCACGGAGATAGGTTCGGAACGGCCAGATGGCCAGGAACTCATGGTCCTCGCCCTGTCCTATCAGGTGCTTCGAATCAAGAATGGAATGGGTGGAATTTTATTCGGAAGTTAAAGTAGAATATGGTCTTCTTAGGGAGTCGAGGTAAATTTGACCAAATCACCCTAGTTCGGCTTGACCCTCAGGCTCCGACGGAGGATGCTCGAGGTTTGACCGAACAGAACATCTTCACGGGTGATTTGGAAGCGTCGAACGTATTCACGAGTAATGTCGGTATTGCGAACCTCTTCCCACACCATCACTTTGCCGTGGGCTCCAACGCGTGGATAAACGACGATGGGGTCGTCACCATGGCCGTGAAGAAGAGAGCGTTGTTCGAGCAGGCGAGAGTCTCGGCACAGATGTCCGTGAACGCGGACACCCCGACACACATTTTCCAGGTGAACGACACCAACCGCGTGTTCGTGGACAACTTAGGGCCTGACCTATTCAACGTCGAAGGCAATGTCGTGTGTGAGAACTTGCGCGTCACTCAGGGCATGGAGATGTCCGGGGACATCACGACGACCGGGAACGTCACGGCATCGAAGATTATTTTCGACGAAGGTTTGGAGTTCGGTTCGAACATCATCATCGACGACGTGGGTGACCCGGTCCTCGGCATCACAGGGAACGTCGACGTCACTGACGGGGACCTCACCGTCTACGGGAACGTGCGCGTGTTCGGGAACGTCGACATTCGCGACATCTCCACGTACTCCCAACAGATTAACTTAGAACTGTCCAACGCCATCGTCGTCATAGGTGAAGGGAACGACCTCGGAACGTTGGACACCGGTCTCGTTTTCAGACAGAACCCATCGAACGTCTTCGTGGGTTACCTTCCGGCCACTGAACGCGTGCACGTAGGGCGCACCCTCGCGGGTCCAGGGGACGATGAGATTGTCATCGCAGACGCCAACGTGGACCTCTACGTGCACGGGAACGTGGTCACCGACCATAACGTGGGGGTGGCAAACACCAACCCACAACACAACTTGTCGGTGGGTTCGAACCTGTGGGTGGACGACACCGGGTCTAACGTGCTCTTCGTCCGCGGCAACGCGTATTTCGAAAACACTACGTTCGGTTCGGGATTTAATATAGGTTCAAACGTCGTCGTCGACGACGCTGCTGCGAACGTGTTCAGCGTCGACGGTCGAGCGGCTTTCACCACACTTTTTGCCACGGAACGCATAGGAATTGCCAACACCAACCCCATTCACACCCTGTGCATCGGCTCGAACATTCACATGCACGAAACTGGTGCGAACCTGGCCATGTTTCACGGCAACGTGGTGAGCGACCGGTTCATGGCCACCAAACGCGTGGGCATCCAGCAGTACAACCCCGATGAAAGTTTACACGTCGGGGCAAACGTTCGTATAGGTGGAAGCGCTGGTGTAGATGCGAACCAGGACAACTACATCAAGAGCACCGGGGGCATCGTCGTGCACGCCGACGACGTGGGTTCGGACAACACCAATAACAGTCTCCTCCTTAAATCAGGAGCCGTGGCGGCAAACGTGTCCGCGGTTGAAGTCTCCTCCGGGGCCACCGACGCCGCCAAACAGTTTGTTAAAGTGAAAACTAAAAACACCGAACGCATCTGTGTGGACAGCGTGGGGAGGGTGGGCATCGCCAACACCAATCCCGGGTCCACACTTACTGTGGGTGGTGGTGTGCAAGTCTTGGGGAGCAACACACTGGACGTTGGCGATGTTTGGAGTGCAAACAAAACAACCCTTCGGTCCCTCGTGAGCCCGAGCCTCGGACAGACCTATCTCCAAAGCCGTGTGCCCGCTGGGAAAGGGTTCAACATCACCGTGTCCTCTGGTGCGACACAGGGGACGCCGAAGATGACCGTCCTGGAAACTGGGAAGGTTGGGATAGGGACTGCGCAGCCACAACCTTACGGTCTCCAAGTCACTGGGAACGTGTTCGTGAACAACCAAGTGACTGCGAACAATGGGTTCTCACACGAGACCGTTCCCATGACCGTGACTGAGACAACACCAGCGAACAGCGCGGACAGCATGAAACCCGTCCTCCAACTGTGTCGCGACAGCACCGCGTTGTCGTCCTATGGCGCGCGGGCAGTTTTCGCCTTGGGTAAACGTCAAATCTCCACAAATACTTCAAAGACACGCCTCGATTTCAACCTCGCCAATGACGATTACGCCACGTCCAACACCATCATGACCCTCCTCTCCTCTGGTCTCGTGGGCATTGGCACGCACACGCCGGAGAGTAAACTCGAAGTGTGGGCCTCTGGCGGGGCCAACCCCCTCACCAATGGTATTCTCGTGCACAACAACAACGACGCGGACAACGAAGACGCCATAGTGTGCATGGAGGTGAACGACGCCGGTGGTGACGCCTTGACGAGTTATAAGAAAACCTCCGGCGCCACCGATGGATGGGCCGCGGGTGCCTCTTTCTCGGACAGTGCAAAGTTTAAAATATCAAACGACGCGAGTGATTTGAACACCAACACCCGTCTCGTCATAGACAACACCGGGAAGGTCGGCATCAACGTGAACGAGCCAGAGTACCAATTGGACGTCGATGGAGACGTGCGTTTGGGCAACAAACTACAGTTTCGAGGAGTTTCGCAAGACACCGATGACCAGTCGTTCCTGCAGGAGCGGGCGACGGCGGGTGAGGACACGGAGATGTTGCTGTTCAAATCCAACGACGGTGGAAACGATCGCATTCGGCACATCGCGGCGTATCACGATTTCCGGGTGTACGACGCCGATGCGGAGCTCACGTCCGATGACATCGAGAGCATCATAACATCTGACACCGACATCCCAGGCAAGTACAACCCCACCCCTGTGCTGCGCGTGCGGGACAGACAGGTGCTCATCAACTCCACGGAAGATGACATCGCCGCCGATACGCGCCTTTATATCGAACAGGGCAACTTTAAAATCGACGCGGGACGGTTCGTGGACACCTCCAACCTTCAAATTTTAACGGACATCACGACAGGTGATGGCGTCGTACGCGTGCTCAAACAGAGCGACCTCGTGTTTCGATTCGGTGAGGAAGGGACAGCGGAGGAGGTGCGGATGCAAGTCGACGGGAACGTCGGTGTGGGGACGGACGCGGCATCTAATAAATTACACGTGTACAGCGACAGCGAGAATGACGTGACTCTATTAAATTTAGAGAGTCCCGCCGGTGCGAGCGCGTCCAAACACACCGCACTCCAACTCACGACGGACTCTGGGTACGGGGGTTTCCTGAAGGCACAGAAAGGGGCAACATCGAACAGCGTCGTCCTGGGCTACGTCGACAACGGGACACAGGTGGATGGCCTGTTCGTGGGTGAGGACGGCCACGTGGGTGTGGGCACATCGGCACCCACAGCGAACTTGCACGTGTACGACAGCAACCTTTTAATAGAACATAGCACCAGTAACGCCGTGTTGGACTTTAAGACTGCATCGGCCACGTCTAACATATACGCCGACACCATCGACGGCGACTTGTACATGTATCCCGCCGGGGGCAATGTCGTCGTGCAGGGGTCGCTCACGGTACAGCAGGACATCGATTTCGGTGGGCGCATCGAGTTCGGTGATGCCGTGGGTATTAAAATTACAGAACCCGAGGCCCCATTACACGTGAACGGGGGAACTATCGTGAACTCCGACGCCGTTGCGCGAAAGACGTACAGCAACACGTTCAGCGTCAACGACCAACTCGATAAGACGGTCATCCTGACCTTCGATAAAGGGGCGTTCTATGCGAAAATTCACGCCATGCTCCGCTACGCACCCAATGGGAAGTACCTCAGTTCCATGCTTCTCGAGGTGCACGGGGGGCACAGCGATAACACACAGACATCGGACATTCCCATCGCCATTGGGACGCAAAACATTTTCGGTGGATATAACCCGTACCCATGGAGTCGAATCGTGGACACGACGGCGACGACCATCAGTCTGGACCCACACGTGGCGTTCCCACTGAGTGGAGCTGACGCACTGGCCTATTACTACGACTTTTTCATAGAGTTGACGACCAGCTGCGGTGGTAAACTCCTGAACATCAAAAGAGATAGTGAGACGAAGGTCACGTTCACGTACTAAGTTAACTTTACCACAGGGGATGGTGTCCCGTCCCTGTGGGAGAGTTTGTGTTTACGTGGCATCCATGAGTGCCAAAATAATAACTCCGACGATGAAGAAAAGAATGAGGTAATTACACTCAGTGTCTTCCTCCATCACCGGAACCGCCTCTTGTGCGCCTACCGTGTCGGGTCGCACCTGGCGTCGGGGAGGTGCCACCTCGTCCTCGATGGGGCACATACTCAACGCAGCCATCCTGTGTTATAGTATCTAAAGATTTATTTCTGTCTTCTTCTTTCTCCCCCGACGTTTCGGGGCTGGCTTTTCCTGAATATCAACCTCCTTCACGTCGTCCTCAATCGCTTCGCGTTCCTCCAGGTCTTCGGCGACGATGTCCGAGACGTCGTCGTCCTCGGCCTCCACCTCTGGTGCGGCCTCCACTGGAACGCTCGTGTTCATCGGCGGCGGTGGGGGCATCATGACGTTGCCCATCAAACTGCTGATGTCGAACCCAGGGCCTTGCATCTCGTAAGAGGATGAACCACCACCTGGAGGAGGTGGCGCGGGGGACGCGGACTGGCCACGGGGCATGGCGTTCTGCACCGCGGAGACCATGCTCTGTTGAAGCCCCGGATTCTGCTTCAGCACATCCTGTAAGTTGGGAATGGCTGCCTTGAACATGCTGTTCGTCAAGTGGAACATCATCGCGGAGCCACCGACCATCATGAGAAGCTTGAGTTCCGGTGCGACTTGCATCTTCTGACCGTACTTGACGTGCAACTCCTCGAACACCCCGTCGTAGTCGTCGAGGTTTTCCATGATAGATTCAGACCAGCCGTCCAAAGAGAGTTCAAAGGGGTTGTACTTCTTGTTCGCCCATTCCAAACCAGTGACCGTGGCCATGAGGGCCTTTCTTGAAAACTTAATGCTCTGGTCGACGTCGATGGTGTAGGTCACGCGCTTGTACTCGTTGCGCAAGTCCTCGATGGAACTGTACGCGTTGAGGCGCTTGTTCACGCTGAATCCTTTCCTTTCGAGTCGAGCCAACTTGTTGAGGATGTCCATCTTCTCCGCGTCCACGGAGGCGTACCCAGCGGACGGCATCTCCCGCTGCTGGTGATGCGATGGTTCGTCGTCGAAATCCATGTCGAGGTAGGCGTCCTCCTCCTCGTCGCCATCGTCGTCGAACATGGGTCCCCCACCGTCCACAGGCGGGGGCGCGCTCTGCTTGTTCGGGTTCACGAACGCATCGATTTCTTCCTGGTGTTCCATCGCAGGCGACGGTCGGGGTCGCGTGTACGGGGTGGGCTTCGGCCTGGGCACGCGCCGAGGCTGTGGCACTGAAATTTGAATTTCATCCATCAGTTGCTGTTCACCGTCGTCGAGTTTCATGACCGTGGTCTCTCCGCGGTCCAGCACGATTTCACCGTCCATCTGATGTATTACTTTAAAAGTAATTGAATTCTTTAACGCACTTTTTTTCTGGATACATAGTAAACATGTTCAAGCTCAACAAAGCCAACAGAAACGCTTTGTCCGCCATCGCCGTCATCCTGATCATCCTCTTCGTCGTCATGGCCGCGCGCAGTTACTACGAACCCATGCCGTTGGTCATCAAGGCGAAGAACGAGGGTTCTTTCTTCGACCTCCCGGTGAAGTCCGAGTGTGTGGAAGAGAGCACGTACTCCACCCAACGACCGGGTGGTGTGTGCGGTGCCGAAAAGTTGGTGCGCGAGCAAGCCGACTACGAAATTATCTGAGCATCTAGTATAAAATGGCGCTCGTGACCTCCGAGGCCACCATTCCTGACCTCAACTACGAGTACCACACCATCACCGTGGACACCATCGGACAGGCCAGTGCGAACACGTTCACCGCCTACCTCCAGAACCCGTTGCGCAACGTCGTGCAGTGCCGCCTTCTGGCCGCGCACGTCCACGCCAACGTGCAACAGACCGAACACCTCTACATCTCCATCGATGAGTTGGACACGCACTTCAACGACCGCGCCGCCATTTCCGGTGCGTCAGTAGGTGCCCACGTGGGTCAAGGCAACATCTCCACGGTGCGCAGTGCCTTTGGGAGTGTCATCAGCGAAGGGAGCGAACTCATCACGTATAAAGATAATTACTCGATTGCAGTGCAGTACATCGACCCGATTCTCAGAATCGACAAGTTGACCGTGCGCCTCTTGAATCAAAACGGCGTGGCCATCACGAACCCCCTCGTGGCTGGTCATAACTTTTTAGTGTTGCGATTCGTGTGCAGGCGACCGAATCTTTAATTTTTCTCAAGGTAATGTAAAGCCATGTCCGCGGGCATCGCGCAACTCGTGTGCCTGGGCGCTCAAGATGAATGGATCTCGAGCGAACCAGAAATGAGTCATTTTTCGGCGACGTACAAACGACACACCCCGTTCTCACAATGCGTGGAGAAACAGCAGATTCAAGGGGCGGTGCGTGCGAACTCGTACTCCTCCATAACCCTCCTTCGAAACGGCGACATGTTGGGATACACCTACTTCACCGCGGACGACGGCAACGAGGCGTTGGAAATCACGGATTGGACCTCGGTCATCGAGAGCGTGGAGCTCGTCGTGGGTGGACAAATCATCGACCGTCAAACCTCTGATTTCAGCCAAAACGTGGCCCTGGACATGTTCGCCAAGAACAGCTCCAGGGGTGCACTCGGTCCAGGCGGGCGAGAGTCCATGTTCTACCCGTTGCGTTTTTTCTTTTGTGAATCCTTGGAGAGTGCCCTCCCGGTGTGTGCCCTCGGTTACCAGGATGTGGAACTTCGCGTGCGTTGGGGCCCACTCGCTGGGAACTACAACTGGGAGTGCCACTCGAACTATTATTACCTCGACGCCACGGAACGCGAACAAATCACAAACCAGACCATCAACATGCTCATCTACCAAGTGCAGGAGTCTGCCCCGTCCGAGGAACTCACCCAAGAACTCACCTTCAACCACCCCGTGAAATTCATCGCGAGTTCAAACACCGTCGCCAACAACGCGCTCACCTCACCCTCGAATCGTTTGAAACTGTCCGTGAACGGGGTGGAACTCTCCGCGTACAAGTGGGCGCGTCCACACTTCCTGGACGTCAGCGCCTACTATCACACCATCGCAGTCACGTCCCCTGATGTGTTCATGTACAGTTTCGCCCATAACACGACGAGTTTGCAACCCACGGGGACGCTCAACTTCTCGCGAGTCAACTCTTTCAAGATACACAGCGAAAGTCAGGTGCTCGTCGACAAAATTTATGCATGTTCTTACAACATCTTCACCATACAAAATGGCATCGGTGCCCTTCGATATGCAAATTAAAATACTAGATAATATCAAATGGTGAAGAACCTTAATACCGTGGAGCGCGGGGAGAAGGTTCGCATTGGTAAAGTCCAGCCTCCGACACAGGCTGGGAACACTATCATTGTGAATGCTTCGGACACCATAGTGCAGGCACCACACGCGGGTACGTTCGTGTCGCCCATCAGGTTTGACAACGTGGGGACCACGAATGTTTTAGCATACAACTCGACAACGAAGGAAATCGTGACGACACAGGTCGTGGCGTCGGATAAAAACCTTCAGCAGGTGACGGACACCGGCAACGAGACCAACACCGCGGTGCGATTATTGGGTGGCGCCGAGTTCAGCAACCTCACAGGTCTCGGTGGAAACGTATACGTGGACGACACGGGCACCACAGGAAACGTCATCTACGCCAGGGGAAACGTGTACCTCGAGGGGAACCTCACCACCATCGGTGAAGCGACGTTCATCTCATCCAAAAATATTTCCATCACGGACCCAATCTTGGAGTTGGGTCAGAACAACGTGAATGAAAACCTCCTGTACGACCTCGGTGTGGTCATGAAAAGACCCGGGGACAACATAGGCATCGCCTATAGGGAGGGTGTGGATGAACTCACGTTCGCGTACACCGCGAACAGTGCATCCGACAGGTACATCACGACCACGTCGAATCTGCTGACGATGAACGTCGTCGGCGACGTCTATGCTAACGCGTACTTTGGCGATGGGCGCACGCTCACGGGGATTGCCCACGAAGTCAATCTCGTCGACAACTCATCGAGAGTGAGCCTGCTCGAAGCCAACCTAGTGCGAGTGTCCAATTTAGAAACCCAAATGTCCTCCAACGCTATTAGAGTTGGGAACCTTGAAAGTAATTTAGCCGCGAACAGCGTCCGCATCAGCACATTGGAATCTGGATTACAACAGAATGCCGACAGAATCACCACGCTCTACGCCCATCACGCATCGAATGTCATACGCGTCGGCAACTTGGAGAGCAACTTAGCGGCGAACGCCGTGCGCATCACCAACTTGGAGGAAAATCTCGAGGACAACAGCGTGCGCATCAGCATCTTGAGCTCGCGCCTCGATGACAACAGTTTCCGCATCTCTGTGAACACCGCGAACATTGCGAACCTGCAGGTGCGAACGTCCAATAACTTTGCGAACATCGCGGATTTACAAGTACAACTCGCCGATAACAATCTTCGCATCACGACATTGGAAACGTACCCGGCGCGCGTCGTGAACCTCGAGAGCAACCTCGCAGATAACAGTGCGCGCATCACCGCCCTTGAAGTGCTTCCAGCGCAGTTGCAAGACAACAGCGCACGCATCTCCGCCCTCGAGGTGGACCCCTCGTTCGATGGCATCATCACCGGCGACGGGGGGAACATCTCCAACCTCACCCTCCAATACATCTCCGACATGGGCAACACCACGTCGAACACCCTGGTGCTCACGGGAAGTCCCACAGCCCTGAAGACGACCGGGTTCGTCGGTGTCAACGTGGAACCGGAGTATGAACTTCACGTCGGTGGGGACACCAAGGTGTCTGGAAACATCTACGCCGCGGGCACGAGCACGGTGCTCAACGGGCTGAACAATAAACTCACGGGGAACACATCCATCTATGGAAACCTCAGCGTCCACGGTGCGACCTCCTACCTGTACTCTGAAAACGTGTACATTAAGGACCCCATCTTGGGCATCGGGAACAAGGGTGTCGTCGATTCCGGCATCATCATCAGTTCACAAAATCCATCCAACGTGGTCTTCGGCTACGACGGAAGTGCCACTGAATTCATCGTGGCCCATAGCACCGACAGCATCGACGGGGCCACCCTCACCCCTGACCCCACGAATGACATCGATTTCCACGTGTACGGTGACGTACAAGCCAAAAATATCACCACATCGAAGGACATCGTGGTCGGTGGTAATCTCACCGTGTCGGGTAATACGACGTTCCTGAACGTTGAAAACCTCGCCGTGGAAGATGCCATCATCAAAGTGGCTGCGAACAACACCACGACCACCGCCGATACGGGTTTGGTCATGGGTCGAGCCGAGGCAAACGTCGCCGTCGTCTACAGAGGCGATGAGGATGAGTTGATGTTGGCGTACACCACATCGGACCCCGGTGGATTGGACATCACCCCAGACACCTCCAAACGCATGAATGTGCACGTCTATGGCTCCATGTTCGTCGATAAGACCTTGAACGTGAACAGCAACACGTTCATCACCGAAGGTGGGTTCGTCTATGCGAACGCGTTCATCGGCGACGGTGGACTCCTCTCGAACGTCCGAACGACTTTACAAAGTATCACGGACAATGGGGCGAACACCACACACACCGTGGTATTTGAAAACACAACGACCGGCTTTGAAGTCAAGACGGGCAACGCCCTCGTGGCCGGGAATATTACCGTCGGCGACATGGTGTACGTGGGTTCCGAACCCGTGGCCTTTCAGAGAGACATGGATTCCAACACTGCACGCATCGTCATCCTCGAAAGCAACTTGGCTGCGAACAGCGCGAGAACGTCCCAACTCGAGACGGACATGGAGTCAAACACCGCGCGCATCGTCATCCTCGAAAGCAACTTGGCTGCGAACAGTGCGAGAACGTCCCAACTGGAGACTGACATGGAGTCAAACACCGCACGCATCGTCATCCTCGAATCAAACCTCGCTGCAAACAGCGCTCGGACATCTCAACTGGAGACGGACATGGAGTCAAACACCGCACGCATCGTCATCCTCGAATCAAACCTCGCTGCAAACAGCGCTCGGACATCTCAACTGGAAACTGAC
>Ga0181573_10003579_pt1 | contig 13620 bp, 9 predicted proteins | sample 101ome_25_FD_148643 | JGI IMG/M metagenome (GOLD analysis project Ga0181573, IMG submission 148643) | Coastal salt marsh microbial communities from the Groves Creek Marsh, Skidaway Island, Georgia - 101409BT metaG (spades assembly) | ecosystem: Environmental > Aquatic > Marine > Intertidal zone...
ATATCTCCTTGCTCCGTAGCTTGTGTGAGTAAATAGTGTAAACTTATTCTTGTAAGGGTCTTGGTTCTTGTTTCGTGGTTTGCGACTCATAGACAAAATGGGGACTAGCTTCAACCTTGTTTCATCATAGTAGTATACCATGTAACCGTTCATGACTCGTCGATATCGGGGGTACGCCTCTGACGCCGTGGGATAGAAATGTCTGATCGTGACCGGCTATCCCCAAACCTCCGTGGATGCGCGATTCCGGGGACAATTAGCGATCCCGGTCTCAGTCACAACTCCGTCGGTCCGATAACCCGCGCGCGCGTGGCAAAAGATGAAAAGATGCAGCAAAAATTCACTGTTTACGGAGCCAAGATACGTGTATTAAAGCCTGAACGCTCTAAGAGTGCGCGTCTTGAACTGGCGTCCGGGTATGCGAAGTTGTGGTCTTGGTGTTGACTCGGACGTGTGCATAATATCTCCTTGCTCCGTAGCTTGTGTGAGTAAATAGTGTAAACTTATTCTTGTAAGGGTCTTGGTTCTTGTTTCGTGGTTTGCGACTCATAGACAAAATGGGGACTAGCTTCAACCTTGTTTCATCAATGTCTCCCGCGAGACACTGGATGGTGGTGACGCGCGCTGACGAGTCATGACCGGTCGATCAATGTCCCGCCCCAGACTCCCCATACTCCACACGAAAACCACCCATCATCGAGCACACGTCGTCACCCTCCCCCGAACCCTCGTCTCGCCTCGACCTCGCGCGCGCCCGCAGACACCGACCGCTGCTCCATCATCATGTTCGCGACGACTCGAGCGATCACGACGCACGCGCGCGACGCGCGCGCGGTGAAGACGACCAACTCCAGACGCGGTGCCGGCGCCGTGGTCGTCGCGCGCGCGAACGCGACGACCGCGCGCGAGGAACACAAGGTACGAATGCGCGCGCCACGAATCGCGGGTCGATCGGCGAGGCGAGGGTCGGTCGAGAGCGTGGACGACGACCGCGCGCGCGATCGCGGCGACGACGAAGGGTGCGACGACGAGGGGGGGCGCGCGACGGATGCGTCGTATTTCTCTCGCGCGTGTGCCGAGTCGTCGATGACTCGGTCGACGTCGCGCGCGCGTCGGGGCGCGCATCCATCCATCGAACGCGACGCGGGCGCGGGGCCGCGCTCGCGCGCGCGCGCGAGGGCTCGCTCGGGGCGATGGGCGCGTGGATGGATCCACCCGCGCGTCGTCCTCGTCCGACGAGGCGGAGGATGCGCGCGATGGAGTTCGGTGGGACGACGCATCGACCGGATCGCGGCGCGGCGCGGCGCGGCGACGGCGATGCGCGTCGTCGTCGATCGCGCCGGGATGGGGGTGGATATGGATAACACCGATCGATCGGTGGGTCGTGACTCGAGGGGCGGGGGGACTCGAGAGGCGCGCGCGGGGCGGCGCGCGCGACGCGTCTGGGGTGATGCACGTAATGAACCCGAGTGTGCGTGTGAACGAGCGACTGACGAGTGCGTGTGTGTATTCGCGTGTACAGGTGGCGGTGGCGTCCGCCGCGGCGAGCGTCGTCGCCGCCGTCGCGAGCGCGGCGCCGGCGCACGCCGCCGTCGTCGAGGCGGTCGGCCAAGTGGCCGAGGGCGAACCGTTCATCGTGAACGTGGCGTGGGCCGCCATCATGGCGACGTTCTCGTTCTCCTTGTCCTTGGTCGTGTGGGGTCGCTCCGGTTTGTAAGCGGGGGCGACGCGACGGCGCGGCGCGGGCGCGTTTGAGACGACGCGACGACGACGCGCGACGCAAACTGTGACGATGCGAACCCGACGAGCGCGGTCTCTGTCGTCACATTCCTAGTATACTTGCTTAATTAAAAACACGAGGCATTCATCGGCGTCGTTCGCGTCTTTGTCGCCGCCTAATCGTCGTCGTCGGCTCGAGCTCGCAAAAGAAATTGAAAGTTGATGGGCGAGATAGAGATCCAACTGTGCGTGATATTTGCGCGCGCGCGGGCGTCATCGCGCGCGACGCATCGAACGGCGAGACGCGCGCGTGCGGTGCGTTGACGTCGACGCGCGCGCACGGCGCCGGTGAACGTCGTCGAGACGTCGAGACGCGCGTCGCGCCCACGCGGTGACAGTTCCCGAATGGGCTCGAAACGGGCGCGACGCTCGGACGTCGACGAGGAGGATGGATCGGTGACGACGGCGACGACGGCAACCGATGATGCGTTCGCCGCGCGCGTCGGTCGAGTGGCGCTCACGGTGCAGTGGATCTCGCGCACGAGAGGGCGGTCGAACGAGTCGGGGGACGCGCCGACGTGCCGGGACGTCAAGCTGGCGGTGACGGGGGCGACGCGCGCGAAGCGTTTGATACAGAATTGCGTGCAGTTGCCGCCGGATGCGAACGAACATGAGGTGACGCTGTCGTGGGGCAGGCTGATCTTGAACCCGAGGGAGCGGATGCACGGGACGGAGGAGGGCGGGTGGTCGCTGGACGTCTTCGCGGAGACTCCGGTTCGGTTGACGCTGTTGGTGCCGAACGGGACGCTGTTGAGACATCCGTCGCTCGTACGAGAGGCGAGAGGGAAGAGAAGCGTACCGAAGGTGTTGATGAGCGATCGGGACGCGCTGAAGACGGATGAGGTGGATGACGAAGAATTGGACGCAGGGGCGAACGTCACGGAACGGAGCAGACGCGCGTTGCACCCGGGGAGAACGTGCGACGAGGGCATAGCGTCGCTGATGAACGATCACAACGTGATACAACGAAAATCGTATAACGGCGCCGCGATCGTGGACGTCGGGTCCGGGTGTGGCTCCCTGTGCGCAGGTCTCGCCAAGTCGTTTCCAAACATGAGAATCTTTGGCATCGAGTGTCAAGACGAATTGGTTCGACAAGCAAAGGTGCGATTTCGAGACGTTAATTTCATTCACGGCGACGCCGAGGAAGTGCTTCACACCTGTCGCACCGCCAAGGTTGTCGTCGCGACGACGCACAACTTTGATTACGAGACGACGAATCACATCCTTCGCGTGTGCGCCGAGCTTCCGCTCCTCACGCACGTCGTCATCAACGAGCCCCACCTGTGTCGACCCGCCTGTCGCACGAAGATCAAACTCTGCTGTTGCTTCGAGGCCTTGGAGACGAGAGAGATCAAGACCCACTGGGGGAACTCAAAGCTCAGTTTTACCATCTATAAGCGTCACGTGCGATGGCCGTACGGCCAGAGCGCGCTGCCTCGCGGCGACGACACCGCCGTGGCGCTCATGGAGGGCAACGTCACCGAGGTCATCCTTCAACCGAGCAACACCGCGAGTGGAGACGATGAACGCGACGAAGACAGCGGATAGCGCGAAAAGTAACACGTAGCCTTAGAATCTCACGTTTGTAGCGACCAGCGATTCGGTAGTCACCCGCTGTCGCCGAGGAGACTCGAGGACGACTCGAACGACTCCACACTTCGCGGCGCGGCACCATGTCCGCGTCGGCACCGATCGTTCAAAAGAATAAATCGAGAGATTTCTACGATTTAGTTCGACAGTTGGGTGCGTGCGCGACTCGTGGACGACAATGTGGCGTCGTTTTCCCCGGACTCGCGCGCAATTCGAGATTACCGCAAACGCGCGCGAAAACCTCGACTGACGACCGTCTCTCTCGCGCGCAGGGGAGTGTAAGAGCAAGACGGACGAAGATGCCATCATGCAGCGCGAGTCCATGTACCTCAGGGCGGTGTTGCAGCAACCCAAGACGGACAAGTCGAAGATCAAGGAAATAATGCTTCGGTTGATGTATTTGGAAATGTTGGGACACGACGCGACGTTCGGCCACATTCACGCCGTCAAGGCGTGCGTGGAGCCCGAGATCGCCGTCAAACGTGCGGGGTATCTGGCGACGACGTCGTTCCTGGACGAGAACCACGATTTGATCATCTTGATTGTGAACACGGTGCAACAAGACTTGAAGAGCGAAGATTATTTGGTGGTGTGCGCGGCGCTGACGGCGATCACGCGTCTCGTCAACGAAGACACGGTGCCGGCGGTGTTACCCCAGGTGTCGGATTTACTCGCACATCCCGTGTCGCACGTGAGGAAGAAGGCGGTGATGGCGTTGATGCGATTTTATCAAAAGAGTCCGCACAGTGTGAGTCACATGCACGGCAAGCTGCGAGAGATGATTTGTGATAAAGATCCGAGCGTCATGTCGGCGGCGGTGTGCGCGCTTCACGAGCTCATCGCGCACGACACCGAGGCGTTCAAGAATCTCACGTCGAGCTTCGTGAGCGTGCTCAAGCAAATCATAGATAAGAGATTGCCAAAGTCGTACGAGTATCACAAGGTGCCGGCGCCCTTCGTGCAAATCAAGTTGCTCAAGACGCTCGCAATCTTGGGCGCGCACGACCGATCGACGAGCAGCGAGATGTATAGCGTGTTAGAAGACACTCTCGCGAGAGCGATGACGAAGACACAGATCGGTAACGCGCTCGTGTATGAATCCGTGAGAACCATCACGAGCATCTATCCGAATCCGCAACTGTTGGCGCAGTGCGCCTCCGTCATCTCTCGATTCATCAAGAGCACGAACAATAATCTCAAGTACACCGGATTGAACGCCCTGGCGTGCATGGTGAACATCAATCCGCAGTACGCGGCGGAGCATCAGATGGCGGTGGTGGATTGTTTAGAAGATTCGGACGAGACGTTGCGCAAAAAGACGCTTGACTTGCTCTACACCATGACCAAGCCGAACAACGTGGAGGTGATCGTGGAGCGAATGTTGGCGTTTTTAGGACGCGACGGCGACAAGTACAGCGATAAATTCGTTCGCGAACAGACGGCGTCTCGAGTGGCAGAGTTGGCGGAGAGATACGCGCCGGACGCGAAGTGGTACGTCGACACCATGACGGAGCTCTTCGAGGTGGCGGGCGACGTTGTGAAGCCCTCGATCGGGCAAGGTTTGATGCGTCTCATCTCTGAGGGCACCGGTGACGAGGCCACGGATAATCTCTCGCGTAAATCTGCCGTCGACGCGTACCTGAAACTGTTCAAAAAGCCAAAATTACCCTTTGTGTTGTTGGAAACGGCGGTGTGGGTGCTCGGCGAATTCGGCGAGGCGAGCGGCGAGACAGCGGAGACGCTCATGGATACGCTCGTCGATGCGGTGGAGGCGCAATCAGAGGGTGCGTCCGTCGAAACTGTAGTGTTGAGCGCCATCATGAAGATCTCTCGGCGCAGCGGGTGCGGATTGAGCGACAAGGCGCATACATTCGTGGAGCGCAATCTGAAGAGCAAGTGCTTGGAGAAGCAACAGCGCGCGACCGAGGTCGCGGCGATCGCGGCCGAGGGTGAGTCCACCGCGTCGAGCGTGATTCAACCGTCCGCTACGGAAATCAACGTCGACGCGACGCTGAGTATGATGAATCAGTACGTGGCGAATGCCCTCGCGAACGGTGCAAAGCCGTATCAGGAAAAGGCGCAACGAGATGCGACGGTGGCGGCCGCCGCGGAGGCGCGCGCAAAGGAAATCGAATCTCGAATCAAGGCCAACGCGAGCGCCTCGCGCGCGTCCGGAACGTTGGTGTTTGAACATCGACAAGCCCCCAACGCGCTTCCCTCCGGTCTGCCCGAACCTCTGCGTTCTCCCGCGTCGGCGAATCCGCCGGCGCCGCCGAAGGACGACTTGGAATCGTTCCTGGGCGGAGTGGAGACGTCGAACCAACCACCTGCGGACGTGAGAGCTCCGGAACCAGTGACGGTGGATAACATGAAGTCGAAACTCGCGGACGCGTTGTTCGGTGAAGTGGCGCCGGCCCGAACACAGAGAGTGGATCCCGGCCCGGTGGCGGCGTTCACGCCGCCGCCACGAGGAGCGCCGACAATACGAGCGGCGAACGCTCAGGCCCCACCGGTCGATCTCCTCTCGGAACTCACGGTATCGACGTCCGCGGTACCGACGTCTTCGGTGCCGATGCAAAACCCGTTCCCACCCGTCGATCTGATGTCCACGCCACCGAAAGCTGCGCCCGCACAGTCGCTGCCCGAGGTGGACGGACCGAAGTCGATGCGAGGCGGCGTCGCCAAGGGCAATCACGCGAAAGATCCGTTCGCAGATCTCTTCTCGAAGTAGTTTTAGATGTAAAAACAGATTGGTTTTAAGCTCACATTTGTGTTACAAGCTTGCACTCGGAGCGAGCCTTCGTGGTGAACACACGAAACTCGAGGACTAAATACTAGGGATAGGTGTCATGAATGGTAACGTAGACTCATGCAAAGACGTCTACTTTCTCTTCGCGTTGGCCTTTTGCATGTCTTCGAGCTGACGAAGACCCGGACCGAGGATGTTGTACGCGACCCAGCCGAGAACCGGAGCGAAAACGAAGAAGATGGCGATGCGGCCGTCGATACCAGCGAGGTCACCAACGTTTTGCGCAGCTTCAGACGCTTCCGGCATACCCATGAGGGCAGCGGCGGAAAGACCCGCACCCGCGAGCACACCCTTTCTCTTCGCGTTGGCCTTTTGCATGTCTTCGAGCTGACGAAGACCCGGGCCGAGGATGTTGTACGCGACCCAGCCGAGAACCGGGGCGAAAACGAAGAAGATGGCGATGCGGCCGTCGATGCCAGCGAGGTCCGCGACGTTTTGCGCGTCAGCCGATTGCATCAACTCTTGCGCGGCGTCGGCGTGGTCGGCGAAAAACAACGTCGCCGCCATACCCATGGCAGCCGTCTGCGAAAATACGCGCGCACCGCACGACGCGGCAAAAATACCGTCAGTCATCATTTCTCTCATCACTTTCTCCACCCCCACGCGTCACCGCGCCGTCGCATCGCGCGCGTCACCCTCGATGGACCACAAACGCCCCGAGCGATATCCGTATCTCCACCCACGATCGTCCGCACGCATCCCACCCCTCTCGCCCATCTCCGACGCCCACACCCGTCGACGACCGCGCGAACGCACGCCTAGTATTTTCCACAGATCGTCTTCGCGCGCGCACACACCTGTCCTCGTCGCAACGTCTCCTCGCCGTCGGTCACCGCGACCTCCGCCTTGGCGGGGCGCGCGAGCCCTCTCGACGCGATTCGTTGGCCACGAGCCTTGGCGACGCGCGTCGTCGCCGTCGGCGCGACCGCGCGGGCGGTGTGCGTCATCATCATCACGATCGGTGTGTGTGCGCGACTCGGGGGCGTGCGTCGCCGCGCGGTGTGACGCGCGAGACGGATCGGATCGGACGCGCGATCGGTCGAACGATCGTCCCCGCGCCCGGAAAGATCTCGACCCGATCGATGTTGAATGGATGGGTGGTTTTGATGCAAAGTATGGGGTGTGTGTGGTCGGGCGCACGGTGTGTATTGACTAATTTTTTAAGCTATTTATGTAATGTTTGTGTGTGTGTGTGTTTGAGGGGTGGTCGTCGGCACGCGGGCGGCGCGCGGGCGAAGGAGGTCGTTCGATTCGGTTCGATTCGATTCCGTTCGGGTCGAAACATCGATCGTGGGTGGTGGTGGTGGTGACGTTCGTTCGCGCGCGGTGGTCGGCGGCGTGTTTCGGCCGGCGGATGGCGAACGGTGGGGAGTCGGCGGCGGCGGGCGGGCTGGCGGAGGACGCGCGCGGCGCGCGAGCGAGCGAGAGGAAAGGCGACGAGACGGACGTCTTCGTCGTCTCTCTCTCTCTCTTCTCTCGGCGTCGTCGCTCGTCGCTCCGCGGTGGTCTAAGGGTTGGACTCGACGCTCACTTTTTCCCGCCCTTGGTTCCGGGACTCGGGAGCGCCTTGGGCGCGTCGGCGGCGGCCTCCTCCGGTTGAGCGAGCTTTTTAAACTCAGTGAGCACGGGGTAAATGTTCTCGAACGCCTGATAAATGTCTTCACGTCTCTTCCCACCGGTGAGCACGATTTTACCAGACACGAAAATCAAGAGCACAATCTTCGGCATTTGCATTCTGTAAATCAAACCGGGAAAGAGCTCGGGCTCGTATTGCGCGAAGTGTCCGTGCTGCCACGCCAAACCCTCTAATCGAATGGGAAACTGCACGTCGCACGAGCCGACCATGTTTTGGATCTTAAAATCCTTAAACTGCGCCGGAAACCCGAGCTTGATGATCACCTTGGCGTACTTTCTCGCCGCCTCTCGCGCCAACGCCTCCGTCTTGGCGCCCGTGCACACCATCTTACCGGAACTGAAAATCAACGCCGTGGTTTTCGGGTTACGAATCCGCATGATGGCGGCCGCGAAACGCTGCGTCGAAAAGAAACAATAATCACCCGCGTCAGTCGTCACCAAGCTCGCGCGTCGTCGCGTCGTCGCGTCGTCGCGTCGTCGTCTCGCGCGCTCGCTAGGGTAAGCTTGGCGCACCTTTGGATTGTACTCGACGTTTCTCGCGTGAAACGCGATCGTCTTCAGATCCAATTTACAATCCAAGTTGACCGTCGCCACGATATTTCTGTGAGTGATGACGCGATGCATTCGTGAGTCCGCGTTCGATCGGTCGCGTCGAGCGTCCGTCGCGTTCCCGTTTCGACTTCGGCGCTCGAATTCGCCGAGGAATTCTAGTCCGAATGCCCTCGTCTCGACGCGCGCGGTCGACGCCTTCGTGTCCGTCTCCACCCCTCGCGACGCGCGCGTGCACGTACTGTAACACCGGCACGATCCCACTCGGGTGCACGCTTCGATCGACCGCGTCTTCCTCCGCCTCGACGATCGCCCCGAGATCCTCGTCTCGATCCGCCTCGCTCGCGCCCGCGCCTCCCGCGGCGTCGCCTCCGCGTCCGCTCATCGCGACGCCGCGCGAGGGACTCCCGACGCGCGGCGTTCGCCCGCCGCCGACGACTCCCGGGCGATGTCCCGGGCGACGACGACCGACGACGCGGCGCGTTCTGACGTCTAAAATCCTCCTCACTCACTCGTCGCGCGAGTAATGTCGCGGCGGGATGACGGCGCGGACGCGCTGGAAATCGTCGGACAGATCGGCGAGGGCGCGTTCGGACGCGTCATGTACGCCAGGAACCGCGCGGGTGCGCATCGCGCGAGCGTGTCGACCGCGAGCTCGAGCTCGACGATGACCGCTGACCGACGACCGATTGCGCGACGACCGACGACCGACGACGGAACGTGCGAGGACTGACGAGCGATGGACGCGATGCCATAGGTCGTCTGTACGCGATCAAGACGTTCAAGACGCCGCCGATACGACAAGATCCGAAGACGGGGGTGCCGCTCAAGGGACAACAGCTCGGGCTGCCGACGCCGACGTTTCGTGAGGTGACGACGCTTCGAGCGATGAAACACGTCAACGTCGTGTATCTGCACAGGGTGATCGTGGATAAGGAGGAACGGTCGTTGAGTCTGGCGATCGATTACGCGGAGTACGATTTAGGGGCGATATTGCAGTGGCATCGCGTGCATCGACGGTACATTTCGCCGCGCATGGCGAAGAGCGCGACGTGGCAATTGTTGCACGGATTACATTATTTGCACTCGAATTGGATCATGCACAGGGACATCAAACCGCAGAACGTGTTAGTGATGGGCGATGGGAGCGAGTGCGGGGTGGTGAAGATCGCGGATTTCGGATTGGCGAGGTACGTTGATCCGGGGAGCGTGTTGCGTCCGCTGCACGAAAACGGACCGGTGGTGACGCTGTGGTATCGCGCGCCCGAGTTATTGCTCGGGGCGCGGCATTACACGCGCGCGGTGGACATTTGGGCGGCGGGGTGCATCTTCGCCGAGCTCACCACGCTCGTCGTTCCGTTCAAGGGCGTTCCCAAGGGTAAGGAGGATCCGAAATCGATGTACCAGGCGGAACAGATAGAATCCATCGCCGCGGCGAAAGGCACGCCGACCGAGGACGAATGGCCGCTGTTCAGAGAGCATCCAGACTACGAGCGCGCGAAGAAAATTTTCTACCCGCCGAGTCACCCCGAGGGACGTCCCGTGGACGACAAGGCTCCGATCAGGAAAGATCCCGAGCTGGCCGCCGTCTTCGACGAGCTCTGCGCGTACGACCCGGAGAAACGGCCGACCGCGTACGAGGCGCTGACGACGCTCGAGTACTTTACCACGACCGAGCCTGGACCGACGAAAAACATATTCGACTACGAGCTCGCCCCCGGCGAGCAACGAATCGTGTACCCTCACCGGAAAATTCTTCACGGCACGAGCGACTTCAAACCGCCCGACGACGAGGCGCCAAAAAAGCGTCACAAACAGTCCTCGTGACCGCCCGCCCGCCCGATCCCCACCCTCACCGTAGCACGACATAGCGCAGCACTCTAGCACCTAGTTCGCGTCATCGCGCGATGCATGACGATTTTAGCCGTGTATTTCTATTTCTCGCCAAATGTTTTTACAACGCGCCTGCTACTCCTTCTCCCCTCGCGGCGCGTACTTTTCATCCGTCACCCACGACATCGACCGCATCTCCCGCGTCAGCTCCTCCTTAACAGCCTCCGCGTGTTCCTGGTTCCGTCTCACGCGCTCGCGCTCGATCTCGTTCTCCCTCGTGTACTCCTTCTTGTGGTGCAAACACTCGACGTAGTCCTCTCGAAACTTAAAGCACGCCGCCGATCGCTCGCCCGTCTCGTTCACGCACTGCGCGGGCGCGACATCCGACGCGTCCGACGACGATCACCGTCGCCGTCGCCATCGCTCGCTCGCATCGTCAGTCCTCGCGCTCGGCTCGCGCGTTCCCCGCGTGCGATCGGTTAGGGCACGGGGTCGTCTCGGTGGGCGCGCGCGCGGTCGCGATCGTCGTCGTCGTGGGCTCGTCCTCGCGTCGAGTCGCGTCGCGCACCTTGGTGAACTCGCGCCAGAGCGGCGCGCATCGACCCTCGCTCCCGCGCGCGCCGAATCCGCTCGCCATGGTTCGATCGAGGCGGTGAGTGACGCGCCAGACGCCGACGCGACGCCCATGGCGTCGTCGCCGCTCGACGTCTCGTTCGAGACCGTTGGAAGCGCGCTCGAGGAGGAGGATCGCGCGCTGGACGATGTCGTCGCGACTGTGGTGGCGAGCGAGGAGGCGCGCGTCGGTGACGGCGATGGGCGCGTGGATGACTTGAACGGACGTTTGGTCGTCTCGGACGCCGCCGACGCCGATGCGCGCGAGGCGTTCGACGTCGGTGAAACCTTGGCGAGGACGACGGAGGCGTTGACGCGTAAGTTGGCGGAGACGTCGAGCGCGCTGCGAGAGTCGCAGCGGGCGCTGGAGGCGGAGCGGGAGGCGAGGACGCGCGAGCTCGAGGCGTCGACGGCGGCGGCGAGCGACGCGGAGCGCGCGCTCGAGCGCGAGCGTGAGATTCGATTGACGCTCGAACACCGCGCGCGCGCGTTAGAGAGGGAATTGGACGACGCGCGATCGGCCAACGGGCGCGCGGTGGAAGAATTGCGAAGGGAGTTGAGCGAGGCGAGACGCGCGGACTCGAACCGGGCGTCGACGGACGCGAGGGCGTACGACGTCGCCGAGGCGCGCGCGGTGGCGTCTATCGCGGTGGCGGATCTGCAAAACACCAAACGAGAGTTTCACAGGGAGTGGAGACGACGTGAGATGGAGTACGAGACGACGGTTCGGGATTTAGAGCGGCGCGTCTCGGATTTGAACGCGCGTCTATCGGCGGCGAGCGAAGACGTCGAGCGCGCGCTCTCGTCTCGCGCCAAGACGCTCCATCGCGAGCGCGACGACGAGAACGACGAGAGCGAACGAATCTCGCTCGAGATCGTCGCGCCGCCGCCGCCGTCTTCGCCGTCCTCTTTCCTCGAGCGGTCGCTCCGCGAGCGTCTCGACGCGCAGCGCTCGTCGCTCGTCGAGCTCGAGAGCCACGTGCTCGACCTCTGTCGCGGTCGACGAGAGATGGCGCGCGAAATTTTAGATTTATCTAGATGCGCACCGTCTTCGGACGTCGACGTCGAGCGCGGCGACGCGCTCACCGCGCGCGCTCGCGAGCACCGCGCGCGCGCCGAAGCCGTCGCGTGCGCGCTCGCCGAGCGCGTCGCCGCGCTCGAAGTCGAGCTCGCCGAGCGCGTCACCGCGTTCGAACGCCCGGCGCGCGCTCGGTGATGAATCTGCAATGAAAAAAGTAGCACTAGCGACGTTGTCGTTGTTTCCCACGCATGCGCGCATCGGGTTCGAGCGGCGAACGCACCACCCCACGCCCAAAAAATCAGCCAAAAAAACCAAGCGTCAGCGCGGATTCCCAGACTGTTCCCAGTCCAGTACTAATGCGCCCCAAGCTGGCTTAAGTTCCTTGTTCCGATGGGGAAGGCTGGTTTTCAGCTGGTATGAACGCTTGATGGTGGCAGGTGCGGTCGAGGTGTATACGATCGTGATGACGCGTATTGATCAAAACACACTTACGGGGCACTTTATTCGTGTGCGCCACGGGAGACGATGAACGAACGGCCGCGCGCCCCCCCCCGTCGTCGCGACGCGCGCGCGCCGCGCGCATCGCCGACGTGCGTCGAGACGGCCTCCGCGAACGACCGCTATCGTCCATCGACGGACGCTCGACCACGGCGCGATGGGCGAGGCGAGGCGACGGGACGGCCCATCGGATCGTGTGCCGACCGACCGATGAATACACACCAGACGCTCGACGGGACGGTCGAGCGTGTGCGCGAGCGACAGAATGATCACGCGAGGAGCGCGGTAGATGTACTACGAATTTTTAGCCCTACACATGTACTATGTATTACACCCGCGCCATCTCGCGTCGGTCGGTGGAGAGGATGTAAAAGTCGTCGACGCAGGCGCACCAACCGTCTCCCGAGGCGCACCGACCGGTTTCGGCGTCGACGTCGCACGACGCTCGGTCACCCGTGGCGACGCGATCGTAGCCGCGACTGGATAGAAGATCGAAGATTCTTTGGCGCTTGGTCTCTTCGAAATTATGTTCGACGGAGATGGCGCGAACGACGTATACGTTTGAGTCCAAGCCTTCCAACACGTCCACCTCCGCGCCTTCCACGTCCAACGACAGGTAATCTATTTCCCGAGGCGCTCGAGCCGAGCGTAACACGTCCGTCAACGTCATCGTTTCCATCTCAATCTTCGTCCCCGAGGGCGCGCCCCGACCTCGATATCGCGCGAATCCCGTGGCGCCGCCGAACCCTCCGAACGCGGCGCCTCGCAAACCGCCGCTCTCGAACGACACCTTCGTCCCTCTCTTCGCCCCCACCGCCGCGCGCACCGTCGCGCACTTCGGTCTGTGATACCGCAGCACCCTAAAATTTAACGGATCCGCCTCGACGCACACCCCTCGCCATCCGAGACGCTCCTCGAGCGCGCGCGTGTTCGACGTCCTCGCGCCGTCCTGCGCGCCCAACTCGACGAAAAACCCATCACGCCCCCCCTCACCGCCCACGCTCGCCGCCCACGCGTCTTGACCGAACTGCCCGTACCACGTCATCGTCCGTCGCTTCACGGGAACGCCCAGGACCACCGCCGCGCGAGACGGGACCCACGACGGGACGTACAACACGCTCGGGACGTGCGTCAACCAGAGCGGTTCCGTCATCGCGACGCACGCCATCAACGCGCACGTCACCGGCACGACGCGCACACTTCGCCCGCGTCGCATTTTCGCGCGCACGCTTCGCGACATCGCGACGGGCGAGGCGACACACGACGCGCGACGCGTCGTCGTCGTCGTCAC
>Ga0181573_10003580_pt1 | contig 13616 bp, 9 predicted proteins | sample 101ome_25_FD_148643 | JGI IMG/M metagenome (GOLD analysis project Ga0181573, IMG submission 148643) | Coastal salt marsh microbial communities from the Groves Creek Marsh, Skidaway Island, Georgia - 101409BT metaG (spades assembly) | ecosystem: Environmental > Aquatic > Marine > Intertidal zone...
ACCGCCCGGAGGACACCCTCCATAGGGTGGAGCGAGAGAGCTTCTTCCATTGCGTGTTGAGCGAGGAGTTCCGTCTCTGGGCGGGGAGTAAACACTCCAGGTCCCACCCGCAGATCCATGTCGAAAAAAGGCGCGACACCGGTGATGTGCCACAACGGCTCTCTGCCTACCCGGCGAGCAAGGAGCGCTGAAAACTGCTCCTGCTGGGCGGAATCAAGTTCGATAGAGCCCACAATCATTTGCGCGTGCAGCTCTCCCCTGCCTTGGCCCAATACGTGGGACGCAAGATGCCAGGCATCAGCCTGAGCGGACGGAACACCAGCCCTGGTGAGTGCAGTAATAGCGTCCGCGATCAGGTCGCTGAGTGCCTGGGACACTTCTAGTCGCCAAGCTCCTGGAGCCTGGCTTCCTCGTCTGCTTGAACGCAGGAGTCGATCACGGGATCAAGCGCACCGTTCATCACCTGGTCCAGGTTGTAGGCCTTGAAACCGGTGCGGTGATCGGCAATACGGTTTTCGGGGAAGTTGTACGTGCGAATGCGCTCTGAGCGATCCATTCCACGAATCTGAGACTTCCGCTTCTCCGATGCTTCCGCCTCCTGCTCTTCCTGCTGCTTAGCAAGCAACCGGGCGCGAAGAACACGCATTGCTGCTTCACGGTTTTGCAGCTGCGACTTCTCGTTTTGCATCGACACCACAATTCCCGAGGGCATGTGGGTAATGCGCACCGCGGAGTCAGTGGTGTTCACCGACTGACCACCGGGTCCACTTGAGCGGTAGACGTCAATCTTCAAGTCGTTTTGGTTGATCTCGACTTCTTCAGGCTCATCCACTTCCGGAAACACCAACACACCAGTCGTGGAGGTGTGGATGCGCCCTTGTGATTCGGTGGCGGGAACGCGCTGAACGCGGTGGACGCCACCTTCGTATTTCATTCTGGCCCAGACACCCTGGTCGGGATCGGCAGAGCTTGACTTGATTGCCACCTGAACGTTTTTGTATCCGCCCAAATCGCTCTCTGTCGAGTCAAGTACTTCGGTCTTCCAACCTCGGCTCTCGGCGTAGTGGATATACATCCGAAGAAGGTCCGCCGCGAAGAGAGCGCTTTCCTCGCCACCTTCTCCACCTTTAATTTCCATGATCACGTCGCGCCCATCATCGGGGTCGCGCGGAATCAGAAGGTTTCTAAGGGTGACCTGTGCCTCGTCAATGCTGGCTTCGAGCGCAGGGATTTCATCGGCAAGACTGGCGTCTTCACCGGCGAGCTCCTTGGTCGCTTCCAAGTCATCATTGAGCGAGGTGAGGTGGTGGTGAGCCTTCACGATTCGATCGAGTTCGAGGTAGCGACGGTTTAATTTCTTCGCCAACCCAGGGTTTTGGTGGACAGCCGGGTCGGCCAGTTGCTGCTGCAACTGGCCGTGCTCGGTGGCCAACTGATCGATCGATTCGAGCATGGAATTAGCTCCGGCGGCTCACAGCAGGAGTGACCTGCTTGATCGAGTCGACCATCGTGTCGATATCGCTTGTCTTCTGAGCAATCTCGATGAGGTGGTTCAACACCTCAACAGGAGACGCGTCGAGAGCCTGGCGACGGAATTCGTCGAGGACCTGTGCGTTCTTCGCACCGATGAGTGCATCGTCGCGGCTGGTGCCGGAGCGAACCACATCGAGTGGTGGGAACAAACGTCCACGTGAGGCTTCTTCACTGAGGTGGAGCTCCACGGTGGCAAGCTGTGACACTTCGTGTGCCACGGCGTCGTCGATGGCCTGACCAGTGTCGGCAAGCAGGGTTCCGATCACGGTCAGTGATCCGCCGCCTTCCACCTGGCGTCCTGAACCCACGAGGCGCTTGGTCGGGTAGAGCCATGACGCATCAACCTGCGAGCTTCCGCGCGAGTGAGTTCCGGTCAACTGGTAGGCGCGAGCCAAACGAGTCACCGAGTCGAAGATCACGACAACATCGTGTCCGAGCTCGACCAGACGCTTTGCGCGCTCAATGGCGAGCTCGGCAATGGTGGTGTGGTCGTCAGCGGGACGGTCGAAGGTGGAGGCAATGACCTCACCCTTGACGCTGCGTTGCAGCTCAGTGACCGTTTCAGGGTTTTCATCAACTAGAACCACCATCAGGTGCACGTCGGGGTGGTTTTCTGCGATCGCCTCTGCAAGGCGCTGCACCATGGTCGACTTACCGGACTTCGGTGGGGCAACGATGATTCCACGCTGACCCATAGCAAGTGGGCTAAAGAGGTCAACCAGGCCGAGTGCCTTAACACCCGATCCACCGGCAACACCCAATCGCTTGGTGGGGTGTACAGCGGTCATCTCCGCAAATTCGGGGCGCTTCTGGGCTTCATCAACGCTTTGAGCGTTAATGGTGTCAACGCTGACAAGAGCGTTGTACTTCTGGCGACCCTGGAGCTCACCTTCGCGGGGCTGGCGGATCGAACCGATGACAGCGTCACCCTTACGCAGGTTGTACTTCTTCACCTGGCCGAGCGACACGTAGATGTCGGTGGGACCAGGGAGGTATCCGGTGGTGCGCACGAACGCGTAGTTGTCGAGCACATCCAAGATTCCACCGATGGGAATCAAGACGTCGTCGTCGCTGATTTCAGGATCGACGTCGTCTCCGTTTGACTGACGTCCTCGACGACGGTCGCGTCCGCGACCACGTCCACGGCCACGTCCGTTTCCTTCGCCCTCGGCGGAGTCATCTGCACTGGCCTCAGACTCGTTTGATTCGCTGGCGTCGGCCTTTTCTTCAGCAGCATCGCTGTCTGCCGAGCGGCGGCTACGGCTTTGGCGCTTGGGCTTGTCAGCGGTCTTTTCTTCGGCAGCAGGAGCGTCAGTAGACGCCGCCTCGTTGGCTTCTGGGCTGACTACTGCGTCGGTCTTTGCCCGACGTGAGGGGCGACGCTTCGGAGCATCTTCTTGTACAACCTCGGGGGTTTCGTTCTCGTTCTCCACGTGATTTCTCCTTGATGTGGGGTAAAAAGAGGGGGTTTTCCTCAGCGGCGACCCGAGTGTCCTCGAAAAATGTTCTTCGACTGACGATTCCGGGCCAAACACTCACGAAAAGTGCCACAGCCTGGTGGGCCGGTGAGATATCCGGAGTGCTAACTAGGGTTAGTCGGCGAGCGCCGGAAGTACCTCTACTGTAGCACCACGCTCATCGACGGTCAGCATGCGGCAGTTCCACGGCGACGTTTGGTTTTTCGCCACCACTGCCTCTGCCTGGAGGCGTTGAGCAGGATCACTACAGAGGACCAATACCGACGGGCCTGCACCGCTGACCACAGCTGCAAGGCCCTCTCCACGAAGTGCCTTAATTAGCTTGTCGGTGTCTTGCATGGCGCTGGCGCGGTAATTCTGGTGCAGTCGGTCCTCGGTCGCCTCAAACAGCAGTCCTGGGCTATCCAGCAACGCCGCAATCAACAGCGACGCGCGGGAGAGGTTGAAGATGGCGTCTTCGTGCGGGACGGTCTCTGGCTGCAAGCTTCTCGCAAGCTGGGTCGACATGGTCGATTCTTCGGGGATCGCCACCATCAACGAAACCCCGCGGTGCACCGCAAGCTTCTTCGAGCGTGGTGTGCCATCTGCCATCCATGCGATGGTGAGACCACCAAAGAGCGATGGGGCGATGTTGTCGGGGTGGCCTTCGATCTCGGTGGCAATTTCAAGCAGCAGGTCTTCGCTGAAGTCAACGATTCCCTCCAGCAGACCCTTCGCAGCCATCACTCCGGCCACAATCGCCGCACCAGACGAGCCGACTCCCCGTCCGTGCGGGATGGAGTTGTGGGCGGTGAGCTTCAGGCCTGGAAGGGAGTGGCCCACCTTTTCGGCGGCGAAGATAAGGGAGCGAGCGACAAGGTTGGTCTCGTCCGTAGGCACTTCGCCCTCGCCCACACCGTGAACCTCAACGGTGACGCCGGAACCTGCAACAGCTTCTACTTCGAGCTCGTCATAAATCGTCAGCGCCATTCCGAGGGTGTCAAAACCCGGGCCAAGGTTTGCCGTGGTCGCAGGGACACTTACTTTGACGCGGCGGCCAATCGGGACGGCGCTACTCACTTGGCCTCCTTGGACATGCCAAGAACCTCAGCCACCTGAGCCACATCAACGGGCACCTTCACAGGCTGAACCTCGGAGCCGTCTTCAGTCTTCAGCGCCCACTGGGGGTCCTTCAACCCGTGTCCGGTGACGGTCAACACGGCGGTTGCTCCCTTGGGGAGGGCTCCTGCACCGGCGCGCTCCAACAGACCTGCAACGCTGATCGCTGATGCAGGCTCCACAAAGATTCCCACCTCTTGGGAGAGGATGCGGTGTGCTTTGAGGATGTCTTCGTCGCTAATGGCCCCGAAGTAGCCGTCGGTGTCAGCCTGGGCAGCGAGGGCCAACTCCCATGATGCGGGGTTACCAATGCGGATGGCGCTGGCAATGGTTTCTGGGTGCACCACACGCTCACCGTGAACAATCGGGGCTGATCCTGCTGCTTGGAAGCCAAACATGCGCGGCATCTTCGTGGTCACGCCTCGGTCTGCCTCTTCACGATATCCGCGGTGATAGGCGGTGTAGTTTCCGGCATTGCCGACGGGAACAAAGTGGAAGTCTGGTGCATCACCGAGAACCTCAACCACCTCAAACGATGCCGTCTTCTGGCCTTCAATACGGTCGTTGTTGACCGAGTTCACCAGATGAACGGGGTAGTGGTCGGCGAGCTCGCGCGCAATATCGAGACAGTCATCGAAGTTTCCTTCGATTTGGATGATGGTGGCGTTGTGGGCAACAGCTTGGGAAAGCTTTCCCATCGCAATCTTGCCGTCTGGCACCAACACCGCCGAGGTGATTCCCGCCCATGCTGCGTAGGCAGCGGCAGAAGCGGACGTGTTTCCTGTCGACGCGGCGATGATTGCCTTGGCGCCGTGCTCAACAGCTTTGGACACCGCCATGGTCATGCCGCGGTCTTTGAAGGAACCAGTCGGGTTCATTCCCTCAAACTTCACATAGACGTCGAGTCCCGTGCGCTTGGACAGCGCAGGCGCAGGCACCAGGGGGGTGCCACCTTCGCCCAGAGAAATAATCGGTGTCTTTTCACTGACATCGAGGCGGTCGTAGTACTCGCGGATGACACCGCGCCACTGTCTTGACACTGACACTTACCCTTCGACTCGGACCACACCAGTGACCTGGTGAACAACTGGATTGCCGGCCAACTTTTCCACTGTGTGGGACAAATCGGCTTCGCTTGCCTGGTGCGTTTGAATCACCAGCGTAGCGGTCTGGCTTTCGTGATTCTCCCCGTATGGCGTTGATTGGCTCAGCGTTTCCACACTCACTCCTGCCTCGGAGAAAACAGTGGCAATGGCGGCAAGCACACCGGGCTGATCGGTCACCGACAGCGAGATTTGATAGCGGGTGGGCACAATCCCTGGATCGACCACGGGAAGATCGGCGTGGGTCGATTCGCCCACACCCGGGCCGCCCACAACGTGTCTGCGGGCTGCGGACACGATATCGCCCAAGACAGCCGAGGCTGTTTCGGGGCCACCGGCTCCCGCTCCATAGAACATAAGAGAGCCAGCCGCTTCGGCCTCGACAAAGACGGCGTTGTTCGCGCCGTGCACGGCGGCCAACGGGTGGGAGCGAGGAACCAGCGTGGGGTGAACCCGAACCGACACCCCATATCCACCGCCATCTTGAGCAACGCGCTCACAAATGGCCAGCAACTTGATCACGTAACCGGCCTGCTTGGCCTGGTTCACCTGGTCGAGGGTGATTTCGGTAATGCCCTCACGACCTACCGACTCCAGTGGGATAGCCGTGTGGAAAGCAAGTTGTGCCAAAAGGGCAGCTTTTTGCTGCGCATCGTGCCCGCCCACATCAGCAGTTGGGTCAGCTTCGGCATAACCCAGGTCCGTAGCGATTTGGAGGGCTTCCTCCATCGACTGACCTTTGGTGTCCATCAAATCCAAGATGAAGTTGGTGGTGCCATTCACAATTCCAAGAATCCGGTGCACCTCATCACCTGCGAGCGAATCGCGCAGCGGGCGAATGATGGGGATCGCTCCGGCGACAGCTGCCTCGTAGTACAACTGCGCACCAACCTTTGCGGCTGCATCGAAGAGCTCTGGCCCGTGATGGGCCAAGAGTGCTTTGTTGGCGGTGATCACATCGGCACCTGATTCCAGGGCCAACAAGATCAATTCGCGGGCTGGCTCAATGCCTCCCATCAGTTCGACGACAATGTCGGCTGCAACCACGAGCGAGTGAGCGTCGGTAGTCAACAAATCTGCAGGCACATCGGTGCGACGTGCTTTGGTCACGTCGCGCACGGCCACACCAATGAGGTCAAGCTCGGCGCCGATTCGACGGCCAAGCTCTTCGCGGTTGTGCAGCAGGCGGTAGGCCACTTCTGACCCCACCGTTCCCCCGCCGAGTACGGCAACTTTGAGATTTCTATAGTTTTCGCGCATTACGCCTCCTCGGAGCTGGCGGACCCAAAGGCCAAACCCGCATCTCTCGACAACACATCGTCAACACTCTCGGCTTTCAACGACACCCTGGCTTCGCCACCCTCAACCACCACCAGCGCGGGTCGACCCACCGCGTTGTAGTTACTCGAGAGCGAGTGGCAATACGCACCCGTTTGGGCCACCACCACGGTGTCACCAGGCACCACGTCTGAGGGCAAGTAGTCATCGTGGACGACAATGTCGCCGCTTTCGCAGTGCTTACCCACCACGCGAACAAGCTGCGCGGGCGCGCTCGAGTGACGGTTGGCGAGGCGAACCGTGTAGTTCGCGCCATATAAAGCGGGACGAAGATTGTCGCTCATTCCTCCATCGACGCTGACATACAGCCTCGTGGCGGCATCGTCGCCTTCTCCCACCAACACGGACTTGGTGGTCCCCACCGAATACACGGTGACTCCAGCCGGACCCGCAATGATGCGGCCTGGCTCGAAACTAATCTGTGGCACCCGAACACCCTTAGCGTCCCATTGATCCAACAACTCACCCAGAGCGGTCGCGATTGCCTCGAGGTTCGAATCTGGATCAACCGGGGTGTAGGGAATGGCGAATCCGCCGCCTAAATTGAGCGTGTCGAGGGGATGGTGCGCGCTGTAGTGGGCGTAGAGCTCGAGGAGCCTGGTGGCTGCTTCCACAAAGCCGTCAGGTGACACAATTTGTGAACCAATGTGAGAGTGAAGCCCGACAAACTCCAGGTGCTCGGCCGACGCGATGATGTCGATAACTGCGTCCAAGTCTCCTCGGGCAATTCCGAATTTCTGGTCTTCTCTGGCAGTGGCCAAATAGTCGTGGGTTCCTGCGTGAACTCCGGAGTTCACGCGAATCATCACGCGCTGGTGAACGTTCAGCTCGGCAGAGATTGCCGCGAGGCGCTTTGCTTCCCATTCGCTATCGACCACGACAGCACCGACACCAACAGTGAGCGCACGGCGCAGCTCCGCATCCGACTTGTTATTGCCCTGGAACTCCAAGCGGGAAGCCTCCACGCCACTGGCGAGAACCCATTCCATCTCGCCCCTGGTCGACACGTCGAATCCAAGCCCGTGCGCGGCCACAGTGCGCACAACATCTGAGGTCAAGAGAGCTTTTGAGGCATAAAACACGTGGACACTTCGGTGGTCTCTCGCAACTCCCGAAGTCAGCGCATCCTTCACCATCAAAGCCCTGGCGGAGAGAACATCGAGGTCGACGACATACAGAGGGGAGCCAAACTGCTCCACAAGCGAGCTCACCGGCACTCCACCGATGAGCATCTCGCCAGCACTCGAACGCCTCACCGCAGGCCACAACCGCGCATCAAGAGCGTTGAGGTCAGCGGGCTTTTCAAGCCAGGCAGGGGCGATGGCAGAAGACACCATGGAACACCCCTTACATCGATCGAGAACGCGACGAAACTAGCTGTCGCAGGTGAGCGGACCCGGATTGGCCCCTGAAGCCTCCTCTAAGGATATCGGGAGGCAGGGGGGCAATTTCTACATCCGCTCGGGAGCAGATACTCCAAGCAAATCGAGACCATTCGCCAGAACCTGGCGAGTGGCGTTATTGACCATCAAACGAGAGTGGTGAACCGGCTCGATCGGGTCGTCGCCCTTGGGGGTCACGCGACAGGCGTCATACCAGCGGTGGTAGCTCCCTGCGATGTCTTCTAAGAACCTCGCCACGCGGTGTGGTTCGCGAAGCTCGGCGGCTTGGGCCACGATGCGGGGGTAATCAGCGAGCGCAGCTAGCAGCTCCGCTTCGGTTTTGTCGGTCAGCACGCTGGGGTCAAACTCGGCGGTCGTAACACCTGCGGCGTCTGCATTCCTGGCGACCTGGTGGGTTCTGGCGTGTGCGTATTGAACGTAGAACACGGGGTTGTCGTTTGAGTGGCTGAGCAGAATGTCTGGCTCGATGGTGAGGGGAGAATCTGCGGGGTAGCGACCAAGCGAATAGCGGAGGGCATCGGTGCCCAACCATTCACGAAGGTCGTCTAACTCGATGATGTTTCCTGCGCGCTTGGATAAGCGTGCACCGTTGACGCTCACCAGCTGACCAATCAACACTTCGATGTTGTGGGCTGGGTCATCTCCGGCAGCGCCAGAAATAGCTTTGAGGCGGTGAATGTACCCATGGTGGTCAGCACCCAAAAGGTAGATCTTGACGTCAAAGCCACGGTCCTTCTTCGACAGGTAGTAAGCGGCATCCGCGGCGAAGTAGGTGTAGACACCATTGGCGCGCCGGATCACGCGGTCTTTGTCATCTCCAAAGTCCGTGGTGCGCACCCAGACGGCCCCGTCTTCATCGAATACGTGGCCTTGCTCACGCAGGCGTTCTACTGACTGATCAATCAGGCTCGCGCCGTCAGCGGTTTCCATCACATGGAGTTGACGCTCCGAAAACCACACGTCGAAGTGGACGTTGAATTTCGCCAGCGATTCTTGAATCGCAGCAAGCTGGGTAGCGTAAGCAGCCTCCCTCGCACAGACGACGGCCTCGTCGTGAGGCATCTCGGCAAGGTTCGGGAATTCGGCGAGCACCTGTTTGCCCAGGTCATCGACATAACTTCCGGGGTAGCCATTTTCTGGCAACTCGCGTCCCAGGGCCCTGGCCAACACGGACTCACCAAAGACATCCATTTGGGCGCCCTGGTCGTTGATGTAGAACTCGCTTTTTACCTCGGCGCCTGCAGCGCGCAAGACCCGCGCCAGCGAGTCACCAAGAGCGGCCCAACGCGTGTGGCCGATGTGGAGTGGACCGGTGGGGTTAGCCGATACGAACTCGAGGTTGATCGTCTGCCCCGTCAAGGCGTCGCTTCGGCCAAAGGTCTCGCCTGCATCAACGATGGTTTTGGCAATGTCGCCCAGCGCACCCGCATCCAGGGTGATGTTCAAAAACCCTGGGCCTGCGATATCGACGCTGTCTACGCCTTGGACCTCGAGTAACCCGGCGCGAACCCGCTCTGCCACCTCGCGGGGTGGCTTCCCCAGAGGCTTGGCAAGCTTCAGCGCGATCGAGCTCGCCCAGTCGCCAAATTCTGCCTTTTTGGGTCGCTCCAGCGCAACGTCATCAGGGCCGATCGCAAGCTCGACGGCGGCGCCAGATTCGTCAATGACGCGCGCGGCAATCGACGCGATGTGTTGGGCGAGAGCGGAGGGGTCCACAACTCACCATCCTAGTAACCAGTCTGAAAGTCCTAGGGTCCAAGCGTGTACCCTGAATGCGGAACTGAGCCCCCATAGCTCAGGGGATAGAGCGTCTGCCTCCGGAGCAGAAGGCCGTAGGTTCGAATCCTACTGGGGGCACTTTTTACCCTGAGGCGCCGGGCTTGTCCGCACTCTCATGCCGCTCGAGGAACTCAAACAACTCGACGTCCCCTACGCCCGGGAATGTTCCTCCTTGCAGTGGCGAGAGCGCGTGGGCATGAAGCCTGGCGGATGCCCAGGCATTGCCTTGCCATTTTTCGCGAAGGGCGGCCTCGGGGCGTCTGCAGCATTCGGGGTCAGGACACGAGGAGTTAAAACGGGTGGTGGTATCTCGACCTCTAAACCATTTGGCATCGTCGAAGGCAACACCCACGGTGATCGAGAACTCTTCTTCCAGACCGGTTCCAATTTGGGTGGACTCCCAGAAGGTGCCCTCGGGGGTGTCTGTGTATTGGTAGTACTCGGTGGTCCGGTTTGTGCGACTAAAGGCTTGGCGTGCACTCCAGTGGCGACACACAATTTGGCCCTCCGTCGCACCAGTGACATCGGTGGGCAAGGCCAGACCATCGTTTTCGTAGGCCTTCAAGATGGATCCGTCGTCGCCCACGCGCAGGAAGTGCAACCGGATGTCGAGGAATTCGGTCATCAAGTTAGTGAAGCGAAGTGCAGCTGCTTCGTGGGTGACACCAAAGGCATCGCGGAAGTCTTCAACGGCAATATTGCGGCTTCTCTTCGCGCCCTCCAAAAACGACACCGCGTGAGTTTTAGGCATCAAGCAGGCTGCAGCGAAGTAGTTGATTTCAAGCCGCTGCTGCAAGAACTCTTCGTAGGTGGTGGGCACGGGGTGTTTGAGAATCTGGTGGGCCATCGCTTGGAGTGCCATCGAGCGAAGACCGTGACCGCCGGGAATCGATGCGGGTGGCAAATAAATGCGCCCGTTTTCCGTGTCGGTCACCGACCGAGCAGTTTTAGGCAGATCCCCCACGTGAACGATGTCAAAGCCCAACGACTTCGCCATTATGGCCACTTCGCGGTGGGTAATGGCGCCGGTCTGGTGACCAGACGTTGCCACGAGTTCTTCGGCGAGGACCTCGAGCTCGGGCAAGTGATTGTTCTTCGAGCGCATTCGGTAGCGAAGCTCGGTATTGGCCCGCCTGGCTTCTTCGGGAGTAGCGAGTGCTTGTTCCTCCCGACGAAAAATCTCTTCATAGAGGCCCACAAGTGTTTCGACCATGTCGTCACCGACTGACTTATTGATCTTGGGTTTGGGTAATCCGAGTCCTTGATAGAGCGGGTGAGACTCCGCCTGGTGCCACCTGTTTTCCAGAGCAGCGCGCTTACTAGGTGGGGCGTCATCGAGGAGGTGAGCAAGCTCAATACCGAGATGCCCCGCGAGCGCGGTCAAGAAGGAGAGCTTTGCTTCGCGCTTGCCCGTTTCCACTAATGACATTTGGCTGGCGGTGACACCGAGCTTTGTCCCGAGCTGTTCGAGGGTGAGTCCGCGCTCTGTGCGGAAGTGTCTAATGCGCTGTCCGAGGACGACTGAAGAGGCCATTTCATGACAATAGCGCAATTTTTATGTTTTTTGACACGCTAATTATGAGAATTTAGCCATTTCATTGACAGATAGTGGGTTTACCGACCACTTTTTACCGAAACGAGAGACAAATGACACTCCTCATGGAAACCTCACGCGAGACAGACAACCTCCGACCACAATCTGTCGCCGACTGGGTGGCTAACTGGGAACAGGTCATGCGCCCCGACTCCGTGGTGTGGTGCAACGGCTCACAGTCTGAGCGTCACCAACTCATCGAAACCCTCCGTGAGGCTGGAACCATTGAAGCGCTGAACCCAGACCTTCGCCCCTACTCGTTCATCGCTCGCAGCAACCCCAATGATGTTGCCCGCGTTGAGTCGCGCACGTTCGTCTGCTCGGTAAAGAAAGCAGACGCGGGTCCCACCAACAATTGGGTTGACCCCGTAGAAATGCGGACCACCCTCCTCGAACTTCAAGATGGCGCCATGTCTGGTCGGACAATGTACGTGGTGCCATTCTCGATGGGCCCCATCGACTCCCCCATGGCTCGATTCGGAGTTCAAATCACCGACTCGCCCTACGTCGTATTAAGCCTGCACACCATGGTCCGCGTCGACTCGGAGATTTTGCAGCACATCCAAGACGGTTCCGAATGGGTCAAGTGCGTTCACACCGTGGGCGCCCCCCTCGCGGAGAGCGAAGAAGATGTGTCATGGCCCTGCAACGACACCAAATACATTTCTCACTTCCCCGAGTCCAGAGAAATCTGGTCGTTTGGCTCCGCCTACGGCGGCAACGCCCTGCTTCCCAAGAAGTCATTCGCGCTTCGCATCGCCTCGGCAATGGCCAAAGACGAAGGCTGGCTAGCCGAGCACATGCTGCTCGTGCGCATCACGAGTCCTGAGGGCAAGCGCTACCACTTTGTCGCCGCCTTCCCCAGCGCCTGTGGCAAGACCAACTTCGCCATGATGCAGCCATCACTTGATGGGTGGAAAGTCGAAACCTTAGGCGATGACATTGCATGGTTAGCCATTGGAAAAGATGGTCGCCTGCGGGCGATCAACCCCGAGGCGGGATTCTTCGGTGTGGCACCTGGCACCTCCCACAAGACAAACCCCGTCGCGATGGACACCATGTGGGGCCACACCATCTTCACCAACGTCGCCGTCACACAGGATGGCGACGTGTGGTGGGAGGGAATGACCAAGGAAGCACCTGAGGGTCTTACCGACTGGACTGGTCAGCCGTTTACTCCAGGCTCTGGCGCACCAGCTGCACACCCCAACGCCAGGTTCACAGTCCCCGCCGAGCACTGCCCGAGCCTCGCTGAAGACTGGGACGACCCAGATGGGTTCCCCATCGACGGAATCATCTTTGGAGGCCGCCGCGCCGACACCGTCCCCCTCGTGGTCGAAGCCAGAGATTGGGATCACGGCGTGTTTATCGGAGCAACCGTGGCCTCTGAACAAACGGCTGCAGCCGAAGGAACAGTCGGCGTGGTCCGCCGCGACCCCTTCGCCATGTTGCCGTTCCTGGGATACCACCTGGGCGATTACATCAACCACTGGATGACAATGGGCGAGAAGCTGCGTCAAAACGGTCGAGCACCTCGAATTTTCCAGGTGAACTGGTTCCAAAAGGATTCTGATGGAAAGTTCATCTGGCCTGGATTTGGCGACAACATCCGCGCAGTGAAGTGGATGATCCAACGCATCGAAGGTGAAGTTGCCGCCGATGACACTCCTGTGGGTCTTCTGCCTCGAGTAGCAGACATCGACCAGGAAGGCCTCGAGCTCGACGAGAAGGCGCTTGCGGGATTGTTGAGCGTTGACCACGCCCTGGTCGAAGCCGACGTCGAGTCAGCCTGGGAGTACCTAGGTCAGCTCGGTCGCAAAATGCCCTCAAAACTCAAGGCTCAATATGACAGCGTGAAGTCTCGACTTCACATCTGACAATTACTCAGCCATAACCCGAGCTTCTCCGGCAGACTAGAAGCGTGCAACGCGTCGCCTTAATCACCGGAGCAAGCTCGGGTATTGGCCGAGAAACGGCCAGGGAGCTCACTCGTCGAGGCTGGCGGGTTGGTGTTGCTGGGAGAAACCCCGAGCGTACCCACGCCACCGCTGACGCATTGGGAGCTGAAGCGTTCGTGGCAGATTTCGACTCACTCGAGCAAGTACGAGAGCTTGCGTCGGATGCGCTTGATCGCCTCCGACGCATTGACGTGCTGCTCAACAACGCAGGTGGCATCGTCGATCAGCGGCAACTCAGCGTCGATGGCAACGAGCTCACCCTGCAGCGAAACGTCTTGGGTTCAGTGGTTCTCACAGAGGCACTCTTGCCGGAGCTGCATGAGCGCGAAGGC
>Ga0181573_10003581_pt1 | contig 13614 bp, 7 predicted proteins | sample 101ome_25_FD_148643 | JGI IMG/M metagenome (GOLD analysis project Ga0181573, IMG submission 148643) | Coastal salt marsh microbial communities from the Groves Creek Marsh, Skidaway Island, Georgia - 101409BT metaG (spades assembly) | ecosystem: Environmental > Aquatic > Marine > Intertidal zone...
CGGGTCCTTCGACGACGCCGTGAGGGTCCCCGTCCGCGGCGTCCGCGTGCTCGGCGTCGGCAAAGTTGAGCTCGGCGTCGGTGTCCGCGAGCTGAACGTCGCTCGCGCCCGGGCCGGGGCTCGGATTGCCGCCTTTGCCGGATCGATCGCCCGAGGACTCCGTTCCCCCGCGGGAATTGTTCTTCTCCGGCGTCCTGCTCGCGTACGCGCCGGCGCCCTCGCGCTCCAGGTTCGCCCTCGCGTTGACCGACATGCGAAGCGCCTCGCGGGACGACGGGGACGCGTTCCCGTGCCCGCGGGGCGCCGTTCCGGAGGGAGACGTCCGCCGCCGACCGCCGCCGCCGCTCCCGGGCGACGCGTTCTCGTCGGCGCCGCCGACGGCGCCTTCTTTGCCGACCCCTTCCTTGCCGGCGCCCCTCGCGCTCCCCGCGGGTTTACCGCCGCGCTCCCCCTCGCCCCCCGACGCGGTCAGCGCCGCGAGACGATCGGAGACGTGCACGACGCCTTCCCCGACGCGCCCCCCAACGGTTCCCCCCCCGACGTCGCCCGTCCGCTCTCTCACGACGCCGGACGAAACGCCTGAAACGCCTGAAAGGTACGTCTGAAACGCCGGCTGGGGCGGGAGCGGGTGCGAGGTCATCGACGCGAGGTCCTCGGCGCACGTCGCGCCCCCGGACTCGGCCCAGAACGGGTGGCGCAGGACCGCGTTCCAGTCTAGCCTTCGCGCCGGGTCCTTCTCGAGCAGGCCGTGGACGAGGTCGGCGAGCGCGGGGGTGGGCGGGTCGGGTTTACCCTCGCGAGAATCTCCGCCGCGAGAGCGCAGCGCGGGGGGTTCGTCGTTCAGGATCATCTCCATCAGCTCCGTCAGCGAGTTGGACACGAACGGGGGCTTCCCGACGCAGCACTCGTACAACACGCACCCCAGCGCGTACAGGTCTGACGCGTACGAGTGCACGCCGCGCTCGGTGAAGAGCTCCGGCGCCATGTAGCACGGCGTTCCGCGCTTGCTCAACCCGTCCTTCGCGCCGCCCCCGTTGACGTCATCCTCCCCGTTGACGTCCTTCGCCACGTCCGCCGTCTTCCTCGCCAGCCCGAACCCGCACAGCTTCAACCGCCCGTTCTCGTCCACCAGCACGTTCGACGGCTTGAGGTCGCAGTGTAAGGTACCGCCGCGGTGCAGCACGCGGAGCGCGACGGCGAGGTCCCGGCCAAACGCCGCCACCGATTTCGGCGGGAGCGCCTCGTCCTGCCTGAGCAGCGCCAGGAGGTCCCCGCCCACGCAGTACTCCAGGATGAGCCAGAGGTGGTTCTGGGTCTCGTACCACGCGTAGAACTTGAGCACCAGGTCGTGGGACAGGGACCGGAGCACCTGCACCTCCTGCAGCACCCTCGGTCGCTGCGACTTGTCCACCGACTTGATGGCGTAGTGCTGGATGGTCTTCTTGCGCCGGCCCTTGTACACGACGCTGTGCTTACCCCGGCCTATGGCCTCGTATATGTGGTACCTGTCCATGGATCCAGCCTACGGCGGGTGACGACTCCGAGCCGAGGGGGTTCGGGACGCCCGCCAAACTAACAACTAACGCCCGACGACGCCGACCCAAAACCCGAGGGAGTCAGTCACCGAGGAGACCTCCCGATCCGATGCCCACCGGCGCTGTTTACGCGGCGGGGGCCTCGACCGAGCCGAACTTCTCGAGGGTGCGGGTGGATAGGTTGAGCAGGTCCAGGAACGCGGCCACGGCCGCGCGGAGGAGCCTGGTCTCGGTCGCCGAGAACTCGCTGCGACGGGCGCGGGGCGCGACGGTCAGACGGAGGGGCGTTTTGGTTTCAAAAAAACGAGCGCCGATCCGCGCGGGGTGGGCGGCGGGCGCGCGGGCTCGGATCCGGGCGACTCACGCGACGAGCTCGTTGCCCTCGACCGAAAGCTTCTTGGTGACCTTGTCGGGCTGAAGCTCGTTATCCACGCTGAGCGTCGCGCAAACAGCCTCGGCGTCCGCGGCTGAAGAGAAGGGCACCTTGGTCGTGCTGCAGCCAAGAGATGGGGCGGGGGGCGGGTTAGTTTTCACGCGTCGCTCGTCTTCGTCGGCGGTCAAACGGCGCGCGGAGATCCGGGGACGCACAAGGTGTACGGCTTGGCTTCCGTCATTAATCGGACGCGAGAGATACGCGTTTCGCGTCGGCAGCGAGGGCGCCGTGCCGCTGGAGTGCGCCCAGATCGATCACGAAGGCTCGTCAACCCATCGCCATCGCCGTTCGTTCAAAAGGCTTCCCGCGTGGCTCGTTCGCGTCACTGTCAGCAGCAGGTCGGATGGGGTGGAAGGACTTCGCGGAGTGGTGGAGGTGCCTGCTGTTCGGCCCGGAGCTGGATCTGGCGCTCATCGGGCTGCAGAACGCGGGCAAGACCTCGTTCGCCCGGGTCCTCGCTCGCGGCGCCGGCGACGACGGCGACGCGCCGAGGCCCACCGTCGGGTTCGAGACGAGCGCGGTTCGGCGGAGGAGGCTGCGGTTGCGATGCGTGGACATGGGCGGGGCGGCGCGGTTCCGGGCGCTTTGGGAGCGGCACTGCGAGGACGCGCACGTCATCGTGTGGGTGATCGATTCGGCGGACGCGGCCGGGGCGGTGGAGGCGCGGGACGCGCTGAGGGAGACGCTGACGTCGGAGGGACTCGCGGGGATCCCGCTGTTGGTGCTGGGCAACAAGAGCGACCTGCCTGGCGCGAGGGGGATACCGCAGCTGGTGGACGCGCTCGGGTTGAGGGACATCGCCGGACGGGAGGTTCGGTGCTTCAGCATCAGCTGTAAGCTGGGGACGAACGTGGACGCCGTGCTTCGCTGGCTCACCAAGCACGCGAGGAAGCGGCGACGGGAGCGCAGAGAGCGTCGGGCTTCTTGAGAATGTTGTTAGCACTACGAGCACGAGGAAAGTCTGCTTGCCTCTCCAACACGCGCAGCTGCACAGCTGCGCGTCGCGGGCGGACCCGAGTCGAGCCCCTGGTCGGCCCTCGCGCGCGCCGCCTTTACCGCCTCCCCCCACCGACCCGTACGCGCGATGGCGCGCACCCGCGGGCTCGGGTCCCCCCGCGTTCGAGTCCTCGTCGCGGCGTTGTTAATCTCGGCGTTCGCCACGCCCGTCGCGCCCGCGTCGCCGCCCCGACCCACCTCGCTCAGGCTGCCGACGTTTCTCGGGTCCAACGCGGTGCTCCAGAGGGCACCCGCCCGCGCCGCGGTGTGGGGCTGGGCCGCCCCCGGCGCCCTCGTCACCGTGGAGCTGACGAAGGAGCCGGCGGAGGAGGAAGGCGTCGCGTCGGACGCCATCGCGAACGGGGGCGCCGGCGACGCCGACGGGATCCGCCCGCCGCGCGCCGTCCTCGCCACCGCGCGAACCTCCGCGGCGGCGGGCACCGGGGAGTGGATCGTCCGCCTCCCGCCCCAGCCCGCCTCGCACGGCCCGTTCACCCTCCGCATCCTCGCGCGGAGCGGCGACGACGCGGCCGGGTCCTCGACATCTATCGAGTCGATCACCGTCACAGATCTCGCCTTTGGCGACGTCTGGCTGTGCGCGGGCCAGTCCAACATGCAGTTCACCGTCGCGGCGTCGTTCGACGCGGCGACACACATCGCGGAGTCGGCGACGGTCGGGGACGGGATACGAATCGCCACGGTGGCGATGACCGCGGCGGACGTCGAGAGGGACGACGTCGCGAGCGCCGCCGCGATGGACCCGGCGTATGCGAAAAATGGGCAAAGATCCGCGTGGGCGAAGGCGTTCCCCGACGCGTTCAACCCCCCGGCCGCGCCCGATCCGTCTCAACCTTACGGCGGGTGGGGAGACATGGGCTGGTTCTCCGCGGCGTGCTGGTTCCACGGCCTGGAGCTGTACGTGCGCTCGAATCGAACGGTTCCCGTCGGGTTGATATCCGCGGCGTGGGGCGGGCAGGCCATTGAGCCGTTCTCGTCGAGAGAGGCGCTGGCGGACGAGACGTGCGGGGGAACGAGACGTCCATCCGGGTCGTTAGGGTTTGGGTCAGGGTCGTTAGGGTTTGGGTCAGGGGCGGTAGGGTTTGGGTCGGGGTCACGGCGGCGCGAGACGTCGTCGATCGTTCCGACGCCCGACGTCGCCGACTTTGACCCCGATCCAATCACCGATTTGCCCCCCGACGAATCGCCCGTTTTCCCCGTGTTTGGACCGAGCGCGCTGTGGAACGGGATGATCGCGCCGCTCGTCAACACGCGCCTCAAGGGCGTGGCGTGGTACCAGGGCGAGGCGAACTGGGCGACGCCGCAGTCGTACGCGTGTCGGTTCCCGGCGATGATCGCGGACTGGCGCCGGCGGTTCCAAGCCCCGGGGATGCCCTTCGTTTACGTCCAGCTCGCCGCGTACCCGAAGCGCGACTACGCGCCGCTCAGAGGCGCGCAGAGTTTCCTGACGTCGACGATGGAAGCCGTGGCGTACGCCGTGGCGGTGGATCTGGGCGACCCGACGAGCCCGTGGGACTGCGTGCACCCGCGTCGGAAGCGCGAGGTTGGACGGAGGATCGCGCTCGCGGCGGCGGGGATCGAGCGGGGACGCCGGATCCGCGGACCCGAATTTATCCCGGAGGCGCCCGCTTTGTTATTCGGCGACGTCGTCGCGACCGGCGGTAAAGGGAGGTGGATACGGGCGACGTTTCGACTGGCGCGCGGCGCGGATTCCCCGGTCGAGTCGCTCGCCGCGGCGGGCACCGCTGGGTGCAATCTGACGGGCACCGCGAGGTGCTGCGCCGAGGCGCCGTTCGAGCTCGCGCTGGACCCGCCGCCGCCGCCTCGGTTCGACCCGCCGGCCGTCGGCGCGATGCTCGGCGTACCCACGTCGAGAGCTACTCTGACGGGTGCCGCGATGCTCGGTACTACTTTGAACGGTAATACCTCACTTTTAAAAGGTGAATTCGGCTTCCTTCGCGACGCCACCGCGAGGGACGCGAGGATCGCGTGCGCGCGACTCGGCCCCGAGACGTGCGCGGGGTTTTGCGCGCTTTGGAACACCGCGGAACGAGGACCGATGCCCGACGACGTCGCGTTGGACGCCGTGTACCTCGTGCCGAGACCTCCCGCGGGGCGAATCGCGGCGGAGTGGGATCCGGACCCGTCGTGGACGTCGGCGGCGTTTAGGGGTTCGGACGATCCGTGGGTGCGGGCGACGTCGTTCGAGGTGGGGGTGCCGAGAGGGGTGCCGAGAGGGGTGCCGAGGGTGCCGACAAACATGGCGGGGCACGGCGACGAGAGCGGGTGGATCGCGACGGCGGAGTTGTCGGCGGAGACGGCGACGGCGGAGACGGTGGTTCGAGGTGCGAGGTACGCGTGGGAGCGTTATCCGCAGTGCGCGCTGTACGACGGGGATCCCGGGGGTGGGAACGGGGGCGTCGCGGCGGCTCCGTTTTGCTTTGACCTCGCGAGGAACGCGCCGTGCGCGCCGACGAACCCGAGAAACCCGTGACGCCGAGTACGCGTCAAAAGCGAGTACGTCGAAAGCCTCCGTCAGTCTTGATTCACAACGACGCAACCGTACCGGAAAGGTGTCCGGCTCTTCGTCTAGTGGTACAAAAACAAGATGAATCCCCCCCCGGAAATCTCGCGAAAATCTCACGCCACCTCGATGTCGTCCCCGGGCGGCGGGATGAAGTCCTCCAGCTGACACTCCACCCCGCACGCGTCCTCGTCCTTCTTCTCGTCGACGATCTCGATGACCCGCACGACCGCGCATCTCTTCTCGACGTTGTACATGGCCACAACCTTGTCGCCCGGCCTGCACAGCATCTGCTGCCTGGCGTGTCGCACCGCCGCCATCACGCACCGCTTCGCCGCGGTGGGCGCGCGCGATTCCATCGCCTGGTCGTCCATGGAGTTGAGCGCGTCGAGCTCCTTGATGGGCTCGCCCGAGACGACCACCGGGATGAGCCCCCGCGTGACCATGAGCTGTCGCGCGACTTGCTGCCCGCGAAGTTCCCGCTCGTTGAATCCAATCGCCTGCCTCGCGCGCCTGGGCACGACGCCCACGACGATAGGAACCGCGGGTCTGTACTTGGCGATCATCCTGGCCGCGTCGCCGTTCGCCGCGAGCACCACGATGCACGCCGCCTTGACCTTCGCGGCGGTCATCACCGTGGACGACGCCAGCGCCTCGATCGTGGACAGCGGAGCGCCCTGGATGCCGTACTCGGACATCGTGCTGTTGAGCAAGGCCTGGGACAGCGCCCAATTGTCCACGCACTGCTCAGCCTCCTCGCAGATGCCCGCCATGATCTCGACAGCCTCGCGCGGGTACGCCCCCGCGGCGGTCTCTCCCGAGAGCATCACGCAGTCGGTGCCGTCGAGGACGGCGTTGGCCACGTCGGTGGCCTCGGCTCGCGTGGGGCGGGGCGCGGCGATCATGGAGTCGAGCATCTGGGTGGCGGTGATGACGGGCTTACCGCTGAGGTTGGCCTTTCGGATCATCATCTTCTGGACCCAGAATATTCGCTCCAGGGGGATCTCCATGCCGAGGTCGCCGCGCGCGACCATGATGCCGTCGCTCAGGCGGAGGATGTCGTCGTAGTTGCAGAGACCCTCGTGGTTCTCAACCTTGGAGATGATCCGGATGGACGAGCCGCCCGCGTTATCCAGCACGTCCCTGATCTTGAGGACATCGCTGCCCTTGCGGACGAACGACGCGGCGATGAAGTCCACGTCGTGAACCACCCCGAAGCCGATGATGTCGTGGAGGTCCTTCTCGGTGAGCGTGGGTAGGTCGACGGCGACGCCCGGAAGGTTGCAGTTCTTCCTCTCGCCGATCGTGGCGTTGTTGAGGCACCGCACCCGCACGGTGCCCGCGTCGACGTCGGTGGCGACCACCTCGAGCATGACGCTGCCGTCGGCCATCAAGATGTTATCGCCGCACTTCACGTCTCTCGCCATCCACTGGTACGAAACCGCGATCTGATTCTCGTCGCCGACGACGGAGTAGTCCGTGGTCAAGGTGAGCTCATTTCCCCGCACTAAGGAGACCGGCTTTCCGTCCTTGAGCGTACCCGTGCGAATCTCCGGGCCCTTGGTGTCCAGGAGCACCGCGCACACCTTGCCGGTGTTGACGCACGCCTGACGCAGGTTGGTGAGTGACTCGAGGTGGTACTCGTGCGTGCCGTGGCTGAAGTTGAATCGAGCGACGGACATGCCCGCGTAGAGCAGCTTCTCGAGGTCGTCGACGGTCCTCGAGCTGGGGCCGAGGGTGCAGACGATGTGCGTCTTCTTCGGGGTGAGCGCGCACGACGGCGCGTCCATGACCGAGCCGAGGTCCGCGTTGAGCAAGGTCGGGATGCTGATGTTGAGAAAGTTTTTCCCCGTGCGCGCGTACGAGGGCATCCGCACGTCGTACGCGGTGCCCACGTCGGAGGTGACGACGGCGGACGCGGACACGTCGCGGGGCTGCGCACCCGCGGACACATCCCTCGGCGTCGATTCCTGGTCGCCGGCGGAGGCTCGGACAACGGACACGGCGGGGAACCCGGTCCGGCGACGCGCTCCGCCTCGGCGACAGTTGTTATCGCCGAGGCGCGACGGAGGAATGATCGTCCGGCCCGCGGCGAGGCGCGAGGGGTATCGCGCGGGCCTCGGCAGCGCGTTTCTCGCGGCGGGTACGCGCGCGTGGGCCTGCATGATGTCCGAAGCGATGATGCGACCTCGAAGGGACGGCTGTCGGGCGCGTCGGGACAGTGCGCACGCGGGGAGATTAAGGGTCGACCTTCAAACCGGGAGCTTTGTGAGTCATTTCCCGGGTTTTTCACCGAGAGTGACCTGCCACGCTGGACGGGTGGAAACCTCTGGCTGTGGTTCGCCGCTCGAGATAACCCGAATCCACCGTCTGATTGCCTCCGGTGCGCACGAAATAGAGATGACCAACACGCAAACAGTCATCACGCTTAATCGAAATATGAATTAAACCGAAACTCCTCGCGTCCGCTAAGATTCTTGCACGTCTGGACAGCTGGAAAGTTTCATCCTCGTCGGCGAGTTCTCCGTTACCAACGACTCACGGTGACCACCTACTCATCACAGTGACCGCCGACTCAAACCTTCGCCGTCCTCGACACGCGCGGTCGCATCTGCAGGTACTTCTTCTCGACGCGGATGGGCGCCCACAGGAACCGACGCGTGATCTCCAGCCCGGTGCACAGCAGCACCGTCCACGCGTTGTGCCGTAGATGCGCGCTCAGCTTGTACGTCCACGACGCTCGCATCGCCAGGTTGAGGACGACGGCGACGCGGTAGAACGTCGGCGGGTAGACGCGCTCCCGCCGACCCATCGGCCCGACCACCCCGCCATCGTCGCCGTACACGACCCCCACCGAGCGTCCCCGCGCCGCCCACCCGCCGCCGCTACCCCCGGTGTTCGTTTCCGCCGCGCCCCACGATTTGAACACATTTAAATCCCAGTCGTGTCGCACGTCCCAGTAGTACGAGTACGCGGTGTTGACCACCGCGCACACGATCCACGCGGGTCGCAGGACGCGCAGCCACAGCGCGTGGTCCACGTGGTACTTCGCGGCGGACAGGCCGATGACGGGCATGGCGCTGAGGTACTTGAGCGCGTTGTACGCGCAAGTCTCGTCGCCGGTGTCTCTCCGTTGCCGAAGGCACTGAAAGAGCCGAATGGCGGATGGCACCGCGAGCGCCACGGGAATCTTCCAACTCGTCGACCCGCACGTCCCGGCGCCGTCCACCGCCGCCATCACCTTGCCGGCGAGCATCGAGCACACCGCGCGCTCCACGTCCGAGAACGACTTGGCCATCGAGCACGCCACGTCGGCGAGGAAAAAGTCGGCGAATCCCACCGGCTGTCGATGCGGCGCGAATAACCTTCGCAGCGTCTTGGCCAAAAACCTCCGGCTCGGCGCGTACCAAATCTCGAGCGGGACGAACAGCGCCCCGAGCGCCCCGACGTACAGCCCCACCGGCATCACCTTCGCCAGGTCGTCGTCCACCCCGGTGGCGGCGTACACGAGGAAGAGCGCCAACGACCCGACGAAGACGGCGGTGAGGTGAAACGCGCACTTGAACACCTCCCTGTGCCCCATGTGTATCCTCGCGTCGTCGAGCTCGAACACCACGAGCGGGTGCGGGTTTAGCCTCATGAGCACGCACCACGCCCACAGGTTGAGACCCCAGAGCCACATGGCGAGGAGCGCGATGAAGGGCGCCTGGTAGTACAGGTGCGCGAGAGACGCGATTCTTCCGTGCTCGTCGGGGTAGTGCGTGTAGATGGCGACCGCGCACGCGTAGATCCACGCGCCGACGACGAGCTTGTACGGGCGCGGCGTGACCGGAGTGGTGCGGTAGACGTGGGTGAAGTCCCGGTCGTGGTCCTTGCCCTCGTGCCCGTCGCGCGCCGCCGCGGGCGACAGCACGTTGCCGTTCATCTATCTAGGAAGTCTTCTAACGTCTCGTCTTCTAATCCGTCCCGTCGGATCCGTTTACGCGGAGGGGTCCTTGGTCGGGGGCTTGGTCTTGTCTCCGATCTTGGGCATCTCCCCGTTCTTCGCCTCCGCGCCGGCCTCCTCCATCCAGATCCTAACCTGCCTCATGTTCCTACGCAGCATCGACGTCGATCCCCTCACGTCGTAGCGCATCATGGACGCGACCGCGGCGACTGCCGCGGCGGTGAGGATGAAGTTGGTCATCGCCATGGTTCCTCGAGCGGCCCGCGGGCGATCGACCGTGTGCCGTTCAGCGAAACACGAGCGGACGCGACGCGAGATACCGACCCGAGAGGCTGGAACCCGTGCTCACGCGTCGACACGTCTGGGGCGGGAGATTTATTAGGGCATTTTCGTGAACGAGCCAAGCGTCGTTTTTGTGTCGTTTTTCCCCCGTGTGTGAAATTTACACTCTTCAACGGCGAGGCTCACCGGGTCACGCGAGCGTTCTTCTTGCTCTCCTCCTGCAGCTTGTCCAGCTTAGCCGCCAACCCGCCCCCGCCCCCGCCCCCCGCGGGCGTGACGCCCTTCTTCGGCTTCCTGTACTCCCTCGGCACCTTCGACGGCAGCTTCCCATCCTCGTGCAGCGCCCGCTTGAGCTTGGGCGCCACCGGGTCCAGCGCCGCCTCCGCCCGCACCGTCACCAGCTTGACGAAAGACCTGATCCGCCCGGTCGTGCGCCACACGTACCCGGGCGCGGACGCCGCCGTCTTACCCGCCAGCACCGTGCCCTTGACCCCGAGCCTCGTCGCCGCAGCGCCGGCGCCCAGCCCCGCCCTCGTCGCCCCGACGATGCCGAAGAGCGTCCCCCTCGCCGCCGCGCCGCCGACCGCCATGCCGGCCCTCGCGCCGCCCACGGCGATGCCCCCCGCGGCTTTACCCGCGCCGATGGACCCGCGTATGCCCTTGACGCCCACCCCGGCGCCGAGCGCGCCCGCGCCCTTGATACCCTTGACGGATAGGTTGACGGCGCCCTTGCCGACTCCGGCGCCGACGTGTCTCGCCGCCTTGGCGCCCGCCGCTCCGCCCGCGAGCAAGCCGTGCGCCGCCCTGGACACGAGGCCGGGGACGACCGCGAGGTCCGGCATCGCGTTCTTGAGCTGATCCGCGGGGGGAAAGATGGGCGTCAACAGCTTGAGCGCCAGGCGAAGGACGAACCTCGCGGTCCACGTCGCGAGCAGGAGCGCCAGGACCCACACGAACCCGCCGGCGAAGCTGAGAAAATCAGCCGCCAAGGCGCTGAAGCACAGGCCGAGGCACAGCCCGCGGGTGGTGACGGGCGCGACCGTCTCCATCGTCTCCACCGCCGCCACGGTGAGCCCCAAACTCGCGCCGTGGCGCTGGTACCACCCGAGCGTGGACGCGCCGAACTCGTCGGCGGTGACGTCGTCGACGAACCCCTTCGCGTACCCCCACGTGAACGGTATGCAGATGAAGTTGAGCGCGCTCTCGTTCATGCCGGTGAACACCTTGATGATACGAACCGTCACGATGACCGCCGCGATCGCGCACGCCACGTTCGCGCCGAAGAAAGCGACGGCGCCGAAGACGTCGGCGAGGATGGCGTAAAAATCAATTGCCGAGAGCGCTCTCCCGGCGGAGGAGGAGAGGGGTGACTCGCCCCGCCACGTGCCCGTGAGGGCGTACACGGCGCGGTTAAAGTTGCGGCGGGTGGACGGGAGGACGGCCACCTCGTACGCGGCGCCGAGGCACGCGCCCAGGAGTATCGCGAGGTTCCTCCACGCCCTGTCCGTTATCTTGTCCAGGAGCGAGGCGAGCGTGATCGCGGTGGTGGGGCGGTGGACGGGCGCGTGAGCGGCGACGTCCGCGTCGTCGTCGTCATCGTCGAGGTCCTCGCGCGCGTCGTGGTCGACCATCGCCGCCGCGGTGGCGTCCGTCGCCTCGGTGTCCATGTCGACGATGTTGGGCGGGAAGTCGGACGCCCTCCACCTCGGGCGAACGTCGACGGGCTCGTCCTCGTCCACCTCCTCGACGGGGTTCTCGGCCCGCGACGTGCGGGTCTTCGTCGCGCTCGGCATGCCCGCGCCCTCTCCACCGGGCTGGGACCGCTCGTCGTACGTGTACGTCTCGTAAACCTTGCCGTCCTTCGCGGTCGACGACGTCCCGGGCTTCTTCCTGCTGTCGTTGTTGGCATCCGGCTTATTATTTTCCTCCGTCTTGTCGCTCGCGCCGGGGTTGCCGGCCTTCGTGGCGACTGGCTTGTTGTGCTTGGCCATGAACGCCTTGTAGGCGTCCAGCGGGTCAGCGGACTCCGACATCGGCTTCGTGACGGCCATGTCAGGGAAGGTGCGAGACTGAGGCGCCAGCCGGTTTGAACATAACCCCAAATTTGGTGGTTACTTGTACTGGTCCAGCCGGGCAGCCAGGGCAAATTGGCCGAGCAGCCAGGAGCCGAAGGCCGATCCCAAGACGAGGGGACGAGCGAAGAGCGATTTGATGACGATTTTTGGGTGAGTTTTTTTTTCTAGTTACCGCTACGCACGGGCGCCTCACAGCTCATCGCCGTGGGATCTCAGCCCTCCCCACGCGTGCACCCAACCCCCGTCCTCGTGCATGGTCGGGTCCCTCTCCATCCCACCCCCCGGCAGCGTCCCAGCCTCCAGCCCGAGCGACTTCTCCAGCGAGCTCGAGATCGACCGCTGAAACAGCCCCCGCATCCTCCACGCCTCCTCCCAGTTCCGGGGCGGATCCCTCATGCTCTGCAGGATCAGCGCGCTGCCGTACTCCGCCCACCACGCCAGCACCGCGAGGCTAAACGCCAGCGACGCGAACGCGACGATGGATGCGACGAAAACCGCGAGCGGGTCGCCCCGTCGCAGACGACCCGCGAAGGCGCGCGCGGCTTTGTTCGCCTTGACCATCGCGACGAGCAGCGGGTGAACGTTCAACCGAAAGATGTGCATGGGCCAGAACATCACCAGCCCGAGGTAGTAGAAGAGGAGGTGGCGCAGGTACTGCCGCTTCTGCGCGCCGCTCATGCGCTCCCACCGGTGGTACCGGCCCATCAGCCCGCCGTGTTGAAACTCCCCTTCGCGTCCACCCCCAGGGTGTCGCGTGACGTGTCCGTCTCGAACCATCTTCTTGCACGTGCGACACGCGCACTTTCCTTGGGGAAAACACGCGGGTAACGCGTGCGGCGCGAACCGGATCAACAGTTTCTCCGCGCCGTTCTCGTCGTTTCGGTATATCCGCACGCGTTGCCGCGTCGACGCCGACGTCGCCTCGAGCAGCGCCGTCAGCGCGCGCTTCACCAGCCACCACACGTTGACCACGTGCACCTCCGCCGCCAGCTCCGGGTAGTTGCTGTCCAGCGTGACCAGCGTGTGCGCCACGAGGGACGCCGGGAACGACCCGGGCGTCACCCCGGCGCAGTCCACGATGGCGACGAGCCTGCCGCGGAGTTTACCGGGCGTCGGGCCGGAGACGCAGAGCTGCGCCCACTGCGCCTCGACGTGCGCCATCAACGCCCCCGCGACGGCGTCCAAACCCTCCCTCGTCTCCGCCGCGGACACCGCGCTGAGTCTCAAGCACAGGTGGACCCCGCCCGTGTACGCGCTCCTGCCGCCGTGGACGAAGACGACGTCCTCGAACCGCTTCAAGTCGGAGCGCGACACGAAGCGGTACTTTTCCCTCCACCGCATCGATCGCTCCATCGCGGGAGCCGCGCGGGAAACGTCGCCGTGGTACTGCAGCAGGAACGCGGCGTGCTGCGCGCGAGTGAAGTGCGAGCGCGTGTCCGGGTGCAGCGAGTTGCTCAGGTACGCCAGCTGCGACGCCGGGGGGCACGGGAGCTCGGCGCCGAATTCCCGGCCGGTGAGGACGCCGTAGAGCCCCGACGGCGCGGCGACGAAGACGCGGTGCGAGAGGTGACGCCCGAACTGCGCCGCGCGCGCGATCGGTCCGGGACCTCGGGGGGCGCCGTTCCCGGAAGGGGAAGCGCCGGGCCCGCGTCCGCGTCCGCGTCCTCGTCCGACACCTCGTCCGACACCTCGTCCGACACCCGCATCCTCCGATCGCCTTCGCGACGGCTCACCGGATCTTTCCCGGCCCCCGCCCCCGGCGAACGGCGAGGCGCCCCCGTGCGTGACGGACCTACCCCCCCCGT
>Ga0181573_10003582_pt1 | contig 13612 bp, 7 predicted proteins | sample 101ome_25_FD_148643 | JGI IMG/M metagenome (GOLD analysis project Ga0181573, IMG submission 148643) | Coastal salt marsh microbial communities from the Groves Creek Marsh, Skidaway Island, Georgia - 101409BT metaG (spades assembly) | ecosystem: Environmental > Aquatic > Marine > Intertidal zone...
TTGTCCTCGGGCGTCGAACATAAGAAAGATGTCGAACATACGCACCGCGAGATACCGTCGAACGAGCCGTTGAGTAGGGTCAAGAGCGACTCCGCGTTCGAGAGCAGCGCGGACGGGTCCGCGTGCGGGTCCGCGTACGGGTCCGCGCGCGGGTCCGCGTGCGGGGATTCGGACTCGGACGCGAACGACGACGGTCCGGGGATGACGCCCGGTCGGGACCCCGGCCATCTCGCGGTGGCCCGCGCGTGGCCGAGACGGACGCTCGAGGCGAGGGCACGCGCCGCGGGCTTACACTCCGTCGACGCGTACCTCGGCGCCGTCGCCGACGGGTCGAACCACCCGAGGCGCGCCGAGCTCACCGCGCGAGCCGTGCGGTTCGTGCGAGGCGCGAGTGTTCCTCGTCCGCTTCTGGCAAACCTCAGGCGCGCTTTGGACGCCGTTCGTTGGCCGCCGGTGAGTCACCGCCCCAAGGTGGACTCGGAGCGGTACCTGGTGCTCCGACGCGAGGTCCTCGGCGCGAACGATCCGCGCAGCGACGTGGTGGATCCCTACGCCGAGCTCAAGAACGCCGCGGGCGCCGTGCTGCGCTGGGCGGATCCCCGATTCCGGTACGACCACCTCGCCGTCACCCGAAACTTCGTCGGGTCGCCGCACGTGGACGGGGAGGATAAGAGCCATCAGTACGCGGTCGCGCTGGGGGACTACGGCCGAGGCGGCGAGCTGTGCGTCGAGTCCGAGGATGGCACGACGCGATGGGTGGTGGACACTCGCGATTCCGTCGCGCGGGTTGACGGGAGATGCGCGCATTGGGTCCGCGGTTGGCGCGATTTCGGAACGAACCGACCGAGGTACTCGGTGATTTACTACGTCACGCGGCCGCGGTACGCGACGACGGTGTCGTTCGCGGTCGACGAGGGCTGGTCGCCCGGGGATGGGTGCGAATCGGGGGATGGTTCGGCGTCGCCCCATCCCGCGGGTGGCGACGGGTCGATCGACGTGGCGGCGTTGTCGCTTTGCGCGTTCCGGTCGGTCGAAACGGCCGTGGGGAACGCGGTGCGGGTGGCCGGGACCCTGTTTCCGTGGCCGCGCGCGATGGAGACGGCGTGGGAGGCGTTCGCGTCCGTGCTGCCGAGCGAGGGTCGCTGGTGGCTCATTCGGCTGGCGTGAAAGACGGCACCAGTCTGGGATTTATTTTTAACTTTTACTCGAAAAGTTAACGGTAAACTTTGTGGATGAGCCGCAATCCGTGTAGTCTGTTAGTCAAGGGCCTCGCCGGGAGCCACACAATCGGGCTAAAGATTGCGAATCTTGAACTGCCAACCTGTGGCGAGGAGGGAGGCTCTGCCACCTCAGCTTCTGGGCTGACGTTTTGTCTACGAGTCTTAACGGTAGGGTAGGAGCGGCACAGTGGCTGCGCTCTTGCCATCGCGCATCGCGCTCCGCGCGCTCGATTCGCACCCAGACCATGCATTCGACCGCCCTGGCGAGCCTCGCGGGCGTCCGCCCCGTCGCGGTGCTCCCCGCGCGCGGGATCCGCTCAGACGCACGCGGCGGCAAGCCCCGTCGCGTCGTCGCGATGATCTCGACGCGCCGAACCGCGGCGCGCGTCCCCTCCGCGCGCCGGAGGCGAGACGCGCCGTCGCGCCCCCTCGCGGCGTCCGGCGCGGACGGCGCCGACGTGGACGACGACGTCGACGCGCTCGCGTCCAGGCTCGAGAGCCTCAAGGCCAAGTCGAGATCGATGCTCGAGGAGGCGTCGCAGCTCGAGGCGGGCATCGACGCGTCCGAGAACGACGAGGTCATCTCCGAGTCCACGCGCTTCAAGCGCGCGCCCAAGTCGTCCCCCGGCCTTCCCACCGGCAAGATGGGCGTCTCGGCCGCGGACGCCGTCGCCGACCAGGCGGCTGGGTCCGGTTGGTCGAAATCCCCCCAGTCGCAGTCGCAGCCGCAGCCGCCGCAGCCGCCCACGACCAACGCGCTCCTCGCCGGCGTCATCGCGATCGGCGGGCTCGCCGCGGCGGGCGCCGCGTCCGCCGCGGGCGTCGCCGCGGGCTCCGAGCCCGTCCTCGCCGTCGCCGGCGCCGCCGCCGGCTTCGCGCTCTTGAAAGCGGGACAGTTCATCGGCTCCAACCTCAAGGAGAAGGCGGTTCCCTCGCTCGGTCAGCAGGAGGGCAAGGCCAAGGCCAAGGCCAAGGAGGGCGCCGCGAACAAGACCGGCGGGTACGTCGCCCCCGAGCAGGCGGCGACGGCGACGAAGATCGACGAGAAGAAAGCCGCCGCGAGAGCCGCCGCCGCGGCGAAGGATGCCGACGCCATCCTCGCGGCGTCCTCCTTCGTGAGCTCGTCGGACCTCGACAAGGAACGGCTCAGGCGCGCGCTCCGGACGATCGCGTCCACGCAGAAGTCCACGGTCACCGCGGCGGCGACGGGGGCGGCGAAGGTGCCCGCCGGATACGTGAACAACGAGCAGGAGAAGAAGATTTACGAGATCAAGCAGCGCTCGAAGCAGCTCCTGCCCCTGAACGAGTTCATGGCCAGGTACGGGCCGTCCGACGAGGCGTACGGCAAGGCGCGGAAAGAGGCGAATGAGCTGCTCGCGCCCGGGAACGTGACGTGGAAGCCGCGGGACACGTGGCTGAAGGTGATCCTCTGGGACTGCATCTGCTACCCGCTGCAGGTGCCGTTCCTCTTCCTCGCGTGGTTACTGGGGTTCTCGTGGGGGCAAAATCCGCCGCCGCCCAAGTCCGCGTGAAAAGAGAGCACGGGGAGTGTCGGGCGGGCATCCTTCATTCGTTAACTGTTGTTGTACATAGGACATACCGCTTGCTGCAGTTGCACTGTCCTGCTCTTCAGTTCACGTCGTCGGTCGGTCGTCACGGATTGGACTCTTTTCCTGACTCATTTCCTGACTCATTTCCTGAGGTGAATGGACTCTCGTGTCCGACCGAAGACTTTTTTGGTTGCCAAACGTGAAAATCCTGTCCCGTCGTTTTCTTTCTCTCGCGGAAAGGCCAAGTACTAGCGAGGTGGAGGGTTCCGCAGGGCCACAACGCACGGCACGAGCATACCCGCACGAACGTGAACTGAGCGACATGCCGTACCTTCCCCCTCATCTCAGAGACGGCGGCGGCAGCGGCGGCAGCGGAAGCGAGTCCGACGGCGGCAGGGGCTCCCGCGGGCCCGACCGCTTCGACGACAGGCGGGGTGGCGGCGGGGGTCGCTACGACGACCGCCGCGGCGGCGACCGCTACGACGACAGGAGGAGGGACGATCGCCACGACGACAGGAGGAGGGGCGACGGATACGACGAGAGGCGGAGGGACGATCGCGACAGATACGACGAGAGGCGGCGGGACGACCGCGATCGCGACAGTCGCAGCGGCGGCGGCGGAGGCAGCTCATCCAAGAGCGGCGTGCCGCCCGCGGTGTTCGCCAACTGGAAGCCCAGCGAGCGCGTGCAGGCGCTGAGCGTCAACCAGGTGCGTGTCCCGCCCCATCCGACTCCCCGCCGCGCCGGACGACCGCGCGCCGCGCCCTCGCCCGCCCTCGCCTCGCGCGCGCGGCCCCCTCGCTTTTTCCCACGATCTCGGCGTCGAACAGACACTGGCGGATGCGTCTCATCTTTCCCACGTCGACCAGAGCGCAAATTCCCTCCGACCCACCCGACGGAACCTCCGCTGACCTCGACGCGTCCCCGCACCCCGAATCCCGCAGTGCGAGGAGATTCGCAGGCGCATGGACGTCACCGTGGAGGTTCCCCCCGGCACGGACGAGGCCCCTCCCCCGATCGAGTCCTTCGAGGACATGAACCTCGACACCAAGATCATGATGGACATCAAGTTCAAGGAGTTTGACAAGCCCACGCCCATCCAGGCGCAGGCCATCCCGGTGATCTGCTCCGGACGCGACGTCCTCGGATGCGCGGAGACGGGTTCGGGTAAGACCGCGGCGTTCTCCATCCCGATGATCCAGCACTGCCTCCAGCAGCCCGAGATCAAACGCGGCGACGGACCCTTCGCCATCGTGATGGCGCCGACGCGAGAGCTCGCGCAGCAGATTGAGAAGGAGGCGAAGATCTTCAGCCGATCGTCGAAGGGGTTCAAGACGACGATCGTCGTGGGCGGGACGAACATGAGCGAGCAGCGCATGGACCTCAAGAACGGTGTCGAGGTGTGCGTCGCCACCCCGGGTCGTCTCATCGACCACCTCCACCAGGGCAACACCAACCTCGCCCGCGTCTCCCTCGTCATCCTCGACGAGGCGGACAGGATGCTCGACATGGGCTTCGAGCCGCAGATTCGCGAGGTGATGATGAACCTCCCCAAACCCCATCAGACGTTGCTCTTCTCCGCGACGATGCCCGTGGAGGTGGAGGCGCTCGCGGCGGATTACCTCAACAAGCCCGTCAAGGTGAAGGTTGGCGCCGTCTCCGTCCCCACGTCCAACGTCGCGCAGCACCTCGAGAAGCTGGTGGACAATCAGAAGGTGGACAGGCTGTGCGAACTGCTCCTCGAGGAGAAGGCGGAGGCGGAGAAGTTCGGCGGCCAACTGCCGATGACGGTGGTCTTCGTCGAGCGCAAGGCGAGGGCGGACGAGATCATGACCTTGCTCAACGCGGAGGGGGTGGCGGCGGCGGCGTTTCACGGAGGCCGGTCGCAGCAGGAGCGAGAAGCCGCGCTGGCCGACTTTACCACCGGGAAGTGCGCGGTTCTCGTCGCCACCGACGTCGCCGCGCGCGGACTCGACGTCAAGGGCGTGCAGCACGTCGTCAACCTCGACTTGCCCCGCATGTTCGAGGATTACGTGCACCGCGTGGGGCGCACCGGTCGAGCGGGGATGACTGGGCGAGCGACTTCGTTTTACACCGATCGCGACTCGTTCCTCGTCGCGCAGATCAAGCGGGCGTTGCAGGAGCTCGAGAACGGCAACGCGTTCGCCTTCGCCACCGGCAAGGAGGCACGCGCGAAGGAGCGCGAGGCGGCCAAGGCTTGGCGCGAGGGACGCGCGGGCGAGCCCGAGCAGGCGGCGGTTGGCGGCGTCGACATCATCGTCGACGACAAGTTTAAGCACATGAAGCTCAGCGCGTCAAGCGCGAGTCTGACGAGCGTCGGCAACGGCTCCGCGGCGCCCGCGGGTAACGCGGACGACGCGTTCGGCTCGGACGACGACGACGACGACGGGTGGTGATCGGTTCGTGGCGGCGCTTTTGTGGCGCTTTTGTGCGGGTGCGCCGCGGCGGATGGATGGATGACTTCGTTTCGCCTCGGCTCGTCGGCGAGGGGATCTTTCGAAGCGAAGGGAGTGGCGACGCGAGTACGGACGTCGAAATGCGACGGAACGGCGGCTTCAGGCCTCGCCCTTTGCAATATCACGCGAGTCGAACGGCTCGAACACGCGCGCACGCGCATTCGTCACACGCGCCACGCCCTGTCGAGCCCCCTCGCCCCGCCGAGAATCTCGCCTGCGCCGTCCTCCATCAATGATCCTGATGACCAGACGGCAGCCACTCATCAATCGACGACGTGGCCAGCCTTTTTCGAGCGAAGATCCGGCCCCGCGCTCACAGAACAGGTAGCGTCATGGCGACGAAGAGCGCGGGCAGCCGGCTCGCCGACGTCGTGTTCAAGGCGGTCGCCACGGGGCTCTTCGCCACGACGGTGGTCACCGGCGGATGGTTCGCCGCGACCGCGGCGAGCGCGTCGCACCATTACGATCGGCTCGCGAGGGAGGCGGACGAGCGCAAGGCGCGGGCGGAGTCCGCGGCGAGGGAGGAGGAGGAGAGGCGGGCGAGGCGATGGGGATGGCTGGGCGGCGGCGGTGGAAAGCAATCGCCGACGGAGAGTAAATGAGCGCCGAGGACGACGCCGCGCGCCGCCGCGCGGGGAGGTCGAGGCTCGACGCGCCAGGCTCGCGACGAGGCGCCTCGGCACCGGGGACCGATCAACCACTAGTAGCCCTTCGATGTAGTCACAACAACTAGCCCGCTGAGACGCGACGCGCGCCGCGCGGTACCCCCGCGCCTCCTCTCACTCACCGCAGCGGCTCCTCGTCACGCGCCATCTCCATCAGCTTCTTCAGTATCCGCGCGCCATCCTCCCTCACGCCCGAGTGCATGTACTCGCTCGTGGACCAGACCCTGGCGCCGTTCGGCCCGATCCTCGACGCCGTCTCCGTCGCGAGGTCGAAATCGACGAACATGTCCTCGACGTAGCTGGCACACGCCACGGGCGTGTCGCATCGCGCGAGCGCGTCGACGTCGTACAGCGCCGGCCAATCGGTCTTGGCGGCTAACGCGTCGGCCACGTTTTTAAACGGCTTCAACGCGGCGATCTCGTCGAACATAAACGGAAACACCATCTCGCCGGTGAACAGCACCGGCTTGCGCGGATCCGACGACCCGAGCGCGTTGTCGGCGCTGAACGTCTTGCGGTGCTCGTTGAAGACGCGCTCGGCGGCCCACGCGCTCGGTCCGCCGCCGTTGCAGTAGATTGACTCGTGAAGGCACGCGTACAGCGGGTTGGTGTCAAACGAGTGGACGTCCTCGCACGACTTGAGGAACGCGTAGGACAGCTCCTCGTGCGGCAGCTCCCACGCCTTCTCGAACAGGTAGTGGAGGCTCTCCATGCCACCGGACGTTCCGAGCCACGAGAAACCCAACGCCTGGATCCCCCGCACCGTGAGCTCGCCCCCCGACGGTGTGGCGACGCGGCCGCCCGGCTGGTTGCGCACAAACGACACCACGTCCCTGACGCGCTGGACGTCCCCGGGAAACCTGCGGTAAAACTTGGCGTTCTGCGTTCTGACGCGTTCGATCAACGCGCGGTACGTCGCCTCCGCGGCGTTCGCCTCGTGCACCAGCGGGGGTAAGCCGCCGGTGAGGAAAGCCTCCGAGACGGATCCCGCGGCGACGCTGAGGTATCGGGCGATGCAGAACCCGCCGAAGGACTGACCGAGGAGCGCCCACTTGGCGTCGTCGCCCGGTCCGAGCAAGGTCTTGCGGACGCACTCGGCATCGGCGACGATGGAATCGGCGCGAAAGTAGGTGAGGTGAGCGGCTCGCGCGTCGACTCCCCCGTCGAGTTTGGCCAACCCCGACGCCGAGACGCGCGACGATCGGCCGGTTCCCCTCTGGTCCAGCAGCAGCACCCTGTGCGACCCCACGGCGTGGGCGATCCAGCCGCCGGTCTCGGTGAGACGCGCGCACTCGAACCCGGGTCCGCCCTGCAGGAACACGAGCCACGGCATGGACGCGATCGAATCGTCGTCTCTCTTGTCCGCTGCGACAACCTCGCGGGCGAAGATCTCGATCGTGCGCGAGTGGTCCGCGGGGACGTCGCCGACGCCGGGTGGCCTGAAGCCGTGGTCCAGGGGCACGTCGAAGAAGTGGTCGGTGAGCCTGAGGCCCTTGACCCTGAACGTGTCGCCGACCCTGTGGGGGACCGCGGAGGCGGCGGAGGCCATCGCGATTGTCGACGAACGCTTCGGATTTGGCGAGATCGACGATGGCTCGGTGCCCACTCCTGTGCGGTGAGAGACGCGGGACCGGGTCCGGACGCAGGCGCCGCGGAGGGTGGTGTGGGAGGTGAGGAAAGCCCTCGCGGCCGCGGATGACATTCACTCCGACCTCGGAGCCTGTCACGCCGGGGAATGCCAAGCGGGGCGGCGAAACGCCGGAAAATGAGCAACGCCGGAATGAGCTGAGCAACAGTTTGGTACACCAGTTAATGGCATTTAGGCGATCCTGACTGATGTCCATACGAATCATCGAATGCATGACGCGGCAGGATCAGATCTCCAAACCTTCGACTGACGTGTTCGAATACTCGTATCCCTAGCGAGGCGGGTAGCGCTCTGTCTCCCGCGCGCACAACGCGACGCGCGACGAGCGGCGACGCGCCGCGATCGAGTCCGCACCGGGCAACCGATTCGCACGTCCGAATCGTCCCTCCGCGTCCCGGCGCCGGATTCCGCGCGCCTCCACGCGGGTGACGAATCTTGCCTTCATAGCCCGAGCGTCCGCGGATTGACTTCAGCCGGCTGACGATGGGTCGCGGCGGCGAGGCTCAGGCGTCCGGCTCCCCTCCGGAGGTGCGAAACGATTCCGGCCCACCCGCGCCGGACGTCGTTCTTCGCGAAGGCGCGCGACGCGTCCCGGCTCGGCGCATTCCGTCTCGCGCGCGTCGCGTTCCCTCGCGCGGGAACCCCGGCTGGGACCACGTGCGCCCCCGCCAAGACCGGCGAGCGGGAAAATTTCCCCACCGCACCCTCTCCGTCCCGATCCCCGCCGCCCCGCTCACCAAACTCGCCAAACTTTTCCCTCTTCTCGAACGCAGTGGGACGTCATCGTCGTGGGCGCCGGCGTCGCGGGCGCGTCCCTCGCCTACGCCCTCGGCAACGAGGGCCGCAACGTCCTCCTCCTCGAGCGCGACCTCTCCGAGCCCGTGCGCATCGTCGGCGAACTCCTCCAACCCGGCGGATACCTCAAGCTCAAAGAGCTCGGCCTGGACCACTGCGTCGACGGCATCGACGCGCAGAAGGTGTACGGCTACGCCATGTACAAGGACGGCGGCGAGGCGCTCGTCGGGTACCCGCTCGAGGGACGCGGAGACGACGTCGCGGGGCGATCGTTTCACAACGGCCGCTTCGTCATGCGACTTCGCGAGGCGGCGCTCGGGTGCGAGAAGGTGACGGTTCGCCAGTCGACGGTCAAGAAGCTCCTGAACGTGAACGGGCAGGAGTGGGTCGACGGCGAGGGCGTGCCCATCGGCGGCGTCGCGGCGACGGAAAACGAGACGGAGAAGAAGGAGTATTTCGCGCCGCTCACGGTGGTGTGCGACGGGTACTTTTCGAGCTTCCGCAAGAAGCTCACGCCGGCGGCGGCGCCGGTGTCCCCGAGCACGTTCGTCGGGATCATCATCGACGGTGACCCGAACGAGCTCCTCCCGCGGCCCGGGCACGGGCACGTCGTCCTCGGCGACCCCTCGCCCGTGCTGTTCTACCCGATATCGAGCAAGGAGGTTCGATGTTTGGTGGACATTCCCGCGCACGTGAAGATGCCGAGCGTCGCGTCCGGCGCGATGGCGCAGTACGTCCTCGCCAAGATCGTCCCGCAGGTCCCGGAGAAGCTCAGGGACCCGCTCGTCAAGGCGGTGGAGGGCGGCGCGTTCAAGTCGATGATGAACAAGACAATGCCGGCGCAGCCGTCGAGGACGCCCGGCGCGGTGCTCCTCGGCGACGCGTTCAACATGCGACACCCGCTGACGGGCGGCGGCATGACCGTCGCCTTCTCCGACGTCGTCACGATGAAGTCGATGCTCTCGCCGCTGCCCTCCTTCGCGGACGCCGCCGCCGTGGGCGAACGCGTCGACGCCTTTTACGCGCATCGCACCCGTCCCGCGTTGACGATCAACACCCTCGCCAACGCGCTCTACAAGGTGTTCTGCTCGAGCGCGGACAGCAGCATGGAGGAGATGCGCAGGGCGTGCTTCGAGTACCTGCGCCTGGGCGGCAGCATGTCCGCCGGGCCCATCGCGTTGCTCGGCGGTTTGGAGACGAACCCGCTGACGCTGGTGGCGCACTTCTTCTCCGTCGCGCTCTTCGGAGTGGGGCGGCTGATGGTGCCCCTGCCGACGCCGGCGAGGATCTGGAAGGGCGTGAACCTGCTCAAGGGAGCGGTGAAGATCATCGTGCCGATCGTATCCGGAGAGGGGCTCATCAGGATGTTCGTGCCGTCCAAGTACAGGGAGAAGGCGCGCATCATCTGAAGTTTTCTTCGCGACTTGGCTTGTCAATTCAATTCTAAATCATCAGTCGTCAAACTCCGGCATCTCGTGGGTGATGTACTCCACGAAACGCAGCCTGAGCGCGTACCCGTCTCCTCCGCGCAGCGCGTCCCTCGCCCACTCGCACGTCACCCGCACGCTCACCATCTCCAGCGCTCCCCGAATCACGCCGCACAGCATCTGCGAGTAGCTCAGGTCGCGGTACTTCTCCGGCAGCTCGACAAAGTCCGCGAGCGGGTTCGTGTCCAGCGTGATGACGCACTCGGTGCCCTCGGGGTTCCAATCCCCGACCCGGGTACCGATCCCGAGGAACAGCCGGAGCCCGACCTTGGCGACGACCTCGGCGGTCTCCTTGAAGTCGCCGCAACGCGCGGTGCTCGTCTTGGCGAGAAAATCTTCGACGAGCCGGCACCCGATCTCGAAACCCATCGAGTCCAGCTTCTTGTTGACGTCCTCCACGCAGTCCTCGTAGTCGTGCAGCACCTGCCGGACGATGGCGCCGTACGTCAGCGTGAACAGCTCGGCGTTCTGCGTCGACGGAGATGCGGGGAAGAGGGCGCGGGTCAGCGAGGCGAGCGGAGAGGTGTTTTCATCGTTTTGTTCCGATCTGATGTGGCGTCTGGTCCGCGCGCGGGTTTCGGGCGGGTCGACGGGAAACGCGACGCACCACTTTCTCGGTCGCCATCCAGGCGGCTTGGCCCGTCTGCTCGGGGTTTCGTCCCCTCGGCGCCGGCGGCCTCTGCGCCATGATGACCCTTCGCCGTCCAGGCGCCCTCCAAATGACAACGAGCGATGAAACCGGTGCCCCTTTTGGATTGGCCGGACAAAAACAATCGGCCGGTCGCGCGTTCGAGCGTGGGCCCGGCGCGAGGGTCGGTTCGCAAACCCTGTTCAATCACCTCCAAGGTTAAGCACACGTGTTCCAGCTGGGCGGGGTCATTAAGATAGGGGTGGCGCGGAGCGTGCCGAGGGTGCCCTTAGAGATGACCCAGAGCGGGGCGATCGCATCGCGCGCCGCCGCCGTCGGCGCGAACGCGGGGCGAGAGCGATCCGATCGCGCGGGGAGGCGCGCCGCGCACACGACGCGGGCGCTGCGACCCGACCGGGCCGATCCCCTCCGGTATCGCCACGCACCGGGCGGAGGAGGAAAATGCGCGCGACGAGAAGACGCCGCGACGCTCGGCGCCTTCCCGCCCGTCGCGCCGCTCGGCTTGCGCGCGCGCGGCGGCCGCGCCCCGACGCCCGCGCGGCGTCCCACGACGAGCGACAGGCGCGGGGACACGGTGGTGGTGCTCTTCGGCGTCGATCCCGCGCCCGCCAATAATCAATCCAGCGGCCTCGACGCCGACGTCGGCTTCGGACGGCTCGCCACCGAGGAGGAGGCCGACGCGTCCGCCGCGGAGCGCCTTAAGCGGCTCCAGACCCTCGTGCTGCGCAAGAGGCTGTACTTCGAGGTCCTCGCCGCCGCGGAGACCACGGAGAGAGACCCGCCGGAGCGATCCAAGGAGCTCCTCTCCAAGCTCCAATCCCCGGAGGAACTCGGCGCGCTCATCGACGATTACGAAAACCGGTGCGATCGCATAGCCGACATCGACGCGCAGGTCAACCGACTGAGGTCCCTGTGCGTCGCCCTCACCGAGAACGACGAGGGCCTTGCGCTGGCGTTCGAGGGATCAAAAGTGGACGACGTCGTCGCCGCCATCGGCGCCAAAGTCGACGAGTGCGTGACCGATCTGTCCAAGCACGCGGCGGCGATCCTCTCGTCGCTCCCGTACAAGTCTTTGGACGACGCCAAGGCGGCCGTCGGGGACGCCAAGGCGCGCCTCGACGCCGCGCTCGAGGAGGAGGGCGGGAACACCGCGCTCAGGCCGGTGGTCAAGACGCTGGACAGGGCGGCGACGAGGGTCAAGGGCGCGCGAGGTCTCGTGAAGACTGGGGTGAGCAAGCTCCGCGAGAAGCCGCTGAGCGCGGCGGCGTCCGCGGCGGACTACACCAAGGGCGTCTGGCAGCGGCTCAACGGTAAGATGGACGGGAGCGCCCGAGGCGTGGACCCGGCGCTGGCGGGTCTGCCGGAGTGCAGCTCAAAGGCGGATGAGAGGTCCCTCGCCGTCCTCAAACTTTCGCTCGAAGTTCAGGACAGGGATAAGCAACTCGCGGACGCGTCGAGGGCCAGGGACCAGGTCGTCAAGAACTCCAGCAGAGATGCGCTGTCGCGCGTGCGCCTGGCGCGGGATATCCGCGAGAGCGACGACAAGGTGAGCGACGTTCGAAGGATATTCGCGGTGCGGACGCTGCAGGTGGAGATGGAGAGAATCTTATCTCAGCTCGAGGAGGAGGCTGCGGACGCGCCCTCGTTCGCGTTCAGAGCCGACGAGCTCGAGCTGCTCGTCGCGGAGTTTGGCGTGATGGACGCCTCGCTTCGTAAGCTCGTCAGCGCCGTGGACCGCGGCGCGTCGGAGCTGATATCCGACGAGGATCTCACCGAGTTGGCCACAGACATTCCGGACCTGAAGGCCCGGCTCGGCATCGCCGACGACGGCCTCGCGAGCATGAGCCTGGAGCTCATGAGCGAACGCGCGAAGAACAGCGTGGACGAGTCGTTTGGTAAGCTCACCGAGGGAGCCGAGTTCATGGCGCGCGGGGTGAAGATGCTCGGCGGCGACATCGTGTCGTCTGGCAGGTTTTTCGGCAGAGCCGTGATGGGCAGCACGCTTCGCCCGCGCGAGGTGCAGACGATTCGGCGAACGACGCTGGACATCTTCACGTTCGTGCCGTTCATCATCATCCTCATCATCCCGCTCACCCCCGTCGGTCACGTGCTGATCTTCTCGTTCATCCAGCGGTACTTTCCCGCGCTGTTTCCGTCTCAGTTTAGCTCGCGGAGGCAGGAGCTGATGAAGAAATACGAGGAGCTCTCGCTGCAGCTGAAGCAGGCTGAGCAGAACCAGGAGCTTCAGCAGGAGAGCGAGGCGATCACGCGCGCGCAGGCGGCGGTGGAGTCGCTGATGATGGGCGGCGCGAGCGAGGCGGAGTTGATGGCCGCGATGGGGGGCACGGGGAGCAGAGGGGCCAGTTTTTTCGGGCTGAAGGGTTTGGAGCGGATGCCCGACTCGAAGAAGGAGGCTGCGAAGGCGGCGGCGATCAAAGACGTGGCGGTGGGAGACGCGGATGAGGACCCGGCCATTCGGGAGCTCCGCGAGGCTGCGTCCCGGGCGGCCGAGTCGCTGGACTCGCACGACGACGAGGAGGAAAAGGGCGGCGGGTTCGCCCACTGACGGGTTTCAGCGTTTAAGCGTTACCTTCGTACCTTCGAAGGTGACAAACATCAGTGAAGAAGACCGAGCGCGTCCGGTGACTGTAACGAAAGTCGACTCAACTCAACTTATATTAAAGAGGCTCACGTGTACGTCTCGAACGGCGCGTCCTCCTCGTACACCAGCTCGCCGTACCGCCTCCATTTCGCCACCTCGTCGGCGCTCATCGCGACCCCGTCCCCGCGCGCCGCCCAGTCCTCGCACCACGCCCCGAGCTCCTCCGTCGTCGGCGCCGAGTTGAGCACAACCTCCACGGCGTCATTCGCCGCGAGCGCCCATCGCATGCACTCCGCCGTCGTCGGCGGGGCGCCCTCGGTCCAGCCCAGCTCCGGGACGGGTTCCCTCTGCAACGAGTTCCACCGCGTCGTCGTGAACGCAACGACGGGGACGTCCCTGGCCATCGCGAGCGGGAACAGCGTCCGCTCGGACTTGACGTGCGCCATGTTATACCTCGCCATGAGAAAGTCGAGTTCGCACGGCTCGAAATCCAAATCCGTCGCCGCCGTCTTCTCGTCG
>Ga0181573_10003587_pt1 | contig 13598 bp, 11 predicted proteins | sample 101ome_25_FD_148643 | JGI IMG/M metagenome (GOLD analysis project Ga0181573, IMG submission 148643) | Coastal salt marsh microbial communities from the Groves Creek Marsh, Skidaway Island, Georgia - 101409BT metaG (spades assembly) | ecosystem: Environmental > Aquatic > Marine > Intertidal zone...
CGATGTGTCTCGGCGCCTCGACGTACCTTTCAATGAACATGCGTCCATCGCCAAACGCGGTTTTCGCTTCCGACGACGCTCTCGCGAACGCTTGAGCCACCTCTTCCATATCTCTCACGACTCGCATACCACGACCACCGCCTCCCATGGCAGCTTTCAACATCAGAGGCATCCCAAACTCTTTCGCGAACTCCACCGCCGTTTCCACGTTGTCCGTGGCAAACTCTGTCCCCGGAACTAATGGTAATCCGCACGCTTTCGCTTGCGCTTTACAGACGACTTTATCGCCCATTTGCCCTAATGTTTCAGCTCTCGGACCGACGAAAGCGATGCCTTCCTCTTCGCATCGTCGCGCGAAACTTTCGTTCTCACTCAACAAACCGTAACCAGGGTGAATCGCGTCTACTCCGTTCGCCTTCGCCACCTCAATGATTGACTCGTAATCTAAATACGCCGCGACTGGTTCTTTACCTTCACCAACGAGATATGATTCGTCCGCTTTGTATCGATGCGTAGCTAACCGATCAGCTTCGCTAAAAATCGCCGTCGTTCGCATCCCGAGCTCTGTCCCCGCACGAAATACTCTCACGGCAATCTCCCCTCTGTTCGCCGCCATCACTTTCTTCAACGTTGAACCTTTCCTCAAAATCTCCCCGAGCGCGTCCGAGTTTTCTCGCTTCATCATGTCCTCGTGCGATTCCACCTCCGATCTCACGACCAATCGACGACCATCTCGTCTATTTTTCAAAAGCGCAGACCTGTTTCCTCTGCTGTTTTTAGCCATCACGACGCCACCCCCACGTGGCGTCTCGCATCCTCGCGCGGACGCTCGGCTCGAAAGCGAAGACGCGGTCGCTACTCCTCGCATCATCATAATCGTCACAACGTGCAGGTACTTTCACACTGTACGCGTTTCTTTTGCTTCTTCTTCTTCTTCTCTCAAGGAAGAGATAGCGCTTGTTCGTTTTTTATCGTTGTTAAATCCTCGTTGGAGGGCTTTTCCAAAATCCAATCGGAGATGCGCTCTCTCTCTCTCTCTCTCTCTCTCGGTGCTTTCAAAGGCTCTCTCTCTCTCGTCTTCTCGAGTGCGCGTGTTCACTCTCACTCTCTCTGTCTCTTTGCTCTCGTCTTTCGACTCTCCGAAGTTCTGCGCTCCTGTCTCCCTCTCTCTGTTGTCTCGCGTGCGTAAACACAGCGCGCGCAAAAAAAGTGGCAAGGAAAGAGAAAGAGCGGCGCAAAAAAAAGAGAGAAACAGGCCACAGGAGAAAACTCTTAATTTGAACTTTTTTGATCGCGAAGAGCCGCCGCGCGAGAGGCAAAAAAAGGCGACTCTTTACGCGATGCTCTTTTGTTTTTTTTTTTGCGGGAGCACGTTTCAGTTTTCGTGTGCATGTTCTACGTATATATACAACAAACAGGTCTCTCTCTCTCTCTCTCTCTCTCTCTCTCTTTCTCTCGCTTCACGAGATGCTCCTCACGGCGCCAATCTTCTTAAACCGCATCACCGCTCTCGCGCACACCGTCTCTTTGCTAGTACTATTGCTATTGTTATCAGTGTTATCGCCGATGGTCATCTCCATTTTCACCGTCGCGAAATTCGGCTCGTCTAAGCTGACGATTTCCGTTTGGACCGAGCACTTCTCGTTCGGCGCGAGGACGTCCACCGCCGTAAAGTCGACAATCTTTTCCAGCATCATCAGAGGCGGTCTCGCTAACACCGCTCTGTCCATGAGCGCGATGGACCCGTGCCAGCTCCCACTGCACGCCATGATCGAAGCGATCATCCCAGGCGCGATGATCCCCGGTAACTCCTCGAACCTCTCCGGCACGCCGCGTTCTAATTTGCTCTGTAAAATCTTCCTGTCCTTTGTCCTTCTCGTTTCCAAATTCAACTCGCCTTGTTTCGAACACACGAAGCACGACGCGAACGGATCGTACGCCTCTTGCAAAGATCTCTTCGGCTTCGTCTTGTCCACGCGCAACGCGCCGAGCGTCACCGCCGGGTGCAGATCCGAGTTGCACGGGTTCAAGTCAATCTTTGGGTGTTGGTTGATTAAATCTTCCCATTTCTCTTGAAACGATTGATGATTTCCCGAAGAAGCCGCGCTCGTCGAAGAAGACTCCGTCGTCGTCGTCCTACTCAAAAGCGCAGCAGCAGATCGCGAAGAAGAACAACAACCGAGCATTGAAAACAAACCATCTCTGGTGGTAGTATTGAATAGATTTGCGGTTTTATTCTGTTTCAGGTGGAGCTGTATCGCGCGTCGAAGCATACTTTTTGTTCGTTTTGTGAGTCAGCTTTTGAAGAGACACAAACGAGATATTTTTTTCTAACTCCAAAATTTTCCCGAGAGAGAGAAAAAGCGCTCTCGTTTTGCGTAAACATGTCGTCCGTTTCTGTCCCTTTCCTCGTTTCTTTGAACAACAACAACAACATTAACAGCGACTCTCTGATTCTTCATCTTCGAGGTGGTGGTGGTACTGGTCGTCGTTGCGGCGATGCGCTTTCTTCTTCTTCTTCTTTTGTTTCTTCGAGAGCGACGACTTGTGTTGTTCGTGGTCTCTCCAAAAGCGGACAACGGCGGCGAAAGTTGGAGACGAGGAGTGCGACGAGGAACAACGGCGCGAAGAAGAAGAAAGAGAGAACGGACGAGAGAGAAGAAAAAGACGACGATAGCTTTTTTGTGAAACCTGCGAAACCGGAGAGCTTCGCGACGCGGAAATCGAGGTTCGAAGCGTACCTCTCTTTGGGAGGAGAAGAGACGACGACGAAGAAGAAGAAGAAGAAGAAGAGAAGGTGCGAGGTGTGCAAAGGCAAGGCGAAAGTCGCGTGCGAAGGCTGCAACGGGTACGGATGGTTGAACGAGGCAGAGCGAATGAAGAAGAGTAAACGTGGAGATTTGAAATCGTGGCATCCGAGTTGGTGCGGGCACTGTCGCGGGAGCGGGGCGATGGGGTGCGCGAGATGTTTCGGCAGCGGAGAGTTTCGACAGCAGATTGGATTTCGGTTGTTCGGGGACGAGAACGACGAAGACGACGAAGAGGAGGAGGAGGTGGACGATAGCTTCGACGAAGACGAGTGACGCAAAAATCGCGCTCGTCGCAGTTTCACCGCGTAGAAGTCACGTGTTAGTTTTTCTATGATGTAGCCTAGATAGATATATAATGTACAGCGAACGCGCGCGCGCGCGTGCAAAAGCAAAGCTAAATAAAAAGAAGAAACGCGAGACGCGGCTATCTCTCCGAGCCGACGACAACTTCCCGTCGCGTGTCCTTCAAAACGTCCAACATTACTTCGACTACCGCTAACCGTTCTCTCGCTCTCGTTTTCTTCTCGTTCTCCGCGAACACTCGTTTGGCAATCTCCTCCATCTTTCTCTCCTCTTCCTCCTCCTTCTCAGCTTCTTCTTCTTCTTCTTCTTCTTCTCGTCTTCCTTTCTTTCCCGAGGGACTTTTCACCATCAACATCTCCGCCGCGCTCTGAAACGCTCTCGCCATCTCTTTTCTCGCCTTCAACACCGCAACAGCATTCGCGTCGTTATTGCTGTTTCCATCGTTCTGTTTGTCTTTGGAGGAAAGTTCCTTCGTCGTCGTCGTCCTCCTCCTCCTCCTCTCCGCGTGTGTTGTCACTAAATTCCGGCGGGGGGAAGTTGAACAAAAAGTAGAAGAAGAGCGCTTCTTCACCTCTCGTTCTTCTTCTTCCCGCAAAGACAAAATCGCTCGTATCCTTCTCGAAAAATTCTCTCGCGCCAGTCTCTCGATCTCTTCTTCGTTCATGATGTCTCTGTGTGCACGCGACAAAAAAAGAATGCACGCCAGATGCGACCGCGCGCGCACACACACGAGCAAGCTTTTTAACCGCTTTTCTTTTTTTTTGGTGCCTTCTTTTGGGGTGTTTTGGAAAAATTTTGGATAGAAAAAAAACAAATTTCTCTCTTGCGACACTTTTTTTTTGTTACGAATAAATCAATCACCCTTGAGAGAGAAGTTTAGAAAATAACAAAATGGTGCGTTCTCTTTCTCTCTGTCGCTCTGTTGTTCTTCTTCTTTTATATCTCGTCTCGATGCGGTGTAGAAAGAGCGTTCTCTTCTTCTTCTTCTTCTGATGATGATGTTGGGAAAAAAAAGATTGATTTCTTTTTTTTTTCTTTTTTTTTCTTTTTTTTTTCTTCTTGTGTTGTGCGAAGCGACGCGAACGACGATGATGATGATGGTTGAAGAAGCGAGCAGGCGAGCTGCTGCTCTCGAGCGGGGACTTGTTACCATCGGTAAGAGAAGAAGGAAACGCGAGGTCTGCGTCTTCTCTCTCTCTCTCTCTCTGGTCTCTCTTTTTTTTGATTGAGTGCGCGCGTTGCGTTTAAAGCTAGGAACGAGAGAAGAGAGAGGGAGAGATGTCTTTTTCTTCTTATCTCTCTCGAACTCTTCTTCTTCTTCTTCACTTTAAGCGACGCGAGACCGGCCGTGTGGAAAAAAAGCCGAGAGAGAGAAAGAGACGAGGACGACGACGCGTCGATAGAGAGAAGAAGGAGAATTTTTTTTTTTCGCTTTACGAACGACGGGACCGGTTTCTCGTCGCATGATGTAAACCGCCCTTTCGCGAACGCCGCCGCGGATTGAAGAAGAGCACGCACAATTTTTTTCACACACCTTTTACTCACCCGCGCTCATTCTCTCACATCGATGATGATGATGACGACGACGACGTTCACGTGCAGGCTGATTTCGTGGACAAACAATTTTCAAAAGAGGAAGTCGCGTCGAAAGTGCTCGAGCAGTACGACGAAGAGCAGACGCGTATTTTTTACACGTACGTCATGGGCGGCGGCGGGAACGATATTCACTTTGGGATTTACCGAGACCCAACGGATGGGGTCAAAGAATCCGCGAACAGAACGACGGAGTGGATGATGACGCAATTGGACATGGCGAAAGAAATCACGAAGGATATGCACGTTTTAGATGTTGGGTCGGGGCACGGCGGCGGATCGCACGCCATGGCGAAGAAGTTCGGGTGCAAAGTGACTGGGATTAACATCGGTCCGGGGCAAAACGCCATGAACTTGGCTAAAGCCAAAGAGTTGGGGTTGGATCATTTAGTCGATGCAGTCGTTGGGAACATCAACGAGCCGTTACCGGAAGAGTGGACCGGTAAGTTTGACGCGATTTGGTCGTGCGAAGTTTTATGCCACGCCGGCGATAAGTTGGCGTTGTTTAAAGATTTGTATAGGTGCTTAAAGCCGGGCGGGGCGTTTGTTTTCTCGGACATTTGCGGCGCGGATGGAGCGGATGAAAAGGCATTGAAAGCGTTCACGGACAGAAACGCGACAACGTTTATGGGTCGTCCGAGTCAATACATTGAATACGTGAAGGAGAGCGGCTTCACGTACGTCAACTGGTGGGACGGGAGCAACCATTTGGAGAGATATTTCCGAGACATGATCAAACAAATCGACGACAATAGAGAAGAGATGAAATCAAAAGGCATCACCGATCAGTATTTGGACAACTGGCACGGAAGCTTAACGGAAAGAGCGGCTATTCAAAACGAAAAAGGCGTCTTTGCGTGGGGCGTGTTCGTCGCGAGAAAGCCCGAGGTGGAAGGGAAGAGGTGGACGTAATCGTCTCGATTGAAGGAAAGACACAAACGCGGCTTTCGTTATATAAAACAGTATTTAATATCATTTAAAGATTAATTTGACCATCCCAAGAATCGTAGTCGACCACTGTTAGTGGTTTTATGTCGTTCCCTACCTAACTATTCGCTAAAGTAATTGTATTAGCGCTTTCGCGCCGCTTCGGAACAACCTTTTAAAAACTTCCTCTCGGTTTATATTATATTATTTTTTTCTAAAGTAGTTTTTCCTCGTCTTAGCTTACATTTCACCCGGCAAGAGCGTATCTTCCAAGATCGGACACGCACCGCCTGAGACACCCATCAAGTGCGCTACGCAATTTCTCTCGCCGGCCAACTCTTCCTCGGACTTCTTGATTCTCTCTCTTAACCAATCGTTAATTTTCAAACCTTCGACGATTTCGTAGGATCCGTCGCCGTTACTTCTGCACGGCATGGAGAAGACTAGTCCTTCTTCGATGCCGTAAGGGTTACCGTCCGTAATAACTGCAGTCGAAAACCAATCGCCTTCTTTCGTCGGCGTCACCAAAGCTTTTATCGCGTCCGCGATACTCACCGCCGTCGACGCCGCGGAAGATCGACCCCATTTCTTGATCAACAAGCCCCCTCTCGTTTGAATCGCCGGCGTGAAATCATTCTCCAACCACGCTTGATCGTCGATCACGTCCGTGCACCTTTCACCACCGATTTTGGCGTTCACAAAATCCGGCACTTGCGTCGTGGAGTGATTACCCCAAATCGTCACGTTCGAGACGGTTTCGTAAAACACGCCCGCTTTCAACGCCAACTGGCATTTGGCTCTGTTCTCGTCCAATCTGGTCAAAGCGTGGAAATTTCTCTTATCTAAATTCGGTGCGTTCGCCATGCAAATCAACGCGTTCGTGTTGCACGGGTTACCGACTACCATCACTTTGCACGTTTTCTTCGCGACATCGTTCAACGCCTTACCTTGTTCGGCGAAAATACCGCCGTTCATCTCCAACAAATCGCCTCTCTCCATGCCGGGGCCTCTCGGCTTCGCGCCAATCAACAACGCCCAATCCGCGTCTTCAAACACTTTCCTCGCATCGATGCCAATATCCACCTCTCTCAACAACGGAAACAAGCAATCCTCCAACTCCATCGCGACGCCTTCCAACGCCACTTGAGATCTCTCAGAGCCGAGCAATCTCAACGCGACCGGTTGGTCCGGGCCGAACACTTCGCCCGACGCGATTTTAAACAACAAGTGGTTCGAAATCATCCCAGCCGCGCCAGAGACTGCAATTTTAATGATTGGTTTCCAGTTTCTAGTCTTCTCGACGTCCTCGTTGGACGCATCGTACTCTAACACGAACACCCCGAGCGGCGCGTTCGTTTCTTTCCCCGCCGGCGTGTTGCGCGCTTTCTGCCAGTCGCCTCTTTTCTTTTCCATCGTCTTGTTGGTGCTTTTGAGGAACGCCTTGCAGGAAACGCCGCCGACCGGGCGCGACGAAGGAACAACTTTCGTCTGCGTCGTCGCATTGGTAAGCGCTGTCGTGCGATAAAAACAACACAAAAAAAGGGAGAGAGCGCGTGAAACGATCGTTCGTGTCAGTATTCATCCGATCTCGCATACGTTATAAAAGAAAAGAAAAGGATTATGGACTCCCGGGGATAAAAAGATGACTTTTTCTGCGTTTTTTGTGTTCGGATCCAAAAACCAACACCAACAACGCGCTAGCGCTCGCCGCGAGAGAGAGTTGAAGAACAAGAAGAAATAGAAACGAGAGAGACGCACCTCGTCTGCTCAAACCAGCGACGACCCCGGAAGGGGCGCCGCTGGACAGGATAGAAGTTGACATCATACTTATTATTTTTATTTTTATTCTTGTGAAGTGGAGAGCGCGAGAGAGAGAGCGAGAGAGAGAGACCTGGCGGCTCCCCTCTCTCCCTCTCTCGCAGTTCTCGGCCGCTCGATTTTCTTTTTTTCTTTTTTTCTTTTTTTTTGGTGCGCGAGAGGCGACCATCGCATCAAATCGTCGAGTCCTAAGTAGTGTTCTTCTTCGTCTTCGTCGTCTTCTCAAGACAACTCGACTTCAGGGACTTCTGTTCTTCAGTTCTTCTTCTTCTTGATCGCTCCACAGTTTTTTTTTGTTGTTCTTCGCGCATCACGGCAACACACTTTTTTAAAACAAATAACGAGAGAAAGAAAGAGAGAAAATGAGAAACGCACCTGCGTTCCAGCAGCAGCAGCAGCAGCAGGGCGGCGGTGGTGGTACTACTACTACTGCGCTGGGATTATTGGACGCGCACTACGAAAAGTTCGCGTCGGCGATGCACCGGCGCGACGGCGAGCTTTTGGCGACGGCGGTGAGCGTCGATTGCGTTTTGAGAGACTGTTTTAATACAAAAATTGGAGGAGGAGGAGCGCCTCCGAGCGAGAACGACGTGAAAGAGTGCAAGAGACGTCGCTCGTCTTCTTCGTCTTCTAATCGTCGAGTGCCGGCACCGTTCGATGACGTGTGGGAGAAACTCGCGATGGCGTCGTTGGAGTTGAAACGAAACGCGTTCGAGAAGTGTTACGATTATCACAACGAAGCGATGGCGTTTTTTATCAAAGATTTCAAAGCGAGAGAGGAACCGGAAGATGTGATTTGGACGATTAAAGCGATGAAGCGAATGACGAGAGATTCTCGATTGTGCGCGGAAAAAGCGGACAGAAACTCTAGGAAAGTTGGGAAAAAAGCGACGAGGTTGGAAACGTGCGGGGCGCAACTCATGCAAGCGTATCGGTGTTCGTCGCAAACGTCTACGCGGGAGAAGAAGTTGGCGCAGTTGAAAATCGTGAACGAACTGTTCAAGATTTATTTCGAGTTGAACGCGTTGCATTTGTGTAAGAATTTAGTGAACGCTGTTAATTTACCGACGTTTTTACCGTTCGAAGAGTCGTTTCCGAGCTCGGAAAAGGTGACGTATCATTTTTACGTCGGCAGATTGGCGGTGTTTGACGACGACTACGAAGGCGCGAGCGAACACTTGAAGTACGCGTTCGAGAGGTGTCCGAAAGGCTCTTCGAAGAATAAAACCGCGTGCTTGAAGTATTTAGTTCCCGTAATGCTCAGCTTAGGTTTCGTTCCGAGTAAAAAGTTATTCGCAAAGTATAAAGAGGCTTTGAAACCGTACGAGGAGGTGTGCGAGGCGGTAAAGACGGGGAAGTTGGGGGTGTTGGAACAAGCGCTGGAGAGAAGGAAGGCGAGATTCGTGCGAGAAGGCACGTATTTGGTGTTTGAAAAATTACGCTTGTATTGTTTGCGCACTTTGTTTAAGAAGACGAGCGAAATTCAGAAAGAATTCGAGCCCGAGAAAGCGAACCAGGTGAAGTTGGAAATGCTTTCAAAGGCGTGTAAAATAGCCGCGTCGATGAAAAGTCAGCACGGAAATAATGCAAACGCGAGTACGAACAACAAAAATTTGAACAACACGGATTACGATTTAGACGAAGTCGAGTGTGGTATTTCTGAGCTCATCCACCGGAAGTTTGTCAAAGGGTACGTCTCTCACAAGAATCGAGTGGTCGTTTTGAGTAAAACGGACGCGTTTCCAAAAATTAGCGACGTAGTCAAGTGACGACGACGACGGAGACGAAGATTTTGCGAGAAGAGTGTCCATTATTATAAAAGTAAAATAGTCAACACGCGTTTATATTATATGCTTGTAGTATTAAAAAAGAAACGCTGCGCACGTACTAGAGGCGTAGTGGTAAAATCATTCAAGCCGCCGGCGGTACCTCGTCGTCGTCCTCGTCTTCAGAGCCCGCCGCCGCCAATATTTCTTCTTTCTTCCCTCGCGCGTTGCCTTCGCGCTTCTCCGAATACTTCCTCAGTTGTCTCTTCAAACCGTCCGCGACTTTATCGATGCTCGCGTACAAGTCCTCGTGTTCCTCCACGACTTCAATCTGCCCGGCTCTCGTCAACACCGTCGCTTTCGTCGTGCACACGTGCGCTCCTTTCGTCGCGTGGTCCGCGCCGCCTCTCGACGCCACTCGGCAGTCGATTTCCCGCACGTCTCTCGGGTCCGCGTTCGCCACCGCTTTCGCCAACTTTTCTTCCACGTACGCTCGAATCGCCGGGGTGACTTCCAAGTTATTCTCGCCCTGGAGAATAATTTTCCCGGGAAGGTGCTTCGAGCTCACGTCCGAAGAAGACGCCGCGGCGCGAACAACAATCGCATTATTACTGTTGTTGTTCTTCTCCCCGTGGCGTCTGCTGTTGTTCCTCTTCGCGAGAAAGACGACGACGGAGTCGTTCTTCGCATGCAACGACTTTCGCGTCGATCGCGATGCGATTCCGTTAGAAAAAACAACGTGCTGCTGGATGGCAAACATTTTATTTTGATATGTACGTATGTATGAACAATAAAAAAAAACGCGCGCGTTTCTTCTTCTTCCTCTCTGTCTTTGTTCTGTTTTGGTGCTCGCGAGAGAGAGCGCTCTTGTGGTCTTCTGAAATATAAAAGTGAGGACAAACACAGACAGACAGAGAGAGAGATTCTTTCCCCAGCAAAACAAGGACCAAAAGTCGACTTTTTTTTTTTGCTTTTTTTTTTCTTTTTCGTAATCTCGCCCTTGCGAAATCTGACTCAGCACTTTCTTTTTTAGGAAAATTTGTGGAATTTAATGGACCGTTCTCGATCTCTCTCCATTTGCAGAACACTTCTCTCATCTTCTCTCGTCGCGCTTCACATACACGTCGCACACTCAAGCGTTTTGTTGTTGTTGTTGTTTGTTGTTTTCTGGGCACACACAACACACAACACATAAAAAAAAAGCGCGCGTTTGTTGTTGTTGTTGTTGTTGTTGTTGTCATTGCTTTTCTCTCTCGATTAAATGAAACCCGCAGATGTCCTCGTCACCGCGATCGCCACCGGATCGATCGCGCTGTATCACGTCACGAAGCGATTCGTGGACCCGTACGTTTCGAGAAAGCCGTTCGCGCGTTGGTTCTTTTTTTCGCCGGCATCTACATCGTCGTCGTCATCCGGAGGTGGTGGTGGTGGTGTCGCGGCGTGGCGCGTCGTGAATTTCGCGTCGTATCTGCTCAACGTCGCCGCGGTGTCCGTCCCGGGCCGAATCGACGACCAAATGGCGAAGGAGATGAAAGAGGCGAAAGAAAAGAATAACAGTAGTAATACTACTACTAATGATAACAACAAGGAAAAAGATAACTACAGTGGTGGTGGTGATGGCATCAACACCATCCGGAGAACTTCCCGATACCGGTCTTTGTTTACCCCGGCTGGATACGCGTTTGCCATTTGGGGATTCATCTTCGCGAGCGAATTGGTCTTTTCCGCGCGAGCGATGTTTTTCAGAAACACGCGAGATGAAACGTTCGCGGCGAACGCGACTGGTTTTTTCGCGCTGGCGAACGTGCTACAATCCGTGTGGTGCTTTACCTTTCGGGAGTGGACGGAGAAACCGAAAAGACATTGGATCAACGCGTTCGTGTTGGGGACGGAGGCGTTGGCGTTGTGGTCGTCCAAGGAGAGAGTGTTCGAGGTGAACGGAAGGTTCGCGAGCGAGAGCGGGTTTGTTTCGGTTCCAATCCGAACGCACTTCGCGTGGATTTTGTGCGCGTGCGGTATAAACGCGAACACGGTGGTGGCAAAAGTCGGATCGGCGAGCGCGCAAGTCGTCGCGGCTATCGGAACGGCTGTTCTCGCGACTGCGGTCGGCGCGTACTCTTCGTACTACCGAGGCGACGCGGCGACGCCTTTAGTTTTCGCGTGGGCGTTATACGCGATATATAAAGACGGCGGGCATCGTAAAGCTCCGCCTTCGAACGCGAAAAATACTTCCGCCGACGCGAAAGAAGACGAAAAGAAAGTAGACGCGAGCGCCGCGAAAACCAAAACGACGGAAATACCGTCCGAAAAACAAACCAAACAGTTCATCGATATCGCGCGCGCGTGCGCGTTTGCAAATCTCTTTTTCGCGTCGAGCGCGTTTTTCGTCGTCCTTTAGAAAGAAGAAGAAGAAGAGAGAAGAGTTTTATTATAGCAGATAGTTAGTTTTTGAAGTAGAAAGCAGCCGGTGTATTTTTGTGTCAAAATGTGTGTAAAAATTGAAAAAAAAAAAAATCTAAAGTCCCCTTTTGCCGCCATTACATCAGACAATACAGACACAGATAAACAACACACGCACACATATATATATCGTCGCGAGAAATCTCCGCTCTGGATAGAAAAGACATACAACCACCTTTCCCTTTCCCTCTCCCTCTCTCTCTTCCTCCTCCTTTTCAAATACATCACATACATATATATCGTCTTTCTGACATTTTAGGGGACTAATCTCTCTTGGGGGAAAAAAAATGAAGGAAAACACGGACAACATCAAAGTCCTCGTGCGGGTGCGCCCGTTCGACCAGCGCGAGCAGACGAAATGCTCGACGTTGTCCCAGTGCGTTTTTGCGAACGAAGAGGCGAACGTGATCGATTTGAGAGGGAAAACGAACAACGCGCAAGGGACGTTTAAATTTGATTTCGTGCGCAACGAACAGGCGTCGCAAAGGGCGATTTTTGCAACCGTCGGGGAGTCGGTGGTGGAGAAATTTTTGGAAGGGTTTCACGGGTGCGTGATTGCGTACGGGCAAACCGGAGCGGGGAAGACGTACACCATGCAAGGGTTTGGAGGAGGAGAAAACAACAGCAATAATAATCATCGCGATGAAGGAGAAGATGATAATAACAACGTTGGATTGATTCCTCGCGCGCTGCGAAGGATATTCGAGTTTACGCGAAACGACGCCGCGAGCGGCGAGGAAGACGTGACGCACGAAGTGACGTGCGCATATTTGGAAATTTATAACGAACAGTTGACGGATTTGTTGAGTAACGAGGATGGAAATGGCGATGGTATCGCGATGGATGGGATGATGATGGAGGATAACAACGGGAATCATACCGGGTCGATTCCGTCGTTCGGCTCGTTTAGCGGAGGGGAGTTGGCGATACGCGAAGATCCAAAGAAAGGGACGTTCGTGGAAAATTTGACGAAAGTTAAGGTAAATTCCGCGGAGGAAACGTACGAGGCGTTTTTGAGAGGCTCGGCGAGACGAAGAGTCGGAGAAACGGAGATGAACAGGAACTCGTCTCGTTCGCACTCGGTGTTCTCGGTGACGCTGACTTCGACGACGAGAGGCCGCACGACAAAAGAGAAGAAACGGACGTTGCATTTAGTCGATTTAGCTGGTTCAGAGAGACAAAAAGCGACCGAGGCGATTGGGGCGAGATTAAAAGAAGCGTCCGCGATTAATAAATCGTTATCCGCGCTCGGGAACGTGATCAAATCGCTCGTGGACGTGGCCAACGGGAGAGAGAGGCACGTGCCGTTTCGAGATTCCAAGTTGACGTGGTTGTTGAAAGATGCGTTGGGTGGGAACGCAAAGTGCGCGGTGATCGCGTGCGTTTCGCCATCGTTGATTAACGCGGATGAGACGGCGTCGACGTTGAAGTTTGCGAACAGAGCAAAGTTGGTCAAAGTGAGAGCACAAGTGAACGAACGCGCGTTTCACAATCACATGAACTTTGGGAACACTCCGTATAAAAGTAAAGCTAATGATAACAATAATAATAATGCGAACGCAATGGACGCAGAAGTGACGCGATTAAGATCGATGATTGATGAAATAGTAGCGACAACTGCGACGACAACCACGGCGTCTTCTAATTCAGTCTTTTTAGCGGCTGCGTTGGGCGATGACGCAAACATGGAGGACGGAGGCGAAAATACCACTACTACGGCTTCTTCGAAAATTGCCGAATTCGTCTTGACTGGCATGAAACGCGCGTCAGCTTTGGAAAAGAACATTTTGGAGACGAATCGTGCGAATCTGGCGTGGCAACGAGATGCGGTCGCTAAACAGACGCAACTCGAATTGAAAGTAAACGATCTCAACGAACTCGTCGAACGGTTGGAACAAAACATCAGCTCGACGCAAATGGT
>Ga0181573_10003590_pt1 | contig 13590 bp, 9 predicted proteins | sample 101ome_25_FD_148643 | JGI IMG/M metagenome (GOLD analysis project Ga0181573, IMG submission 148643) | Coastal salt marsh microbial communities from the Groves Creek Marsh, Skidaway Island, Georgia - 101409BT metaG (spades assembly) | ecosystem: Environmental > Aquatic > Marine > Intertidal zone...
GAGGGGGGGGAAGGGGGAGGAAAGTACGAGGGGTATGAGGGGGGGGGGATAAGGGGGGGGGGCAGGGGGCCTCGCCTCGAGCAGGTGTCTTCCCACGGCCTCCATGCGACAGACAAGAGCGAGGGCCGCCAGCACGGGCAGGGCGGCGCCGGCGCCGGCGCCAGCGCTGGCGCTGGCGGGCTGTGGGACTACGAGGGCTCCGATTCCCCCCGCGTGGTGGGCGAGGGGCGCGACGAGGACGTGACGGCGCGCAGCGGGGGCGATATCCTCGAAGGCGACCTGGAAACGACGCGGGGGTAGGGGGAAGAGCATCGGTGGGGTGCGTCGGCCTCGTCTGGTCCGGGCCGACTCCTCCACCCCCCCCCTCCGCGTCGCGTCTCTCCACTCGCCACCCAGTCGTCCCGGTAAAGAATCGTTCTCTCGCACCCGCGGGCATCGAGGGGCTTGGACGCGATGCCACAGAAGGGGCAGTCGGGATCGTGGAACGGGGGGGCGGCAGCCGACGCCGACGTGGACGAGGCACGGGCCGACGTCTGGCGTCGACGGCGCGACAGGTGCGACGGGTTCGACAAGGCCGAACAGGGCACGCCACGGCGCCCCGCGAAGATTCGGGCGAGACAGAGCAGGGAAGGCACCGTGAGAGGGTTCGGGGGGGGGCGAGCCACGAGAGCCGTGCATGCAGGCGCCACCCGCCCCGGCCGCCCCGTCGTTGTCAGCCTCGTTGACAACGTACGCGTCGGGCCCCGAGAATCGCTCCACCGCGGAGAAACCTTGATTTTGGAAGGTTTCGTGGCGAGGGACCAGTCACCAGGCAGAGAAAACTCGGAGGGGCCGTCGGTTGTTCGGCGCGGGGAACAGTCGAGGACTTCACCGAAACGGCTTTCACCCCTCGCCTCTGCCCACTCGCGGAAACCTGGTTGCTCCCGCCATCGATCGCCACCATGTCCGAGGCGAGTCCTTGCTCAACCCCTCATGCAGCCCCGGAGGGCGTACTGTCTCTCCCTCCCGTTCTCCCCAGTCTTGCTCTTCGTACCAGGGGAGCGAAGTCAGCACCACTGCACTTGTGTGCGCGCGAATCGTCCCTGTTTTCCTCCCGCGGCCCCGTGGGCCGCTGGTAGTGGAAGCACTGTCGCGAATGCCCCATCAGCAACCTTGCCCCCCCGCGGCCTTCTCGTGGTCGTTTTTCGCTCTTGTTCGCATTTCTCGCGCCGATCGCGATGATCTGTGGATGATGTGACGAATTTCGTCCGAGAAGCTGAGACGCCGGGAAGGGCCGGTCGCGTGCTCCTCGGAGCGCGCACAACGCGTGGCATGTGCTGAAGCGGAGGAGTGGCACGTGCTAAAGCGGAGGAGGGGAGAACCCCATCTCCCCCCTTGGCGCGGTTGTCCCGCCCGCGAGCGACGCCGTCCGCCGCTGTATCGCAGCCCGGGAGGCCGCTGGCCGCCCGACCGCTTGCTGTTTCGCCACGACCCGCCCGCCCCTCCCCCAACCGACGCCACGAACAGCTGCCCCACTCGCCCAACCCACCCCCGCAGACCGTCGAGCCGGCCCCCGCCATCCCCGCGTGCACCCCCGGCAACCTTACGGAACCCCCCGGCCCTCAGTGCAAGCGAGTCTTGTGGGGTCGAGCGAGGGAGGGAGGGACGGACGCCGCCTCTCGCGCCGCGCCGCCGAGGCATGAGGGGGGTCCCGGGGACGGGCGTCTCGGCCGCGTCAGCTCCTCTCGCCGCGCCGTATTGCTCGACCTCTGGCGGTCCCTCGTCCCGCGAGCACCGCGACCGTCGACCTGTGCGCTTGAGGACGCGGCGACGCGCCCTCTCGGGCTTGCCGACGCCGCCACGTCGCACCCCCCCGCCTGTCCCCTGTCCGACCCCGCCCCATCCCCCCAACCTCATTCCGCCCTCCAGCTACCCTCCCTACGTCGCCGGCCCCGGCAAGGACGTCGAGAAGTGCCTGGGCAGCATCCTTAGCGTCGTCTTTGTCCTCCTCTTCCTCCAGAGCGCCCTCCGCTTTCGTTCCCGTCGTGTCGCCGCGGGCCTCTCGAACTTGTCCCCCCAAACGTGGATGCTCCCGGGCCTGATGTCCAGCCTAGCCAGCTTCGGTCTGCCTCTGGTGAATCTGATCACCTGCACCATCCTCGAGGGCTACCAGGGCAGCGACGTCAAGCCCTTCTTCTGGGGCGCTGGCCCCAACCGCACGTGGCAGACGGGACGGGGCACGTGGGGAGGGGAAGCGGGCACCCTGAGCCACCAAAGCGGCATCAACCAGCTCGCGTCCTCCGTGGGCCCCGTGTACATGTTGGCAGCGCTGATGGTGGCGGCTCCGACCTTGGCGGCAGGTCTGGCGCGGCGCGACGCGGCCCAGCGCGAGTTGGGGCGCGAGGCGGCGGCTCTGCGGGCGCTGCGGGCAGCGGGGGGCGACGCGGGACTCGTGGCCCTGCAGGCCCGCGTTTCCCTCGCGCGGCTCGGCCGGCCCGCGGGCGCGGCGGGGGCGGCCTGCGAGACCTTGACTGACCCAAACTTCGCCGGCGCCACCGAGGGCGACGCCGACGACCGCTTTGCCGCCGCCGCTGCCGATGCCGCGGGCAACGACCGGGCCCGCGCCGCTGCCGCCGCCTACGCCCAGGCCCTCGCCGACCGTTGCGCCGTTGCGTCGGGAGGCAGTCCGGGATGGGCCGCCCTCCTCGCCATTGAGTTCTCCCTCGCCATGATGGGCCTGCTGGGGACTTGGCTCTACGGAGGGTCAGTCCACTACCAGGTCTTCCTCTGCGTCACCACCCAGATCATCATCAACCTGCCCCTCTTCGCCGTGTTGGACGGGAGCGACTTGCACGGCGGCGCTTCAGCCCTGGACAGCGGGGCCCTGGTGGCCGTGGCGCGTGAGGCGGGGGGAGGGGGGGGCGGGAAGGTCGCGGCGGTGTGAGGGGAAGAGCGAGGTGGACGAAGAGGGCGGCCGAGGCCGGTGGCCCCCTCTTCCTCGCGCGCTGCCTGAACTAACGGCCTCTAGGACCCGCATCAGCCGGACCACCCAAGGCGAGAGGTCGCGACTCATCGTGGCGGCCGCGAGGCGCCCTCTGCGAGCCGTTCATGGCCAGCCGTTCGGCGGCCTCGCTCGACGGCTCGCCGTTCGACCCGGCGGTGGAGGTAGGATCACACCAGTGTCGCCAAAACTCGTTCGGCGCGCCGGCGGCCTCGGCGGCTCGGGCGTCGAGCGAGAAAACGGGGACAGGCCCTTTGGCCTCTCCTTCCTTCCCTGCGGCGCGCGCGCGGCGTTGATCCCTCGTGCTGCGAGATTCTAGGGCTTGTGTCCGCCGTTGAGGCGTCCAGACTAGGCGTCAGGAGGCCCACGCGCCTGGGGAGGGCCCGGCGTGGCGGCCGCCCCGCAGCGCCGCCGCCGGCTGTCGCTGCTCGTCGACGCGCGGACGGAGCGTCCGGCGCTCGGCACCGGCCCGACGATAGATGACGGTCCCTCGCTGGCGTCGGGACTGCAGAACGCTCTGGGGTGCAGACGTCTTGGCGCTGTGGGGCACGACGGCGCGCGCTCCGCACGTTTGGGCGGCAGCGGCTGGGGCCCGTCGATGCGCAGGAGCCTGCGGGTCGGCACGGAGGGGTCGACGCTCGCCGGGCACGGCGGCGCTCATGCCGTCGAGAGGGCCGGCACCACCAACGTGGTCGGTGGGGCCCCGCTTCCTCGGCGCGATGGGCCATGCTGAGGCCTCCTTCCTTCTCGAGGCCCAACCTGTCCTCCTCAACTCGACCCCCCTCGACCCCTCCCACTCCCTACCGCAGAGCATACCCAGCGCCATGACGCTTGTCGGCGTCGCTACCAACTTCCGCGCGGCCTCGGCCGCCGAGGGCAAGAAGGATGGCGGCTTGGCCGCCCAGTACGGCATCCCCCCCTTCCTTGTCGACCTCGCTGCTGGCGGCGTCTCTGGCGGCATCTCCAAGACGGTCGTCGCCCCCATCGAGCGTGTCAAGCTCCTCCTTCAGACCCAGGATTCGAACCCCCGCATCAAGTCCGGCGAGATCCCCCGCTACACTGGCATCGTCAACTGCTTCACGCGCGTCGCAGCCGAGCAGGGTGTCGGGTCCTTCTGGCGCGGCAACATGGCCAACGTTGTGCGGTACTTCCCCACCCAGGCATTCAACTTTGCCTTCAAGGACACCTTCAAGGCCATGTTCCCCAAGTACGACCCCAAGGCCGACTTTTGGAAGTTCTTCGGCGCCAACCTCGCCTCGGGCGGCGCCGCCGGAGCCTCCTCCCTCCTCATCGTCTACCCCCTCGACTTCGCCCGCACCCGCCTCGCCGCCGACGTCGGTTCTGGCAAGACTCGTGAGTTTACGGGCCTCATCGACTGCCTCGGCAAGGTCGCCAAGCGCGCGGGGCCCATCGGTCTCTACCAGGGATTCGGTGTGTCAGTGCAGGGCATCATCGTTTACCGCGGAGCCTACTTTGGCATGTACGACACGGGCAAGGGCGCGCTGCTGACGCCCGAGTCCGGTCTACTGGAGAAGTGGCTCATCGCCCAGGGCGTCACCGCGGCCGCCGGCGTTGTCTCTTACCCCTTCGACACGGTTCGCCGTCGCCTCATGATGCAGGCGGGCGGGGAAAAGATGTACAGCGGCACCCTCGACTGCTGGGCCAAGGTGGCGTCGCAGGAAGGCTTCGGCGCCTTCTTCAAGGGCGCCCTGTCCAACGTCCTCCGGGGGGCGGGCGGGGCCCTCGTGCTCATCATGTACGACGAGATCAAGGAGGCCCTCATGTGAGGGGTGGGGGGAAAGTAGTCGGACGTCGGGAACGAAACCTCCGCGGGACGTCGCCATCTCGTCCGTCTCGTCCCCATACTCATTCGCGACCTCCTCTCATCACGCCACTTCCCGCTCCCCCCTCCCACCTCCCCGCTCCCGCTGCGCGCCACGCCTCCGCCGCTGACACTGACGCTGACTCAACCGCTGCCGCAGCCTGAGCCGCAGTGAGGGTCGGCGTCGCCCCCTCTCGTGCCCGCGCCGAGTCGCTGCCACGGCGGCCAAGCTCGACCCCCCCGCCCTCGCCCCCCCCTTTCCCGCGCGGCCCTCGCGGGCCATGGGCAACTACCTCGCCACACCCTGCACAGAGAAGAAGGGGGAGGAGGAGAGCAACGAGCACTTTCAAGCGGCTGTGACAGGGATGCAGGGCGAGAGCGATTGGGAAGTTCCGAGGGGGCTCGGGAGGGTGTACTTTGCGCGGTAATTGCGCGAGCCCGACGAGGTCCGCGAGGCGGGGTCTGTTTGGTCGGGACGGGCAGCCGGCGCCACATCGCGCGGCTGTTTGTCGCTCGCCCCCGCTCTTCTCTGGACGACGCAGCGGAGAACGCGAGGAGCCTCAACGATATTGTGTTCTTCGGTTCGCGCGAGGACTCCGGTCCCGCATGATCCGAGGCTGAGAACGCAGCCCAAACTAAACATGACCAGATGACGGCTGACCGAAATTGGACCACCAGAGCCTCTTCGCCTTGCGCGGAGGACCCAGGAAACGTTCGGAGCTCGTCTTGCTTGGAAACGCGGCTTTAACCCGTCTCCTAACCTCGACGACGCACACCGCCCCCCAGTCCGCTTGGGCCAGCGACGAGGTCGCCGCCGGGCCTACGAGTCGACGACCCTCATCGCCCCTCGTCTCTCCCCCCCGACCCCACCCCCTGCCTTTTCTCCTGACAGGATGGCGGGTCGACATGGAAGACGCACATGTCATCGACCTCAACTTCGACAAAAAGGGCACGGCCCTCTTTGGCGTCTTCGATGGCCACGGCGGCAAGGAGGTCGCCCTGTTCGCCCATCACCACATTGTGCGCGTCCTGCGGGACAAGGTGATCCCGCTTTCTGAGGGGCGGGGACATGATGATAGTGCCCTGATGACGACGCTGTTTGAGGAGATGGCGAGGAGGACGGGGGCGGTGGGGGGAGGGAAGTGTGGCGGTCATAACGGCGAGGCCGGGGGGCCGACGCAGCGTCCTCGACTTACCTTTTCTCACCCTTTTCCGCCCTCTCTCTCGCTCCCCTCACCGCAGGACCGGGAGATGAAGCTCGACGAGCACCGCAGACAGCTGTTTGAGCTCCGCGGAACCGAGATGGAAGAGGGAACCATGTTGGCTGCAAACCTCCGCAAGCAGATTCGAGACCGCGACGGGAAAGTGATCTTCGAGGACGCTACGGAAGCGCTGGTGCGGACGCAGCAGGGTGCCAGCGCTGGGGGCGCCGCTGCCGACGTCGTGGACGACGGAGGTGATATGCCCCGGGCGGGGTGTACGGCGGTGTGTGCCCTGGTGAGGACAGACCCGTCAGGTCCCACTAAGCTCGTCGTGGCCAATGCGGGAGACAGCCGGTGCGTCCTTAGCCAGAAGGACGGCGTGGCGCGCGAGCTATCCCGCGATCACAAGCCCACCGACGATGACGAGCTGGATCGCATCATCAAGGCGGGCGCCGCCGTCCTCGATGGCCGCGTCAACGGCTCCCTCAACCTCTCCCGGGCCCTGGGGGACTTCGAATACAAGGGCCGGGAGGACCTTTCTGCCGCTCAGCAGGCCGTGACAGCCACGCCCGAGATAATGACCGCGGAGCTGGGCCCCGATGACGAGTTCATCCTGCTGGCATGTGATGGCATCTGGGACGTGCTCACGTCGGAAGAGGGGGTCAGCTTTGTGCGGGAACAGCTCGAGGAGGGAAAATCGGCCCGCGAAGTCACCGATGCCCTGTGCGACCGGTGCCTTGCATCGGACACGGGCGGCACTGGCAAGGGGTGCGACAACATGACGGCCATGGTGGTGATCCTGCCAGGGGGTAGGAAACTTGGGAGGAGTTGAGGAAGAGGGCCCCAAACACCCGTGCCACTTGGGTACGGGTCAGCGGGCGTTTTTGACGATGGAGAAAGTATTCATTCGAAGAGACCCCCGACCCCCGACGAGTTGGACTCGTCTATCGCAGTGCCATCCTTCTCCTCCTCGCTCAGAACGCCGCGTGCCAGGGCCCCGCGGCCCGATCCAGCCAGCACGCGGTCTGCAGGCATGTCCAGAGGGCCAGGCAACTGGCCTCATCCGCCGCGTGGATTCTCCCACGGGGCGCCAACATGAGGGAGGAGGGCTCGAGGGCGACCTCGCAGCTCGCCGTTGTCGCCTCGGACGGCATCTTTTCCTCGCCGCGCCACAAACGGGAACCCGTCTGTTGCCGCGTTGTCGCTGTTGACCCAATCGTCCTCCTCCCGCTACTCCTCCCCCCCCCCCCCCCCTCCCCCCGCCCCCCCCCCAGCTTCCGACGGGCCAAACCGACAGCCCGCCGGGCGATGGTCGAGGGCAGGGCCCGTGTGGCATACGTGCTGCCAAACCACAACGTGGCCAACAACTTGATTACTTGCCACAAGGCCCCGCGGACGGCGCCCGACCCCGCGGGGGGGTCGCCCCCCATGAAGGGGCCAACGCCCCTGTTCGGCGCCGCCCACAACGCATCGCGGGGCACAGCGCATGCGGAGGAGGAGGCAGGCCCACCCGACACCGCAGCCTCCGAAAACGAGGGAAACAGGAGGGATGCACCCGCCCGCCGGGACGCGGCCGCCGCGAGAACCGTTAACCGCTCGGCCTCGGCGATCTCGAAGGCGGCAAACGACGACGTCGACGACGATGACGCGGTCGCGGCAATCGCACCCCTCGGCCCGCCCCACGCCCCAGGGCCCCAGAGGTCCCCAGCCACCCACGTCGCCAGGGCCAGGGCGGCCACCGTGTAGATGAGCTGGATGCCCCCCCATGCGACGATCTGCTGTGCAAAGGGAATGCGTCCAAGCCAACGAAAGAGCCACCCGAGGGCAAAAGGAGCAGAGCCGCAACGTTTCCTCCCCAGCTCGGCGCGGCGGTCGACGACGACGCTGTCCGCTGCGATCGTCGTCGACGCCCCTCCCCCAGCCGCCCGCTCGGTCGGCGTCCTCTCGGGCGTCTCGCGCCACGCGGCGCGAGGGTAAGCCCCGGTCGCAGCCGCCGTCAGCCACCGCAGCGATGTCATGATGCGGCGGGGCGAGCCCCCAGGGGCGGGCCGGTGGCCCCTTGAGGACAAAGCCCACGCCACAGGCATCTCGACCAGGGCAGCGTTCAGAGAGAACCACGCCATCCAGACACCGAGGGGGACGAGCATGAGGTAAAAAGGCCCCGGGAGAGACGCGGCGCGGAGATAGCGATCAACGTGGCAAGACATGCCCCGCGCGGTGGTGATAAGGGGCCCCGCGACGGCGGCCGGGAGCCGAGCCGCGAGGGCGCGGGCCGCGGCGTCGGCGGCGTCGGTGGCGGTGTCGGACGCGCGGCGGAGAAAAGCGACGACGGCATCGGGGACGGCGGGCGCTGCGCGGCGGGTCAGCATCTCGGCCCGGGGCACTGTGGCGGCGGCGGCACGGCCTGCGGCGCCCGCGGCGCTCGCCGCCGCCGACACCCAGTCACCGTCGTGCCGCGACTGCCGCAGCGCCCGGTCGGCGGCGCGTAGCCCTGCCCGGGCGGCCTCGACGTGCCCCCCAAGACCCACGGGGGCACCGACCGCCGGCATCGCGGATAGAAAGAGGGCAAGACCGGGGAGTAGGTGAATGAGAGCGGAAGTTACGTGGTCGGGACTGGCGGGCACGAAAGAGGCACGCCAGGCAACGATGGCGACGGCCACGGGACCCTCAGCGGCAGCCCATGCCGACGCCCGGAGACCGGGCGCGAGGGGAGCTCGCTCCGCCGCGGCGAGGAGGCCCTGCGCGGCCGAGGCGACCGCCGCGGCGACCGAAGCGACGGCAGCAGGCGGCACGACGTCGAGTGGGAGACGGCACCATGGCGCTACAAAGGCAGAGACGGCGGCAGAGGTTGGGCCCTCTCTCGCGTGGCACGTTGCCCAGGCGGCCGTCCCTGCCGGCAGCGGGAGAGCAAGCGAACACAGTGCTGCGGCGTTGACGATGTAGCACCAGTCGAACATCAGGGGCCACCACCCGCGCCGCCCGTACCGCACGGCCCGCACAACAATGGCCGTGGGCAGCCAGAGGAGATACATGGCCGGGACCGCCGCAGGGCTGCCCACGGCAGCGGCGACAAGGATGAGTAGGAGAACGAGGCCCGAGAGATGGAGTCCCGGGTGGCCGGCGACGCCCCGCGCAAAGTGAGAGGCCGAAATCGAGACGGGGCAGGGGGAGGAAGGGAGGGGGGGGAACTCTTGCCTCTGGGGCGGGAGGAACATCGAGGGCCGGAGGAACCTTCGGGCCGGGACGGGGGAGCGTGGGGGACGGGGAGGGGTGCCACGGGGGGGGGTCGGTGCCGTGGGGGAGGGCCGAGTGGGGGAGGGCCGAGGGGAGAGGTCCAGGCGGCCCCGGGCGACAGCCACGGGCTCCTGGGCGGCGACGGGTCGGGCGGGCGAGGCGACGGCCGCGAGGGCTGCGCGGGCCGCGGCAGACGCCGTCGATCGGGCAGGGGATGACAACCCCGTGTAGGCGGGGTGAGGGAACCGCGGAGCGGCGCTCGGCCGCGTCACCTTGCCGTCGGCCGAGCCGAGGAAACGCGGCACGACGGCGGGTCGGCGGGGGGTGCCGCGAGGGGTGCCAACGAGGGCGGCCAGCCACGGTGACGGCGGGGGCGACGGGGGAGCCCTCGGCAGCGGTCGCGCGGGCGAGGGGCGGGGACTCAAATGCAGCGACCCGTGCGCCACTGAGACTGAGGTTGTATTTTGGGGAGGTCGGTTGGGAGGACATGGGGGCGAACGGGATGCCCCTGCCAACGTGATGGCAGGAAAACACGGGAAAATGGTAATCTCTCCCGGATTCACGAGAGATAAGACGCGGTATTCGTCGAAAATGGAGCGCACATGCACCACGAGGCGTTCGACGGAGGCCAACGCCAGCTTCGTCGCGTTCGCTTTTCCGGTCCGCTCGCCTTTTCTTTCGTCATCCTCCGTGCTCAAACGACCACCTATGGCGCTTCTCCGAAGATTCACGAGCGCTTCGTTGCGAATTTCGTCCAACGCGGACAGCTTGCGGCCAGAGGGGCCGGCGGGCGGAGAGCCCGCCGCGCCGCGGCCCAGCTCCCAGGTCAGGCTGACGTCGTCGTTTCCGCCAAGGTCGCCCGCCTGCGACATCTTCCGGTCCGGGGTCGGTACCGGGAAGAGGTTCCAATCTCGCGGTAACTGCCCTCGCGGGACAACAACATCTAGTCCTCCAATCCCTCAGTCCCCCCCCTAGCCTCCCGCGGCGGTCGGCCCCGTCGCGTTGGCCGGCTCCGAGAGGACGTCCTCCAACCCGAGCGTCGTCGGCTCCCCAAACCAGTACGCGGAGTCGCTGTGGTCGGGGGGCACAACAAGACGGGTGAGAGGGACAGCGGACCGCGACGGCGCGGCGGCGGCCCAGACCTCGGTTGGCGGCGCCACGTCCTCGTTCCCGGCCCACGGCTGCAATGCGTACACCTCGAACCCGGCCCTGTCCTCGTCCTCGTTCTCGTCGTCGCCTCGCACATCGTCGTCGCCGTCATCGCGGGGGACCTGATCGCGCGGGCCCCGTGCCTCGCCCAACCGTCGCGCCGTCAAATGGACGCGGTTTTGCACCGAAAAATGGACCCAGTAGCGCCCCCGCCCGTCATCGTCTCCGGCGGGGTGGTCCTCCGGTCCGCCCGGTCCCGCGTTCCCGTCCCTGTCCCCGTCCCCCCCCACCCCTAGAGCCCCTCGTCGACTGCGCCATGGGTCGCTGAACTCAGCCGTGGCGTCCTCGGGATATCGCACCGCGAAGACGGGCTCGTCGGCGGGGACGGGGGCAGGGAGGGGAGAGAAAGGGGGAGAGAGCCGGGCGGCCGCGCCGGCCACGTCGGCCGCACCGCCGTGGCCGGAAGCAGCGGCGGCTGCACGTGCCGCAGCAGCAGCCGCCGCACCGGGTCCGAGGGCTGCGGAGAGAGAGAAGGGGGTCGGGGCGGGATCGGGCCCAGGAGAGAGACAGAGGGAGAGATAGAGAAAAACAGATAGAACGGATAGAGTGATCGTCCTCGACCCCCGCCCGCCCCCCTCGCCCTGCCGGACGTCGGCCGTGGTGACAAAACATAGCTGACTGTGCTCGGAGGCGAAATTCGACAACGACGTGCGAACGCTCTCGAGCGAGTCGTCGACGTCGCGCTCGACCGCCTCAAGCCGCGCGAGGGAGGCACGAAGGTCAGGAAGGGCGGCGCGGGCAGCGGCCGCCTGGGGGGGGGGGGGGGGGGGAAGAGGGGGGGGTGGGGGGGGGGGGGGGGGGGGGGGGCGAGAAAGGGGTAGTCTAGGGTCGGGACAGCCAGGCGCAAAGGCGGTCTGACTTTCTCTCTCTCTCTCTCTCTTCTCTCTCCTTCTCTCTCTCTCTCCTCTTCCTCCACTCGCCTGGGCTTCGAGCGTCGCGGCGGCTGCAGCCGCCCCCGGGCCCTGTCGTAACGCGGACGCGGGGCTGCTGCCCAGGCTCCCCCTGCCCCCACCCGGGTGTGACCCCCCCGTCATCGCGACAACTCCCCCGTTGGCGGGACCCAGTCTCCACATGACGGTGTTTTTGCCTCTCTTTTCCACCAACCCGATGCCCTGGGGGGGGGCGGGGGGGGGCGGGGATGATCGGAATCATGGTGGAGAGGGAGATCAGTCGGACTGCGCTGGGACAGGCGCCCCCGGCCGAGCGCCCCGGGCGACGGCCCCGCCGCGCCCCACGCCCCCCTGCCTCGAGAACACCGGTGATGTCGTAAGTCCGGCGCTTCTGCACTCCCAGTTCCTCCGCTGCCCGATTCAGATCCAGGGCACCGCTTCGGGCAGAGGCGAGGAGGGCGAGAAACCGGCGAGTGAGGAGGCCCAAGGATGAGTCGGCGCGACCTGTGGGGGCCGGGGGGTGGGCCGAGGGAGGGCCCGCCCCCAGACCCGTCGTGGGGTCGGGGTGGCCGGTAGCAGCAGAGAGGGCGGCTGGAGCGACGGCAGAGGCGAGGGCGCCCGCGGGCCCGCCGGCGCCGAGAGAGGGGGGCGAGGGGCCGGCATCGTAAGCGCCGGGGGGGGGTGCGTGGGCCCCCCCCCCTGGGCTCTCAGGCTGCCCCCCCGCCCCGCCCACGGTCCGGCCGGGGGCCCCGGCGGCGCGCGCCGCCGATCGGCGGCCGCCCGCGGGGCCCGCGAGGGCCTCGGCGGCGGGGCCCACGACGGCGCCCGCAACGGTCCCGCCGCGGCCGGAGCCGCCCCGGGTCGACGACCCCCCAGGAGGAGGGTCCCGGCGGAGGGCCCCGGTGGGGCAGGGGGGCAGCGCCGCCACAGCGGCGAGGGCCGATCGACGCGTCTCTGGGTCGATGGCCTCTGCCGCCTCCATTTCCACGGGCCCCGCGTCGGCGCCGTCGGGCCAGACGCGGTGGAGCGGGGGCGCGAGGGCGGGGAGGAGAGAGTGGGCCTGGGGTGGGGGGGGGAGCACCGCCCACGCCCGCGGGCCCGGCCCCGGCGGCCTGGCCCTGGCAACGCCCGGCCCCCCGCCCGGCAGGCCCGACGAGGAGGGCAGGAGGACGGCGCCGGCGCCCACCCCTCCCGGCAGGGCCGGGAGGAGGACGGGGAGGGCGGCCGCCCGGGGCGAGGGCTGGGCACGCCGGGTACGGTGGGCCCGGCGGGGGGGGGCCGACGACCGCGGCGGCGGCGGCAGGGCGGCGGCGGCCGACGTCGACGGGCCTCCCGCGTCGCCTCTGGTGGCCGACGGCCGGAAAGAGTGAGCGTGAGATCGAGTCGATGGCCCGCCGCTGTCGTCTCCTCCTCCTTTAAGCTCGGGCGGCGCCAGCACGCCCAGGGCGGCGACGTCGGCTGCCGCCGCCGCGTCCGACCCCGCCGCGAGGAGGAGAGACGGATCCAGCCGTGCCGACAGAGGATCCCGGAGAGCGCCTCTGGGTCCGTAGTCGGGGTGGGGAGCAGGGGGAGGGCGGGATAGGGAGGGATCGGGGGCGGGATTCCCCGAGGGGGGCGCGGTGGTGTCGCCTTCCATCGGAGGGGCCGATGCAGGGGCGAGGGAGTACTGTTGGAAGAGAGGGGCGGTTGGGGTGGGGGGCAGACGGGACGAGAGGGGTCGTCTCCGATGGTCGTAGGGACCGTCGCCGATAACCGAGGTCAAAGGCGGGGTGCTGGCAGGCGTTTCTCGGGGACGGCGCTGAGCCGAACAACGCCGAGCACCGAGGACACGTCGCCGGGGCGGCCGGAGAGACGGGGGCGGGAGCGGCGACGCCGGGATGCTCGTCGCCGGCGGCGACGCCGACGCCCGTGGCGCACGGCGAGGGCGACATCGAATACGCCGGAGATCCCCACGCGTCGTGCCTTGCGCGAACCGGTTTCACGCGAGGGCAAACACGCGCGGGCGACGCGGGCTGCCGAAGCCAGGATGCCGCTCGCCACCGACCGAGGGAATCGACGCGGCTGGCAGTCCGGAGAGACGCGACGGGTCGTCTGCCACCGGACGCGCGTCTCGTCAGCGCGTGCGTCGAGCCGAGCGTCACATCACGGCCTCGTCGCTTCGGCTGCGGGAGAGACGCTGCGCAAAACAGCCGAATAGCTGTCTCACGCGACGTTGGATGCCACGCGAAGGCCGGGAGAGCCCGCGCCGCCGGA